>Ga0157378_10001515_pt1 | contig 21042 bp, 15 predicted proteins | sample M65metaG_FD_115309 | JGI IMG/M metagenome (GOLD analysis project Ga0157378, IMG submission 115309) | Miscanthus rhizosphere microbial communities from Kellogg Biological Station, Michigan, USA - M6-5 metaG | ecosystem: Host-associated > Plants > Roots > Rhizosphere > Soil | place: USA: Michigan...
GCCAACAAACGCCAATTTTCGGCACCAGCCTCGCGCCTTTGGTTACACTTTGTAGCGCGCAACAAGTTCATCTGGGGACAATCGGTGTGAATGCAGACAGAAGCAGGATGATCCGGGATGCGGCTCTCGAGTACGTCCGTCCCAACGATGGCCTCGCATTGGCGGTTTTGACCCTCGACACGACACTCTATTTCGCTGCCGTTACATTTGCCGTCCTGTCGTCTTCACTATTTGTAAAGGCCCTTGCGGCGATCATTGCGGGAACGGCCATTTCGATGTTATTCATCCTTGGGCACGATGCGAGTCATCGCAGCCTGTTTCGGAGCAAATGGCTCAATTCCGTTGCCTCGCGATGGACGTTCTTCCCTTGTCTCCACAATGCGACGCTTTGGCGGTATCAGCACAACTCGCTTCACCACCAATCTACAAATGTGAAGAACAAAAACTCTTTCTCACCCCTTAGTCCAGAGGAATACGGCAGGCTTCCATCTTGGCGGCGCATCTTGGAGCGGACGCACCGGAACGTTTTAGGTTTTGGGCTTTATTACCTCGTAGAGCGTTGGTGGAAGCATAAATTCTTCCCGCGGGCCGCAGAGACAGGCGCGCACTCAGTCGCCGCTTGGCTAGACCTACTTCTTTTGCTTGTATGGGGCACGGTTTTTGTCACTGTAATCCTCTGGGTGGACGGGACTTTTGGGGAAGGTCGTCCCATCGTCGCTGTAGTGTTCGGCTTTGTTATTCCGTTCCTTGTGTGGAATCAGTTGATGGGGCTGACGGCATTTCTTCAGCACACTCATCCACGTGCGCTATGGGCCGAGGAAGTTCCGGTTAGCCGGCCGCCGGTAAGCCAGATCGATTACACGATTTTGGTCAACTACCCGCGTTGGTACGATTATCTGTCGCACAACATCATGCAGCACCCCGTTCATCACGTTAACGCGCGGATTCCATGGTTCCGTTTATACGAAGCTCAGCAACGACTTAACACGATCGCCGGTGATGATGTGATTGTGGAATATGTCAGCCTACGTTACGTGTTGCGTCTGATGCGAGAGTGTCAGCTGTACGATTACGAGAAGAACATTTGGCTCGACTTCGCCGGCAAGCCAACTGGAGATGCAATCTCGATGCTCGGCGCTCCCGCTTCCTAGCGCCGCCGAAGGCGGGCTCGTGCTCATTGCGGTCGTGCGGGATGCCGCCCCGGCCCCACCACTACGCGAATAGCGATCGCTACGACGACCGCGGCCGCAGCGCCGATCGCAACGGCGGCGTAGCGCTCAGCCGTGTCGACCGTTCCGGGCTGCTCCGCGAGGAGGCTTCCCGGCTGTGCGACGGCGACCGGGTCGCTCGCGGGAAACGACTCGGCGATCGCCGCATCGAGCCGCGATTCGTCGTCGTCGCGACGCGAGATGGCTTGGGTGGTTGCGTCATCCTTGACAGGGGTTTGGCTGTTCATGGTCCTCTCACACAAGTAATCCCGCCACGAGGGGCAGGTGGTCGGAAGCGGTTCGCGCTAGGGGGCTGGCATGTCGCGCCAGGGCGCGTAGCGAGCCCCGCGGCGCGACCCAGATGCGGTCCAGGGCGAGCACGGGACGGCGCGCCGGAAATGTGAGCGGCGCGGCCGGGCGTTCTCGGAAGTGGGCGTGGAGCCAGCGCAGCGGCCGGCCCCACAGGTACCACTCGTTCACGTCGCCCATCAGCACTGTCGGACCGGGGGGCGCGCCCTCCACGGCGGCGAGCAGGCGGCGCACCTGCTCGCGGCGCTCACCCGGTCGCAGTCCCAGGTGCGTTGCAAGAACTCGCACGGTCGTCGCGCGGCCTGCCTCGACGACGAGGTCGATCGCTCCGCGCGGCTCGTGATCGTCTACCGCAAGATCGAGGTGCGCAACCTCACGCACCGGCAGACGGGAAAGCACGGCGTTGCCGAAACTGTGACCGTCGCGCTCGACCAGCGGGCCGTTGATTATGCAGTAGCCGGTAGATGCAGCGAGATGCGCGAGCAGATCGTCGTGCGTGTTCCGTGATCCTACTTCCTGGAGTGCGATAACGTCAGCATCCAGCTCGGTGACGACCGACGCGATGCGTGACGGCGCATAGGCGCCGTCGCCCCCGATGGCCCCGTGGACGTTCCACGTGGCGACGCGCAGGCGCGTTCGCGGTGCGCGATTCGTCGTGGCACTCACCCGGGTCGACGCGACTTCCATGGTCAAAGTACCTGCGCGCGCGGCTGCGCTGCGCGCGTCGACGCCACAGTGTCGCCGCTCTTCCCCGTGCGCGCCGCGAGCGTGCGCTGCATGACGGCCACGACCACGCATATGCCGACGACGGCGAGCCCGAGCAGCGCGAACGTTCGCGGACCAGGGTGGCGGATCGCTGCGAGCGCCCGATCAACGACCAGCGATAGCGTGACCACGCCGGGCACGAGCCCGATCAGCGTACCGAGGATGAAATCGCCGAAGCGAAGGTGCGACGCGCCGGCGACGACGTTGACCACGGAAAACGGCGCGATAGGCAGCATCCGAACGAGTGTCACCGCGAGCAACCCATGCTGGGCGAGTCGTCGCGACAGCTCGTTGATCCGCGCACCTGCCAGACGGCGGACCGTCTCGCGCCCGAGCCGGCGGCCGAGCGCAAAGGTGGCCGCCGCGCTGAGCGACGCGCCGGCGAACGTATAGAGTGGTCCTGCGACCGGACCGAACACGGCGGCCGTCACTACGACCAGCACGAGCAGCGGAAATGCGACCAGACCGCCGGCGACATAAGTCGCGAGGACGGCCAGCGGCGCCCACGGCTGCTCGCTGAGCGATTGTCCGAGCGCGATCAATCGTTCAGGGGAGAACGCATCGTGCAGCGGCGTCACCCGCCACGCGAGCGCCATTGTGGCGGCGCCGAATGCCAGCGTGGCCAGTCCGACAAGACGCGCGCGCGCGCCGTTGCGCGCTTCGGGCTCGGGTACCAGGTCGTCGACAAGGCGATCGGGATCGATCGGACGCTCGGAATCGACGATGCTCGGGTCGGGGACAAAAGCGGCGCGGTCCGCGTCCAGCGGCGGATCCACAGCCTCGAGCCGTCGCCCCGAGGGACGACTCAACTCGGCGATGGCGCCGTGCAGGCTGCCGGCGTGGCGCAAAGCGCGCGCCACGTCCGCGGTTGTGCAGTCCAGATGCTCGGCGAGCAGTCGCTCGCGCAGCGATGCGATCAACCTCGATAGTGCGGCGTCGCCGCGCGCGTGCAGCGCGAGGTTGCATTCCGTGTCCAGTCCGAGCGAGCGGTCCGAGAAATTCGCGGAGCCCACGATCGCGAGGTCGTCGTCCACGATCGTGACCTTGCTGTGAACGTTCAGGCAGCGATCGTCGCCCCTCAATTCCGGCAGGCGCGGACAGTACATTCGGTAGCGTCCGGCGCGGTCGGCCCGTCGCAGGGCATGGTGAACACGCGCGCGGAGCACGCCCATCGTCGCCTCCTCGAGCCAGCCGCACTGGACGTAGGGCGCGACGACCGCGACGTCGGGCGCCGACGGCGATTCCAGCCGGCGCGCGAGCGCATGCGCCAGCGTCCGGGAGGTAAAGTACTGGTGTTCGGCATACACGTGCTTGCGCGCGCTCGCGATCGCGTCCAGCCACAACGTCCGGATCTCGCTGACCGCCGGCCGTGTGCCGAAGGCGGGCTCGGTGCGTGCGAGGGCAACGTCGACATTTGTCGCTTCGACGTCGACGACGTCGGGCCAAACTGCACCGATATCCACATCGCGTGCGTCGAGCGGTGCGACTGAGCGCCGACCCGTTGCACGATGCCACCTCTCGCGTGCGAGCTCGCCGAGTGCACGCGCGCAGGCGCCGGCGACGATGACGCCGACGTCGTGAAACGGCGCATACGGGACGCCGCGGTGATCGACGCGACGAGGGTCGTCGGGTATGTGCGCGTTCGTGTCCCACCGCGCGCGCGTAAGGTCATAGCCGCTGACGAACGCCACAGCATCGTCGACGACCACGATCTTCTGATGATGCGACGCGCCTATCGGATGTTGATCGTCCAGTCGGAACGCAAGCCGGCGGTGCGTGCGCCAGTCGAGCTTGAAGAGCGGCAGCCATTCGCGCTCGAGCGCGTAGAGCATTGCAAAGTCCCACGACAGGACGTAGCCGTGAAGATCGCGCCTCGACGCGACCACGGCGTTGAGGAAATCGCCCAGAGGTTGGGGAAACCCGTCGGTTGCGTTGTCCGCCGTGAGGCGCATCCGGCTGTCGACGTCCCACCCGATGATGAAGATCGACCGACGTGCCTTCGCGAGGGCGGACCGCACCGCGCCGAAGTACGCGGCGCCGTCGATCAGAAATGATAAACGCGCGGCACGCTCCACGCGCCAGCAATTGCGGCCGGGAACCATTTCGAACGCCGAACGCAGTGCCTCCCCGCGGTCGTCCCTGCGAACGGCGCCGAGATCGGGAACAGCGTGAATCGGGTCGTGAGCGTACACGGAATGCGGTGACTTCGCGGCGCCGTGCGGAAGGCGGCGGCTCGGCGGCAAGTCTCGCGCTTGCGCTCCCGCGCGTCTGTCAGCGGAATGCCCACACGCTGCGTCGACGCCCGGCCCGGGCCCCCTCCACGGGCACATGGGCGCACCCGAAACGGCCGGCCGCCCCGGTGTGTTTCGCTGGGCCCAGACGGTCACGATCGGGGCAGTTGAAGGCGGGCTCGGAATCGAACCGGCGTCCACGGCTCTTCAGCCCGCTTGGATGAGGGCCAAAAACGTTGCCAAGCCGTTGATCGGGTTGTATCGCGGAGACCAGCGGACTGTTGCGGACTCCAGCGAAGGTCCGCTTCAGTGGAGCCTGTGTGGAGTCTGGGACAAGGGCGCGCCCACGCATCGACGTCTTCCCGCCCCATCCTCGATACGGAAAATGGAGGCGCTACCCCGGGCGCTTGAGCCTCGTGCGGTCCCGGCCACTCGCTCTCGACCCCCCGCGGGACCAAGCGGCACGCAACCCCGGCGTCAAGGAGCCCCTTGGCCGGTCGCCTATGCCGCACCCATGCACGCCGTCGCTCGGCGCGGCGATGGCGGTCGACCGCGCCTATCTGTTTGCAGGCTGCTGCTGCCGAACAGCCCAGTCGTACTGAAGACCGATCATGCCCTCCCTGGTCGGCCCATACAGCCGACCGAGCGGCGACTGGGCGGCGTGTCAGTCCCGAAGTCTTTGAACTGGCAAATTGGCGCGGAAGGTCAAGTGCGTGGCGGGGCGGGGTACAGCAGCGCGCACGTTGCGAACAGATACTTGCCGCGCACTTTGGGGGCGAGGCTGCGCGGACGAGACTCGAGCGCGCAGCAATCCAATGAGGATCGCAAATGAACGACACTCGACTTGGCGCTGAATACAGCATCTTCTGCCAGTCAAGCGGCGAACCGCTCCACACGGTCGAGATGCATGTGCTAGCCCGAGCGTACCGGACGGTGTGGCGGTCGCTCTTCGCGAGCGATCCGCTCGGACCTCACGTCATCCCTCCGCTCGACGTGCTCTTTGTATTCTCGACGGAAGAGTCAGAAGGCGACCGATAGCGCCCGGCCGGATCAACCGATGCTCCTGCTATAGTCGCCCGTCGTCCATTCGGGCCACGCACCTTGAAAGACGCAACGCTCGCCAGCATGGGTCAGATCGTCTGGCGTTTGATCGAACGACACGATCTAGCGCCTGAACCGCTCTTTCGAGCGGCGGGCATCGACCCGGGGATCATTCACGATCCACACGGGTACATCGCGCGCCGGAAGAGCGATGCCCTGATGCGGGCAGTTGCGGGACGGATTGCCGATCCGGCATTTGGCCTACAGGCAGCGCGATGCTGGCATCCGTCGAATCTGGGCACGCTGGGATACGCGTGGCTGTCCAGTTCAACCCTACACACGGCTCTGAAGCGCCTAGTGCGCTACTGGCGCATCGTCATTGCCGACGTGGCAGTCAGACTGGAGGAGACGCCAGAGTGGGTTGAATTCGTCCACACGCCGCCGACCCTCGACAGCGTTCCCGACGGAATTCGGGGCGACATCGCTATGGCGATCATCTACGACATGTGCCGGACCAACTTCAGCCATTCGTTCAGCCCCCTGCGCGTATCGTTCCGTCATCCTGCCCCTGCCAATGCGACAACCCACGAGGCGCTTTTCGGTTGCCCGGTCTCATTCGGCGCGGATGCCAACCGGTTGCTCGTCGGCCGCGCCGAAGCCGACCATCCCCTTCCGACCGGGAACCGCGACCTTGCCGCAGCCCATGACCGCATCCTTGTCGAACAGCTTGCCCGTTTAGATAAGGCGAACGTAGTTGCGCGCTTTCGTGCCTCGCTCCTTGAGCGAATGACTTTGGGCGAGTTTTCGGAGGAGGACATCGCGGGGGATCTGCACATGAGCCGACGTTCGCTGCAGCGCCGGCTCGCGGAGGCCGACGCCAGCTACCAAACCCTCGTCGACGATACACGGCGGGACATGGCGCTGCGATATATCCGCGATCCCGCCAAGTCCGCTACTGACATCACGTTTCTTTTGGGTTACTCCCAGCAGAGCGTGTTCACGCGCGCCTTCCGAAGGTGGACGGGCATGAGTCCGTCGGAATACCGCTCCAGTAAGTCTCTGGCGAGCGCCTAAGCGCAAGCAGCTTCTCGCGTAATGGCGGCTTCCTAGCCGCCCCCTCGCGTCCTGAACGAACCGGATTGGCGTGCCCTGTAAAGCGCATGGCGCGCGGGGCAAAGCACGGTCGCGACTAAGCATGGAGACTCCCCACTGCAATGGGTGCTAACGAACGAGACGCTATGCAAACTCTGGTGCAACGTGAACTCCACGAGTTCAGAGCGCCGATCCGTTCACCGCTGACCATTGCTGTAACGTTCCTTCGCGCGCTCCTCCTCGCGTCGTTAGTTGCGTCTGCCGCGTGGATCTTGCTGGATTCTGTCTTTCACCTCTCAACGAAGTAAGCACGACTTGGAACTATGCATGGATCAAGACGAATTCATACGCCTGTCACGCCTCCTCGACAAAGCGAATCAACGACTCGACGCGGACGATGAGATCGCGCGCGAGCAGAGGGCTCGCGAACAGACGGAGTGCGAACGTACGGAGAAACCGCGCAGGCTATGCGCTCGCTGTCAGAGGAACGCCCGTAGAGCAATTTCGAGTACTGGCGCTAGCAAGCCCGCGGAGCCGTCATGATCGAACTACTACTTGGCGGAGTGCCTCGTCGTCCTGTGTTGGCTGGCGTGGCCACTGGGACTGGTGGAGAACGCAATCCGCCGGTACAAGGTATGGAGGCTTAAGCGGGGAATCCGAAAGATGCTTTTGGATGGAGAAAGGCGATGACAACTAGGAGCCACACATGAACGACCGACCGTGGGTGCCTCTCGGCTGGAGGGCGAATCCGCGTCGCGTGCTGGTCCTGGGCGAATCCGCCTACGCAGGTGCTTACACCCCAGAGCAGAGTCTGGCGGTCAATTGGGTCCCCGCGTACCTACGCGGAGACGTGCGCGACGGGACGTACTCAAAGGTTGCAAACGCGGTATGTGGGCCGACGCACGGGCGCGGTCTTCCGGCACGGCGCGCCTTCTGGAACGAAGTCGCCTTCGGCAACTTTGTGATTCTAGGCGCGGGCACGCGCCCCAACAGCGACCGCCCGACCAAGGCCGAGTGGCAGGCCGGGATGGGAGTGTTGAAGGTGATTCTCGCGGACCTTCAACCGGCGGGCGTGTGGGTCTGGGGCAAAGAGCAGGCGGAGTACTCGGTGCCGGTCATCAAAGACGCTGGCATCAAGCCCGTCGTGGTCGTTTCACACCCGACGCGCGGTTACTCGCACACCATAACCGAGTCATGGGCGAAGCTGATCGCCGACGTCACGCTCGCCATAGGACCAGTTTGTTCTGTAGCCTGACTGGCAAGGCGCACCGCGCGGCACACCTGGTCGCCTTTGCGATACTTAGTCACGCCCCGGTGGCTGTAGATGGGTGCGTTCCGCAGACTCCCGCCTCTTGCACACCCGCGTCGCTTCCGGGTATCGACGCCGAGGTAGTAGCGGGCGACTTTCAGCGTCGACTCCCGATGGCCGTCTTGGGCCTCGAGACAGCGCATGAGCCCGGCCTCGACCCAAGCGTCGTGCCGGGTGTGGGCGTCCAGCCACGCGATATCGGCTTCAAGGCGGGAGGTGTCGGGCACGTTCACCGGCGATGGGTCTCCGGCTGCGTATACGGGCCGTAGAGTGCGTCCTCGACGTCGGGGGGCTAAGCTGCATCCCATTGGAGTCTGTGTGGAGTCTGGCGTCGTTCATGATCGCCATATCGCACGCAAGTACTTGGAGGCGGAGGTCGGAATCGAACCGGCGTACACGGCTTTGCAGGCCGCTGCATAACCACTCTGCCACCCCGCCTGGGGATGCCGCATCGCGAACGCAATCCGGCGAAGACGCCTTGGTGCAAACTAAAAGGGAGAGCGGTGCGGCGGCTCTCCCTCGATGAATCTGGAGCGGGAAAGGAGTCTCGAACTCCCGACCTCAACCTTGGCAAGGTTGCGCTCTACCAACTGAGCTATTCCCGCAGACAGCCTTGAATTATATCGCAAAACCTTCGGACGTCAAAGCATCGCATGGAAGACGCTAGCGGCTGACGGCCGCAATGGCGTCCGCGACGTAGTCGATATTGCGTGAATTGAGCGCCGCGACGCAGATGCGGCCGGTGTCCACCGCGTAGACGCCGAACTCTTCGCGCAGGCGCGCCACCTGCGCCTTCGTCAGTCCCGTGTACGAGAACATGCCGCGCTGGCGAGTGACGTAGGCAAAGTCGACACCGGGCAGGCGCGCCTCCAGCTTCATGCGGAGCGCCTCGCGCATTTCGCGGATGCGGACGCGCATCCCGGCGAGCTCGTGCTCCCACAGCGCGCGCCGCTGGGGATCGCCCAGGACCGAGGCGACGATCTGGCCGCCGTGCGTGGGCGGGTTGGAATAGTTCGCCCGCACGACCCGCTTAAGTTGTGACAACACGCGCGTCGCTTCGTCGCGGTCGGCGCCCACGACAGAGAGAGCGCCCACACGCTCGCCGTAGAGGGAGAACGACTTGGAGAACGAATTGGACACGAACAACGGCCCCGGTGTCCCGGCGAAGCGCCGGACGACCTCTCCATCCGGCTCGATTCCATCGGCGAAGCCCTGGTACGCGAGATCGAGAAAGGGGATTGCTCCGCGCTTGCGCACGAGCGCTAGGATCGCGCCCCACTGCTCGGAGGTGGGATCGACCCCTGTTGGGTTATGGCAGCACGCGTGCAGAACCACGATGGCGCGCGCGGGGAGGCTCTCCAGTGTCGACCGCATTCCGGCGAAGTCGAGGCCTCGCGTCCCGGCGGCGTAATACGGATACGCGTTGACGACGAAGCCGGCGCCTTCGAACAACGCGCGGTGATTTTCCCAGCTGGGGTCACTGATCCATACCTGTGCCCCTGGTGCAAAGCGGCGCAGGAAATCAGCGCCGACCTTGAGGCCGCCGGTGCCACCGAGCGCCTGCACGGTGACGGCGCGACCGTTGCGGACGACCTCGCTGTCGGCACCGAACACGAGGGCTTGCACGGCCTTGTCGTACGCCGCGATGCCGTCGATGGGCAGATAGCCGCGCGGCGCGTTCCGGTCGGCGAGCTCGTGTTCGGCGGCCCTCACGCATTCGAGCAGCGGGATCTTGCCCGCGTCATCGCAATAGACGCCTACGCCCAGGTTCACCTTCCGAGGGTTCGGGTCGGCGTTGAACGCTTCGGTGACACCGAGGATCGGATCGCGCGGGGCGAGCGCGACCTGCGCGAGGAGTGAGCCTTCGTGGGGAGCGTTCATGACGAGCCACCGGCGGGAGGAAAACGGCCTATTGTACCGTGCGTGCCCGAACGCCTTGCGCTCGCGGGGACCCGCCCGCATCTACCCACGGTTCGCTCCCCGACAAGATGGCACGCACGCCGACCCGCCTCGAGCCCGCCCCCAAAATACCGCCGCTCACCGCGTTGCGCACGGTCGGTCGCGTCGCGCGCTTCGTGCGGCCGTATCGCCGCCAGGTGATCTACGCTGCCATCGCGCTGCTGTTCGCCGCGGCTGCCGTGCTCGCGCTCGGTCAGGGACTGAAGTTCGTCGTCGACCGCGGATTCGCGGCCGGCAACGCCGCGGAGCTCGACCGGATGCTCGCCGTGTCGCTCGGCATCATCGTAGTGCTTGCGCTCGCGACCTACACGCGCTTCTACTGGGTCTCGTGGCTGGGTGAGCGGGTGACCGCCGACCTGCGTCGCGCCGTCTTCGACCACCTGTTGGCGCTGCCCCCCGGATTCTTCGAGATCACGCGAACGGGCGAAGTCATCTCGCGCCTGACCAACGACACGACGATGCTCGAACAGGTGATCGGCTCGTCGGCGTCGATGGCCGTGCGCAACGCGCTCCTGATGGCGGGCGGCCTGATCATGTTGTCGCTCACCAGCGTGAAGCTGACCGCGCTCGTGCTCCTGGGCGTGCCGCTCGTCGTCGCTCCGATCGTGCTGTTCGGGCGGCGTGTACGCAAGCTTGCGCGAGCGAGCCAGGATCGCGTCGGCGACGTCGGCGCGTACGTCGACGAGGCGCTTCACGAAGTGCGCACCGTGCAGGCGTACGGACACGAAGATCTCGATCGTGCGGCCTTCGGCGAGCGGGTGGAGGCGGCGTTCGCCACGGCGCGACGGCGCATTCACCAGCGCGCGCTGCTCGTCGCGGCGGTGATCGTGCTGGTCTTCGGCGCGGTCGGAATCATCCTGTGGATCGGCGGCCAGGACGTCATCGCGGGACGCCTCTCGCCCGGCCAGCTCTCGGCGTTCGTGTTCTACGCCGTCATCGTCGCCAGCGCCGTCGGCACCATCAGCGAGGTGATCGGCGATCTCCAGCGAGCGGCGGGAGCGACGGAGCGGCTGTTCGAACTGCTGGCGATCGTGCCCGAGATTCGGCCGCCGGCACACCCGGTGCCGCTGCCGTCTCCGGCGTCGGGAACTGTCGCGTTCGAGGGCGTCGGCTTTCACTATCCGTCTCGGCCGGACACGCCCGCTCTGTCCAATTTCACGCTCGAAGTCCGGGCCGGCGAGCGCGTTGCGCTGGTGGGCCCGTCCGGCGCGGGGAAGACGACCGTGTTCGCGCTCCTGCTGCGCTTCTACGACCCGCAGTTCGGCGCCGTGCGGATCGATGGTGTCGATCTCAAGTCGGCCGATCCGCGTGACGCGCGCCGGCGCCTTGCGGTCGTTCCGCAGGACCCGGTGATCTTCGCATCGAGCGTGCTGGAGAACGTGCGCTACGGCCGGCCGGATGCGACCGACGAGGAAGTGCGCGCGGCCTGCGATGCGGCGTATGCCACCGAATTCATCGCGCGGCTCCCGGATGGCGATCGCGCCTTCCTCGGCGAGCGCGGGGTCCGGCTGTCCGGCGGCCAGCGGCAGCGCATCGCAATCGCGCGCGCGATCCTCGCCGATCGGCCGATCCTGTTGCTCGACGAGGCGACGAGCGCGCTGGATGCCGAAAGCGAGCGCGTCGTCCACCTGGCGCTCGAACGGCTGATGGAGCATCGGACGGTGCTGATGATCGCGCATCGTCTCGCCACGGTTCGCGACGCCGACCGCATCGCGGTGATGGACCAGGGTCGCGTCGTGGCGATCGGGCGCCACGACGAGCTCACGCGAACGAACGACCTCTACGCACGGCTCGCAACCCTTCAGTTCGGCACGGGAAATGGCGGGGACGCGGAAAGGGTCGCGGCGAGCGTCCCGGCGGAGATAAAATGATCGATTGGCCATCGAATACGCAACCCCATGACCGTTAGCGCACTTCAACATGCCAGCGACGCGCCTCGAACCGTCGTCTATCCCGGCAGCCCTTACGAGCTCCATCTGCCGTTCGACCCGGCCGGCGACCAGCCGGAGGCCATCGCGCGGCTCGTCGAGGGGCTGACCGACGGGCTGTCGTTCCAGACGCTGCTCGGCGTCACCGGTTCAGGCAAGACGTTCACGATTGCCAACGTCATCGCGCGCACCGGCCGCCCGGCGCTGGTCCTCGCGCCGAACAAGACGCTCGCCGCGCAGCTGTACTCGGAATTCCGCGAGTTCTTTCCGAACAACGCCGTCGAATACTTCGTCTCCTATTACGACTACTACCAGCCGGAGGCCTACGTGCCTTCGCGTGACCTCTACATCGAGAAGGACAGCTCGATCAACGAGCACATCGAGCAGATGCGCCTGTCCGCCACCAAGGCCATTCTCGAGCGTCCCGACTGCGTGATCGTCGCGACCGTCTCGGCCATTTACGGCATCGGCGACCCGTCCGAGTATCACAGCATGATCCTGCACGTGCGCCAGGGAGACAAGCTCTCGCAGCGCGACGCCATCAAGCGTCTGGCGGAGATGCAATACCAGCGCGCCGAGCTAGAGTTCAAGCGCGGCACGTTCCGCGTGCGCGGGGACGTGCTCGACATCTTCCCGGCGGAGAACGCCGAGAACGCGGTGCGCGTCTCGCTGTTCGACGACGAGGTCGAGTCGGTGCAGCTGTTCGACCCGCTCACCGGCCACCTGCGGCAGAAGATGACGCGCTATACGGTGTTTCCGTCGTCGCATTACGTGACCGGACGCCAGAAGGTGCTGAACGCGATCGAGGCGATCAAGGTCGAGCTCGCCGGCCAGAAGGAGCACTTCGTCACGCAGATGAAGCTGATCGAAGCGCAGCGCATCGAGCAGCGCACGCGCTTCGACCTCGAGATGATGACCGAGATCGGCTTCTGCAAGGGCATCGAGAACTACTCGCGCCATCTATCCGGACGCGCGGCGGGCGAGCCGCCGCCGACGCTGATCGACTATCTGCCGGGCAACGCGTTGATGTTCATCGATGAGAGCCACGTGACGGTGCCGCAGGTCGGCGGCATGTACAAGGGCGACCGCGCGCGGAAGGAGAACCTGGTCAACTACGGGTTCCGCCTGCCGTCCGCGCTCGACAACCGGCCGTTGCGTTTCGACGAGTTCGAGAAGCTCCTGCCGCAGACCGTGTTCGTGTCGGCGACGCCGGCCGAGTACGAGCGAACGCATGCGGGGCAGACGGTGGAGCAGGTGGTGCGGCCGACCGGGCTCGTCGATCCGGTGCTGATCGTGCGTCCGGCCGCGACGCAGGTCGACGATCTGCTCTCCGAGATCAAGCTGCGCGTCGACAAGCGGGAGCGCGTGCTCGTGACCACGCTCACCAAGCGGATGGCTGAGGATCTGACGGACTATCTCGGCGAGCATGGCGTGCGGGTGCGCTATCTCCATTCCGACATCGACACCGTCGAGCGCGTCGAGATCATCCGCGATCTGCGTCTCGGCGAGTTCGACGTGCTCGTGGGCATCAACCTGTTGCGCGAAGGCCTCGACATCCCCGAGGTCTCGCTCGTCGCCGTGCTCGACGCCGACAAGGAAGGCTTCCTGCGCGCGGAGCGCTCGCTCATCCAGACGATCGGCCGCGCCGCGCGTCACATCAACGGCACTGCCATCCTCTACGCGGACAGGGAAACCGACTCGATGCGTGCGGCGATCGGCGAGACCGAGCGCCGGCGCGCCAAGCAGGTGGCGTGGAACGCGAAGATGGGCATCACGCCGAAGGGCGTGGAGAAGCGCATCAAGGACATGATCGACGGCGTCTACGACCCGGAGGAAGGCAAGAAGGAACTGAAGGCCGCGCAGACCCGGGCCAAATACGAGGCGATGGGCGACAAGGATCTCGAGAAGGAGCTGAAGCTCCTCGAGAAGCAGATGATCGACGCCGCGCGCAATCTCGAGTTCGAGAAGGCCGCGGAGCTTCGCGACCGTCTCTACAAGCTCAAGGAAGCGATGTTCGGCGTGCAGCTCCCCGTAGAAACGTAAGCGCCGCCAGGACTGCAGCGGCGCGCGAAAGCATCACTTGCGCGACACCTGTGCGCGCTTTGCCACGTCCAGGTCGAGGTACTTCCACGAGAAGCCGAACTGCGACGGCCAGTATCCCTGGACCCACGGATACATGACGACGTTGCCGATGCCGAACGTGTGCAGCAGCATGGGCATGTACGCCTGCGAGACGTCCGACATCCTGCGGGCCAGCGCCGTCCGGGCGGGACCCGAAGGCGTGCGGAGGAACTGCTCGTAGGCAGCGTCGTATTCGGGTCGGCTGAATTGCGACGGGTTGGTGTCCGGCGGCGACTTGCCCCACAACGTCTGCAGGATCTGGTAGCCGGACGGCTCCAGCGAGCGATACCCGAGGTTGAACATCGGCAGCTTGCCCGAGCGGCTCAGGTTCAGGAGCTCCGCGAACGTCTGCTGGTGGACGTCCATCCTGATGCCGATCGCGTCCATGCTCTTCTTCCACAGCGTGTCCGCCTCGCGATACCACGATTCGGGCAGTGTGCCGCGCACAACGACCAGCGGCTTGCCGTCGGGCGTCTCGCGATAGCCGTCGCCGTCACGATCCTTGAACCCGAACCGGTCGAGCAGGGCGCGCGCGGCGGCCGGATCGTAGAGCGACTTGGGCGGCAGCGTGGAATCGTGCCCGTTGACGCCGGGCGGCAGCAGCTGGTTCGCCGGCAACGCGTTGCCATTGAAGAGGACGCGGATCAACTCGTCGATGTTGAAGCCCATCGCGATCGCGCGGCGCAGTGCGACCTGCTCCTTCGTGTACCCGCCGACGGTGGGATCCTTCATATTGAAATAGGTGAACGTCACCGACGGCGCGCCGAACTGCAGGTGCACGATCCCGCGCTGCGCGAACGAGGGCTTCAGCTTGCCGCCCTCCATGATCTTGCGCGTGTCGTCTCCGCCGAGCGCGAGGTAGTCGAGGTCGCCGTTTTCGAAGGCGAGGAACGCGGGCTGCGATTCCTCGATGATGCTGATCTCGATGCGCCCGATGCGCGGCAGCGTCTTTCCGCGCATCGACTGCATGATCGCCTGGTGACGCGGCGACGCGCTTTCGGGAAACTTGACGGCGCGATATCGCGGATTGGCCTCGAGCACGACACGGGAGGCGCGCTTCCACTCCTTCAGCACGTACGGTCCGGTGCCGACCGGGTGGCTCATGATGTCGTTGCCCGCGGCTTCGACGACTTCGCGCGCCACGACCATCGTCGTCAGGCCGGCCAGGCGTTCGAGCAGCGTGTAGTCGACGTCGGCCAGCTCGATCTGCAGCGTGTATCGGTCGATGGCGCGCAGGCCGGCCATCGGGACATCGTAGTCGAGCTTGCCGCCGGGCTTGCGCGCCGCGTCGACGACCGGCCGCGCGCCTGCGACGAGGTCGCTCAACGCCGGATCGCCGCCGCCGCGCAGATTGGGGTCGAGCGAGCGCTTGATCGAGTAGACAAAATCGTCGGCGACGAGCTCTCGCGGCTTGCCGTTGAACGCCGGGTCGTCGGCGAACAGGATTCCTTTGCGAAGCTTGATCGTCCACGTCCTGCCGCCGTTCGTAATGGCCGGGAGCGCCTCGGCGACGAGCGGAACGACCGTGGCGGGCTCGGCGAAGTAGTCGAACTCGTACAGGCCTTCGAACAAGGCGCTCGTCACGCGGGTGGAGGCGAGGTCCGTCCCCTGTTGCGGATCGAGACTGGTGATGTCGACGAGCTGGATGCGAAGGACCTTGTCCATGTCCGCTGCATGAAGCGTCGGCACGCTCGCCCCGAGCAGAAGGGCAGTGGCAAGAGTTGTCAGCGTCTTGTGCATGGTGGACCGATGACACGGTGGCAGGCGTGGACGAGACGATCGCAGAGCGCCGTCCTCCGTGCAAGGGCTGCGCGCGACTTGCCGTGTGATCGGCCTTGCCTGATACTCGTCCGCCGGAGACAAAGTGCAATGATGCTGGCGCGAAAAGTCGGGGTGCTGTTCGTTTGCATGGGCAACATCTGCCGTTCACCGACGGCGGAGGGCGTATTTCGCGCCGTCGCGGAGCGCGCCGGTTCTGCCCGGAACATGCGCATCGACTCCGCGGGGACTCACGATTACCACGTGGGCGAGCCACCGGACGCGCGCGCGATCGCCAGCGCGCTGCGCCGTGGCTACGACCTTCGCAAGCATCGCGCACGGCAGATTTCACCGCGCGACTTCGAGCGCTACGACTGGATCCTGGCGATGGATCGCCACAACCTGCAGGAGCTTGGTAGCCAGCGGCCGAAGAACTACGAAGGTCACGTCGGATTGCTGCTGGACTTCGTGCCGAACGTCGGAGTGCGCGAAGTGCCCGACCCGTACTACGGCGGCAGCGACGGGTTCGAGCGCGTGCTCGATCTCGTCGAGCACGCTGCCGACCATCTGCTGCAGCACATCACCGCACCCGAGGGAAGCCGCTAGCCTCCCCGGGGGCCGCCGGTGCTCGCCGTCCTACGCCTGCGGCGGTGCGTCCTTGTGCGTCTCCACGATCTGCAACGGCTCCGCGGCGATTTCCGCGCGCGGCGGGCGCACCCGCCTGGGCCGTGGCGTCACCGGAGTTTCTTCTTCGCTCGCGGGGGTGCTCGCAGACCGCGTCTCGACCAGCACGAGGCCCGATTCCGGGGGTAGCTCGCGCGTGACCGGAGGAATGGCCGGGGCGTTGCGCGCCAAGCCCTGCGTGTTCATGACGCTGGCCACGTAGGCGATCGGCGTCGGCTCGATTTCACGCGGCGAGTCGACGGGGGCCACGGCGGGGGGCTCGGGCGCGCGGCGTGGCGCGGGTTCGGGCACGGAGTCCGCCTGCGCGGGTGCAGCAAAGCTGGTAGCCGAGGCGGCGACCGGCGGAGCCGCTTCACCTGCTGACGGCGTGATCTCGCGGGCGATCTCGATCGACGCCGGCGTCCGGGCGTCCGGCGCGGACTGCATCGGCGCGACTTCCTCGGCCGGTGCGGCGTCGGTCGTGGGTCGCGAGCCTTGCGGCGGCCGATCGGCGCGCTCGGGGCGATCGCCACCGCGGCCACGACGACCACGGCGCCGGCGACTCCCTTCCTGGCGCGCGTCGTCGCCCTCCGGTCCAGCCTGTGCCGTGAAAGCGCCTGGCGCGCCGGTGGCGCTCACCAGCGCCGAGGCTTCGCCCGTGTCCGCCGTCGGCAAACCAGAATCGGGACCTGGCGCCGGCTTCGCGCGCGGGGGCCGCGGAGGACGCGGCTCGGCGGCGCCGCTATCGCGATGATCGTCGCGCCTCGGCTCACGCGGCTCGCGAGCCTCGCGCGGCTCCCGCTGCTCGCGCGCTTCGCGGGGCTCGCGTTGCTCTCGGGGTTCGCGAGGTTCACGCGGAGGCCGGGACTCGGCGCGGGACTCGTCGCGGCCTTCGCGCGGCGGGCCGTCGCGTCGACCGTCGCGCGCTTCGTCGCGACGGCCGCGACGCTCGTCGCCGCCGCGCTTGCCGCGACCGTCGCCGCGCTCTTCGTCAAGTCGGCCGGACGGGGGACGGGCCGCGCCGTTCTGGCCATTCTGGGCGCGCGGGCCGGGGCCGCGGACTTCGCCGCGACCTTCGCCACGTCGCTCATCGCGGCGTTGGCGTCCGTCGCCGCGCCGATCGTCGCGGGGACCGTCGCGGCGTCCTTCACCGCGATTGCGGGTGTCGCGCGGACGATCGCCCGAAGGGGATGCGGCCGGCGCCTTCGTATCCGACGACTGCGTCGGAGCGGTCGGTGTGCCGAAGCTTTCCGAAGCGCGCGGACGGAACCAGCCGAGCATCTTGGACAGCCACGATCCCTCCGGGGCGGGCGCGATGTGCGCGGAGGGGCGCGCCGCCGCGACGGGCGCCGCGAGCGGGGCAGGCGGCACCTCGACGGGCATCGGCGCGGGTTGCGCAGGCGTAATACCCTTCACGACGGCTTCCTGCCGCGGGTCGCGCGGCTCTTCCTTCTTCGCCGCCGCCTCGGGCTTCTCCGGCTCGCGCACCATCTCGAAAGACACCGGCAGCGTCTCGCCATGGTTGAGATCGTCGTGGCGCATCCGCTCGATGCTGTAGTTGGGCGTCTCCAGGTGCCGATTGGGCACCAGCAGCACGTTGACCTTGAAGCGTGTTTCGATCGATTGCACGTCGGCGCGCTTTTCGTTCAGCAGGAACGTCGCGACGTCGACCGGGACCTGCGCGACGACCTGCGCCGTGTTGTCCTTCATCGCCTCTTCCTGGACGATGCGCAGGATGTGCAGCGCGGTCGACTCGGTGCCCCGGATGTGCCCGATGCCGTGGCAGCGCGGACACGGGATGTACGCCGATTCCGCCAGCGCGGGCCGCAGACGCTGCCGCGAGAGCTCCATCAATCCGAAGCGCGAGATCTTCCCGAGCTGCACGCGGGCGCGGTCGTACTTGAGCGCGTCGCGCAACCGATTCTCGACTTCGCGCTGGTTCTTGGCGCTCTCCATGTCGATGAAGTCGATGACGATCAAGCCGCCCAGATCGCGCAGTCGCAGCTGTCTCGCGATCTCGTCGGCGGCTTCGGCGTTGGTGTTGAACGCTGTCGTCTCGATGTCGCCACCCTTGGTGGCGCGTGCCGAGTTGACGTCGACTGACACGAGCGCTTCGGTGTGATCGATGACGATCGCGCCGCCCGAGGGCAGCGGGACTTGGCGCGCATACGCCGTCTCGATCTGGTGCTCGATCTGGAAGCGCGAGAACAGCGGTACGTCGTCCTTGTAGAGCTTGACGCGCGAGACGTTGCCCGGCATCACGTGGCTCATGAACTGCTGCGCCTGCTCGTATACGCCTTCGGTGTCGATCAGGATCTCGCCGATGTCCGGCTGGAAATAGTCGCGGATTGCGCGGATGACGAGACTCGACTCCTGGTAGATCAGGTACGCGCCGGACTGCAGCGTCGCCGCGTCTTCGATCGCGTGCCACAGCTGCATCAGGTAATTCAGGTCCCATTGCAGCTCTTCGGGCGTGCGGCCGATGCCCGCGGTGCGGGCGATGACGCTCATGCCGCGCGGCACTTCCAGCTGGGCGACGGCATCGCGCAGCTCGTTGCGGTCCTCGCCTTCCACGCGGCGCGATACGCCGCCGCCGCGCGGGTTGTTCGGCATCAGCACCAGATAGCGGCCGGCAAGTGAAATGTACGTCGTCAGCGCGGCGCCCTTGTTGCCGCGCTCGTCCTTGTCGACCTGGACGATCAGCTCCTGGCCCTCGCGAAGCGAGTCCTGGATCCGGCGGCTGCCGCCTTCCTCCTGGTCGTCGCCGTCGTGGCCGTTGCCGGCGCGCCCGCCGCCGGCGGCCTTCATGCTCTGGCGGGAGATTTCCTTGAGCGGCAGGAAGCCGTGCCGATCGGTGCCGTAGTCGACGAAGCAGGCCTCCAGCGACGGCTCGATCCTCGTGATGACGGCCTTGTAGATGTTGCTCTTGCGTTGTTCCTTGGAGGCGGATTCGATGTCGAGATCGATGAGCTTCTGACCGTCGACGATGGCGACTCGAAGCTCTTCGGCCTGGGTCGCGTTGAACAGCATGCGTTTCATGGTGTCTTCCCGGCGCAACGACGCCCTGGGAAGCGGGAGGTGAAGCGGACGACGGGGCGGGTTGCGCCGCGCCGTGGACGACTACGCGGCGGGCGGCGAGGAAGACGGAGGAACCGGGACGGGTAAGTGCCGGCCGACGGGAGCAGAGCTTCGATACATAAGTCGAGTCATCGGCGTCTCGCTTGGGACGCCGCCTTGACCGCTCTCGTCGTGGATCGTCTTCTTGTTCGCATTCTGGCGGTGATACGTCCGACGGGTTGCCTGTTCCGGAAACACATGTTCCAGGACGGCCGGCCCCGCCGAAAGCAATTCTCGCTTCAGGCGCCGCGCAGTGCGCCGCTTCGAACCGGCCGCTGCCGGGTGCGGTGACTGCGCTCTTGCTTTACGATCGCTACTTTTCCGGGGAAAACCCTGGCCGGTGAGCGACTTAGCCGGATGCGGGGCCTGCGGGCCCAAGCTGACGGGGCGGACGGCCCGCCGGGCGTCGGCCTTACGAAGGCGGCGGGGCAGGGGCGTCGCGCAATGCGACAGCTCACCTTGGATTATAAAGAAATGAATGAGTTAAGCAAGGATGCTGTGACGTGGCTGACGGTCGGCGAGGAGGCGGTTGGCCAGCGCGTCGACAACTTCCTTCTCCGTCATCTCAAGGGCGTCCCGAAGAGTCACGTCTACAGAATCGTCCGCAGTGGCGAAGTCCGGGTCAACAAGGGGCGGGTCGACGCGGATACGCGCCTGGTGATGGGCGACGTCGTACGCGTTCCGCCGGTGCGGCGCGCGGCGCCGGCGGCGCTCCCGTCGTCATCCGGGAGCGCGACGAGTTCACCGGGACGCCGGGCCGCCCCCCGGTTGCCAGTCCTGTTCGAAGACGAGCACCTGATCGCCGTGGACAAGGCGTCCGGTCTCGCGGTCCATGGCGGCAGCGGAATCGCTCAGGGGCTGATCGAGCGGCTGCGTGCGGAACGGCCGGACGCGCCTTTCCTCGAACTCGTTCACCGTCTCGATCGCGACACGTCGGGCGTCCTGCTCGTCGCCAAGAAGCGCGCGGCGCTCGTGGCGCTTCACCGGCAACTGCGCGAGGCGAAGATCGACAAGCGCTACCTGGTGCTCGCGCGCGGCAAGTGGCGGGACGAAAAGCGGGCCGTGCGCCTACCGCTGCACAAGTTGCCCACGGTGGACGGCGAACGCCGCGTGCGTGTCGCCGCGGACGGGCAGCACGCGTCGACCGTGTTTCGCCGCCAGCGCACGTGGCCCGAGCACGATCCGCCGCTGGCGCTGCTGGAGGCCGAGCTCGAGACGGGCCGCACGCACCAGATCCGGGTTCACCTAGCGCACCTCGGGTTCCCCATTGCGGGCGACGACAAGTACGGCGATTTCGCGTGGAATCGCGTGCTCGCTCACTCCGGGCTGAAGCGCATGTTCCTGCACGCCGCGCGCCTCACGTTCCCGCATCCGATCAGCGGCGCGACACTGCATCTGGAATCGCCGCTGCCGCGGGATCTCGCGAGCTATCTGGACCGGCTCGACGCGCCCGACGGAAGAGGCGATGTCCGGCGCTGACGCCGGCTCGTCGTCGCCGGCGCTGCAGCGGTACGAGCTCATCGTTTTCGATTGGGACGGCA
>Ga0157378_10001516_pt1 | contig 21037 bp, 20 predicted proteins | sample M65metaG_FD_115309 | JGI IMG/M metagenome (GOLD analysis project Ga0157378, IMG submission 115309) | Miscanthus rhizosphere microbial communities from Kellogg Biological Station, Michigan, USA - M6-5 metaG | ecosystem: Host-associated > Plants > Roots > Rhizosphere > Soil | place: USA: Michigan...
AAATCCACCTAGTGACCGCTCGGGTCTAAGAGGAGGCAAGATGAAGCGAGCATTGCTGTGGCTTGCACTGAGCTTTGCGGCCTGTTCCGCTCTTTCACAGTCGTACCCCGTCAAGCCGATCAGGCTCGTCATTCCGTGGCCCGCCGGCGGACCCAGCGACGTCATCGGGCGCGTTTTTGCGGAACCGCTCGCGAAAGTGCTCGGCCAGCCCATCGTCATCGACAACCGCGGCGGCGCGAGCGGTGCGATCGGTGCCGACATCGTGGCGAAAGCTGCGCCCGACGGGTACACGTTGATGGTGCAAAGCATGACCAACCAGGCGATGTTTCCGGCCACGCACAAGACGCTGCGGTTCGATCCGATCGCCGATTTCGCGCCGATCACCCAGATCACGACTTCGCCCATGGTCGTGGTGGCCCATCCTTCGTTGCCGGCGACGAACATGGCCGAGCTCGTCAACCTGGCGAAGGCCAAGCCCGGCGCGATCACGATGGCGTCATTCGGCCAGGGTAGCGCCAGCCATCTCGCCATCGAGCTCTTGATGAAGCTCGGCTCGATCAAGCTGAACCATGTTCCGTACAAGGGCGGTGCGCCGGCGGCCGCAGACCTCGCCGCCGGCCACGTCCAAGTCGGCATCGTCGGCATTCCCGTGGCGCTCCCGTTCATCAAGCAAGGCCGGCTGCGCGCGCTGGCTCTGACCACGGCGCAGCGCGCACCCCAGCTGCCCGACACGCCGACGGTCAGCGAGACGAGCGGCCTGGAAAGCTACAACCTTGGGCTGGAGTACGGTTTTCTGGCACCTGCGAAAACGCCGGCTCCCATCATCCAGCGCCTGCACGCCGCGGCCGTCGAGGTGCTGCGCTCTCCCGAGTTCGCGCAGCGCATGTTCGAGCTTGGCTTGAGCGCGCCGATCGGCAACAGCCCGGCCGAAATGGCCGCTGCGGCCCGCCGCGAAATCGACATGCTGGGGCAACTCGCAAAGGCTGCCGGCATCGAGCCCGAATAAGCGCCTGAGCGGTGTCCACACCGCTCGGTGCATCTGCCGTGGCATATGTCGTTTACCGCCGCTGAGTTCCTCGGTAACTTGTCGCGAAACGAACAACAAGACGACATGTCGCCTATTCCGTCCCCTATTTCGTCAGCTAATTCACGTTGGGCAGCATGAGCCGAGCGCTTCTTCTATCCATTCTCCTGTCCAGCCTTCCGGCTGTCCTCGCCTCATGCGGAGAGGATGAATATTCGGATCAATATTCCGCGGTCGAGGGCGAAGTGGGATTGCTTTCAGCCGACATTCAGGTCTCAGTCGCGCAACACACTTTGGTTCTTCCATTCATTGCCATGCACGATTACGCCTACTACGCCTACCGGAAACCATCATTTCCTTTGGACCGGAAGGGCGACGGCGAACGTCCTGAACGTCCTCTGAGTGCGTTGAACGACTTCCTGTACGGTTCGGCAGACCCAAAAAAGCCATTGGTGCTTGATAGCCTCTCTGTGGTTGTGCGGACATACGGCTCGAATGACTCTGATGGGCACCCGCGACGGGTGTGCCCGCTGCTGACGCGCGAGTGGGCTCAGTCTGTATGTGACAATTCTCAGGCTGCCCTCCGACAGGCACTCCCCGCCAATCACTTCCGGCTAGTGGACTTGCGTCGCTTGCAGATCGGAGATCCCCGTGCAGAATGCCGCGACGATGGCAAACCACGCCGACCTTTGCCGCAAAGAACGGGGGAGGCCGCGATGGTCTGCACTGCGAGGGTATTTGGCGGACGCGAGGATCAATACCATCACGCAGTCGTCCGGATCGATGGACATCTTGGCGCCCTATGGACGGTCTGGGGATATGGCCAAAATGGCGAGACAGCTGAAGCGATGACTGAAAGAGAAGGAAAAGCGATTGTCGCCTTTGTGCGATATGCGCTAGGGAAGAGCGAGGATTTTCGCAAGCTCCATTCGGCCATGTGTCATCTACGACGGCCCGGCACAGTTGTCGGTCCGCAAGGCGCTTGCGCATGAAGCCGCGCAAGGCCGGTGAATTCAGACGTTAAGCCCCGCTATGACACGCGTTGCCGGACCAATCGTCGTATTCCTGTCACTTTTCTTGCCCACCGTCGGGTCGGCGGCGGATTGCGGAGCGCTTCCGGTCATCACCGCCGCCCAGGCCATTTGTCGTGCGCGCGAGTTTGCCGAAAAGCCGAAGCCGCCACCCGGGGAGCTGGAGTTCAAAGCTCTTGAGACTCCATTGCATTGGGTTGTCTACTACGGTCCTAAGTCGACCAGTGGTGCGCGCGGCGGAGGAGCGGACTTGATGATTGAGAAGAAAACGGGCGCTGTGACGACTCTTCGAGGCCGTAGGTGACGGCGAGGCCTAACAGCGCGTTGTTGACCGATGCCTATGCCTCGCCGCACCGCGCTCGGCGCCGCGCGCCAAAATTGTGCCGAAGTGGTGCTCCGAGAAGAGAACATCGGCCTCTCTGGCATTGACGCCGCCAGTTATCGCCACGCGTCGGACGAATCCGGGCGATGCTTGAACGTCGCGCTGCCCCGCGGTGACCGGGGGCATCCGCTGCAGGCGACGGAATTGTGCGGGCGACATGCTGGTCCAGCTGAAAAACGCGCGTCGAAAGTTGGCGGGGTCCGAGAAGCCAGCCATTGCGGCAACCTGCTCGATGCTGACTTCCGAGCTCCTGAGATGCTGAGTTGCGACGCAGTACTTGATATGGTGCGAAATGCTCGAGAAGGAGGTTCCCTCGTCGGCCAGGCGGCGCCGCAAGGTGCGATCGGTCATCTTCAACGCCGAAGCGACCGCTCTCATGCGCGCACCCGGATGGCGCATGTCGCGCAGGGTCCGATACACCTTGCCGGCGAACCCGAGCGAGGCCTCGGCATCCGCCACCAGGCTCTCGCACGTCGCCTGCAGCGTTGCCGCCGTGAGCGCGTTGGCGAGGCGCGGCCGTTGCTCCAGGATTTCCTTCGGGTAGCGGATCTCGGATCGGTGCCAGTTGAAGACGCAGGGGCAACGAAGGTATTCCCGATAGAGCTCGCTGTGCGGAGGGGCGGGGTGGGTGAAGTATGCCGATATCGGATGGCAATCGATTCCCAGCGCGTCGCGAAGATGCCTCACCTGTTGGGTGGCCTGCTGCTCGATGAGAAACATGCGCAGGTCTTCAGGCAATCCGCGCGTCGCCTCGTCGGGGAAGATCCACAGCGCATGACTCCCGCTCTCGGCTTCATCGATGCTGAGTGTGGGCGTCGCCAGCAGCTGGTACTTCACGGCCAGCCTGAAGCAGTCGCGAACCGACGTGGTTGAAAGCAGCAGCAGGCCATACATTCCGAAATCCGACAGGTGCAGCCTCCCGCCGAGCCGGAAGGGTGTCGCGCGGTCCCGTGACAACCGCAGCGCGTTCTTGCACGCGAGAAGAAACTGCTCGACCGACGTCCGACAGGCGACGTCGTGCAGGTCTGCAGGGTCCAACCCGGTGCCGCGTAGCGTGGCTTCTGCCGGCGTGCCGTCTTCCAGCAGCAGCTGGACGAGGGCCGCGATCTTATAGGGGGGGTACAGTCGTCCGGCGATGAATGGTGTCCGATGCGACATGCGCCAGGATCTCGTCCAGGATCCGCGCAGTCTGACAAGGGCCGACATCGGGGCCAATGTCGTCACGCGACATAGGCGCGCCCGGTTTGATGTGACCAAAGCTCACTGGCACCGCCCGGCCGCGGGCGGTCGCGCCGCGGCCGGATCCCGGGCCGCGGCAGCGGGGTCTCAGTCGTCCCTTCGGTGGTGGCGGTGGTCAGTGACGCATGCGAAGGAGGCGGCCGCGTTTACGTCGCCCGAGCCCTGGTATTGCGGCCACTTCGGAAAGTCGCAGAGCGGCCGCGTGCGACCCGGTACACCGACGGTGTCGGTCACGACCTGATCGCGCGGGCTCACCCCCTCCTCGGCCCACTTCTCGAGGGCAGTCAGTGAATCCCAGCTCGCGTTGAACACCGTGCTGAAGGCGTGGCCGTAGCCGGGAACTTCGTAGTATCGGACGAAATCTCGGACGCGCGACGGTCCCATCCGAGCCAGGAGCCGCTCGTAGTACTCCTCGGTCGCGCGGGTGCTCACCAGCACGTCGGCTATGCCGTGGGCCATCAGCAGCTTGCCGCCGCGCTTGGCGAACTTCGAGATATCGGTGCTCTGATCGAGCTGGTCGCTCAGGTCGCCGATCCGCCTGGCCCACTGGCCGGGGTGCTCGGGGTCGAGCGCGAGCGAGTTGAACGACGGGTCGCGCGTCACCACGTACTTCAACCACTGGTCGGTCAGTACGCTGATGTACGGCGCCGTGCGTGGCATCGGCATGGTCGGCTGGCTCGTCCCGAATGCAAGGAAAGTGACGATGGGCTCGAGCGGCGAAGGATTGCTGGTGATGCCGAGATCAGCGCCCCAGACGTTATAGCCCGGGTAGTGGCTTTCTCCGCTATCGAGGTGGAAGTAGAAGTTCGTCCGGGTGTTGATGGTCTTTAGCGCGTTGATCTGTGCGTCGGACAGGCAGGTGTCGCCGGTGTCTGCGCCGCCCGGACAGCGGACCGGAACGCCGTTCAGCGTCGCAACCGACGGATCGAACACGTGGTTGCAAAGCGACTGGTTGCTGATCAGCCCGTCGACTACGCCGTCCAGGGCGTCGCAAGCCTCCAGGGCCGCCTGGAGGATGACGATGCGCTTGGGGGTGTTGGGATACGCGCCCGGCTGGGCCAGCGCTCTGTTCATCCGGTGGCCGCCGAGCAGCGCCGAGACCTGGTTCCACGCCGGATACCAGGCGATGGCGCCGTCCCAGTCCTTCGGCCAGAGCTGGATGACCTGGAGCGACTCACGCCCGCCGGTCGAGCCGCCGGCGAAATATGCCTTCACGGGCTCGCCCTGCGCATAGCGGGCCCTGATCAGGAAGATCGACGCGTCGCGAGTCTTCTTCAGCGCGTCGCCGCCGAAGTTGCGCACCGCCTCGTCGTTCAGGCCGAACAGGCCGTCCTGCGAGCCGAGGGCGCCGGCCTGGTGGCCCGAGTCGCTCGCGAACGTCGCATAGCCGCGCCCCAGCGGGGTGAGCTGGTTGGCGGGTCCCGCCGGCACGTTGCCCGCGACGTTCGGAATCGATCCATTGAATCCGCCCCCACCGAACATCACCGCTTTTGAATTCCACGCCGTCGGCAGCGCCACTCTGAAGAGGATCTTCGGCGCCGTGGGATCAACCGGACTGATGCTTCCATCGACGCGACAATACTCGGGAAGCGCGCTCGCGCCGCTGCCGCTGGCGGCGACGAGGGTCGCGCTCGTCACGGTTCCGCCCGTCGTAGGCAGCCCGATTTCGGAGGCCGGTATCGCCATCCCCGCCAACTGTGCGCAAGTGAGCGGCGTTGGCTTGGGGCAGTCGCGTCCTTTCCCTTCGTGCGGACCATGACAGCTCTCGTGGGCGAAAGCCGGCGCAGCCAGGAGCGCGCCGGACAACAATACTCCGGTCAGTACGGCAAGAATCTTGCTCATCTGCCCCTCCTCCTCTGTCGATCGATCTTAGACAGGGGTCCCCGCGGTCCGAAAGGTCGCCCGCGGAACGTTCGCAGTCATTTGAGGACAGCGCGAGTCAGAGCTCCCGCGTACCGAGGCTCCACAAGCGCAGCGCGATGTGGATCTCGAGGGCGCGCGGGGCGTCGCTCCAGCCGCCGAGCAAGGTCTCGATGGTCGTCAACCGCTGCCTGACCGTGTTGACGTGGATTCCCAGGCGGCGGGCCGTCGTCTTGGCGTTCTGGTTGCAGCCGAAGTAACGGAGCAGCGTGAGCGCGAGCTCGGAGCCGCGCTTGCGATCGTGCCGGATGAGCGGACCGATCAGCGCATCGATGAACTCCGAGAGGCTCGCCTGATCATGGGTCTCGAACAGCGTCGAGTACAGGGCGAGCTCGTTCTGACCGATGACCTGGTTGCCCACGCCGATCCGGCCGAGCACCGTCAGGGCGCGTCTCAGGGTTGCGTACAGCGCCGGAATTTCCGCCGGACCCGATACGGGCCGCGACAGCACGCCGCGATGAACGGCGCTCGGCTGGCGCCGCGCCCAGAGCGACAGGCGTTTCCGGGCGTCGGCGGCACGGGCGGTTCCGCACAGCACGACGAGGACACCCTCGATTTCGTCGGCCAGGATCCCCGGGGCGGGATCCACGCTTCGGAACCAGCGCGCCGCGTAGCCGGCGCTTGGAGCATCCATTTCGACCAGCATGAGCGAGAGCGGCTGCGAAAGGTCGAGGCCGTGCCGCTCGGCTCGATCGGCCAGCAGCGCGGGCGCGTCCTGCCGGGGCGACAGGAGCAGCCGCAGCAGCGTCGATGCGCTGGCGCTCTTCGTTGCCTCCATGCGCTCCTGCGACAGCAGCACGATGCCTATGACGCTCGAGCTGCGCTCGAAGGTGCGAACCGACATTTCGTCGAGCGGCTCGCGACGGAACAGAACGATCGATCCCAACGCGTCGTCCCCCCCGATCACAGCCATCACCCGGCACGACTCGCCTCCGGCCTCGTACGCGATCACCGAGCGTCCGGTTTGCCGGCTGAGCTGCAACGCGCGCGAAAGCTCCACCTCGTGCTCCCCGTGCGATGCGTAGGCCCGGGCGGCGGTTCCGGCGAATTCAGACGCGGCGCCACGGCTGACGACCTCGCCCGCTTCATCGAGCACCAGCATGCTGCCGCCGAGCAGCTGCACGATCGCCTGGCACAAGGTCGAAAGGGAAGCGCCTCTTGCAGCAGGGACGTCATCTGCTCGTGCGCCTCGGCTGCGCGCTCGATGCTGCGCGCGTGCCGCTCCAGTTCCGCCCGGTCCAAAGCGGCCTTCGCCACGGCGGCGTTGGCGCGCTCGAATTCGCGCGCATTCTTCAACGCGACCGCCGCGAGCGTGCCGAGCGTGCAAAGGATCGAGATGCTCTGGGCGAGGTACAGGCGGTGATACCGATCGGCGACGAACAGGAGGCCGATCACCTCGCACTCCCAGATCAGCGGCACGCCGACCAGCGCGCCGATGCCTTCCTCCAGGAACGTGTCGTCGAGCTTGGCATCGTGCGGGAAGCGCTTGTCGTGCAGATAGTCCGCCGTGGTGAACGGCAGCCGGGTCGACATCACGACGCTCACCATGCCGCGATCGCGGCGGGCCACCATGCCCGCCGTGTTCGGCGACAGCGCGCCGTCGGCGACCAGCGCCCGAAACTCGTCGCGCTCTGCGTCGTAGACCGACAGCCACGCGAGATCCGCGCCCAACAGGTTGCGCGCCCGCGAGACGATCGCGTTCAGCAGGCTGGTGAGGTCGAGGCGGCTCGACAGATCTTGCGCCGACTCGATGATCGCCAGCATGCCGCGCTCGCGCTGCTGCTGCAGCTCGAGCCGATCGCGGACTGCTGCGGCCATGCGCGCGCGCTCGAGCAGCATCGATTTGCCGGCATATCCCTCGGGCAGGGCCTCGGCCCTTGCAAGGCGCCGCGCGAAATCCTCGGCCGGTGCGCCTCGATGAAGCAGCTCGATCAGATCACCCGCGATTCGATCGGCCGTGTCAGGTCGGACGTCGTTCGCAACGATATGGTTCGCCATAGTCTCCTCTGCGTTTGGCGTGGGCTCTTTCGCTCGGAGCCGTCTTCCTGGAAAACCCGGGCGGGCTGTCCCAAGAGGACTCCTTTTGTCCTGAGCGCACCTATGCGGCACACTACATCATTGTGGTTCCCTGCTGTTCGCTGCCGGGGATCCTTGCCAAAGCGGTCGACTCGAACCAGGTTAGGCGCTGGCCTTTTTGAACGCGTTAGGCATGCACGCTCCGAACTACCGCTGGGTATGCCACAAGTGCGAGTCCGCTAATGAGCCTGGACGATCGACTTGTGCAAGGTGCGGCTTTAGAGCATCTGCTTCGGGTGTCGAGATTGCGAAGGCGAGGGGTGAATCGAACCCTATCCCAGAAGGCTACCGTCCCCTTAGCTGGCTGGGTTGGTTGCTCGCCTTCGTGATTCCATGGTCCTAATGCGCACCACCTGCATCAATCAATTCAACGCGCGTCCAAAGGCCTCAAACCGCCGGCGGTTCTGCTACTTGTATCGATAGACGACGATCTTGTCGGCCGCGGACTCGGGCGTCCACACCTCGCCCTTGCGGCCGTGGATCTGGCGCACGTTGGCGTAGGCGCTCGAGGAGCGGAAGCTCTCGAACTTCTGCGTCGCCGGGTCGAAGCGCAGCATGGTCTGCGACGCCCACTCCGAGACCCACACCTTGTCGGCCTCGTCGACGTACACGGCGTAGACCTGCGGGTTGTCGCCGGGCGCTTTCCACGCCGACCACTTGCCGCTCGTCGGCTCGTAGCGGCTGAGGTTCCCGGAGTTCCATTCCGCGACCCAGATCGCGCCCTTCGAGTCGGACCACACGCGTCGTGCACCCTGGTTGCGCGTGGGCGGCTCGAGCACCGCGGTACTGCCGTCCGCGTTGATTTTTCCGACGAACGAACCCGCGAGCGAGGCGTAGTAGACCGTGCCGTCGGGCGTGGCGTGGATGCCGTAGGGACCGCGGCCCTTGGGCGCCTTGAAAACCTTCATGTCGCCGCTCGCAGGATGTAGCCGGCCGTAGATGCCGCTCTGGCCGGTGAACCAGTGCACGCCTTTGCCGTCGAAGATGGCCGTGTTCAGGTTGGCGTAACCCGAGTCCTGCGGCAGCTTCCAGACCTTGACCCGCTTGGTTTTCGGGTCCACGCGCACGATCGCGTTCTGCCCGCCGTCGGTCAGCCACGGCGCGCCGTCCGCGCCGGCGATCACGCCGTGCGGCGAAGAGCCGGGGCCGAGGGGAACGAAATCGAACTTCCCGCTCTTCGGGTCGAGGATGCCGAGGTGGCCGCTGCCCTGCGCGGAGATCCAGACCGGACCGTCGGGCGCCGCGTCGGCCCACACGTCGTGCACGCGGTGACCGCGCGGGACCGGATACTCCTGGACCGTTACCTGAGCGGCCGCCGTGACCGGTACCAAAAACAGACAAAGAAGAAAGCGCAGGCGTCGTGGCATGATGCGCACCGGAGGTGAATGATGTCAGTGCACCAGAATTACATCGCCGGAGCGTGGGCCGAGGCCGCCGAGCCGGCGCCCAATATTAACCCTTCGAACCTGTCCGATGTGGTCGGGGAATACGCGCGCGCGAACGAGACGCAGGTGCGCGCCGCCATCGCGGCGGCCCGCGCGGCATTTCCCGCGTGGTCGCGCGGCGGCGTGCAGGCGCGCGCCGACATGCTGGACAAGATCGGCAACGAGATCCTCGCCCGCAAGGACGAGCTCGGCGTGCTGCTCTCGCGCGAGGAGGGCAAGACCCGCCCCGAAGGCGTCGGCGAAGCGATGCGCGCGGGCTATCTCTTCAAGTTCTTTGCCGGCGAGGTGGTGCGCCAGGCCGGCGAAGTCCTGCCCTCGGTGCGCCCCGGGATCAAGGTGGAAATCACCCGCGAGCCCGTCGGCGTGGTCGGGATCATCACGCCGTGGAATTTCCCGATCGCCATTCCCGCGTGGAAGATCGCCCCGGCGCTCGCCTACGGCAACTGCGTCGTGTTCAAGCCCGCGGACCTCGTCCCGGGCTGCGCCTGGTCGCTCGCCGAGATCATCGCGCGCGCCGGCGTCCCGGCGGGCGTGTTCAACCTCGTGATGGGCCGGGGATCGGTGGTCGGTGAGCTGCTTTCGAACAGTAATGACGTCGATGCAATCAGTTTTACCGGTTCCGCCGCCGTAGGGCGCAGGGTGGCGCAGAACTGCGCGGCGCGTCTCGCCAAGGTGCAGCTCGAGATGGGCGGGAAGAACCCGCAGGTGGTGCTCGACGACGCGGACCTCGACACCGCGGTGAACGTCTCGCTGCAAAGCGCTTTTTTCTCCACCGGGCAGCGCTGCACGGCGGCGAGCCGACTCATCGTTACGCAGGGCATACACGATAGATTCGTTTCTGCGCTTACCGGGAAGATGAAAAGCTTGAAAGTCGACGACGCGTTGAAGGACGGCACCGACATCGGCCCGGTCGTCGACAAGCAGCAGCTCGAGCAGGACCTGCGCTACATCGAGCTCGGGCGCAAGGAAGGCGCGAAGCTCGCCGCGGGCGGCGAGCGCCTCAAGCGCGGAACCGAGGGTTATTACCTCGAGCCGGCGCTGTTCGTGGACACGACCTCGCAGATGGCGATCAATCGCGACGAGATCTTCGGGCCGGTGGCCTCGGTCATCCGGGCGAAGGACTACGACGAGGCGCTCGCGGTGGCGAACGACACGCCCTATGGGCTGTCGTCGGGCATCGCCACCACCTCGCTCAAGCACGCCGAGCACTTCAAGCGCAACTCCGCCGCCGGGATGGTCATGGTGAACCTGCCGACCGCGGGGGTCGACTACCACGTGCCCTTCGGCGGCCGCAAAGGCTCGAGCTACGGGCCGCGCGAGCAGGGCCGCTACGCAGTGGAGTTCTACACCACGGTGAAGACCGCCTACGTGAATGCCTGAGCTCGACCTTCGCCTCCAGGTCGGGAAGTACGACGTCCAGAAGCTGCTCGGCAAGGGATCGACCGGCACGGTGTACCTGGCGAAGGACACCTTCACCGGCCGCGAAGTCGCGCTCAAGACGCTCGAGCCCGAGGTGTTCCGGGACGAGCGCTTCGGCTCGATGCACCGCGCGCAGTTCCTGAACGAAGCCTCGCTCGCCGGGAAGCTGCGCCATCCGCACATCGTCGCGATCCTCGACGCGGTCGTCGGCGAGGAGTCGGGCCACATCGCCATGGAGCTCGTCCTGGGCGGGGACCTCTCGCAGCATTCGAAGCCCGATACGCTCCTGCCGCCCGGCGACGTGCTGCAGATCGCGTTCAAGTGCTGCGGCGCGATGGACTATGCCTACCGCGAGCAGGGCATCGTGCACCGCGACCTCAAGCCCGCGAACATCATGATCGCGGGCGGCACCGACATCAAGATCGCGGACTTCGGCGCCGCCTTCCTCAAGAAGAGCCAGCCGGCGCAGGAGGCGGCGATGGGCTCGCCCTATTACATGGCGCCCGAGCAGCTGCGCGGCGAGGAGCCGACCTTCCACAGCGACATCTATTCGCTCGGCGTGGTGCTCTACGAGCTGCTGGTCGGGCGCCGCCCCTTCAGCGCCGACAAGCTCGAGGCGCTGATCGAGAAGATCCAGAACGCCGAGCCCAAGCCGCCGAGCGAGCTGCGCCCGACGCTGCCGCGCGAGCTCGATGCAGTGGTGCAGCGCGCGCTGAGGAAGGATCCGGCCCAGCGCTACAATACCTGGGCGCAGTTCGGCGTCGAGATTTCGAAGGTGATCGGCCTGGTGCTGCCCGCCAGCGCGGTCGCGGACAGCGAGAAATACCTCGCGTTGTCGAAGGTCGAGATGCTGCAGCTCCTCGGCGACGCCGAGTTCTGGGAGCTGGTCGGCGCGGCGAGCTGGACCCGGCGCGACAAGGGCAGCGCCATCGTGCGCGAAGACGCACGCGGCCGCAGCTTCTACTTCCTCGCCAGGGGCGAGGCCAAGGTCACCAAGAAAGGGCGCCTCCTCAGCATGATCCACGAAGGCGAGTGCTTCGGCGAGATGGCCTACATCCGCGGCGGCGAGGAGCCGCGCGAGGCAACGGTCGAGGCGACCACCGCCGTGGTGATCGCCGAGTTCGAGCCCGAGAAGCTCGAGGCGTTGAGCGAAAGCGCGCAGCTCCACCTGACGCGCGCGCTGGTGCGCAATGCGGTCGAGCGCCTCGCGCTCGCCAACTCGCGGCTCGCAAGATGAGCCTGCGGGGGAAGAACGTCGCGATCCTCGAGAGCCGGCTCGGCCGCCAGCTCGTCGAGCTGGTCGAGGGGCGCGGCGGGGTCGCGATTCACGCGCCGGCGCTCGCCGAGCTGCCCGACCTCGATCCGGGCGCGATCGCCGCGCTGGTGGGCTCGCTCGAGGCGCGGCCGGCGAAGCTCGCGATCTTCCAGACCGGCGTGGGCACGCGCGCGCTTTTTGCTGCAACCGATAGCCTCGGTTTGACCGCCGTTTTTCTGTCCCTCCTTGAGAAAACCGTGGTCGCCGTGCGCGGCCCAAAACCCAGCGGGGCGCTGCGCGCGAGGGGCGTGCGCCTCGACCGCAGCGCGGCGGACCCGTTCACGACCAGCGAGATTCTCGATTCGATCAAGGATCTTCCGTTGAAGGGCGAGCGTGTCATCGTGCAGAGACATGGCAGCGCCAATGTCGAGCTCGATCGCGCGCTCGAGGCGCGCGGCGCGGCCGTGGCCGAGATCCCGACCTACCGCTGGGCGCTGCCGCCCGACACCGCGCCGCTCGTGTCGCTGATCGGCGCGCTCGAGCGCGACGAGCTGCATGCGGTGGTGCTCACCAACGCCGAACAGGTGCGCAACCTCTTCGCCGTCGCCGGGCGAGAGGGCCGCGCCGAGCGCCTGCGCGCCGCTCTCAACCGCACGCTCGTCGCCTCCATCGGCCCGGTGGCATCCGCGGCGCTGCGCGACGCCGGCGTCAGGATCTCGCTCGAGGCGAGCCCGCCGAAGCTCGGCGCTCTCATGACCGCACTTGAACAGGCCCTGCCATGAAATTGATGCCGCTCGTTCTGCTTTTTTTCGCCGGACAGGTGCTTGCGCAACCCTATCCAGCGCGTTCCATTCGCCTGGTGGTCGGCTTCGCGCCGGGCGGTGCGGCCGACCTCGTCGCGCGCACGCTGCAGGAGCCGCTGCAGCGCAGCCTCGGCCAGCCGATCGTGGTCGACAACCGGCCCGGCGCCGGCTCGAGCATCGCTGCCGAGCAGGTTGCGAAGTCGCCCGCCGATGGCTACACGCTGCTGATCGCGAGCCCCTCGAGCATCCTGGTGAATCCAATGCTCATGGCCAACAACCCGTTCGATCCGCTGAAGGACCTTGCCCCGGTGAGCAAGGTGACCTCGTCGCCGCTCGTGGTGGCGGTGAATCCGGCGCTCGGCGTGGCGAGCCTGCGCGAGCTCATCGAGCTCGCCAGGAAAAACCCCGGCAAGCTCAACTACGCCACGTCCGGAAACGGCTCCGCGCCGCACATGGCGGCGGTCCTCTTCCGGCGTGTCGCGGGCGTCGACATCGTGCACGTGCCCTTCAAAGGGGGCGCGCCCGCGGTGCAGTCGGTGCTCGCCGGCGATACCCAGCTTTCGTTCGCGACGCCGCCGTCGGTCCTGCCGCTCGTTCAAGCCGGCAGGCTGCGCGCGCTCGCCGTGACGAGCCGCGAGCGCACGCCGCTCGTGGCCGGAGTCCCCGGGATGGCCGAGGCGGGCCTGCCCGACTACGAGATCTCGTTCTGGTACGGTTTCTTTGTCCCGGCGGCGACGCCGGCCGAGGTGACGCGCCGGCTTTACGCCGCGACCACCGAGGCGCTGCGCGCGCCGAGCGTGGGCCAAGCGCTCGCGCGCGACGGAACAGAAGTGTCGGGCTCGGCTTCGCCGGCCGACTTCGCCGCCTTTCTCAAGCGCGAGGCGCCGCTGTGGGCGCGGCTCGTCAAGGAATCGGGCGCCAAGGCAGAGTAATCAGGAGCGCCGGCCGAGGATGGTGTCCATGTCGCCGCCGCGCTTCATGCACGTGGTGTAGAGCTCTTCGGCGAACTCCTGGCTCGAGGCGGTGCCGCCGGCCGAGGCGCCTTGCTCCTCCTGCACGCCGTACGCGGCGTCGGTGATGTCGCGCAGCAGCTCCTTGCCGCGGTTGGATTCGGACACGTCGTAGATGCGGACCATGATGGCGTCCGCCTGGGGCCGCTGGATATGCTCGCGGGCGAGCGAGTGGGCCACCACGGCCATGTCCGCCGCGACGCCGCATTCCTGCGCGCTTTCGGCGCGTGTTGCCGCATGCGCGTTTCCCGCCAGGGCTCCGCAGGCGAGGAGCGCTGCCACTACCGGTTTCAAGTTCGTTTCTCCAAAAAAAAAGAGGCGCCCGGTTTCCCGGGCGCCGCGTCCATCTCAGTTACTGCGCTTTGCCCGTGCCGCTGCTCGAGCCGCTAGTCGCGGTATCGCTCGAGGGCGCGGTGCGCGGGGAGGCTTCGCCCGGTCCCGCGGTGGTGCCGGTCTTGCCGGAGCCGCTCGGGGTTACGGCGCTGCCCGAGCTCGTCGCGCCGCCGGAGGCTGCGCCGCGGCCGCTGTCTCGGTCTTTGTAGAAGGCATCCCACTCGGCGCGGGAGATCTGGCCGTCGCCGTTCTTGTCGATGGCGGAGAAATCGGGCCTGCCTCTCGTGCTCGCCGTCGCGCCGCTCGAGGACGCGCCGGACGACGACGCGCCGGCGCGCGGACGCTCGCCCGCCATGGGCGCCTTCGGCTCGCCGGCCGATTGCGGGCTCGCCATGCCGCCCGTGGGGCCGCTGCCGACGCTGCTCGAGCCCGAGGCCTGGGCAAGAATCAGCCCGTCGCTGTCCGCCGACGCCTGCGCCGCAAGCGGCAAGGCGAAGGCCGCAGCCACGCCAACCGCCAGTAATGTCTTGAGTTTCATCACAGTCTCCTGGTTGAATGAAAGACGAATTTCGCCTGGCCTAGCCAGTCCGCGTTTCACCGCAAACACCGTGCCCGTGGGGGCGCTCCGGTAGGATTCAGGTCGCCCTAGGAGGGGGTTCGCCATGAAAGCGTTTGCCTTAATTGCCCTGGCCTTTTTCGTTCAATCTGCAGCCGCGCAGCACGGCGCGAGCGCTTCGAACATGACGCTCGTCGGCCACGAGGAGCTTCAGGGCCGCAGCGCCTACCAGCCGATCCTCCACCAGCAGGGCGGGCGTTGGATCGCCTACGTCGGGCACCACGGCGGCAAGGCCATGAACCCGCTCACCGGGCGGCAGGAGGACAACGGCACCTCGATCGTCGACGTCACCGATCCGCGCGCGCCGCGCTACCTCGCGCACATTCCCGGCGAGCCGGGCGAGGGCGAAGCCGGCGGGGCGCAGATGGTGCGCGCGTGCAACGGCTCGGACCTGCCGAAGGCGGACAAGTCGAAGGTCTATCTGCTGCGCAGCATGGGCAAGCTGGCACACGAGATCTGGGACGTGACCAACCCGCAGAAGCCCTCGCGCATCACGGTGGTCGTCGACAAGCTGCGGGACACGCACAAGAGCTGGTGGGAGTGCGACACCGGGATCGGCTACCTCGTGTCCGGAGTCGAAGGCTGGCGCACGCGCCGCATGACCCAGGTGTTCGACCTTTCCGATCCGGCGCACCCCGTGCTGATCCGCAACTTCGGCCTCGTCGGCCAGCAGCCCGGAGCGAGCGGCGACGTGCCCACCGACCTGCACGGCCCGATCTCGACCGGCATCAAGGGCAACCGCGTCTACTTCGCCTACGGCACCAACAAGGCCGGGGTGCTGCAGATCGTGGACCGGGCGAAACTCCTCGCCGGGCCGCACGAGCCGACCCCGGCGAACCTGCTCGCGCCGCAGGTCGGGCGCATGGACCTCTCCGTCAACAACGGTGTCCACACCGCGCTGCCGGTGCTCGGCCTGGACCTCGCCGAGTTCTCCAAGGACAAGGGCGCCAACCGCCGCGACTTCGCGTTCATCGTCAACGAGGAGCTCTCCAACGAATGCCAGGAGCCGCGCCAGATGGTGTTCGTCGCCGACATCACCGACGAGAAGATGCCGGTGGGCGTCGCTACCTTCAACGTGCCCGAGAACCATCCCGACTCGAAGGGCGGCTTCTGCAGCCGCGGCGGGCGCTTCGGCGCGCATTCCTCCAACGAGAACCAGCCGCCGATGTACGCGCGGCAGTACATTTTCGTCACCTGGTTCAACGCCGGCGTGCGCGCGATCGACATCCGCGATCCATACCATCCGCGCGAGGCGGGCTACTACATTCCGGCAACCACGGCGAAGACCGACAAGCGCTGCGTGAAGACGCCCTCCGGCGAGCGCTGCAAGGTGGCGATCCAGTCGAACAACCTCGAAGTCGACGACCGCGGCTACATTTATGTCGTCGACCGCGCCAACACCGGCATGCACATCCTGCAGTTCAACCGCTAGATGGATCTTCAACTTCGAGGTCGAACCGCGCTCGTCACCGGGGCGAGCATGGGCATCGGCCGCGCCATCGCGACCTCGCTGGCGAAGGAGGGCGTGCGCCTCGCCGTCATGGCGCGCCGGCGCAACCTGCTGGAAGAGCTGGAGAAGGAAATCGGCGCGAAGCTGGTCATCATCGAGTGCGATTTCCTCAAACCAGATTCTGTCGAGAGGATTTCCGCAGCTGCGCTCGCGGGCCTCGGGTCGGTCGACATCCTGGTGAACAACGCCGGCGGCAGCCGCCGCTTCACGCTCGAATCCAACGACGCGCAGTGGGAGGAAGCTCTGACGCTCAATTTCGTGCGCCAGCGCCAGCTCGCCCACGCGCTGCTGCCGCAGATGATCGAGCGCAAGTGGGGCCGCGTCATCAACATCACCGGCAAGTCCGAGCCCGAGGGGCTGAACGGCGCCTTCGCCGCCAAGGCCGCGATGCACTCCTGGGCCAAAGGTTTGTCGCGCGAGGTCGGAAAGCACGGCATCACCGTCAACTGCATCCCGCCGGGGCGCATCATCAGCGAGCAGATCCTGCGCAACTATCCGCCCGAATTTCGCAAGCGCGAAAGCGAGCACGACATCCCGGTGGGCGAATACGGCCAGCCGCAGGACCTCGCGAACCTGGCGTGCTTCCTCGCCTCGCCGCTCGCGCGCTACATCACCGGCGCGGTGATCCCGGTCGACGGCGGGCTCAGGAGATACCAGTTCTGATGCGAAGACCACTTCCGATCGTTTTCTGGCTGCTCTCGCTGTTCCCGGGTATTGCGCTCGGGCAGAACTACCCTTCGAAGCCGATCCGCCTCGTCGTGCCCTTCGCGCCGGGCGGCAGCTCGACGCTGGTGGCGCGCTTCATGTCCGAGGAGATGGCCAAGGGCCTGGGCACCAGCTTCGTCATCGAGAACAAGCCCGGCGGCGGCGGCAACATCGCCATGCAGGAGGTGGCGCGCAGCGAGCCCGACGGGTACACGCTCATCATCGGGCACGTCGGGTCGCTCGCCATGAATCCCTACATGTACGAGCGGCTGCCCTACAACGTCGACAAGGACTTCACGGCGGTGTCGCTGCTCGCGATCGTGCCGAACATCTTCGTCGTCTACCACGAGGTGCCCGCGAAGAACCTGCGCGAGTTCGTGGCGCTGGCGAAGGCGCAGCCCGGGAGAATCAACTACGGCAGCGCCGGCAACGGCTCGGCGGGCCACCTCGCGATGGAGTACCTCAAGCAGGTCACGGGCATGGAGCTGCAGCACGTGCCGTACAAGGGCACCGGGCCGAACGTCACCGATCTCATCGCCGGGCGCACCCAGGCAACCTCGGCGGGCACGCCGCCACTCATGCCGCACGTCAGGTCCGGGAAGCTGCGCGTGATCGCCGTGGGCACATCAAAGCGCCTGCATTCGCTCCCCGACGTGCCCACCGTCGCCGAGCAGGGCTATCCAGGGTTCGAAACCTCGCAGTGGTACGGCCTCAACGCGCCGGCCGGCACGCCGGAGCCGGTCGTGCGTCGCCTCGCCGCGGAGGCGGCGAAGGCGGCGAAGAGCGCGCTGGTGCTCGAGCGCTTCAAGTCGGACGACGCCGAGGCGGTGGGCTCGACGCCGCAGGAATACGCCGCGTTTATCAAGAAGGAGCAGGAGCGGTGGGGCAAGGTCGTGCGCGCGGCGAACGTGAAGGCGGACTGATGTACGACGTGATCATTGTCGGGGGCGGAAACGCCGCGTTGTGTGCAGCCCTGTCCGCGCGCGAGCATTCGAAGCGGGTGCTGGTTCTGGAAAGGGCTCCGGAGGAAGAAGCGGGCGGTAACTCGCGCTTCACCGCCGGGCTGATGCGCATCGTCTACAACGGCGTCGACGACTTGAAGAAGCTGGTCGACCTCAGCGACGAGGAGGTGGCGCGCACCGACTTCGGCGCCTATACCGCCGAGCAGTTCCTCGACGACATGGCGCGCGTCACGGAGTACCGCTGCGACCCGGACCTCACCGAGCTCCTGGTCAAGGAAAGCTTCCCCGCGGCGCTGTGGATGCGCCACAAGGGCGTGCGGTTCACCGCCGCGTGGGGCCGGCAGGCGTTCAACATCGGCGGCAGGTTCAAGTTCTGGGGCGGCCTCACGCTCGAGGCGGTCGGCGGCGGCCCGGGCCTGGTCGAATCGCTCACCCAGATCGCGCGCAAGAACGGCATCGAGATCTGGTACGGCGCGCGCGCGGTCTCGCTCATCGCCGACGACGCGGGCGTTCATGGAGTTGTTGCAAAACGTGAAGGGAAGACCCAGGAGGTTCAGGGCAAATCCGTGGTGCTGGCGGCCGGCGGCTTCCAGGCCAACACCGAATGGCGCACGCGCTACATGGGGCCGGGCTGGGAGCTCGCCAAGGTGCGCGGCACCCGCTTCAATACCGGCGACGCGATCCGTATGGCGCTCGATGCCGGCGCGGCGGCGCACGGCAACTGGTCGGGCTGCCACGCGGTTGCATGGGACCGCAACGCGCCGGAGACGGGAGACCTCGCGGTCGGCGACGGCTTCCAGAAGCATTCGTATCCCTGGGGCGTGTACATCAACGCCGAAGGCAAGCGCTTCGTCGACGAGGGCGCCGACTTCCGCAACTACACGTACGCCAAGTACGGCCGGGTGATCCTGCAGCAAGCGAAGCAGTTCGCCTGGCAGATATTCGACGCGAAGGTGAAGGCGCAGTTGCGCGACGAGTATCGCATCCGGCAGGTGACCAAGATCAGCGGCAACACGCTGGAAGAGCTGGTCGCGAAAATGGACGATACCAACCAGGAAGTAGCTCTTTCCGAAATCAAGAAATACAACGCCGCGGTTCGCACTGACATTCCGTTCAACCCCAACGTAAAGGACGGGCGGCGCACCGAAGGTTTGGAAGTGAACAAGAGCAACTGGGCGAACACGCTGGACACGCCGCCGTTCGAGGCCTACGCGGTCACCTGCGGGATCACGTTCAGCTTCGGCGGCCTGAAGATCAACAACCACGCGCAGGTGATGAGCTCGGACGGCCCGCCGATCCACGGGCTGTACGCGGCGGGTGAGCTCGTGGGCGGGATCTTCTGGTTCAACTATCCCGGCGGCAGCGGCCTCACCAACGGCTCGGTGTTCGGCCGCATCGCCGGGGAAAACGCGGGAAAGGCCGCTTCTAGAGCTTAGGCGGCCCGACCTGGATGCGCAGCGCCACGTTCGCGGCGCACTTCGTAGGCGGCGAGCCGAGCACCCGACTCCTTCCTCGACGTAACGCCGAGGAAGTCGCCGGGCTTGATGTCGGCGAGCGTGATCGGCTGCGCGAACACGATCTCGGTTTTTTCATGAACCTGAATCTGAACCGGGGCTCCGCTCGCGCCCTTTACGGACAGAACTTTTCCATCGAAGCCGCTGATGGTTCCGCGCACGCGCGTAGGCTGCGCCTGCACCGAGGCGAAGGCCAAAGCCATCACCACGGCAAGAACCAGGCGCATATCAGTGTTCCGGCTTGACGCCACCCTTGCTCACCTGGACGCGGTTCGCGACCAATTTGCCGTCGCCCTCGACGCGCGCATTGGTCCAGATCGTCTCGCCCTTCTTGAGCGCGGAGCGGTCGCCGTTGTCGAAGCCGACGATCGGCGTGCCGCTGGGCACCATGATCTTCTGCTCGCCGTCCTTGTACTTGAGCGTGATCTCGTTGCCGCCGGCCGCCGCGACCGCGGCCTGCAGGTTGGCGTTGGTCATCTTCGAGCCCGGCACCAGGTCCCAGTCCATGTGACCGGAGGGCGCGGCCGGGGGAATCAGGTGCACTTCCTTGGCGACCTGCTTGCCGCCCTGCGGCACCGATGTCACGCCGACGTACGTGCCGGGCTTGATGTCGGAGAGCGAGAGCTTCTTGGCGACCGCGACCTGCGCGTCGGGCGTGAGGTGCAGCTTCAGGTCCTTGCCTTCGCGCGATTTCACGGAAAGGACATCGCCGTCGAGCGAGGAAATGGTGCCGCGCACGCGCATGTTGCTTTGCGCAAGCACCGCGGCGCTCGACAGCATCAGTGCGAGAAACAGCAGCTTTTTCATCGGTATGCCTCCTTGTGTGGACTAGGTTAACACCCTTATGCTTCGCGGCATTCCAATGTTGAACCCGTTCCAGGAAATCAGGAAGAGCGAGGCCGGTCGCTTCACTTCCCTGCCCGCGAAGTTCCGTAACAAACGGCGCACCGCCTGGTCGGACCCCAATCGGGCCGGCGCGCAGGTGGACAGCTTCCTGGAGGGTCCTTCGTTCGATCGCGACGGCAACCTCTGGTGCGTCGACATCCCCTTCGGCCGGATCTTCCGCATCGACCCGAAGGGAGAATGGGACCTCGCCGCGCAGTACGACGGCTGGCCGAACGGTCTCAAGATCCACCGCGACGGCCGCATCTTCATCGCCGACTACCGGCGCGGCCTCATGGTTCTGGACCCGAAAAGCGGAAAGATCGAGCCGCGCCTCGAGACCGCGTTCAGCGAGGGCTTCAAGGGCCTGAACGACCTGCATTTCGCCGACAACGGCGACCTGTACTTCACCGACCAGGGGCAAAGCGGCATCGCCGACCCCACGGGACGGGTATGGCGGCTGCGAGCGGGCGGAGAACTGCAACGGCTGGTGGCAAACGCGCCTTCTCCGAACGGCATCACGCTGAACGTGAAGAACACCCAGGTGTACGTCGCGATCACGCGCGCGCAGCAGATCTGGCGCCTGCCGCTCATGGAAGGCGGCACGCCGTCGAAGACCGGGGTCGCGATCCAGCTTTCCGGGGGACACGCCGGCCCCGACGGCATCGAGGTGGACGCCGAGGACGGCCTCGTGGTGTGTCACCTCGGCGTCGGCGTGTGGCGCTTCGACTCGAATTGCCTGCCGACGCATCTGGTCCACGGCGGCGACGCGCATCGCCTGATGACCAACATCGCGTTCAAGGGCAAGACGCTCTACATCACCGATTCGCTGAACGGCGAGATCCTGAGCGCAGAAATGCCGGTCGCGGGGAAAAAGCTTTTTTCTTCTCTCTAAAGAAAAATAGGGACTG
>Ga0157378_10001520_pt1 | contig 20986 bp, 10 predicted proteins | sample M65metaG_FD_115309 | JGI IMG/M metagenome (GOLD analysis project Ga0157378, IMG submission 115309) | Miscanthus rhizosphere microbial communities from Kellogg Biological Station, Michigan, USA - M6-5 metaG | ecosystem: Host-associated > Plants > Roots > Rhizosphere > Soil | place: USA: Michigan...
CGGCTGCGCCGACCAGCCAGTTGATGTTGTTGAAAGCATTCAAGGCTTCCGCGCGCATTTCAAGATTCAGCCGTTCGGTGAACTTGATTCTCTTCGCCAGGCTCAAGTCAAAGCGGAAGAACGCTGGGCCTTTGATGACCAGGTTGTTGAATCCGCAACCACCCGCAATTGCCTGCACGCAGTTGCCGAAGCCGGCCGGAGCGATAAAACGTCCGGTCGGAGCACCTTGCGTATAAGTGGCGCCCGTCGCGGTGAACGACACGTTATTCGCACGGAACGTATTCAGACGAATATCCAGCGGCAGCCAATAGACCTGTCCGCTGGCAGCCGTGTTGTCTGAATTCGCCTGATCGCGATAGACGCCGATTGCCTTCTGCAAGTCCTTCCGAGTCATGCCGACCAGTTGAACGTTGCCGAAGTTAAGCGGCGAACCACTCTGAATACGAACGTTGCCGTTGAAGGTCCAATTGCCCAGGAACCCATTCACGATGCCTTTCGAGTTGCCGAGGAATTGTTTGCCGCGGCCGATTGGCAATTCGTAAATGAAGTTGGTCTTGAACGCCTGGGTGATATCAAACGGCGAAACGTCTTTGCGCAGGTGATAATCGCGCAAGGTAGCCGGCTGATCGAACACCACCGAACTGCTCGCGTAAGTATTTGCCAGCGACTTCCCGAACGTGTAGCTGGCCTGGAGCAACAATCCGTCCGCAAACCGGCGACGGAATTCGAGAGTGGCGGCGTCATACCAGGTCTGGGCGCCGTTGTTGACGAGGAACGATCCGCCGCGCTTGCCTCCGTTAACCACCCAGAAGTTCGTCGGGAAGTTCCAAGCCGCTCGCTGCGGACCGAAGGTCGCTTCATTGGCAGTGCCGGCAAAAATACCCCAGTAGCCAGTGCAGCAGCGGCCCACACCCGGATTCGGATTAAGCGGATTGAGTGGTGAAAGAATCGTGGTGTTCGCCCACAAGGTGCTGGTGTAGTGCGCCGAGTTGTTAGGATCGGCAGCCACACCACCGACCGTCGTCGATTGGATATTTCTGAAAGCAATCGGCAACGGTGATGTTCCAGTGCCAGCACCAAAGTAACGCATGGTAAATCCACGACCGGCTGCCAAATTGGCCAGCACGTTCTGCTGGGCCAGCTTGAATTCATTCAGCGCGCCGTTCTCGATCATATTCAACTCGTTGAGATCAACCTGCCGCCAGAGTTGGTGGCCACGATTGCCAACGTAGCGAAGTTCGATCACGTTGTCTTTCTTGAATTCGCGCTGGACACCTGCGGTCCAGGACTCGACGTAACCCGTCTTCAAGTTTGGATCGAAGGCGTTGGCCGCATCCGTAATAAATCCCGTATTGGGATAGCTGGGTTGGGTCGGAAGCGTCCCGGAACCGGGAGCGCCTGAACCAAACGCCGGCGGCGCGGGAAGTCCGTTCCTAAACAACGACCCAAACGGCATCGCATACGGCGTACCAGTGATGCTTTGCGTTGCGTCGACAGTTTGTCCCGGGTTCGAAGCCAGGATGCTCAGGAAGGTGTTTGTTCCCTCACGTACGTAGGCCATCGAAAAGCCGCCGCGGAAAACGGTCTGTCCAGGCTCGCCTGCCAACTTGCCCAGAATGCCACTCTTCCAATTGGGGCTGTAAGTGAAGCCTACGCTCGGAGCGATATTGCCGTAGTCCGTGTTGTAGGCCTTCGCACCCTGCGGGAAAGCAGTGAACTGAGTCGGTGACCCGGCCAGAAGTCCGGGCTTGAACAGATTGTCGACACCGGATTCACCAAACAAACCGGCGTAGCTAACCTGCGATAGTGTGTTGTTCAAAGATTGGAAGGGACCTTGCACCTCCCAACGCAGACCACCCGTCAAGGTGATGTTCGGCCGGATGCGCCAGGTGTCTTGCCCGTAGAAGCCAAACTCTACCTGTCGCGCGCGGCTGACGTATTGATCCTGCAGAGAATACTTGCCAGTGTTTTCGTTCAGCGCGATGTACCGGTTAGGCACGGTGCCGCCGACCGACGAAATGCGGCCGACGAGATTCGCGTAGAAATTCGCCGCGGCCGCCTGTTGGCCAACCGTGTTTTGAAGCGACGTAAAAGCATTGAATGCCGTCGCGTCGCCCGCCAGCGTGGAGCTGACACTGAAGTTCACCGTGGGGACAACCGTCTGATCGTTGATCCAGAGATTGACCCGCGTGAAGCTACCGCCAAAATTGAACACGTGATTGCCATGCACCCAGTTCAGGTTGTCGCTGAACTGCTGCACGGGAGAATTACGCCGCTCAGGAGCGGTGGCCACCGTCGCGCTGCTGGCGCCGATATTAGCGAGACTGAGATTGACACCGCCCTGGTTGGTGAATTGCGCCGGCGTCGCCTCAGCACTAAAGAACGAGGGTCCGCCAGTGAGGCCAAAACGCGCCTCGTTAACCATGTTCGGGGTAATCGTCCAACGCCAGGCCGACGTGTTCGAAAAACGATTTGACGTCTGCGCGCCGTGATTCGGGAATCCCGGGAACGCAGGGTCGCGGTTATTCAGAAAGTCCGAAATAGAATCAAACTGCTGGTAGTTAGTGATGTTCTCCAGGTGATGATTCTTGCCCAGTGTCGCGTCGAGGCGAACTGTCGGGAACCGGCGGGTTTGACCACCGGTGTTGAAAAATCCGAACTGCTGAATGTTGGGACTGCTGGCAATATTCACGAGCACTGCATTGACACTCGCCGCTGCCGAGCGTTCCGACTTCAACAGAGCTGAGATGGTTGGGTCAACCGTGGACGTCAGACCAGCCGCAGCCGCCATCGTCAGTACGTTGACCGAACACGTTCTCGTTGCGCCCGTCGTACAGGTAACTCCTGCCGGAGGAGCGTAGGTCTGACTGGTAGTCGTAAATTTGTAGATGCCAGCGATAGCGTCGTCAGTCGCAATATTCCTTGTGCGCTGAACGCTGCGTTCCGGCAAACGATACTCTTCATAGTTCACAAAGAAGAAGGCTCGGTCTTTGCCGCTGAATACCTTCGGCACTGAAATCGGTCCACCGACTTTCACGCCGAACTGGTTGAGCAGAATCCGCTGTTGCGGCGCCTTGTGCGTAACCGGATCAGCCGCAAGGTCGCGGTTGTTGAACCAGTAGTTGGCATTGAGCGCCGGGTTGCGGTGATACCAATAACCGCCACCGTGATATTCATTCGTGCCGCTCTGAGTGACAAACTTGATCTGCACGGCTCCTTCTGCAGAACTTTCCGCGCCGGGGTTCGACGTGGAAACAGTCACTTCCTGAATCGCATCGGTGCGGGGCCGGATAAACGTAAAGAACCCGTCGTTAGACTTAAGCAGATTGTCCTGAACATTGATACCGTCGAGCGTGATGTTCAGTGCGCCTTTCGGCAACCCGTTCACAGACGACGTGCGCGGACGACCTGGCGTCGTAGTGCCAGGCAATGCCAACACGAGATCGAGAGCGTCACGAGACGCCGTCGGGATGTCAGTGATCTGACGACCCGTGAGCGTCGTGCCAACGGTCGCAGTTTGCGTCTGAAGCAATTCAGCGCTACCGACGATCGTGACAGTTTGATCCTGAGAGCCGACTTCTAATGCGGCTGTAAAACTTGAAGGCTTGCCGGCGTCAATTTTGATCTCAGTCACTTTGGCCGACTTGAAGCCTTTGACGGAGATCGTGGCCGTGTACATGCCGGCGCCCAACGACGGAATGGTGAATACACCTTCGTCGTTAGTCTTGGCCACAAACTCTTGTCCCGTCGCATCGCTGCGCACGGTGACGGACGCGCCCGGAACCACCGCACCCGTGGGGTCGGTTACAGTTCCGGTGAGTGATCCCGTCGCAGTGCTCTGCCCTAAAACGGACAGACCACTAATCGCCAGCACCACTACCAGGAAGAACAATTTCGAAAACACATTTCTCATTTAGACTCCTCCGAGAGTAGTTATTGCCAAACCAGGAATTGGTAAAGCAGAGGTTGCAACTTTTTTCTTACTTGACCCGGCCAAATTTATTGACGCAGCCGTGTGGTTCGGAAAATCTGAGACTCATTTCGGTGACGTAAAATGCAAGTGGTGGGCCCAAGCAGAGAAGAGTTTTTTCAGCGCGATTTATCGGCCGTATTTCGAGTGCGCGCAAATTGTTTCGCCGTCAGGAATTTCCATTTTCGCATTTCCGTTCAAATCAATGGATTGACTCATGCGAACGCTTGGATGGCCGTGCAAAATACTGTATCGCAAGGAGATAGCGTTACAGACCAAACCAGGTCGAGACATTGCAATTTAGGGAAGTGGGCTGACAGATCGGTTTAGTAACTCGATCGGAATGCATGCGTCACGGAGAGGGTGATCAGGATTTGTCTTTTGATCAGCGAAAGTTGATTTGAAGATGAGCGCGCTTTGCGTCAAACATTCGTTCGATCACAAACCGATGCACTTGCCGACACCGACCTTGTCGGTGTCTTCGCGAGAGAAGGTCTTCGGGTTCCATGCCTGGCGCTTCAAGATAGTGCCGTCCGCATATTCGATCTGATTGATCATCACGCGCGCGCGTTCATCTCTGTCCGGACGGTTCTTGATGCGGGCGTCGACTATGCGCGAGGGACTCAAGGGAGTGTACAGATCGAAATTCTTGTTCGCATTCGGCTTCGCGTTTACCACGCAGAAGAATTGACGGTCGCTGGGATCGGGTATCTCACCGGGCTGGTAGGACCAGGCGAAACTCTTCACCATCTTACCGCCGGCGTTCTTGATTTCGAGATGATAAAAGTAAACGGTCGTCGACTTTTGTTTTGAGAGCGCGGCGTTTATTTCCGTCGCCTTCATCTCGGCCCGCCGCTCCGCCATGTCACGGCGGTTCTTCACTTCCTGCGGCTCATTGGCCTTGGGCATGTTGACGCGAAACGGCTCATTCATCGGCGGATCTGGTTCACTGACTGGCCGGATCATATGATCACCCGAGTCTTGTGTGCCGTAGTTGAATTTCAGCACGACCAAATCGGGACTACTACCACTCTCCTGCACCGGCATTAGAGCCGCGCCGACTATTGCTGCGATCATCATCAGAACCTTCATGAATCCTCCCAGGGAAACAACCGACTAACCATGGGGATTCCTCCCACTTCGTGCATGCACTTCATTCTTCGCCGCCGCCGATTACGAATTGCTTGGCATCGAGCGGCAGATTGAATTTGAACTCCGTGAGATTGAAAGCCCAATCGATGAGCATCGGCCGTGTTTGTGATTGCACCGACAACTCGAACTTGTAGTCATGAGGCAAGTTCAATCCGCCTTCAGGCTTGAAATCAGCAAACGTCTCGCGGGCAGTGAGACGTTGCGTCGCCTGCCGCTCGTTGCCCGCCGACGGCAATCTGCCCGGCCCCCCCGGAATGCGCTGCTGTTCGGTCGTATAGATGGTGCGATCGTACTCGGTGCGCACGTGACGGAACGTCTCGGCGTCGAAGTAAAGTGTGATCTTCAAATCCGGATTCTTGCGCAAAGAGTATTTCAGAGCATGCAGTTGCTGATTATCGATCTTCTTCAAGCCGGCGTATTCGAGTTTAGGGTTCTTTTCCTGACTACTAAGGAGCGCCCAGCTCTCAGATAAAGTGCCGCCGATTAATCCTTCCTTGATCAGGTCACTGTATTCGGCGAAGAATTGTTCCAACGGCGTGTGTCGCCCCGGCCGAAATTGGGTGACGGTCGTTTTGTTACCGTCGAAAGCGAACGCCATTTTTTCATCGCCCTCGAACAGGAGATTGAGCGCATTTTGACTCCCCTGAGAGAACATCAAAACCTGGCCTTGAGTTTCACCGGCGCCACCCTGCTTTGCGCTCAACACGAACGCACCTTTGATCTGCGTTCCATGATTTCGCGCTCGCACATCCGCGGAACCAATCGACTCGAGGTGCTTGCTGATCAGTTCCGCCGGCGTGAGCTTATTGTCAGAGTTTGAATGAACGGTGGAAATCGAAGCGGCGACAAGTAAAAGACAAACAGCAGTGAGCGACAGGGATCGCACCTGAAGACTGTTCATCGGCTTCCTCCTTCCGTGGGTGGGCATACTGTATTCCGTTTTCTGCTCCAGGTAAAACGAAACCGGGCGCTGCTTTTAGGACAGCGCCCGGTGCTCGTTCAGTAATGTTCCAGATTAAGTAATCAACCTAGAACGTGAACTTCCAGGACATTTGGATGATTCGGTTTTCGAAAGTGCTCGTGATCTTACCGAAGCTGGTGCTGTTGATATCCAGCGAGTTAGGTACTGAGAAGTTCGTATGGTTCAGAACGTTGAAAGCCTCAAGGCGCAATTCCAGACCCAGCCGCTCCTTAAATCTGGTCCGCTTAATTAATGCCGTGTCGATGTTCCAATAACCCGGACCATCAACTGGGGTCAGACTCAGATTGCCAAACGTGCCGGCGGCCGGCTGCGTAAAGAAGGCCGCATTGGCGCGTCCTGTTGCCGAATTAATCAACGCCGGATCGATCACGAGCGGCAGGCCGTTGGTTGGGCTGTAGAACAAGCCCACGCGATCCTGCAACTGGCTAATCGTCAAGGTACTGTTAGCCGTATTGTTTCCGGAGTTGGCATTTCGATTCACCGTGCCGCGGCCTGAGATGATCGAAATCGGACGTCCCGTCCTCCACTGAGCCAGTCCGCTGATCTGCCAGCCACCGAGCAGCTTGCCGAGGAAGCCGTGCGTGTTGCCTCCGAAGCTCTTGCCGGGGCCGAACGGCAGTTCGTAAACCGCGTTGCCTTTGATCACGTGATGGACATCCTGGTTGTTGCGCTTCTTCTCGAGCGGGTCGCCGATGGTGTTATCAAGGTACGGAGCGAATTCCGTCTGTGCCTGTTCCGCGTTCGTGAAGGCCTTACTCCAGGTGTAGTTCACCTGATAGTACCAACCATGCGTTAAGCGCTTGCGAATTTCAGCTTGCAGGCCGTTATAGTTGGACCAGCCGCTGCTGCCCACGTAACGAGTGGTGATCGCATTCCGGTTCGCCGGCAGGAAGAATTCGGTGCCCAGAGCCGTGAAACCCGTAGTTGGCGCGTTTGCACCAACGCCGAAATTCGCAGAGCATCCTTGCACCGGATTTTGAATGAAATACGTGCAACGGGAACTCAGGTAGGTTGAAGCCAATTCTCCCACGCGTCCTTCACTAAGCAGAGTCCGGATAGTGGCATTCCCCAGATTGCCGCCAGCCGGTGTCGCACCGGCGCCGCTCAATCTTGGGAAGATGGTCAGCGCCTGACATCCGGTCGACGCCGCCTGCGCGGCCGTACAGGCCGGATTGCCAAAAGTAGCCAGGTTGGACTGGGCGCGCAGAAAGTCCTGGAAGAACCCGTTCTGGAAAATTACTGGTTGGTTCGTATCGATGGCGCGGGTTAAAGCAACGCCATGATTGCCGACGTAACCAATCGAAAACGCCGTGTCCTTCATGATTTCACGCTCGACGCCGAAGTTCCACTGCTCGGCGTAAGGCGTGGCCAGGTTGTACTCAGTGGTCCAGAGGGTCGGAGCCTGGCTCAGGGTCAGGTTGTCCTCGAGGGTACGTGGTACTTTGAAAGTCGGCGTACCTATGGTTGCGATGCCGCTGCCGCTGACGAAGCCGCCAACGTCCTGGGTTCTCGTCGACGCCAAACCTGCGTTTCCGTTCACCGAAGAATTGTTCAGCACGGTCGCGTTGTTGTCGATAGCGTACGCGATAGAAAAGCCGCCGCGAATCGAAGTCTTGCCGCTCTTAAACGGGTCCCAGGCAAAACTGAAATTCGGCGCCCAATTATTAAGGTCTTTCCCCAGGAAATCGCGTCCGGTGCCTTTACCCGCGAAGCCCAACAGGACTTGCGGATTGTTCAGAGCAGCCAGCGAAGTGTCCGTAGGCATCAACCCCAGACCATCCCTTTCAGTCAGCGGGGCGACATACTCCCAGCGCATGCCGAGATTAAGCGAGAGATTCGGCCGAATGCGCCAGGTGTCACCACCATAAAACGCCAGGGTGGTGTAATCCAGGTGACGAATCGAACCGACGCCGCGCGAGAATCCCGAATCCTTGCTGGCGACGTTGAAGGTTTGGGTCCCGGATCGCACCTGGCCTGCAAGGAATGCCAACAAGTTCTGGGCGTTGGTGTAGTCAGACGTGGAAATACCACCGGGGAAGTTGGTGGTGTTATTAGCAAAACTCGACGGCACTGGCGAAGTCGTAGTATTGAAGCCCAGTGTGTACTGCGGCACGGTGCCCGCGTCGTTGAAGTTCAGGATGCCGACCGAGCGATATGACGTGCCGAACTTGAACACGTGATCGCCTTTGACCCAGGTGACGTTGTCGAGCAGGTCATGGTTGCGCGGCGCGCGTCCCTGTTGCAGGAAGTTCTGAATCGGATTGGTGATGCCGAGGTCGAAGGTCAGGCGATAACCAAGGTCGAACTTCTCACGATTGAAGAAGACCGGCGTGCTGGACGAAAAACCAAACCGCACTTCATTGGTCAGACTGTTCGTGATATTCGAGTGCCACGCCAAAGCGTAACGTGGCCGAGACGATTCCTGGCCACCGCCAGGCAGACCCGGGAACTGCTCGCCGATGTCATTCAACTGCACGTCGTTCGGCAGCTTGGAAAGGAAGTGCGAATAGATGCCTTCCACGCGGTTCTTGGAATTGATGTCGTAATCAATTCGGAAGCCGATGTTGCGGCCCGTGCTGCCATTCGGCGTATTGAAGCGAAAACCCTGCGTGTTGCGCGTGTCACCGGCGTCGTTGTTATTCGAGGCCGGAGTCAGGTTAATCAGGGCCGCGCTTCGCGCATCCAGCGTCATGCCGGTTTTGGCGAGGACATTGATCGTCATCGCCTGGCCGGGAGTAATACCAGCCGGGCAAGCCGTCGCTCCCGAAGCCGTACAAGTCGCGAGATAAACGAAGTTTCCTTGCCGGGCGCCCGAAGACAAAACCGTGCGCAGCGGCGTGAAGTCCTGCTTCGTGTCGGTATACTCATAGAAGAAATAGAAGAACAGTTTGTTCTTTTGCGTCAGGCTCGGGCCGCCTTCACCCGGCCGCGGCAGCGCAAATGGCCCACCGACATTGAAGCCATATTGATGTTGCAGGAGCACCGGCTTCGGCAAGCTCAATCCGGTCTTCGGATCGATGGTGTTGTTATTGAAGAAGCTATTCGCATCGAACTTGCTGTTGCGATAAAAGTCGTAGGCTTCTCCGTGATACTTCTTGCCGCCGCGTGGAGTCGTGAATTTGACCTGCGCAATTCCCAGCCCTTCGTCCGGTCCGGCATTTTGCGTCGTTAGCGTGAATTCGGCGACACCCGCCACGCTGGGCGTGTTCACACCAAACAACGAGTCGGTGCGCACCAGGTTGTCGTTGATTTCAATTCCGTCCCAGGTAATGTTTGAAAACGATCCGCGCAGTCCGTTGATGACTGATTGGCGAACGTTGGTGTTGGTATTCACACCTGCCATGCCGCCCGCAATATTGATGGGGTTGCGGCCGTTGAGCGGCAGGTCCTGCACTTGTCTGACGTCGATCGTAGTCGAAAGCTTTGCATCTTCAGTGCGAATCAGCGTCTGTGCCTCAGATGCGGTTACGGAGACGGTTTCAGTGACCCCGCCCGGCTCGAGTGTGACGTTAAGCACAACCGGCGTATCGACGTGAACATCGATGCCCGTGATTTGCTTCTTCTTAAAATTGGCACGCTCGGTGGTTACTGTATAGCTTCCGACGCGCACGTCTGTGAATGAAAAACCGCCTTCTTCGTTGGTCGTGACGACCTTGATTTCGTGCGACGAATTATCCGTAAGAGTGACAGTTGCGCCGGCCACAACCGCATCGGCACTGTCCTTGACCGTGCCGCTGATGCGGCTGGTGACAGTCTGACCGATAACCGAAGTGAGAGCAGTAAGACATACAATCACCGCGGCGGCGAAAATCGATCTCTTCATTTTATGTTCCTCCAAATGCAGGGTTGTTTTTCGAACCGTTCGTTTAGTTGAGAAGGAAATTGCGAAAATTTTCACGCGTTGGAAATCGATTGAGCAATACGCGTGCCTGCCTGGAAGCGAATTTTCCTCAGGAGATTAGCAGCGTCGTCTGTGGCCAATTCGGATTTTTGGATAATTTTCCAAATGGCTGGACTTGCCAAAAACGGTAGCCGGCGGCAACGGCCATCGTGAGCGCTAAAGGAGCAGCCCCGTGCTGAACGAGAGAGACTGGCTCCGCCCGCCCTGGCTTCTCAAAACCCTGACCTTCATTTTGGCCAGGCGCTTCAGCGAGGCGGATCGACTCGTAACGCTTTCCAAATTTAGAGCGTCTCTTTCATCGACGTGCGAATGTTGTGTGCTTTTGATCTCGCGCCACAGATATGACACGATCCGCTTGTCTCCTCGTCCCCCGGCTAATTTCTATATGTAATTCCAGGAGTTCATTCAATGAAGCAACTGACTGCCACTCTTTGCTCGATCATAATTCTCATCCAGACGGTCGCGGCACAAACACCGCAGAAGCCGCAGACGGAAGTCGCCGCTCCCGACGAGATCATTCGCATCACCACTTCACTGGTGCAAACAGACGTAGTGATCGTCGATAAAGACGATCGCGTAATTCCCGACATTAAAATCGACGAGATCAAAGTAGCCGACAACGGCAAACGCCAGGACGTGAAGTTCCTTGAGTTTGTGACTCCCGACGCCGCCCCGCGCATCGAAGGCAATCTCAAAATCGCCGGTAACGCTGTCGAGGGTGATGCAGCGCGTAATCTGACCGCCGGAGATTTGCGTCGCGTGTTCGCTTTCGTCGTCGATGACCTGACAATTACGTTTGAAGATATTCCCAACGTGCGCAAGTTGCTCACCGACTTTGTAGACAATCAAATGCGCGAAGGCGATTTAGTAGCAATCGTGCGCGTGGTCGGCGGTAGCGGCCTACTCCAACAATTCACCTCCGACAAGCGTATTCTGCGCACCGCGATCGAGCGCATCACGCCACAACTGACCGCCTATTCAGCTTTTAATAATCTGACCAGCGAGCAAGTTATCAGGCAGCAACTGGCGGATATTACCAACGCCGCTGGCGGTATGACTTCCGAGCATGCGATACGTTCGGTCGATTCAATCAACTCTGCAAACGCAATGCTTGACGGCTCGAACGACGGCGTCACGCGCGGATACCGAGTGCTTTCAACCCTGGTAACCGCCAGTGAACTTACCAACGCGATGAGGACTTTGCCGGGTCGCAAGAGCTTAATCCTCCTTTCCGGAGGTCTGCCCCTGGCTGAAACATCGCAGGGACAGGTCATGATTGGTGGCGACACCCAACGAGGGCGCCAGGAGCCGGCGGCTCCGGTGACCATTACCGAGACGCGCTCATACATCTCGGGAGTGACTGACGTACTGAGAACAATGATCGATCGAGCGACGCGCGCGGGCGTGGTCATCAACACTCTCGACGTAAGAGGGATGCAGGCCACTCGCGGCGTCTCCCGTTTCACCGATCCGGGGAACGAAGCCACCAGTTCGCTGGGCGGAGGCGGCACCGCAGGTCAGGGGCGCGCTCCCAACATGGGCATGTTTGACAATCTTTCGATGGATACGCTTACCGGACGGCAGGGACTCGAGACGTTGTCGCAGGCGACGGGCGGCGTTTCCGTCTTCAATACAAATAATTTCAAGTCAGGATTGGATCGGATTCTGGCTCGCAGCAGTTACTACATGTTGGCCTACACTCCGACTGAACCTTTCGACAACAAATTTCATAAGCTGGAAATTAAGGTCACGCGGCCGGGCGCGCACGTGTACGCGCGACAGGGATATGTGGCCACCGCCGACAAGCCACGCGGCGCGACTGAGACGCGCGAAGCAGCAATCGTTCGCGCCGCGATGTCTCCATTGGCCAAACGGGAAGTCGATCTGGCGGCCCGTTTGGAATATCGCTTTCTGCCGGACGCGCGTGCCCAGGCGGACATCAACGTGCTGATCAATGCCAACCAACTGACCTTCAAGCAGGACGCACAAAATAACTATGAAGCCAATTTCGATGTCGTAGGTTTTGTGATGAATAGTCTCGGCAAGACCCAGGGCGGCTTCAGTCAAACCGTTAATGCCAAGCTATCCGAGGCTGACTACAAACGCGCGCTGACGACCGGTATCAGCTACACAGGTCATGCCGACTTGCCCGCGGGAACTTATCAACTGCGCGCGGTGGTGCGCGATAGTGAAAGCGGCAAACTCGGTTCGGTGTCACAATACCTCGAAATACCTGACCTGACAAAGAAACGGCTTACCGCCAGCAGCGCCTTCCTTTTTGGGGTGAACACGCAGCCCGGCAGCAAGCCTGAGCCGATGGGCGCCTTGCGGCAATTGCCCCACGCGCAGGACCTTCGCTACGCGTTAGTTATCTATAACGCGAAAGTCTCCGACGGGAAAACGCAACTCCGCTCGCAAACGATCATCAGCCGTGACGGTAAGATCATTTATCAGGAGCCCGAAGCGCCAATCACCACGGCATTGGAAAACAATCAAGTGTTGAAGGTGGGCCAGCTCGGATTGCAGAAGGCGCATCCTGGGCACTACATTCTGACGCTCGTGATCACCGATCCGCTGGCTGACAAGCAATCGCGAACGATTATTCGCAACGTGGATTTCATCCTGGTGCCGTAAAGGTGATCAGCAGCGAACGCGGGAAGAGCAGAGTCGCCATCGGCTCTGCTCTTTTATTTTGTCTGCAAGTCAGCCAGCATCTTTTTGGCAACTGCGGTGTTGGGACCAGAGGGTTCTTCCCGCAGGTAGAGCTGCAAGGCTTCGATGGCTTCCTGTTTATGGCCCAGCTTCACATCCAGCCTGGCGAGGTATAGGAGCGCCACGGCGAAACTGCTGCCGCCTAAATCGTGGGCCGTCTTGAATTCGCGTTCGGCGCGCGTTGCGTCATTGGCGCCGGAAGCGGCCATGCCCGCATACAAGTGCGCGGCCGGCGACGACGGCTCGGCAGACAGCGCGTGTTCGAGCGCAGCCTGCGCCTCAACAAACATCTTCTTGCGGATCAAGACAATGCCGAGGTTGAGTTGCGGGTTGAAAGAATTTGTGTCGATCTGCGTAGCTCTCTTCAGCGTGGTCAGCGCTTCATCCAGGCGCCCCGCCTCGAGCAGTTGCGCTCCCAGATCGTTCAGGGCCATCAGATAATCGGGATAGATGGCAATCGCCCTCTGCAACGCCGCGATCGATTCTTCCAATTTTCCTGCGCGCGCTAATTGCGTCGCCTTCTCGAATTCATGCTTCGCGGCGGGCGGCACTTTCTGGTCGAGCATCGCGACCGAAACCGTCTTCTCACGTTTGACCGCCTGCGGGTTTACCTTTTCTTTTAGCGTAAGGGTAATGAAATTCGGCGTATCGATGCGGACGGTGATTCTTTCAGAAGTAATCTCGAAGCGATCACGACTGCGATCGGCTTCGACTTCGAGGCTGTAATCACCCGCGATTACGTTTCGAAATTGAAACCTGCCATCGCGATCGGTGTAAGTGATCGATTGATCGCCCTTTAGTACTTTCAAAGTGATTTTGACCGGTTCCTTCACGGGTGAACCGTCAGGCAAAAGGACAATGCCTCTGATGCTTCCGTCGCCGCCGGAACGCTGCGCCGACCTGTTTACTTGGGCAGAGGCGGGGACAAGACAACCGATGAGGAACAGAAGCAGAAAACAGACTCTCATTGGTGGACGCAAGAAAAATCGGGAGAGCCGCGAACGACTCTCCCGAGATTGTAAGGGTTGATAGCCCTAGAAGCTAAGGCGAAGGCCGAACTGCAAGGTGCGACGCGCTAGAGTAATGTCTGAATTCTGCGCGAAAGCACTGCCCACCACGCCCGCATCTTCGACAAAGAAGTCAGGCAAGTAGCCGTTGCCGTTCACACCATAGCCCGGGTTCGGATGATTCAAGAAGTTGTAAGCTTCGGCGCGCAGTTCGAGATTCCATCGCTCGCCGATTCTAATGTGCTTGAACAATCCCAGGTTGAGTTGATTCAGCATCGGGCCGAACAACGAGTTACGCGTTGCATCGCCAAACGGCGTGTTGAAGATTGACGCCGCGCCGGGCAGGTTCACGATATAGCGGACCTGCGACGGTGACACCGAAACAAAGTTTCCAGTCGTGTTAATTTCATTAAATGAATAGAAACCTTTCGGGTTGGTCAACGGTGCGTCGAAGATCAGAAACGCATCGATTTGGCTGATACCCACGAGTCGCTTATCAGCGCTCGGATTGCCAATAAACGGGCGTTCGCCTGACGTCAGATAAGCGTTACCCACACCCAGAACGCCGCCGTTGAAGAACTGGCCCGGAGTGTACGGCTCGCCGCTGACGGCCAGATAAACGCCGTTCAGTTGCCAGCCACCCAGCAGGTGACCGACAAAGCCCTTCTGCTCCTTCATCCAGGGCATTTCCCAGATAAAGTTCATCGAGAAAGCATGTTTCCGATCGATTTGCGAAAGAGCGCGCTCAGGCCGGTTAATGTTGAACGGATTCTGAGCGTTTGCCGAAGCGATATCGAACGCGAAAATTTCGCTCGCGTCGTCAATCGTCTTGCTGAAGGTGTACGAAGCGCCGAGTGACAAAGCATCCTTGAACAAGCGTGCGTTATAGCGTGTCTGCAGACCGTGGTAGAACGAGTTGGCTGTGTTGGCGCGCATCGTGATGCCGGCTTGCGGCTTGATGCGTCCATTACAGGTGCTCTCGTTTACGAACGGTGTCGCCGGGTTGTCGGTGCAGACTTGCGGCACGATTCCCGCGGGCACGAACTGCTTGAAGCTCGGCAGATTAATGCCGGTGCCAAACCAATTCGTGATGCCGTTGTACATCGGGCCGACAAAGAAGTTGTCGTTGATGTTCTGGAACAGTCCCACGCCGCGAGTGCCGACGTAGCGCGCTTCAGCCACCTGGTTGCGTCCGAACTGATGCTGAATGCCGAACGACCACTGCTGCGAGTAAGGTGAATGGAAATCCGGCGCCACTGTTGTTTGTGACAGGTACCGCGGATTCAGTTTGCCCAAAGGCAGCACGCCTGAGGTCGTCGCGTTCCCGCGAATGATGTCGCCGAACGGACTCCCGGGCAACGGCAATGGCGAGGTGGTAGTCGAGGTTAAGGCGTTGCCGGTATTCAGCGCAATCGCCGCCGAGAACGGAGCGCCATTCTGCACGTTCAGCAGAATGTTGTAGAACGCCGCGTCGTAGGCGATCGAGTAGCCGCCGCGGAAGACCGTGGCGTCGCTGCCGAACAGCGAATGCAGGAAGCCCTTTTCGAAGTGCGGCGACCAGGCAAAGCCAAAGCGAGGCGCGAAGTTGTTCTTGTCAGGGCGAACGCTCGGCACCGTCTTGAGGCTCAGCGGTAACGCTGGATCGTAGAACGGGCTCGCACCGCTCTCACGAGCAACCGTGACGTCATGCAGTTTGTTAATCGGCTGGCCGGTATATTCGTATCGCACGCCCAGGTTCAGCGTGAAATTCGGCCGCAGCTTGAAGTCGTCCTGGAAGAAGTAATACTGATCGTCTTCCGTAAACGCCAAGGTAGGATCGCCCGCGGTCAGCGAAATGCCCGAAGGCGCATTGTTCAGCAGACGAGTCACCGAGCTGTATGCGTACGCGCCGTTGAAATTCGGCAGGAACGGGACCACTTCATTCAGGTGCTTGTATTCAGCGCCCAAAATGATCGAGTGCTTGCCTGCTACCCAGGTCAGGTTGTCGGCAATTTGGTAGACCTTGCCGACCCGGCCCTGGGGCAGGTTGGTCGCTGGGCCGATCGTCTGCAGCGTCGTCGACGTTTTGGTGAAACCAAGCACGCCGCCAAATGAGATGTTGGCCAAAGCTGAACCGATCTGCAGCGGTCCGGGAACACATCCCGGAGTCCGCGCTTCGCAACCACCGCCGAACTCAACGTTAATCTTCTGATAACTCGCGCGCGCTTCGTTCACCACCGTAGGTGTAATCTGACGCGTCCAGCTACCGCCGAAGTTTCTACTGCCCGCCGGCAGGTCACCGCTGAACCCATTGGAGGTTGCCAGCGTGTTAATGAAGAGCTGCGTCTGGTGCAGATTTCGAACGGTAATACTGTCCTTATTATTGGGCTTTATATCAAAACGAAAATCCCAATAGTTTTCCGTGAATGGCTCCGAAACGATCCGCTCCGGAATGGCTGCCTGAAAGAGAGTTCCATTCAGGTTGATCACGTCGAACGGTCCGCCGATCTGGAACGGTCCCTGATCGCCGGCTCGGAACGTATTGCTGATGCGGCTGGCCGCCGGCAAAGTCGGATTGATGAACACTGTGTGCGCACCGGTCAGGTCGCTACGCGGTTGCGTGCCGGGAATGGCGAACGAGCTGAACTGCGAAATCGTCTGAAACACAGCGTTGCCGGGAAAGGTGCTGAGCAGACGCGGAAGTTCGGAAGCTACAAACGCCAGTTGCGGAGTCGCCGCGCGTAACGTTGCGGATGCCGGGTTGCGAATGCCCTGGTAATCAAAGTGGAAGAACGCCTTGTTAGTTCCTTTCCAATAACTCTTGCCACCCTCACCGAACTTCGGCAGGTACATCGGGCCGCCGACCTGACCACCAAAAACGTTGAAGAGACTCCGGTCGGGCTCGGTTTGCCCGCCCGCTCTTTCGATGTTATTCAAAGTGTCCAGCTTATGCCGGTCACGATGGTATTCAAACAAGGTCCCGTGGAAGTCATTGGTTCCACCCTTCGTCACGAGATTGATGATGGCGCCCTGGTTGCGACCATACTGGGCTGAAAAGTTATTCGTGATGATCTGATATTCCTGCAGCGAATCCTGGGCGTCGACAAACAGCGCCGGGCCAGCCACGCTCAAGTCGTTATTATCAGAACCATCGATCTGAAAGTTGTTCGAACGCGCGCGGTTGCCGTTGACCGAGATACCGGTTCCGTTGGTGTTAACGCCACCGCTATTGTTCGGGATAACGCCGGGCGCCAACAGCGCGAGCGTATCTAAACCAGAACCGGCAGCATTCGACGGCAGGTCTTCGATCTTGCGCGTTTCCACCGTATGTGAAATCTGCGACTGATCGCGCTGCACAATCTCCTCAGTGCCGGCCGTAACCGTCACCGTTTCCGAGACGGCGCCAGCCTCGAGTTTGACGTCGAGTGGATTAACAATACCGAGTTTGACCGAAACCTCTTTATTCAAAGAACGTTTGAAGCCACTCGATTCAATGGTGACGGTGTAGTTGCCGGGCGAGAGTTTGGTGAACTCGAAAGTACCGTCGCCGGTTGTTTGTTTGGTCTGCTGGGCGCCAGTCGCGTCGTTCGTAACCGTTACCGTCGCGCCGGCAATAACTCCGCCGTTAACGTCGGTCACGGTGCCTCGCAGGCTGCCGGTAGTTTCCTGCGCTGACGCAGTCACGGCGCCAAACAGCACGCACGCGGCCAATAGAAATAAGGTGGCGAGCAAAGCCGGAAAGTTCTTCGCCAAACCGTGGTTATGCATTACAGAGACTCCTCTCCTTAAATAAAAGAATTAAGCTATACACGGGGGTTGTCAGGTCTTAGAACGGGAGACTAATTCGTTGACGGGCGGAAATTCGCAACGATTATGCCAAACTGGATTACTCAAGATAACAGCGCTTTTTGGCTGATCAACTCAAGCAGGACCTTGCCCCGAATTATATTTTTTCGGATTTCTTTCCGAAACCCGAAAGTTCCAGAAACTTGGATATTCAGACAAGTTCTTGCATGCAGGGCTTCCAGGCTACTTAAGAACGGCGAACTCGAAGGTTAACTCCTTCCCGCGGCAAATCATACTGAGATAAAACTCCCAGAATTTTCTGGTGAATCTTAGTTTCGGCCAACGCTGGTCGAGATTGACCAGCAACTCCAAACCAATGACGCGCCAGACGTTGGCCAGAGAAACATAAGTGCGCACGGGTTTCAGCCTGACATCCGTGTAGAACGGAAAGAGTTGTCGATCCTCGACAAAGCAATTGAACGAATAGCTGTTGAAGTGATTGCGATGAGTAGGATCGGTGGCCCAGTCGGGGTTTGAATAATGCGGGGTGACAATCAGAATCTTGCCGCCGGCTCTGGTCACGCGGTGGAGTTCCGCCACTAAAGCCATTACATCAGGCACATGCTCGGCTACATGACGACAGACAACCTGATCGAATTCACTGTCGGAGAACGGATAGGGAATAGAACCCAAATCGTGAACGACGTCGGCATGGGTCTTCGGATTGGAATCCATACCTATGGCCCCCGGCGTTTTATTCCAGCCGCAGCCAACGTCAAGAGTTTTTGCTGACGAAAATTCGTTCATGTGTTTAGAGTCGGGCTACGCCCAACCCAACGGGCGGTCGCCCGCTGCTAAACGAATTGAGTTAGTTGTTCTGAAATCCTTTTCGAGCCAGCGCCGCGAAAGTCGAGAAATCGCAGGGAATGACGTCCACATCAAACTGGGCCTGCAATTCGTCAAGGCGCATGCCGTCCAGCATTACCGGTTCATCGCTCTTAAGCGTGACCTGCGGAATGACGACGAAACTGCCGGAGACTTGATCCTTCGCCGCGATTAGGTCGCCGCCGGTCAACAAGCCGGCGACGCTGACGTCCCCACCGAAGAAATTGTTCGCAACGGCGACAACCTTCAGACGACTGCCGCATCGCTCGTTTAGTCGGGCGATCATCTTTTGAAGAACCGGCGCGAACAGAGTTCCTGTCATGATTGTGCCCTGAACGCCACTTGCTGATCGCGTTTCCGACACCGAGCGCATCAGTGCATCGAACTGGTTGGTAAAGGTGCGCACCATGCCAACACCGTCTTCAATTTGCGGGCAGTCACCGTAATGCTGGCGCGAAGGGACATCGCGCCCGGCTTTCAGATAGATCTCGTCACCAAGATAGGCAAACCTGATGCCCAACGTCTGCTTCAGATCGCGCTGAATTTTCGAAACGTCCTTGATGGTTTTTTCGCAGAACTCCCCCGTCACCGGCGTCAAGCGCGGATCGTTCAAATAACGCGTGAGGCCCAGCGGGACAATCGCCACGCTGCGGACATGCGGATGCAGCTTCGCAAGGTCGTAGATGGTCTGCCGCAGAATCTCTCCGTCATTAATCTTCGGACAGAGCACCACCTGCGCGTGAATCTCAATGCCCGCGTCGATCATGCGCCGCATTTTGTCGCTGATTTCGGCGCGCTGCTTGTCGATGCCGAGCAGATACGCTCGCACATCGAGATCCGTCGCATGCACCGAAACGTACTGCGGCGAAAGACGTTGCTCAATCACCCGCCGCATCTCATCTTCACTGATAGATGTCAGCGTCGTGTAGTTACCGTAAAGAAACGAAAGCCGGACGTCTTCGTCGCGCACAAACAACGAGGGGCGCGCAGTCTCCGGATTGCCTTTGCAAAAGCAGAAGAGGCATTCGTTCGCGCACTGTCGCGGCACAATCTGCTCGAACGTAAGCCCGAAGTCCTCGCCTTCATCACGCTCAATGTTCAGCTCCCAATCTTCGCCGGTGTGCTTGCGCACATCGACGACCAGATCAGTCTCGCCGGAGGACTGAAAGCGAAAATCGAGATAGTCGCGCACGACGTGACCGTTCACCCGAATGATCCGATCGCCTGGCTCCAGATCGAGTTCGGCGCCAATCGATCCCGCGACCACTTCGGTGATGGTGACGCCGCGACGCCGAATCTGATTGACCGCCGGTGTGACTGCAAATTCGTACATGGAATCCTATTGATCGAAAATCGTTTCTGGGCGCAATCCAGAAGTATAACAAAGGGCTTCGGCTTTGTTGATTCGCCTTTCGGCGGGTCGGACGCAGCTTTGACAACGGCGGATCTGCCGCCTACTCTCAGAATCACCTAAGTAAATTATGCCCGAACCGCAAAGATGTGTCCTGCTCGTTGAAGATGACCGGTCCGTGCGACGGTACCTGGAAGTGACCCTGCAACGCGCTGGTTATAAAGTGATTTCGGCTGAGGATGGACTGGAAGGCCTGAAGTGCGCGCTGAACTCAAAAGTAGATGTAGTACTGACCGACGCCGTGATGCCGCAAATGAATGGACGCGAGCTGGCCCGGTTCCTGAGGAGCAATCCAAACCTGGCAAAACTCCCGATCATTCTGCTCACCGGCCAGGATAACGATCGCGCGTCGAAGGCGGATAAGAACCTGATTGACGCGTTCCTTTATAAGCCAGTCAAAGCTGAAGAATTGCGGAAGTGCCTCGCGAAGTTCACCACGGTGTCAGAAGCCCGAACGTGAGGAAGGGCACTGTCAGAACCGAGAGCGGTAGCGACCGGATCAAACTGCGGTTATCGAGTCAATTGATCCAGTCGCTACCGCTCCGGGTTCTGACACTTACCCTTCGAGCAACTGATTTAACGGTGTGTATTCTCTTCCTTGTGACAGCGCGACCGCGTTATAGGTTAGCTTGCCGCCATACGTATTCACACCCTCAGACAAACCTGTATCACTCATCACGGCCGCTTTGAATCCGAGGTTCGCTAACTTCAAAGCATAAGGCAACGTCGCATTGGTCAAAGCGAACGTCGACGTGCGTGGTACGGCGCCGGGCATATTCGCGACGCAGTAATGCAATACGCCTTCAACATAGTAGGTCGGATCAGAGTGCGTCGTCGGATGAGTGGTCTCAACGCAACCACCTTGATCGACGGCCACGTCGACAATTACCGCGCCATCAGCGACGTCCTTCAACATGCTGCGCGTCACGAGTCGCGGCGCAGAAGCGCCCGGAACCAGGACTGCGCCAATGATGAGATCGGCTTGCGACACAGCATCGTGGATCATGTAAGCGCTGGAAGCGAGCGTTGAAATCTTCGACAGAAAGATGTCATCAAGTTCCCGCAGACGATCGAGATTGTTATCGATCATCGTGACGTGCGCGCCCATGCCGACGGCAATCTTTGCCGAGTTTGTGCCTACGACGCCACCGCCGATAATGACGACGCGGGCCGCGGGCACACCGGGCACGCCGCCGAGCAG
>Ga0157378_10001521_pt1 | contig 20986 bp, 20 predicted proteins | sample M65metaG_FD_115309 | JGI IMG/M metagenome (GOLD analysis project Ga0157378, IMG submission 115309) | Miscanthus rhizosphere microbial communities from Kellogg Biological Station, Michigan, USA - M6-5 metaG | ecosystem: Host-associated > Plants > Roots > Rhizosphere > Soil | place: USA: Michigan...
TGGCAATCGTGTCGTGCAGGTCGGCACTTTTCCCGTCGGCGTTGAGACTGAGGCGTTCGCACGGCTCGCCCGCCGTGCCGTTGAAACGCATTTCGTCCGTGAGGTGCTGGACAGCCTCTCCGGTCGCGCCATGATTATTGGCGTCGATCGGCTTGACTACAGCAAGGGCATCCCCGAGCGCATGTTCGCGTTCGAGCGCTTTCTTGCCAATTTTCCTGACTGGCGCGGCAAGGTCACGTACCTCCAGATCACACCGCGCAGCCGGACCGGTATCCCTGAATATGCCGACATGGGCCGTGCTGTTGGGGAGGCCGTTGGCCGCATCAATGGCAACTACGGCGAGGCATCATGGACGCCGGTGCGCTACATCAACAAGGCGCATAGCCGTACGGCGCTTGCGGGTCTTTATCGCGCCGCCCGCGCCGGCCTGGTCACGCCTCTGCGCGACGGCATGAACCTCGTCGCAAAGGAATTTGTCGCCGCGCAAAATCCGGACGATCCGGGCGTGCTCATCCTCTCGCGTTTTGCAGGCGCCGCGCACGAATGCGCATCCGCCCTGCTGGTCAATCCCTACGATCCGGAAGGTGTCGGCAATGCAATCAATCGCGCGTTGTCGATGCCGCTCGAAGAGCGCCGTCAGCGCCATGCAGCCACCTTCAAAGTGCTGGTACGCAATGATCTCAGCCATTGGGCTGAGCGTTTCCTGCGCATGCTCGATCATCCTCCGGGCAGCGCCGATACGCTGCCGTTGGCGCGGGCGGCCGGACGGCGCTGAACGAGCGATTTGCGGCAGGGTCGGACTTCACTTTTTCATCCGCCGCAGGTCGGGAGGAGTCGCTTCCTCGGCCAGTGACTTAAGTGCCGCATCGAGCGGTATCACCTCCTGGCTCTCTTTGCCGAGACGGCGGATGGACACGGTACGGTCGGCACCTTCCTTCTTGCCGACAACAAGCAGGACAGGAACTTTGGCGAGGGAATGCTCGCGCACTTTATAGTTGATCTTTTCGTTTCGGAGGTCGGAGTCCACGCGTAGCCCAAGCTTGCGTGCGGCGATGGTTACCTCGTGGGCGTAGTCGTCAGCATCGGAGGTAATGGTGGCGATTACAGCCTGTTTAGGCGAGAGCCACAACGGGAAGTGGCCGGCATAGTGTTCGAGCAGAACGCCAAGGAAGCGCTCCATGGATCCGCAAATTGCGCGGTGGATCATCACCGGCGTTTTCTTTGAGCCGTCTGCGGCGATGTAGAAGGCCTCAAACCGTTCCGGCAAATTGAAATCGACTTGCGTTGTGCCGCATTGCCAGTCCCGGCCGATGGCATCGCGCAGCACATATTCGAATTTTGGCCCGTAGAAAGCGCCTTCGCCGGGGTTGATCGCGGTCTTGATGCGCTGGTTATGGCCCTGCGCCTCGATGCGCTTGAGCACGTCGTGCATAATATTTTCGGCGTGATCCCAGGCTTCGTCGGAGCCGACCCGTTTTTCCGGGCGCGTGGAGAGCTTCACGGTGAGGTCGCCAGTGAAGCCGAAATCAGTATAGGTCGACAGGATCAGATCGTTGATCTTCAGGCACTCGTCGGCCATCTGATCTTCCGTGCAGAACACGTGGGCATCGTCCTGCGTGAAGCCGCGAACGCGCAGGAGGCCATGCAGGGCCCCCGACGGCTCATAGCGGTGCACGGCGCCAAATTCCGCCAGCCGCAGAGGCAGATCGCGATAAGACTTGAGACCGTGCTTGAAGATCTGGATGTGGCCGGGGCAATTCATCGGTTTAATCGCGAAGATGCGCTCGTCTTCGGTTTCTTCGCCGGCGGAGGTCGCCTGGAACATGTTTTCGCGGAACCATCCCCAATGACCGGATGTCTCCCAAAGTGATTTATCGAGCAGCTGAGGCGCATTGACCTCCTGGTAGTCGCCCTTCAGGCGTCGTCGCATATAGGCGACGATTTCCTGGAAGATCGTCCAGCCATTGGCGTGCCAGAACACCGTGCCCGGGCCCTCTTCTTGGAAATGGAAGAGGTCCATTTCGCGGCCGAGTTTTCGGTGGTCGCGCTTCTCGGCCTCCTCAAGCTGGTGAAGATAGATGTCGAGCTCGTCCTGCTTCGCAAAGGCGGTGCCGTAAATGCGGGTGAGCATCGGATTTTTGGAATCGCCGCGCCAATAGGCACCCGCAACCTTCATCAGCTTGAACGCGCTGCCGACCTTGCCGACCGACGTCATATGCGGGCCGCGGCAGAGATCGAACCAGTCGCCTTGCTTGTAGATCTTAATCTGCTGGTCGGCGGGGATGGCGTCGATGAGTTCGACCTTGAAAGCCTCGCCCATGTCGCGAAAAGTTTTCTTCGCCTTGTCGCGCGTCCAAACCTCCTTGGTGAAGGGTTTGTCGCGCGCGATGATCTCACGCATTTTCTTTTCAATGACCGGCAGGTCTTCCGGCGTGAATGGCTGGTTGCGGAAGAAGTCGTAGTAGAAGCCGTTCTCGATCACCGGGCCGATGGTGACTTGCGTCCCGGGCCACAGCGTTTGCACAGCTTCGGCGAGCACGTGCGCGGCGTCGTGGCGGATAAGCTCGAGTGCGCGCGGATCTTCGCGCGAAATGAATTCGATCCTGGCGTCGCGCTCGATCGGGTCGGTGAGGTCGGCGAGCGTACCGTCGATCGCCATGGCCACCGTGCGTTTGGCCAAAGAGGGCGAGATGCCTTTGGCGACGTCGAGACCAGTTGTGCCTGAGGGGTATTCGCGGCGTGCGCCGTCGGGGAAGGTCAGCGCGACCATCAAAGTCTCCTGTGCTCACTCGCTGCCTACGAATGCAGGTAAGCGTGGAAATCGATATAGCAGCCGAATCGCGCCGTGCAACTAGACCGGTGGGGTATCGTGGGCGCGACGCCAGCGCCCGTACCGCCATGGCAGGTACCAACGGGACTGCTGGGGCAGGGCAGCCGGCACGAAATCGAGTCCCGACGTTCCCCATGGATGGCATCGCAAGATGCGAGCGAGAGCCATCCATGCACCGGCCCAGAGGCCGAAGCGGTCGATGGCTTCGTCCGCGTATTCCGAGCAACTGGGTAAATGCCGGCAGCGCGGTCCGATCAGTGGCGACAGTGTGGCCCGATAGAGCGTGACAAGGCCACGTCCGGCCAGGCGGGGCAGCCGAGCAAGTGCTTGAAGGTTCGTACTGAAGTTCATTCAAGTTCCAGTGGAGGTTTAGATTGGCCCGTTCGAGCCGGAAGTTCCATTGCCAAGCCAAGTCAATGGAACTTCTCGCCTTTCTGGGGGCATAGCGACTTTTTTACACTAGACCCGAATCTCGCAACTGCACTAAGACGTACTTGCGCGGGGGTATTTAGCGCCGCCAAAGCCTAGCGAGAACGTGGACAAGCCACGCCAGAAGACGGGCTTGGTGGCGAGATAGGGGTAGAATGAACCGATCCTTCTCGGTCGCTGCGCTCGCTTTGGCGGCGCCATTGGCTTTGTTGCCAGGTTCTCTCCGCGCGTCCGATCGGGCGCTGCCGATGCGCTTTGAATTGCGTGTGCAAGGGCCCGCCGAGGTTTGCGGCAAAAACTGCAAGACATTTGTCGCGGCATCAGGTGCGATCACTGCGGACACGCCACGTCATTTCCTTCTGTTCGCGCAAAATCACGACGTTGATGGCGCGACCGTCGTCCTCAATTCTGATGGCGGCTCGGTGCACGGTGCGATCGCCCTCGGGCGAGAATTGCGCAAACTAAAGCTCGCGACCACAGTCGGCAGCCTTGTCGATCTTTCCGCGGACAGTGAAGAGCAACCGCGCGTGACGTTCTCGCCGCAAGCTGACTGCGAGTCGATGTGCGCCTTTGTGCTGCTTGGCGGCGTACGCCGGTCGGTGCCGGCAGAGTCGCGTGTGATGGTGCATCAGATTTGGCTTGGCGATCGCCGCGAAGATCCGACCGCCGCCGGATATTCGGCTGAAGATTTGGTGTTGGTTCAGCGAGATATTGGACGGCTTGCGCGCTACACCGCCGACATGGGCGCGTCCGCCGACTTGCTTGAAGTGGCGCTGCGCATTCCGCCCTGGGAGCCGATGCATGCGCTCACACGCGATGAGCTACGGCATACCAAGTTGACAACGGAAGATGCCGATGTCCCGGTCGCGGCTGCGACCGTCGCGACTTCTTCGCCAGCGCTGGTGCCGCAACCGGTTTCGCGCGCCAGCGATCTGCAGTCCGCTCCCATTAGTGAGCAAAGGTGGTCGCTGGTGGATCGTGCCGGCTTGGCAACGCTTGCTCGCCGTCATCCGCTCACTGTGGAAGGTGAGGAGATCGGAAGCTTTGACCTTGTTGTGGCTTGCAGTCCGGGTGCTGACAGCTACGACGTCAGTTACGTCGAGCGACGGCATCGCGGGGAGCAGACACCGCTTCCGGCGGCGCTTGACTCGATCAGCCTGCGCGTCGGCAGCAATTCAGCGGCCCTGAAAGTCGTCTCGACTGAGCGGCGTAGCGCGCCGGACGAGCTTTTGACCCATGCAACGGCACGCGTTCCTTCCACGCTGATTGGTGCTTTTGCGGCTATGGGCAGCCACTCGATGGTGATCAAGACGCAGAGCGCCCAACTCGTTACTGGAATTCGCCTCGGCAATACGGGCGCGTCACAGAATTTGCCACGTCTCTCGGCAGGATGCCGTAAGCCAGTTGGCGACCGGGCTGAGTTACCGCGGGCAAAGACCGGCGGTTTGGCTGCAGCGAAGTAACTATTCGGCGGCCTGCGTTCGTCTGGTGGCCGACCCCGCCTCGATCTGATCCAGCGCAGACACCACGGCATCAAAGGTGAGCATGGTCGAGGCGTGGCGCGCCTTGTAGTCCCGCACCGGCTCGAGCACGGCAATGTCGGCCCATTTGCCGGCCGGTGGGGGGCCATTTTCCTTCAGCATCTTTCGCACCGTTTCCCGCAGTTCACGCAATTCGGCGGGTTTTGCGCCGATTACGTGTTGCGCCATGATCGAGGACGATGCCTGCCCAAGTGCGCAGGCCTTGACGTCATGGGCGAAGTCGCTCACGGCGCCGTCACTGACTTTCAGGTCCACCGTGACCGTGGATCCACAGAGCTTTGAATGCGCAGTCGCGGTCGCGTCGGGCGCGGGGAGCCGGCCCAAACGGGGGATGTTGCCCGCCAGGTCGAGGATTCGAGCGTTATAAACGTCATTAAGCATAGGTGATCTACCGAATATCCAACGCCGGCGGATTGCCTCGGCCGTGCAAAAGAATATATAGGGGCTGACCCGATGGCGCGAGAAGGGGTTCTCGGCGCCGCCATGGCATCAGGCCGTGTAAATGGGAATGCGGCGTCCAGATGCCACGGCCAGACAAAATCGTCTTGCCATGCAACGACCGACGCGGCCACCCCGGTGACACATCCGGCACTGCCTTCACGGGCGAGCGCCGGTCGAACGGAGAGACCCGTCATGGACGCAAAGAATACCAACGTTAAGCCGTGGCCGAAGCAAGGCTTGTCCGATCACGTGCGGGCGGCGCCTGCACCGGTCGAACCGCGCCCGTCGCGCGAGCAGGCGGAAGCTGCTGTGCGCACGCTCATTGCCTACGCGGGAGACAATCCGACACGCGAGGGATTGATAGAAACCCCGAAACGCGTCGTCGGCGCTTTTGATGAAATTTACCAGGGCTATCGCGAGTGCCCGGTCGAAGTACTCGACCGCACATTCAGCGAAACTGGCGGCTATGACGATTTCGTGCTGGTGCGCGACATCGGCTTCAATTCGCATTGCGAGCATCACATGATGCCGTTTTACGGCAAGGCGCACGTCGCCTATATGCCGGTCGACCGCGTCGTCGGTCTGTCAAAGCTCGCGCGGCTGGTCGATGTCTACGCACGCCGCCTGCAGACGCAAGAGCATCTCACCTCGCAGATCGCGACTGCCATCGACGAGATTTTGAAGCCGCGCGGCGTAGCGGTCATGATCGAAGCCGAGCATATGTGCATGTCTTTGCGTGGCGTGGAAAAACCGGGTGCGCTGACGGTGACGACGCATTTCGCCGGCGCGTTCCGTGACGATGCCACTGAGCAGGTGCGCTTCATGACGATGTTGCGCGGCGCTCAGCGGTAGCAGCGCGTTAGTATCCAGCCTCGGACGAAGTGGTTGCCGGGCTTGGCCCGGCAATTCTTGATGACGTGACTATTGGCGCCCGTATTCCATGACGAATAAACCGGCTGACATCGAGGAAGGCCTGACCTTCACACCGAAGTTCGACGCGAGCGGATTGGTTACCGTGGTTGTGACGGACGCCAAATCGGGCGATGTGCTGATGGTTGCTCACATGAACGAGGAGGCCATCAGAAAAACCGTTGCGAGCGGAGAGGCCTGGTATTACAGCCGCTCACGCAAGACCCTCTGGAGAAAAGGCGAGACGTCTGGGCATACGCAACGCGTCGTCGAATTACGCGTGGACTGCGACCAGGATGCGCTCTGGCTGAAAGTCGAGCAGGCGGGCGAAGGTGCTTGCCATACCGGCCGGCGCTCGTGCTTCTACCGCGCGGTGCCGTTGGGACGGACAGGTTCGGTGACGCTCGAATTCCGCGATGCGGAAAAGCGGTTCGATCCGGAAAAAATCTACAAGTAGCTCACCATTCAATCCTTGACGCTGGCTAACAAGGCCTGCGCGCGGGCCAGGTGAGGGCGATCGTACATCTTCCCATCGATACCAACCGCACCGGCACCGGGCTGCGCCGCGAATGCTGCAACCACGGCTTCGGCCTTTGCGATCTGCGCCGCGGTCGGCGTGAACACTTCGTTGATCACCGGCACTTGAGCCGGGTGAATGGCCAGGCGCCCCGTGAAACCATCGCGGCGCGCGGCTTCGGTGTCGCGACGCAGGCCGTCCGAATTGCGGAAGTCGACGTAGACAGTTTCGATGGCCGGCACTTTCGCCACGGCTGCCGCGTATAGGCACACTGAGCGAGCAAGACGATAGGGCTCGGTCAGTTCTCCCTGTGCGTCACGATTTGTCTCCGCACCAAGTTCGGCTGAAAGATCTTCCGGGCCCCACGTCAATCCGATCAGGCGCGGGCTCGTGTTGCGGAAATTGCCGGCGGCAAAAAGCCCTGCTGCTGATTCAACCGCCTGCGCCAGAATCTTGATCTGCCCTTCGGGCACCCCGGCGATGGCTTCACGGGCCGTGAGCTTTGCGTCGAGATGAACGACGCTCGGTCCACCCTCAGCCTTCGGAAAGACAACGGCATCCGGCTTGCCGGCGACGATTGCATCGAGGTCGGCATCGGCCATGCCTGTGTCGAGGCCATTGATGCGCACGAGCAGCCGAGGGCGCTGTTTGGCGGCGCCAACCCGCTTGAGGAATTCCAGCGCGGCCGTACGGGCAGCCTGCTTGCGCTCCGGGACGATTGAATCTTCCAGATCCACAATCACCGCGTCAGTCCCGCTCGCCAGTGCTTTATCGAGCTTGGCCCCACCATCGGCAGGAACGAACAGAAGTGAGCGCATGTGCCAGTCCTTGTTGAGCTTTTTCAATTTACCCGAAATACCGCCCAGGTGCGCGATTTTGGCGCAGGAATTATCGAGGCCTCACGGGGTTTGGGGTCGGGGAGGTACCACCCATGCAAATCAGAAATCTCATAACGCTTTCTGTCGCTGTTTTCGCCGCCGGTTTTGCAACCACTGCCGTGGCGCAGGCGCCTGCACAACAGCCAATGTTTGCGACCACCAAGGTCGACGGCACCGACAACGTCTATATCTTCCGCTATCAAAACCATCAGGCGATGTTCATCGTCACGCCCGCCGGCGTAATCGTCACCGACCCGATCAGCTATGGCCGTCCGCAGGCGGCAAAAACGTATCTGGAGGAAATCCGGAAAATCACCAAGGCTCCGATCAAGTATTTGATCTATAGCCATCACCACTACGACCACGCTGCCGGCGGCAAAGTGTTCAAGGATGAGGGCGCGACCGTCGTCGCGCATCGCCGCGCCAAAGAGCGGCTTGCCCAGCTGAAGGCCCCGGACCTCGTCATTCCCGATCAGGTGGTAGACGGCAAACGTACGATCAAGCTTGGCGGCACGACGCTCGATCTCGTTTACACAGGCCGCAATCATTCAGACTCGTCGATCGTGATGCTGTTGCCGAAAGAAAAGATCCTGTTCGCCGTCGACTTCAACTCCCTCGGCGCGGTGCCGTCGCGTCTCGCCGTGAACGACTCCTACCCGACCGAATGGGAAGCGTCGTTGAAGCGCACATTGGCTCTCGGTTGGGAGCGTATGATTCCGGGCCATCCCGGACCGGGTGGACGGCTTGGCACCAGGCAGGATATGGAGCAGCAGATTGCATTCCTGACCGACCTGGCTGCGGAAGTGAAAAAAGCGTCGGATGCCGGCAAGTGCTTCGACCCCGCCACGAAGGACGTGCGGCTGCCGAAATATGGAACGCTCGCCGGTTACGAGCAGAACATCGAGTGGAACATTCACCGCTGGTGCGGTTACTACGGCCGCGGCATCTGACGCGAACGGACCCAGCCAGAGTAACTTCAGGCCCGGCCGGTTGCCGGGCCTTTTTTATTTCGGCCGCATCCGCATGAAGGCCTGCCGGTGACATTCAGCGACCAGGGTACCGTCCTGCTTGAACGCTTTGTGGTGAAATTCGACGATCCCCGCGCCAGGCCGTGACTTCGACTCGCGTTTGCTCACCACCTGCGTCGTGCAGTGGATGGTGTCGCCTTCAAAGAGCGGATTGGGAAACTTCACATCGGTCATGCCGAGATTGGCGATCGTCGTACCGACAGTCATATCAGAGACTTGGATGCCGATCATGAGACCAAGCGTGAACAAGGAATTCATGAGCGGTTGGCCCCATTCGGTTTCTGTCTCGCAGAAGTGCCGGTCGATATGGAGCGGCTGTGGATTGAGCGTCATGTTCGAGAACAGCATGTTGTCCATCTGCGTGACCGTGCGCGTGTAGCGGTGCTCGTAGGTCTTGCCGACTTCGAAGTCCTCGAAATAGAGACCGCCGCGCTTATGACGCTCGATCGTTCCAACCATCAGTATCCTCCGGAATCCTTCGTAGTCGGCCGTTTGTGGGACCTATTAACTATTCGTTTACCATAATTCCCCATGGTCGGCAGGCCCGCGAGAGCCGGTGCGTCGTGTCAGTCGCCCATACAACCGAGTTTCAATCAGGCGCAACCCGATGGCCGTCAATCCGGCTCATGCCAGTGCGGCACCGCAAATTACCGGCGCCATCCGACAGGCCGCCCAGTCGACCGGGATCAGCTTCGAGTATCTGCTGACGACGGCGAAGATCGAGTCGAATCTCAACCCATCGGCGCAAGCGTCGACATCGTCAGCGAAAGGTCTCTATCAATTTATTGACCAGACGTGGCTCGGCACCATGAAGCAGGATGGGGCCGCGCTCGGCCTAGGCCGCTATGCCGACGCCATCACGCGCGCGCCAGACGGGCACTATGAGGTTGCGGATCCTGCCATGCGCGCGGCGATCCTGCGGTTGCGCACAGATCCGCAAGCAAGTGCGATGCTTGCGGGCGCGCTGACCCGCAACAATGCCGCCTTGGTGGGTGGAAGCATCGGTCGGAAGCCGACCAACGGTGAACTTTATATCGCGCATTTTTTGGGGGCTGATGGCGCGGGCAAATTGATCAACGGGGCAGCCAGCCGGCCACAGGCGAGTGCTGCGGCCATGTTTCCGCACGCCGCCGCAGCCAACCACAACATATTTTATGACAATCGCGGGCGCGCCCGCAGCGTCGGCGAAGTCTACGGCAAGCTTACGAGCCTTTTTGATTCAGCGCAGACGGTTGCCTTCGCTCAGGGCGGCGTGACCCAACCAGCTGTCGCTCGATCGGGTGGTGCACCGCCTTTGCCGCCGGCGGTGACGGTTGCCGCGCTACCCGTGAAGGCTGTGCTGCCGGCGCGTGCTGCGCGCGTGACCTCCGCGCCGCCGCCGATTCCACCGGCGCCAATCCCGACGCCCGATACTGCGGGGACGACGCAGGCGCTCGCGCGCGCCACCGAGCAATTGCCTCCACCTCCGGCGCGGCGGCCGTCCTTCGAATCCATGTTCACCGATCGGGTGAGCCAGCCCTTGGCGCCGACTGTGGCCACCCTGTGGGGGGCGCCGCCAAGTGGTGCTCCGCAAAACGGACACGCCGTGCAGGTGTTCGACCTCTTCAGCGACATGCGGCCCAACGAGCGCAAACTCGGCGACAAGGTCTGAGGGGACAACCAGGCCCTTATGCTTAACGGGTGCTCAATTACTATGGTGAACGCTTTGTTAAGCCTCCTCCGGTAGGCTGATAGTGCCGGTAAAGACGCCGGTTTGGGTCGCGTCGATAGTGCCATGATTGTTCGTCAGTTTTTACATTGGGTCCGCCAGGCGCCAGCCGGTGAGCGGGCGGAGGCAACATCCGCCCTGGCACGCGCTTATCTTTACTCCGACCTTTCGTCAGACGATCGCGCCGCAGCCGAAGGCGCCATGATCATGCTGCTGGACGATTCGTCGCCTTTGGTGCGGCGGGCGCTTGCCGAGGCGCTCGCCTCCGATGAAAACGCGCCACGGGTGGTTGTTCACGCCCTGGCGTCCGATCAGCCGGACGTGGCCCTGCCGATGCTCACGTGCTCGCCGTTGCTGCTCGAAGACGATTTGGTCGACCTGATTGCAACAGGTCAAGCCGATGTTCAGGTTGCCATCGCCTCGCGCGCGTTTTTGCCGCGCTCGCTCGCCGCCGCCATCGCCGAGGTTGCCGGGCCGGAAGCTTGCCTTGAGCTGCTTGAAAATACGGACGCCGACATTGCGCCGTTCTCGATGGACCGGATCATCGATCGCTTCGGTCATCACGCTCCGATCCGCGAGACCATGCTGGCTCGCGACGACCTCTCGATGGCCATGCGCCAGGCTTTGCTCTCCAAACTGTCGCAGACGCTCGCCGGCTTTGTCACGGCGCGGCAGTGGATGGGGCCCGAGCACGCCGAATATGCGGCGCGGGAGGCCTGCGAGAAAGCGACCGTCGCGCTCGCGGCCGACACGGCATACGAAGAGGTGGGGGCACTGGTCCAACACCTGCGCCAAAGCGGTCAATTGACGGCGGGGATGCTTCTGCGTGCGCTGCTGTCCGGAAACGTCGTTCTGTTCGAGGAGGCGCTTGCAGAATTGTCCGACATGCCGATTGATCGCGTGACCGGCTATATCCACGACAAGAACATCTCCGGCTTCCGCGCGCTGTACCGCAAGGCAGGGCTGCCTGATGCGGCCTATCCGGCGTTCCGCGAGGCGCTGGCGGCGATCCGCGCCGGCTTGCTCGTCGGCGAACAGGGTGGAGCGGCACGATTGAAGCGCCGGGTGGTCGAACGCGTCCTTAACGCATGCGCGGATGAACGCGGCGCCGACAGCGTTTCATTGCTGGCACTGCTGCGGCAATTTGCGGTCGAAGCGGCGCGCGAAGAAGCCCGGTTGTTCTGCGACGACCTGGTCTCCCACGCATGCATCATGCAGGCCGATAATTTCGAGCAGGCGCAGCTCGCTGCGGCTTGAAGTTTATCGAGGAACGATCGACGGACTCTTGAGCTGCTTGAGCACGTGGGGACGGTCTCGGTTTTCCTTGATCAAAAAATCGTCGGTCACTTCCCGCAGCCGCGTCGTCAATGCGGTGGCAAGCTTCTGCGCGTCGGAATGTCCGTATTCGCGGTAGATCGCGCGCACAGCATCGACGTGCTGCTCAATCAGCGCTGAGGGAACCCGGCCCGGATCCGGCGCGTGCTCGATAAGCCGGCAAAGGCTCTCGGCTGCCAAGGCCACGGCCGGATAGCCAAAGGTCGCCGCTTGACCCTTGATGTCGTGGGCAGCGCGGAATAACGCCCCTTTATTCGAGTCGGTAATTCCGTCGCTCACGATATCGCGGCGGGCGCCGTCAAGCCGCTCACACTCTGAATCCATCCATGCGCCGAATTCAGGGGAGAGCGCGGCAAGCGCCTTCTCGGCGCGCGCTATAGCCGCTTCGCCTTCGTCCTCTGGTGAGCCCTGCGAGACGGCCGTGCGCAGCTTGTTTTCCGGCGTAATGACCTCATGGTCGCCGTGCTTGACGACCGAAGCCTTGTCTTTTGAACGGGACATTCCTGCCGCCTTTGTCAGACCGGGGCGCGTGCCTTTTCGAGCAACGGAGTCTGCCGGATGATATCGGCCTTGCCGCCCTTGCGCCGCTCCGGCCCGATGTAGTTCGCGGTCGTGTTGCGGCGGCGATCCGGCCCGAAATAGGTCTTGGTCTTGATGAACGGACGCGGATTGGCGACCACGTTGATGATGCGCTGGTAAAGCGCCTTGGCCGAGATCGGTTTGGCGAGAAATTCGGTCACCCCGGCATCGCGCGCCGCCATCACGCGTTTCTTCTCCGAGTGGCCGGTGAGCATGATGATCGCCACGTAGGGATTTGCGTTGGCGCCGGGCTGACGGATCATCTGCATCAGCTCGAGGCCGTCGAAGATCGGCATGGCCCAGTCGGTGATGACTATGTCGGGGATGTAGTGCGTGAAGGCCTCGAGGCCGGCCGCGCCGTCTTCCGCCTCGTAGACTTCGCGCGCGCCGAAGCCATGCAGCAGCGTGCGCAGGATGCGGCGCATGTGCGCATTGTCGTCGATGACGAGGAAACGCAGGCGGTTGAAATCGATACGAACCATGGTGCCCCAGCCCGGGCACGACACGGGAGCCCGGTACCGTAGGCGCCAAGCTACCGGGGCGCCGTTAACGAATGGTTTAGCATGCTGGCCGGAGCCGGACCGGCTGTGCGCGGCGGATCAAACGGCCGTCTTCATCCGTGCAATTGCGGTCGCAAGGACCTCATCCATCGGCGCCGACCACCACCGGTTCGAGAAGATCTCGACCTCGACGCAGCCGCCGAAGCCTTGCGCTTCGACGGCCGCCCGGATGCGCGGGATATCGATGATGCCGTCGCCCATCATTCCGCGGTCGTTGACCGTGTCGGCGGTCGGCACCAGCCAGTCGCAGACGTGAAAGGCCAGCAGGCGGCGAGGGCCCGCGCGCTCGATCTGGGCCATCAATTCGAAATCCCACCAGACGTGATAGACGTCGACGGCAACGCCGAGCATCCCGCTACGCGCCGGATCGATGCGGTCGCACACATCGAGCGCCTGCCGCATCGTGTTCACGCAGGCGCGGTCGGCGGCCGTCATCGGATGCAGCGGTTCGATCGCCAGCGCCATTCCGGCCGTGCGGGCATATTCGAAAAGTTCCGCGATGCCTTCTTCGACCTGCGCATGCGCGGCGGCGATGTCCTTGCTCGGCGCGCTGCCGGGGCGGGAATATTGCGGGAGGCCCCCCGCGACCAGCACGAGACACGGTGCGCCCAGCGTCTTCGCTTCATCCACCGCGCGGCGGTTGTCGTCGCGCGCCTCGATCCGGTGGACCGCGTCGGCCGTGAACATGCCGCCGCGGCAATATCCGGAAAGCGCAAGCCCGGCGTCGCGGATTGCCTTGGCGGCGCGCTCGATCCCGGTCGCCGCAACCTGATCGCGCCAGGGGTCGATCGCGCGAATGCCGTGCCGCGCGCAGGCCTCGATGATGTCGAGCAGTGCGCCCTGCTTGCGCACGGTCGCAGTGTTCAGCGACATCCAGCGATGGTCGCTGCTCAGGTCGCGCATCAGGCTTCGATTCCGCGCGCGGCCAGGACCGTCCGCATCCGCGCAACCGCGAGATCGGGATCGCGCAGGAGACCGGCCTTGTCGGCAAGACGGAAAATATCCGCCAGATGCACGGTCGAGCGCGCGCTTTCCTGGCCGCCGACCAGCGTGAAGTGATCCTGGTGGCCGTTGAGATAGGCCATGAACACGACGCCGGTCTTGTAGAAGCGGGTAGGGCTGCGGAAGATGTGGCGCGACAACGGCACGGTCGGCGCGAGAATTTCGTGGAAGCGGTCGTTGTCGTTGATTGCAAGCCGCACAAGCGCCGCCGAGGCGGCGGGTGCTATCACATCGAATATGCCCAGCAGCGCGTGCGAATAGCCCTGGCTGTCTCCGGCGATCAGCTCGGCGTAGTTGAAATCATCGCCGGTATACATCAGCACGCCTTGCCGCAGGCGCCGGCGCATCGCGATTTCCTTATCCTTGTCGAGCAGCGATATCTTGACACCGTCGACCTTCGCGGCGTGCTCGTTGATGATCTCGACGGCGATCGCCATGGCGCTGTCGGCGTCGGCCGAGCCCCAGTAACCGGCGAGCGCAGGGTCGAACATGTCGCCGAGCCAATGGATGATCACCGGCTCGCGCACGCTTCGCAGAATTCGTCCATAGACCTTGCCGTAGTCGTCGAACGAGCGCGCCACTCTTGCGAGCGCGCGGGAGGCCATCAGCACGATCCGGCCACCGGCGGCCTCGATGGCTTCGATTTGTTCCTCGTAAGCACGGATCACGTCGTCAATGCCGCGCGCCTTGCCCGGATCGAGCTGATCGGTGCCGCAGCCTGAGAAGACCAGGCCGTTGCATGCCTTCGCCGCGGCGACGGAGCGCTTGATCAGCTCCAGCGAGGTCGGCCAATCGACGCCCATGCCACGTTGCGCTGTGTCCATGGCTTCGGCGACGCCGAGGCCGAGCCCCCAAAGGTGCTCGCGGAACGCGATGGTCTTGTCCCAGTCGATCGCGCAACCGAGCCATGGATCGTTGTCTGCGTTGGGATCGGCGACGACGTGGGCTGCGGCGAACGCAACGCGGTTGAGCTTCGCGTTCTGCCGATCGGGGAAATGCTTCGGCTCGGACAACTGAAACATTTCCAGCGAGCGGTCGGCGCGAGGCAACTTGATTGCGCGCGTCTGCAAGGATTTGTCCATGCGGTTCATCGTTAGTCTCCTTACAGCGCGGGGATGTCGACCCAGCGCCGTTCTTTCCAGCTCTTGGTCGCGCACTCCACCAGCTGCAGCCCTTTGGCGCCTTCACGCAGCGTAAATTTATAGGGCGCGTTCTCGGTGAGGTGGCGGATGAACATTTCCCACTGCGCCTTGAAGCCGTTGTCGAAGGTCGTGAAGTCGGGCACCGGCTGCCATGACGCATAAAGGTCCAGCGTCTGCTTCTGGTCCGGGTTCCAGACCGGCCGTGGCGTACCTTGCCGCGATTGCATCATGCAGTCGTGCAGGCCGGCGATGGCCGATCCGTGCGTGCCGTCGACCTGGAACGTCACCAGGTCGTCGCGATAGGGACGCACGCACCATGACGAATTGATGTGGGCGATGATGCCGCCCTCGAGCTGAAACGTCGCATAGGCCGCGTCATCCGCGTCGGCCTTGTATGGCTTGCCGTCCTCGTCCCAGCGTTGGGGAATGTGCGTGGTGCCGATGCAGGAAACGGCCTTCACCTCGGCGAACGTGTTGTCGAGCACGTAACGCCAGTGGCACAGCATATCCAGGATGATGCCGCCGCCTTCAGCGAGCTTGTAATTCCATGATGGCCGCTGGATCGGCTGCAGGTCGCCCTCGAACACCCAGTAACCGAACTCGCCGCGCACCGACAGGATGCGGCCGAAAAATCCGCTGTCGCGCAGGAATTTGAGCTTCATCAGGCCCGGGAGGAAAATCTTGTCCTGCACGACGCCGTGCTTGAGCCCCGACTTCTCGGCGAGCTGGCAGACCTTCATGGCCTCGGCAAGCGTGGTCGCGATCGGCTTCTCGCAGTAGATGTGCTTGCCGGCGGCGATCGCCTTTTCGAGCAAGGCTGGCCGCATCTGCGTGGTTGCGGCATCGAAAAAGACCTCGTCGTCCTTTTTGGCCAGAGCTTTGTCGAGATCGGTCGACCAGCGCTCGACGCCGTGTTGCTTCGCGAGCGCCGCCGTCTTGTCTGCATTGCGGCCGATCAGGATCGGATCGGGCATGACGCGGTCGCCGTTCGCAAGCCTGACACCACCCTGCGCACGGATTGCGAGAATGGAGCGGATCAGGTGCTGATTGGTCCCCATCCGGCCGGTGACCCCATTCATGATGATTCCGAGACGTCTCGTCGTCACGATGCGAGCTCCTTGAATTCGCTTTTTTGGTATCGGTCGGCCGGAAGAATGCGCGCAGGCGGGCGTTTCATGGCGTCACTTCAGCCGCAATCCGCCGGCAAGGCAAGAGCCGCTTCGGGCCGGTATTGAACAGGCGGATCAATGCGATTTCAGCGGATCTTGAACTATTCTTTCAGGAGCGCGGACATGATCCGCTCACGTGTGAGCGGCAGGTCGCGAATGCGCGCGCCGAGCGCATGCGACACGGCATTGCCGATCGCCGCGGCAGTCGGTCCGGCCGTGACTTCGCCGACGCCGAGCGGGACCTCGTCCTTGGTGTTGATCAGCGCGACGTCGATCTCCGGCACTTCGCTGAACTTGAGCACCGGGTAGGTCTCCCAGTCGAACGAGGCGACGCCGTTGTCGAAACGGACCTGCTCCTTGAGCACCCAGCTCGCCGACTGGATGATGCCGCCCTCGACCTGATTGATGACGCCGTCCGGATTGACCACGAGCCCGGCATCGGTCGCGCACCATACGTGGTGCAGCCGGATTTCTTCATCGACAGAAAGCTCAACGACGACAGCGGAGTAGGCGGCCTTGTTCTTATATCGCGCGAAGGCAAAGCCGCGTCCGCGGCCTTGGCCGCCGGGAGCTCCGGCTTGCCATCTGGCCATGGCGGCGGCCTTCTCGATGACGGCCCGCGCGCGCGGGTCGGTCGTGATTGAAAGCCGGTACTGCACCGGGTCCTGTCCGGCGCGCGCGGCGAGATCGTCGATACAGCATTCCATCGCGAAAATGTTTGGCATGGCGCCGAGCCCGCGCAGCGCCGAGGTACGCACGGGCGATTCCGTCACCAGGTGATGCAGCATACGCTTGGCTGGGATGTCGTAGAGCGGCTCGCCATTGCGTGTGCCGCCGCCGCCATTCGCCTCGGGCACGTCGTTCGGCGGTGGCTCGGGGGGAGGATCGGGCAAAGCGAGGGCACCGAGCAGATTGCCGCCCGCGCCGGGGCGCAAATTGTGCGTCGGGCTCCAGATCTCCTGCGTCCAGTCGACGGGCTTGCCGGCGTCGTCAAGCAGCGCACGGACCTTGACCACCATTGCCGGTGTCTTCGGCTCGTAGATGAACTCTTCCTCGCGGCGCCAGCGCACGCGGATCGGCTGACCGGGCTTCTGCATGGCAATGATGGCCGCGTCCGCGGCGGCATCATCGGCGCCATTGTGGCCGTAGCAACCCGAGCCCTGCACGTGGTGCACGATAATCGAGGAGGGTTCGAGCTTCAGGATTTTCGAAAGCGCCGCGCGCAGCGGATAGACGCCCTGACAGTGCGTCCATACCGTCAGCTTTGCATCCTTGTAGAGCGCGAGCCCGCAGGACGGCGAGATCGACGCGTGCGCAAGATATCCGCGCGAATAAGTGGCCTCGTAGCGCTCGCGTCCCTGCGGATTTCCCGCATCGGGGGCGCCGAAGACTCGCTCGACAACCGGCCTCTGCAGCAGCCAGCTCGCCTCCTGTTGCGTCGGCGTCGGCGCCTCGACGTTCTGCCATGTTACGTGGCTCACCGCGGCAATGCCTGCGGCTTCGACCGCGGTCTCGTCGTCGCCGATGATGGCGAGAAAGTTGCCGTTGCAAACGAGCTCGATCGGCCTCTTGGCGGCGCGGCGGATTGCATTTTCGTCGATCGTGCCGATCGTTGCGCCGCGGTTGGGCTGGCGCACGACGCGCGCATGCACCATGCCGTCGAGTTGCATGTCGTGAATGAAGATAGCTTCGCCGAACACCTTCGCCGGCAGATCGATGCGCGCGCTGCTTTCGCCGATGCTCTTGAGATCGGAGACGCGCTTTCGCGCGCCGCTGCCGGTCGCCTTGGCGGTCAGGTCGACCGCACCGGCCAGTGTCCAGTAATCCTGCCCGGTCGAGGCGCCGTTGCGCAGAATGCTGCCGTCGCGGATCGACAGCTCGGCCGCTTTGCAGCCGAGCACCTTCGCCGCCTGCGTAAGGAACAGTGCGCGCACGTCGGCACAGGCTTGCCGCATGGCGACGCCGCCGAACTGGATTGACTGGCTGCCGGCGGTATAGCCCTCATTCGGCGCCTTGATCGTGTCGCCGGAGCGAATGGTGATGCGCTCCATCGACACATCGAGCTCGTCGGCCGCGATCTGCCTCATTGCGGTGAGCACGCCTTGGCCAAGCTCGACGCGGCCGGTGAGCACGGTGACCTGGCCCGGAGCAGGGAAGGCGACCCAGCGATCGAGCTCCGGGTTGGCCTCAAGCTGTGCGGGGAGCGGCGCGTTCATCGGGAAGCCCCCGCGCGCATCGCGGCCGCCGCCTTCTCGACGGCGCGCATAATGCGGTTGTGCGAGCCGCAGCGGCAGATATTGCCATCGAGCGCCTGCGCGATCTCGCCGCGCGTCGGCTTCGGGTTTTTGTCGAGCAGGGCCTTGGCGGAGATCAGGATGCCCGACAGGCAGTAGCCGCACTGGCCGGCCTGCTCGTCGATGAAAGCCTGCTGCAGCGGGTGAGGGCGGTTGGTATTGCCGAGGCCCTCGACAGTGGTGACGGATTTTCCGGCGATGCTCCACACCGGCGTGGTGCAGCATTTCTCCGGCGCGCCGTCGACCAGCACCATGCAGCAGCCGCATTGCTCGAGGCCGCAACCGAAGCGCGTGCCCATCAGCCCGAGCTCGTTACGCAGCACATCGAGCAGCGGCGTCTCTTCATTGTCGAGGGACACGCTGACAGGTTTGCCGTTGACCGAGAAATCAAAACTCTTGGACACGCACGCTCCTAAAAGCCGAACTGCTCGCGCAGAATTCGTTCGTCGAGATTGTGGCCGGGATCAAACAGCATGTTGATCGAAATGCCGTGGTCGATGCGGATGTCGACGCTGTGAACGGAGCGCACCTCGTCATGGTCGGCAACCGCCGCCACTGGGCGCTTCTGCGCTTCCAGGACCTCGAAGGTGACCCTCGCTTTGTCGGGCAGCAAGGCACCGCGCCATCGCCGCGGCCGGAACGGGCTGATCGGCGTCAACGCCATGAGTGTCGCGTTGATCGGAATGATCGGCCCTTGCACCGAGAGATTGTAGGCGGTGGAGCCGGCCGGTGTTGCGACCAGCACACCGTCCGAAACGAGCTCCGCGAGCCGTTCCTGCCCGTCGATCAGGATGCGCAGATGCGAAGCCTGCGCGCTCTGCCGGAACAGCGATACTTCGTTGATCGCGCGGTGCTCGTGCGCGCGCCCTTGCGCGTCGCGTGCCTGCATCAGCAGCGGGTGGATGACGGTGATGTGCGCCTTCGCCAGCCGCTCGGCAAGCTTTTCCTCCGCGAATTCGTTCATTAGAAAGCCGACGGTGCCGCGGTGCATGCCGTAGATCGGCTTGCCGGATTTCATGAACTTGTGCAGGGTCTGCAGCATCAGACCGTCGCCGCCCAGCGCGACGATGACGTCGGCCTTCGCGGGATCGGCATTGCCGTAGCGCTTTTCCAGCCGCGCACAGGCCTCGCGCGCCTCCGGCGTCTGGCCAGCGACGAAGGCGATGGTCTTGAACTGGTTCATGCGGAGACCCGACGATGGAACGCGCGGTGCTCGTCTATACGACTTGGCCCTCGATTGTCGAGGCGGAGCGGGCGGGGCGCGCCATCGTCGAGCGGCGGCTCGCGGCCTGCGTCAATATCCTGCCGGGAATGGTCTCGCATTACTGGTGGCAGGGCAAAATCGAGCGGGCCGAGGAGGTCGTCATGCTCGTCAAGACCCGCGCCGGCCGGGCCGATGCCGTGGGAAAGGCGGTCAAGGCGGCACATAGCTACACGACACCATCCATCATGGTCATGCCGGTGGAGCAGGTCGACCCGGACTATCACCGCTGGATCGTCGAGGAGACCTCCCAATAGCATCATGCCCGGCGCGAGGCCGGGCATGACAATCGTTTCAATAAATCTGTCTTGCGTCAGTAGCTCGCCGTGCCGTCGATGACGGCCCTGAGCTGGCGATACTCCTCGCAGTCGGCGGTACCGCAAATCAGCTTCACCTTCTGCAAGTAATCCTCGGCCTTGAGCCTGTTCCCCTGCTCAGCTTGCCACATGCCGTAGTAGGACCACGTGCGCACGTGATTGGGGTCGGCGGCGAGCGCCTTCTCGTACCAGAACTTGGAATCGTCGTAGTCGCCCAGCTTGCGATGCGCGTATCCGATGTAGTTCGCGACATCGGGATGCTCGTCGTGGCCGAGTGCGTGCATCGCGGTGATGCCGTCCTGGTAGTTGCCGCTGAGAATCAGGAGCCGGGCGGCGCGATAGTCGTTCAGAAATTTCTCCTGCGCGATCTGCCGCTGCTGATCTTCGATCACGCTGTTCTGCTTCTTTTTCTTTTTCTTGCCGCTGCTGTCATCGGCAGGAGGCGGCGGGTTGTCGCTGCCCATTGCACTGGCCGACTTCAGACCGATGCCGGTTATGAGAAGCGCGGCGGCGGCGAAAATGCCGATGCCGCGGAGCACGAATTGCAGGTTCATGAAAACCCCCTGTTAGGTCGAACGCGGACGATACGATGAAGACCGGACATATAGGAAAAACACTTCGTGATCGGCGCATAGTCCTCAGCGCATTCAGAAATTTTCGCACCGGTGGACCCGCCGCCGCGGTGGCTTGACTTGGCATCGGCTTCAAGGGAACATTTTACCCGTGCTGGTTCCCCGAGTCAGATCGGGGACGAAAGAGGGAACACGGACACCTCTCGTTTCAATTCATTCATTCGGACGCATGAATTCGAATCGAATGAAATGCATTTGAATGTGAGGCAATCCGTGGCTGCCCCCGCAACTGTGAGCGGCGAGCCTTAGGTCCGAATCGGCCACTGGGAAACTGGGAAGGCCGGACCACCAGGGCAACGACCCGCGAGCCAGGAGACCTGCCAGCACAGTCACCCAACCGGTGGACGGGGTGTCCATACGGAGCGGTCTTTCGCAGCGGTGACGGCAATGCCGGGGCGAAGGCCGTGAGAGCAA
>Ga0157378_10001522_pt1 | contig 20983 bp, 20 predicted proteins | sample M65metaG_FD_115309 | JGI IMG/M metagenome (GOLD analysis project Ga0157378, IMG submission 115309) | Miscanthus rhizosphere microbial communities from Kellogg Biological Station, Michigan, USA - M6-5 metaG | ecosystem: Host-associated > Plants > Roots > Rhizosphere > Soil | place: USA: Michigan...
CGCTCGGCGATCATCAATCTCGACAAGCTTCGCAAGCTCCAGCCCTATTTTCACGGGGAGTACGTGGTGACGATGCAGGACGGGACAACCCTTACATCCAGCCGCGGATATAGCGACAGGTTGAGAGCGCTGCTGCAATAGAGTTACGTTTGCAAAGGGGGACTTCACCACTTTGCAAATGAGGGGTTGATGCGGCTACAAAGCTTGGTTCTCGCGGGCGCTTTCCTGACTTTCGGTCCGGCGGTGTCATCCGCCCAGACAGCCACCGCTCCGGCATCGGCCGCGGGCGGCTCCAGCAGTCCTCTCATCTCGGCGACGCGCCCGGGGCGCGATCCAAATCAGCCGATCGACGAGGAGTACACGCGGAAGATCCGCGAGTACACGACCGAGCCGTTCTTCCTCTCCTCGCTGGTGGATTATCTCCCCGCTTCGGCAACCGTTCCGACGCCCAAGGCAGTGCTGGGCGACATCGCCGGCGCGCGCAACAACTTGCCGTACTCGAAGGAGGTGTACGCCTATATGCGGATGCTCGCCAAGGCGAGCCCGCGGGTGAAAGTCTTCTCGATCGGGACGACGGAAGAGGGACGCGAGATGATCGCCGTCGCAGTGGCGTCGGAAGAACTTTTCGCGAATCTGGAGCAGAACAAGGCCAACCTCGCGAAGCTGGCGGATCCGCGCTCGATCGGGATGGACGATGCACAAGCGGCACGCATCGTGGAGCAAACGGTCCCGGTTTACTACATAACAGGCACCATCCACTCGACGGAATCCGGCGCGCCGACGGCATTGATGGAGCTCGCCTACCGGCTTGCCGTAGACGAAAGCCCGTACATCAAGAACATTCGCGATCACCTGGTCACGCTCATCACTCCGATCGTGGAAGTGGATGGACGTGACAGGATGGTCGATCTGTTTCGCTGGCACATGGCGCATCCGGGCGAGACCTCGCCCCCGCTTCTCTACTGGGGCCACTACGTCGCGCACGACAACAATCGTGACGCGATGGCGATGACGCTCAAGCTGACGCAGAACGTCCTCAACACCTACATCGACTGGAAAGCGCAGGTTCTCCACGACCTGCACGAGTCGGTGCCATATCTGTACGACAACACCGTAGGCGACGGACCCTACAACGCGTGGCTCGATCCGTTGCTCACCAACGAATGGCAGATGATCGGGTGGAATAACGTCCAGGAGATGACGCGTCTGGGAATGCCGGGGGTGTTCACTCACGGAGATTTCGACACCTGGTCGCCCGGCTACTTGATGTTCCTCGCCGCCACGCACAACGGAATCAGCCGGCTCTATGAAACGTTCGGCAATGGCGGAACGGCGGAGACGATCGAGCGGACTTTGTCGCCGGACGAGACGTCGCGGACGTGGTACCGGCAGAACCCGCCGCTGCCGAGAGTGAAATGGTCGCTTCGCAACAACAACAACTACCAGCAAACCGGTTTGCTGACTTCGCTCAGCTACTTTGCCAACAATCGTCAGCAGTTCCTGGAGAACTTCTACGAGAAGAGCAAGCGATCGATTCTGAAGGCGCGGACAGAAGGACCCGCCGCTTACGTTCTCCCGTCTGACGACCGCCGTCCCGGCGCGCAGGCGGAGCTGCTGAGAATTCTCCAGTTGCAGCACGTGGAGATATCGCGCGCGACGGCCCCGTTCAGTGTGATGGTTCCTGTCGCCCGCCAGCGTCCAGCGCCGCCGGCAAGAAGCGCGCGTCCGGGCGACAGCGCGGCGCGTGCTGATACGGCCAAGCCGGATGCGCCAGCATTCGACACCCTGCCGCGGTCGTTCCAGCGAACGGAGATGCGCCAATTCCCGGCAGGGAGCTACGTCGTCCGGATGGACCAGCCATACTCCAGAATCGCGGACGCGCTGCTCGACTACCAGTACTGGAGCCCGAACGATCCACAGCGCACTCCGTATGACGATACCGGCTGGACTTTCCCGGAAAACTTCGCTGTGCAGGCGGTGCGGGTGGTCGATCCGAAGGTTCTGGCCGTGCCGATGGAGACAGTGGCGGGCGAGGTCAGGGCGCCGGGCGGTGTAACGGGAAGCGGATCTGTCTTCGCGATCAATCACAACGCGGACAACGCGCTGGCAACGCTCCGCTATCGATTGAAGGCGGCGGATTTCCAGATCGCCGAGCAGCCGTTCGAGGCGGCGGGCCAGAAGTTTGAACGCGGGTCCTTCATCATCCGTGGTACTTCGGCGGGTGATCTCGACAAGGCGACACGCGAGCTCGGCCTCAAGGCGTACGCATTGGCCGGCGCTCCGACGGTGGCGACTCACCCGGCCCGTGCGGCACGGGTGGCGATCATGCACACCTGGCAATCCACCCAGACCGAGGGATGGTGGAGACAAGCGTTCGATTTTTTGAAGATTCCCTACTCCTACATCAGCGTGCAGGACGCGGCAAAGGATCCGAGTCTCAACGCGAAATACGACGTGATTCTGTTCCCACCAACAAGCGGCAGCCCGCAATCGATTCTGGCAGGACTTCCGATGTGGCGGAATCCGATGCCGTGGAAAAAGACCGAGCTCACCCCGAACATGGGCATCGATGAGACGGACGACATCCGCCCGGGACTTGGCTGGAACGGAGTGAACAATCTGGTGACGTTCGTCAGGAACGGCGGCGTGCTGGTGACGGTCGAGAACACGGCCGAGATGGCTGTGGCGTTCGGCCTGGCAAGCGGAGTATCTGTGAGCAATCCGCCGCGTCTGCACGTGGTGGGCAGTCTGCTGCGCACGCGGGTGGTGGATGACGCGAGTCCTCTCACGTACGGCATTCGAGACAGCATGGCGGTTTACAGCGATGGCGGCACCAGCTTCAGTGTCACCAATGTTCAGGGCACGCGGGGCGGTCGCTTCGCGGATTCCGCTTCAGGGCGTCCGACTGGTCGCGGAACGGCCGACGAGCTCGATGTGCCGCAGGGAAGGGTGCCGCTGGATCCGAGATTCGACGTGGCTGTCAGAAAACCCGTGGAGCCCTGGCAAGCGGCGCCAGTATCGGACGATCAAATGCGAAATCCGCTGTCGGTGATTCCTCCGGCGCTGCGGCCGCGCGTTGTACTGCGCTTCGCCGATCAAAAAGAGCTGCTGGCGTCGGGACTGCTCGATGGCAGCGACGTCGCCCAGCGCGCGGTCGTCGTCGATTCGCCACTGGGGAAGGGACACGTGGTGCTATTCGGCAACAACCCGATGTATCGAGGCGAGACGATCGGCAGCTATTTCCTGGTGTTGAACGCACTTCTGAACTTCGATCGACTCGATACCGGAAGAAAACTGGATCCGAGGTAGTACTGCGCAAATACGTACGTTTGCGTGGACGAATCGTGAACCTGCTGCCCAAACTGAGGTGTTGTTGGCACCGTGCGTGCAAACCGTAACGTGAGATTGGGCCTGGCGCGCAACGATGATGGAGGGGCAGCGGTGAGTTATCGGACCTTTCATGACTCGAGCGGAAAGCGGTGGGAGGTCTGGCTGGTAACCCCCGCCGCCGCCGAGAGGCGAAAGGTCGACAGACGCGCCTCCACAGGGCAGACTCCGGAGGTTTTTGAAGGTTTTGCCGACCGGAGGCGTCACACCAGTGACCGGCGCAAGAACACCTTCAGGCGCAATGTCGCGGTGGCGAGTGAATTCAGCGAAGGCTGGCTCTGCTTCGAGTGCGAAGGAGAGAAGCGACGTCTGGCCCCCGTTCCCGGCGGCTGGGACCAGGCTGGACCTGACCGGCTCGCGTCCTGGTTGCAGGCGGCGAAGCGCGTTGTCAAATGTGGGCCGTGATGTAGATTCAGCAACTGGACGCGCTGGACCCACCTCAGGAACTGGCGGTATCAAATCGCAATAATGCGCCAGAGTCTTCGTGAACGTGATGCGATGATTTGCCGGTCCTGCCACAATGAGGAGCGCGCTTCCGAAGGCTACCCGTGCGCCAATTGCGGAACCTTCATCTGCATCATCTGCACGTTCCGCGGCGTAGTGCTGTGTGAGAAATGCGAGGCAGAAAGATCCGACGCGCGCAACAAGCGGAGCGCTTGAGCAGTCCTTTCCCTCCTGCGAGAAAGTTTTCCTCAACCGAATCGAGAATGAAAAAAACCTTCAGGCCATACTTTGTCGCGCTCGTCATCTTCCTTCCGTTCAGCCTTTCCGCGCAGGAGAAGCAACGATTCGCGACGAGGGACGAGGCCTCTCAGTCGTCCGGCATTCTTTACGGACGGCAGGGACCGCAGGACGTGAACTGGTTCGAGGGCGGCAAGCGCTTCTCCTACACGGATCGTGATCCCCGCACGGGCGCGCCGGTGATTCGTGCCTACGATCCGCCGAGCGGAAAAGACACGCTGCTGTTCACGACGACGGGACTCACGTTCCCCGGAACCAGCCAGGCTTTCGAGTACGAGTCGTTTCAATGGGCGCAGGACTCGAAGCATCTCGTCTTTCAATCGAACTTCCAGCCGATTTTCCGGCGCTCGGGAATCTCAGATTTCTATATCTATTCCCTGGCCGATCGATCGCTGCAACTCGCCACGAAGGGCGCCCGGACGGGCGAGCTCTCGCCGAACGGTGCCATGCTCGGCTTCGAGCGCGGCGGCGACATGTACGTCACGACCCTCTCCAATCACCAGGAAAAGCGGCTGACGCGCGATTCGGCGGAGCACGTTTTCAACGGACATTTCGACTGGGTATATGAGGAAGAATTCGGGATGGCTCAGGCCTGGAGATGGTCGCCCGACAGCCGTTACATCGCATACTGGCAGCTGAACGACTCAAAGGAGCCGGAGGTTCAGATCTCCGACTACTCGGGTCTGCATCAGGACTGGGAAACGCTGCGGATACCGCAGGTCGGCGACACCAACGCCACGGTCAGGATCGGAGTCGTCAACGTCGCCAGCGGCCAGAATACCTGGCTCGATGTAGGTGAGCGTGGGGAGTTCTACATCCCGCGGATTTACTGGACCAGCAGACCGGACACGATCGCTGTTATCACTCTGAATCGCCCGCAGAACGAGATGAAGCTGTTTTTCTTCGACGTCAAAACGGGCGGCCGCCGACAGGTGATGACGGAAACGTCGAAGACCTGGCTCGATGTCTACGATTTCTACGCGGGTGTAGACGACATGATGACGTTCCCGTCGGACTCCCGCGAGTTCTTCTGGCTCTCCGACCGGGACGGGTTCCAGCATCTCTATCGTTACGACTACTCGGGGAAGCTGATCAACCAGGTGACCCGCGGTAACTGGAGCGTCACGCGCGTCGAGGGCAGCGACGCGAAAGGCCAGACGCTGTACTTCACGTCGACGGAGGCGTCGCCGCTGCAGCGGCAGCTGTACTCGATCCGCTTCGATGGCACCGGACAAAAGCGGATCACCACGGTGCAGGGGACGCATCACATCAACATGGCGCCGACGGCGACGTACTTCATCGACAAATACTCGTCGCTCAAACAGCCGACACAGGTCGAGATCTGGGCAGCGCCCGGTCAGAAGCTTCGCACGCTGGAAGACAACGCGGCGACAAAGACCTGGCTGTCGACCCACGCGTACTCCACTCCGGAGATCTTTACTTTCACGACGTCGGATGGCGCGCGTATCGACGGCAGCATCGTCAAGCCGATACCGTTCGATCCCAACAAGCGCTACCCGGTCATCTTCGATATCTATGGCGGGCCGGGATCGCAGCAGGTGTACGATTCCTTCGCTCCCAGCGGCTGGACACAGTGGCTGGCGCAGGAGGGCTACATCATCGTCGGGCTCAACAATCGCGGCACCAACAATTACGGCCGCGACTTTATGAAGGTCGTGTACAAGCAGCTTGGAAAGTACGAGGCGCTGGATTTCGCCGAAGCCGCGCGATACCTGTCCAAACAGACTTACGTCGATCCGAAGCGCATCGCGATCATGGGCACGAGCTACGGCGGCTACAGCACGGTGTACACGATGGAGATGTACCCGGAGCTGTTCCCGGTGGGCATCGCCAACTCCGCCGTCGGTGACTGGCGGTTGTACGACACGATCTACACCGAGCGATACATGGGACTACTCGGCGACAATCTCAAAGGCTACCTCGAGAGCGCGCCCATCGAGCAGGCGCCCAAGATGCGGGGCAATCTGCTGCTGATTCACTCGATGATGGACGACAACGTTCATCCGCAGAACACGATGCAGCTGCTGACCGCGCTGACGAACGCGGGCCGGGATGCGGAAGTACGGATTTACCCATTCGGGCACCACGGAGCGGCGTACAACGGGGCAAGCGCGCGGTTGATTCGGCAGGTGAGCGATGGTTACCTGGCTCGCTACCTGAAGGCGCCAAATCCGCCGACGATCTCCGCCGCGAAGTAAGGCACGTTCGGCTGGAGTCTAGTTGTAATGCAAAGCGCACCGGGGGCGTGACCCACGGTGCGCTTTGTCATTACGAAATGAGATCACCCTATTTGCGCGCGTCCTTCTTTACGTCGCGAACGTCGCGCTTCCGATCCTTGGTGTCCTGCCGAAGATCCTTGCGGTCAGCCTTGAGCTCTTTGGCATCGCGCTTGGCTTCTCTCTTCTCGCCGGCCTTGAGATCGGCTTTGACTTCGCGTTTGTCCGCGCGTACTTCCTTGCGATCGGCGCGAATTTCCCGCGTGTCAGTGCGGACTTCCTTGCAGTCGGCGGTGGCGCCGGGGTGGCTCTTGCACCAGGCAACGAGTCTGGTTCTGGTCATGTGCGGCGGAGCCTTCAACGCGGCGTGAGCTGTTTGCGCGGTTTGCGCTGACGCGTTGGAAGCGACTGCCATGACGAGCGCGGCGGTGAACGCCGCAAGCTTCGCATTCGACATTTGACTCTCCTTCTCTGACGAGGATTCTCTGGGGTGGCGGCTCGCCACCGCTGCTTGAGAGACGCGTCAGCGTTCCGCTTGTTAACGGGAGAAATCGAATGCGAAACCTGCGGTGTCCATTCGGTTCAGAAAAAGGTCACACGTACATGTAGGTACAGCCTGCTTTCTGCGCCTGGCTGATCGCAACGACCATTGCCGGCACCAGGTAAACGCCCGGCACCATGTTGGCCTCGAATTCCTTGCGCAGTGCGGCACTCTTCGTTGCATCTCCGCCGCCCAGCAAACCCATCCAGACGTTGAAGGCGTTGTTGCAAAGTATGAACAGCGCGCCCCGCTCCTGCAGCGCCGAGATCGACGCGTCGGCCGGAACAGGAATCGGACCACCGGTGACCGATAGCGATGGGGAGCCGGCGGGAGCTTTGTAGAACACGTTCGCGGTTGCCGGTGCGTTGGAGCCGTCCATGACTTTGCTGGCTGCGCCGAGTGAGTACTTCTTCCACATGTCGTCGTTGAACGCCAGCATGGTACCCAGACCGTAGATACTGACGACAGCGGTCACGTCCGGCTTTGTGACATGGTAGGTATCGCGCAACGTGTTCAGATAATTACGAACGTGCAGCAGTCCCCAGCCATTTTCGTGATTGGGTGTATCGAATACCTGGCGATGCTTGCCGGTGATGGCCGACAACCACTTGTCGCTGGGAGTCTGGTCCGAACGCTTCGCCGTTTCGGCGGCGAAAGCGCTCGGTATTTTCGTCGACAGGCCGAGGGCCACAGCGCCGGCCGCGACGCGACCAAGGAATTCTCTGCGGCGTGGGGATGGAAGCGAATCTTCACTCATGGTGCTTTCTCCTTTGTGGGGACGGGTAGGATGTGGTAATCGGCATCTGGAGGCCTTCCTCCGCGCGGCCAGTCGTGCGCGCGGCGCGGAAATTCCGGGCGGGGGCGTGTGTTGATGTATGTGGAAACGTCGAACGCTGCCTGCGGCGTCAGCGTCACAGCACGATCGATCGGCATCAGCGCATAAATGAACGAGGCGGCGGTGTTGATTCGTGCCATGCCGGCACCGCGGTTGTACGAGCGCGATCCCCAAAGCGGGGGCGCCAGCGCCGTGCCCTGTCCGTTGTCGCCATGGCAGCGCGCGCACGTCGTGGTGAAAACCATCGCTCCACGCGCGAGATCACCCTTGAGTGGGGTGAGACGCGGAAATCCCTGTCCTTCCATCTCGACGCCGACGGGCAGGCCTGTCGAGAGAAAGGCGAAGTAGGCGACGATATCGCGCATGTCTTTGCCGTCGCTGATCAGCCGTCGGCCGTTCATGCTGCGCTCAAAACAATCGTTGATGCGATCCTCGATCAGATCGACCCTGCCGTTGCGCGTGCGATACTGGGGGAACCTGGCGTAGCTGCCGACCCATGGCATCGCGTTGGGACGCAACCCGCCGTCGAGATGGCAGCTCGCACACCGCAGCCCATTGCCGACATTGCGAGGCAGGCTGTCCCTCGTTGCCAGCAGCAGCGCGCGCCCGCGCATCGCCGCCGCGCGAAACACGGTGTCCGTGATCTCGCTCTCGGAAGGCACCCTGAACGGAGCACGGCGCCTCGCCAGCGGCTGCACCTTCTGCGCACTTTGACGTGCGGGTGCGTGGTCGGCCATTGCGAGCAACATCACGCCGGCGAGGACGATCGCAGTGAGTGGAATCCGGGGTGGCAGCACTCCCTCCGCAAAAAAGAAACGGAGCCGGAAACCGGCTCCATTTCTACACACCCGATTTATGGGTTTTGGCGGATCAGCGCAAGCGAAAACTCCAGCCCGAACGTCCGGCCAGCATGCTCAGTCGGCCCGTAACGGGACCTCGCTCGACGGCTCAGTTGAACTGTAGGGTCTCGAGTCGGTTCCCCGGATGGACTTCACGACATCGCTGACCGCACCGTCTATCCGCGAATGGAACGCCTGGGCGATACCGGCGATCAGCGCGGCTACGACACCGTCGAGCGCACCTCCGAGCTTGCTGCCGGTCTCGCGGGTGGCGTCCGCGGTTACACGCGCGGCTTTGACGTCGGTGCGCGATGCGCTCAAGGCGAAGCCCGCGCCGAACGCGAGTCCAACCGCCGTCCATGGATGGTCCTTGACGCGTTGCCCCACATCCACCTTTCGCTCGAGCTCGGCGATCGCGCCGGACATGCGGGCTCGCGTCTGCTCGATATCGGCGCGGACTTCCGTCGTCGTCTCAGTCATCGTTGTGTCTCCGTAACGTCGCCAGCGTTTGCGTTGGCTTGATGTTCCTTGGAGACAGCAGAGAAGTTCCCCGCTTCAGCAGGTAGAACGCCACGCCTCCAAGAATGAAGGTGAGAACGAACGCCGCGATCCAGTAACGTCCGCTGAACAGCGCGTCACCCATCAGCAAAACAAATCCGAAGACGAGCATCTGAACCGTGAGCAGGCCGATCATTGCGGCGGCGACGGTGAAGCCGGTGCCTTTACCGATGTCGCGCGCGATTTGCGCGAACTCGATGCGGGCGAGATTCACTTCCTGCCGCGCCAGATGCGCGCCGTCCTCGGCGACCTCGCGCAGGATTTCGCCGAGGCCGCGGTTTGGTGGGGCTGTGTACATCGGCGCCTTACCGGCGGAGCGCTTTGCCGATCAGATAGCCGGCGCCGAGCGCGACGAGAAGCGTTCTGGCTGGATGCTCTTTCACCTGCTTCTCGACCCCGGCTTTGATCTTCTCGACGTCTGCGTCGCGGATCCAGTCAGCGCTCGACTGCATCCCGCTGGCGAGCGTGTCGGTGACGGCGGCAATGCTGGAGTCGCTGGAAAGGGCGACCGAGCTGCCGGCGGTGGTTCCGGCTGCCGTAGCGCGATTCTGGCGCAGCGCGTTGGCGCCTGCTTCGAGTCCGTCGGCAATTATGGAAGGCAAGCCCGACGCCTTGTCCTTGACCGACGACGCGACGTTCTTCACACGGTTCTTGATGCCGCCCTCAGGCTCAGAGGAGCTTGCGCTCGAATCTCCGATCGAGGTTGACGCGCGATCCGCGCTCGAGTTCTGAAAGCTTGTCTGATCGCCGTCCGTGATAGGGTCAAATCCCGCATTCTCACTGCGTTCCATATGTCCAGCCTCCAACGGTTTGTTGAGCCGCTACTGGGCGGCGCCGGATTAATGAGATGCAGAAGCCGCGCCTAAGCGCGAACCGCCCTTGTCGCCCGCTGGACGATGGCATTCAGGTCAGACGCGCGACGCTTCAGCGCCCGCTGGCTTTGCTCGACGGTGGTGGATTCGAACCGGATGGAGTCGCCCGGCCGCCGCTGCGCCAGGATTGGCAGATCAGCCTCGCTGACGACTGCGATCTTGGGATACCCGCCGACGGTCGGGGCATCCGCCATCAGGCAAATCGGCGCACCGTCGGCGGGAACCTGAATCGTGCCGGGGCAGCCGGCCTCAGAAGGTATTGCGCCGAGGGAGTTGACGATCGCCGGACCCTCGAGCTTGTAGCCGGTGCGGTCCGAGGCCGGCGAAATACGATAGCTGCTCTCGGTCAGAATGCCCCACGCCGACTCGTCGAAAATTGACCGGTGGGTGCCCGGAATGACGTGAACAACCCCTGCTTCGTAGTGCGGCATCAGGTCGGCCGCGCAGTGGAATCCGTGGGGAGGCAACACAGCGGAATCCCCGCCCAGTGCGAGCGAGTCGCCGGTCCTGAGACTCCTTCCCCCGGCGCCACCGAATTTGCCGGGCAGGTAGGTGGACCTGCTGCCGAGGACCAGCGGCACGTCGATGCCGCCGCTGAACGAGAGGTAAAGGAACCGCCCGCTGGTGATCCGTTCGACTGACAGAACCTGTCCGGTCCGCGCGTAAGTAGCTGTGCAGGGCGCGACCGCGGTGCCGGCGAGCGTAGCTTCCGACACCGCCCCGGTCAGAGCGAACGCGCAATCACGGCCAAAGCGAACCGAGCCGCCGCCGAGCGCCCATTCGAGACCGGCGAGATCAGTGGCGTTACCGACCAGCGCGTTGCCGGCGCTGAGGGCGAACAGGTCCATCGCGCCCCCCGGCGGCACGCCCTCGGCCCGCGACCGCTTTCTACCGGTGTCCTGGACGGTGAGATAGGGAGGCGCTTTCGTGATGGTGATCATTACGCGCGCTCGAATCGCACCGTGTCGCCGGCCGCGAGAAGGGCGGCCGGCTCGCGCGAAGAATCGAACATAACAGTCGTCGTCCGCCCGAGGATGTGCCAGCCACCAGGGGTATCGAGCGGATACACTCCCGTCTGGGCGCCCGCGATCGCGACGCTGCCGGCGGCAACACGCGGCCGCGGCTCTGGCCGCCGCGGTATCCGAAGCGCTGGGTCGAGCTCGCTCATGTAGCCGTAGCCCGGGACGAATCCCAGCAAGTCCACCGTGTAGGTCCTGCCCGAATGACGCCGAATTACTTCTTCGGTCGAGAGTCCGGTCGCCGACGCGACCGACTCGAGATCGATCCCGTCGTAGCGCACGGGGATGACGTGCTCCCGTGGTTCGATCGCGGATTCGGCGAGGCGTCCGGATTGTTCGCAGAAGGAGACGAGCTGCGCTGCCATTTCCTGGTACGATGCCCGCAACGGGTCATAAAAAACCGTCAGAGCCAGATAGGCGGGGACGATGTCTTCGACGTTCGGGATATGCGCCGCGGCGAGAGAACGCGCAACTGAGTGGATCCGCTGCAGCAGCTCTGGCGATCGCTCGGCGCCAAAAGCAATCGTTACCGCCGAGTCGCCAAGGGGAAGCGCCTGCGGCCGATGGTGGCTCAAGCTGCGAAGGGGACGATCCTGGCCCCGAGCGACTCGAGCCGCGCGCGAAGATGCCGCAGCATCATGTTTGACTCCGGATTGTCGCCGTGCACGCAGAGCGACTGCGCATCGATGCGAACCACAGTTCCATCGCTGGCAGCAACGCTGTGCATCCGCACCAACGTCAGCGCGCGCTGGACGGCCTCCTCTACATCGTGAATGACAGCGCCCGTCTCGGTGCGGGGGACGAGCGTTCCATCCTTGCGGTAGGCGCGATCGACAAAGGCTTCGTTCACGAACTGAAGCCGGTGGCTCGCCGCCGCCCGCGACATCGCGCTCGAGGGAAGCCCGAGCAAAGCGAGCGAAGGGTTGATCTGGTGGATCACGCCGGCAATTGAATCGGCGACTTTTTCATCCCATACGGCGCGATTGTAAAGAGCGCCGTGCGGCTTCACATAGGAGAGCCGCGCACCTTCCATTGAACAGACGTCGAGGAGAGAGCGGATCTGGTAGTCGACGTGCCGACCTATTTCCCCGCCGGGCAATCCAAGCTCGCGCCGGCCGAAGCCGGGAATGTCCGGGTAGGACGGATGCGCGCCGATGGCGACCCCGCGATCCCGGGCGGCGCGGACGGTATCTCTCATGGTAGTCGTGTCCCCGGCGTGGAATCCGCAGGCAACGTTGGCGGAAGAAACCAGATCCAGCAGCGCCGTATCCTGCTCGAGGCGCGATTTGCCGAAGCCTTCGCCGAGGTCGGCGTTCAGATCAATAGTGAGCTGCACGCCGCCGGGGTGAGCTATTTCTTGTTGGACTTCTTTCGCTCTTTGAGCGGCTTGGCTTCGACGACGGACCAGTCCTGTTCATCATCTTCGAAGCCGCCGCGAGTGACCTTCGGCAGCAGCTGCTCCCGCACAACGACGGGTGTCAACCAATATGTGAATCCATCATCGGCGTCGACCGGGAACCAGGCGAACCTCGTTCTCACCCGCTCGTCACCGATCTTGCCGTCTGGATCGCGTCGGCTTTTCCACTTCACTGGGGCTTTCCTCTTCGCGGGTTAAACTCTGTCTTCCAGACCCTTCACGCCCGACATCTCGGCGCAGCTGGCGCAGCAGTAAAACGTGCCTTTGCTCTCCACGCCGTGCCCGATGATCTTGCAACTGCAATGCGCGCACTTGGGCGCAAGCGCGTGAATGGCGCACTCGAACGAATCGAATATGTGGGACTTGCCCTTCATTGTGACGGTGAACGCCTTGTCGTAATCGTTGCCGCAGACCTCGCACTTCGGCATCGCGTCTCCTTTTTCGTCCGGCGGCCAGTACGGCGAATCTAGTGCCGCCGCGTTGGCGAACTCAGCGAAATACTTTCCTCATTTTGGTGTCGGGGTCGCGGGCAAAGCGAAAAGTGAACCAGGCGAGGTCGGTGACGAGCTCCTCATAGGACTGGGGATCCATCTTGTCCTTGACGATGTTCATTCGGCCGCCGATCTGGCCCTTCAGATGTTCTATCCATTCCTGGGTGAAGTCAGCCATGTCTGAAGTCCGGAAGCGAAGGCTGAAAAGTGCTCGACGGGCCCCTGGGTGCGCCAGCGGTTTCCTGGACCATTTAGATCGTGGGGAAGGGGATTTCTGGCTTGCTTTCTGCTTTTCATGAGGTGGCGAGGCCCCCATTCGGGAGGCCCAACAACCGTTAAACGATTCCGGGGGCCCGGATGCTCAAACGCTCATTTACGATTGGCGCGGCCGTACTGCTGGCTGGCTGCGGCGTGTCAACTCAACAGGAAGTCGAGTTGGGGCAGCAGGAAGCGCAGCAAGTGAACGCTCAGCTGCCCATGGTTCAGGACGCGGTCATCCAGAACTACGTGAATACTCTGGGACAGCGGATCGCCAGGACCACCTCGAGAAGCGACCTCAATTGGCAGTTCCAGGTCGTGAATTCCAACGTGGTCAACGCCTTCGCGCTGCCAGGTGGATTCATCTATGTCAACCGCGGCGTCCTGGCGCGCGCCAGCAACTCGTCCGAAGTCGCGGGCGTGCTCGCCCACGAGATCGAGCACGTCGTCCGGCGTCATTCAGTCAAGCAGATGGAGCAGGCGCAGGGCGCCAATGTCGGTGTCGGCATCCTTTGCGCGCTGACGGCGGTTTGCAACAACGGTGTCGCCCAGGCTGCGATCAACGTCGGCGGCACGGCGGTGTTCGCGAAATTCAGTCGCACGGACGAAGTGCAGGCGGATGAAGGCGGCTTCAACAACGTGATCCGCGCCGGCATCAGTCCGCGTGGGATGCTGACTTTCTTCCAGAAGCTTCTCGCCGAGGAGCAGCAGGGCGGCAACGCCAACGTAGCGGCGTGGTTCTCGGATCACCCGGGTACGCAGGACCGAATTGCGGACATCCAGCGGATGTTGAATCAGGTCCCCGCGTCGCAGCTGAACAGCCTTCAGGTTAACGAGTCGGGATTCACGACGATGAAGTCGCGGCTCAACCAGCTTGGTCCGGCGCCAAGGGTGCAGGGCCAGTAGCTCAGGACGCTCAACGACAACGCCACCCGGTCTTTGCGGCCGGGTGGCGTTTTTTTTTCGCGCGGGACGGAGGGTGAGGGATTCGAACCCCCAAGCCCTTGCGGGCGCCAGTTTTCAAGACTGGTGCAATAGCCGTTCTGCCAACCCTCCCAGCGACTCAAGATAATGCTTTGATTTCGAAGTGCGTTAGCGGACGACTCGGGCTACTACGTCCTCCAACTGAGTGGCTCTGGCGATGCTATCGACCTGAGCACGAATTGCAGTGACCTCCTTCGGTTGTCCGAGTTGAGCCAGCGCAGCACTCAGAACCAGACCCGTCCGGATATAGAGGTAGGGAATTCCCGAAGAGGGCCGGTCGACCCAGAGCTTCCGCTGCGCAATCGAATGCGTGGCCCTGAAGGTGGACTCCCAGAGAGCGCGAGTCGTCCCGACGTCGAACCAGCCTTCACCTTCGACCGGCAGTAGAGTCTGGCTGACGACTGGCTTGGTTGCCATAAGCTTGCGCGCGAGACCGGTCGTCGCTGTGAACGGAGCGAAACCCAGCTCCTCCGGGTAGCCACCGGTGGTGCGGCTGAAGTAGAACGGGCGCTCAGGGAACGCGTCGCGGATCATGTACAGCACGAAGATGTCAGCGCGCTCCAGACCAGCAAAATCTCCGAACTGGCGCGGCTGGATGCTCACGAGGATGTCCGTTCCATCTTTTCGAAATGTCTGCGGCGTCCGCAGCTCGATCGCCGGGGGAACTGCGTCAGCCTCCTCCATGGTCAGCTTGAGCGGCGGACCGGGCGGCTTCTTCCAAACCCGTCCGCGATATACTGCCGGTCCGTGAACAGAGTCGTACTCGTACACCGGCCGTCGCAGCATCTGTCGCACGTACCAGTCGGTGTTAAGGAGCGATAGACACGCGACGATCACATCTCGGCGTATTCCCTCTACCTCCTGCGCGTACCAGAGAGGAAACGTGTCGTTGTCGCCGGCAGTGACGAGGATCCCGTACGGCTCCACAGAGTTGAGCAGATCAGCGGCGAAGTCGACGGTGTCGGTCTGGCCGTGCCTCGATGCGGATGCCCAGTTGGCGAAGAGCGGGATGAAGGCGATCGCCAGCACCGGTGCGGACAGGAGCCAGTTGCGGCGGCTGCGAAGCTCCAGGGTTTCGTCGCCAACGCGGACCTTTTCCGATCCGAGCAGCGCGGCCACGGTCTCCCAGACGAACACCAGCCCGAGAGCCGCCCATACGCTCCACGCCGAAAAGCTCCACAGAAAGAAGTAGTCACGGTCGCGCACCTCGCGCGGCACATTGTCGCCAAGATCCGGCGCCTGCGACGAGCCGTACTTGAAGTTCATGTAGTAGATGAGCGCGAGCGTCACCATGAACATCAGCGGCCCGTAGTACGCGAAGGACTTGCGGTCTCGCTTCCAGTGGACGTACCCGCCGAGTCCGCCGAGCAGGAGGAACAGCGTAGCGAGCATGTTCTGAAGGCCTGGGTGGCCCCCGAACGGATCCCTCAGCCACTGCCATCGGAAATACAACCACCACATCTCAACCTGCGCGAAGAACGGCGCCTGGCGATCCGTCAACCCGGGTTTGCCGTACTGGCCGCGGTTGAAGTTGTACATGAAGCGATCGTAGGTCGCCTTGCTGAAAGTGCAGTCGACGGCGATTTCCCTGACGCAGCCCGTAGGCTCGCCCTCGTTGATGGCGGGGAAGTAAGCGGCGCGGATCGGCTGGGTGAGGAATGGAGTCATCCCCAACGCCAGCGCCCCGGCGATTGCCAGGAGGAGCCGCCAGCGGAGCAGCGTATCACGACGACGCACAAACACGGCGATGGCGACCGCGGGCAACGCCAGAAATCCTGCCATGTGATTCGCGTATCCCACTCCACTCAGATACGCGATCATCACCAGGAGACGATCGGCTTTCCGCCCTTCTGGCTCGTCGCACCACCGCACGGTCAGCCACGAGACGAGCGCGAGTCCGAGCAGGGAAACCGTGTAGACTTTTTCGTTGACGACGGACTGCGCCCAGACAGTGAACGCCGTCGCGCCGAGGAGCGCAGCCAGAGAGCCACCAACTATTCTCTGCCAGCGCTCGGGCAGCCATCCCACCAGCACTCGTTCAGTGATGAGAAACCACATACCGGCCGCTCCGGCGCTGCACAGCGCGGCCAGGATGTTGATGCGCATCGCCACATTCGGCGCGATCGGCAGAATCGCGAAGAAGCGACCGAGAATTACGAAAAACGGATTGCCTGGTGGATGGGGCAGGCCGAAAGTGTACGCGGCCGCGATGTACTCGCTCGTGTCCCACATTGCCGTGGACGGGGCGAGTGTGATCAGATAGAGGAGGAAAGCGAGCAGCGCCGCGACGGCAGCGGCTTTGTACGACGGCCGGTAGTCGAGATCCTGCGCCGCGCGGACGGTTGCTGTCATCAACTAATGACGGAACTGCCGCTTGCCTGTGAATATCATCGCAATGTCGTACTCGTTGGCCGCCTCGATGACCTCCTCGTCGCGCACCGATCCGCCGGGCTGAACGATCGCGGAGACTCCAGCTTCGGCCGCCTGCTCGACGCCGTCCCTGAACGGGAAGAATGCGTCGGAGCCCATCACCGAGCCCTTCGTGTCATGGCCGGCCAGTCCGGCCTTGTGAACGGACATGAACGCGGCATCCACGCGCGACATTTGGCCGGCACCAATGCCGATCGTCGCTCCGTCGCGGGCCAGAACGATTGCATTGGATTTCACGCTGCCGACGACTCGCCACACGAAATCGAGATCCTTGAGCTCCACTTCGGTCGGCTGGCGCTTCGTAACCACCCGCCGCTCTGTTTTCCCGCTGTCCTCTGCCGCGCGCTCCTGGGCCAGCAGACCGCCACGCACGCGCTTGTAGTCGAGCGCATGGTCTTCCCACCTCGCGACGCCCTCCAGGACGCGCAAATTCTTCTTGCGACTGAGTATCTCCAGCGCCCCGGCGGAAAATTGCGGCGCGACCACGCACTCGACGAAAAGGCTCGACACTGCCTCCGCCGTCTCGTCATCGACCGGAACCGTAAACGAGATCACTGACCCGAACGCCGAGACGGGATCACACGCCAGAGCCTTCCGGTAGGCGTCGTGCGGAGTCGCCGCTGTTGCCAGGCCGCAGGGTGTGGTGTGCTTCACGATTGCGCAGCAGATCTCACCCTGGAATGGATCAGTGGCGAAAAGCGCCCCTTCCATGTCGAGCAGGTTGTTGAAGGAAAGCTCCTTCCCGCCTCTTTGACGTAACGCGGCGATCCCGTTGTGCTTGCGCTCCACATAGAAGGCAGCTCGCTGTCCCGGATTCTCGCCGTAGCGCAGCGTCGTGGCCCGCTCGGCGGAAATGGCGATCCGGTCGGGGAAGATTTCCGCGCGCTCGCAGGCGAACCAGTGGGCGATCGCTGCATCGTAGGCCGCGGTCCGCTCGAAAACTTTTTCCGCCAGCAGACGCCGCAAATCGAGGTCATCGTCTCCGGCGGCAAGTGCGGCGAGGACGCGACCATAATCCGCCGGATCGACGATCACGGTCACCGACTCGAAGTTCTTGGCCGCCGATCGGAGCATCGACGGACCGCCGATGTCGATCTGCTCGATGATCTGGTGCGGTTTGGCACCACCGCGCGCGACGGTCTCCTCGAAAGGATAGAGATTGACGGCGACGAGATCGATCGGCGAGATGTTCTGCGCGTCGAGGGCTTTCATGTGGTCCGCCGAATCGCGCCGCGCCAGCAGTCCGCCGTGTATCGCTGGATGGAGAGTCTTCACCCGGCCCTCCAGCATCTCGGTGAACCCGGTAACGTCGCTGACGTCGCGGACCTTGATGCCCGCGCCGCGGAGAGCTGCCGCGGTACCGCCGGTCGAGATCAGGTCCCAGCCGAGCTCGATCAGACCAGTGGCGAAATCGCCGAGGCCGGTTTTGTCGGAAACAGAGAGAAGAGCTGTTGGCATATCAGACAGATATCTTGGATTCAGTGTTGATGAGCAACGCGACCATCTCGACCACGCGCGGATAGACAATGTGCTCGACAGCGAGCACCCGCGCTCCGAGGGATTCGGGCGTGTCCGATTCTTCCACCGGCACCCGCCATTGAGCGACGATCGGCCCACGGTCGTATTCGTTATCGACCAGGTGCACGGTCACACCGCTCTCGCGCGCGCCCGACGCCAGCACGGCTTCATGGACCCGCGCACCATACATGCCTTCGCCGCCGAACGCGGGGAGGAGCGCGGGGTGGATATTGATGATCCGCCCGGCGTACTCCCGAATCACCGGTGGCGGCACACGCTTCAGATAGCCGGCAAGGACGACGAGGTCGATCCTAAACTTCCGCAGCAGCTCGAGCAGGTGAGAGCCGTCGTCGGCTGCGTCGAAGCTGGCGATGTCGATCGATGCGGTCGCGGCACGAATCAGCGCCGGCGAGTCTGACCGGTTCGACGCGACCAGCACGACCTTGGCTACGCGCTCCCGGGCGATGTTGTCGAAATGATCGAGGATCGCCTGGAGGTTGGAGCCGCGTCCGGAGGCAAGCACGGCGAGTCGTGATGGCATTCCCGATTCTACGTCTCGCTGTCCGAGTCTGTAAGACCAAGGAGAAGATCCACGGCGTCAGACAGCGATGCCGCCGTTTCGATACCGTCCGTCTCCGCCCTCCGGCGGTCATCGTCTCTGGTCATCGGCGACGAGATCATGATGCCCCGTCCGCCGAGCTTCTTAGAGGCGGCAACGTCGCGCCAGCGATCGCCGATGTAAGCGACGTTCGAGGCATTCAATCCGAAGTCGCGGATCGCATCCTCGAACATTTTGGTGCCCGGTTTGCGACAGCCGCATTCTCCGCCGAAGTCGGGGTGATGCGGACAGTAGTAGCTGGCGTCGATGCGTGCGCCTTGCTGGCCCAACAACGCTTCGAACTGAGCCTTCACGGCTTCGTAATCCTCGACCGTGAAAAGTCCGCGATCGATGCCCGACTGATTGGTGACGACGATGACTCGAACGCCGGCGTCGTTGATTCGTCTGACGGCCGCCGCCGCTCCCGGCAGCAGTCTGACCTGCTTCGGCGATTTGATGTAATGGGCGTCTTCCATCACCGTGCCGTCGCGGTCCAGAAAGACCGCGTCGGGAAGTTTGCTCACGCTCGAGCCCGCACGACGGCCGTGGTGAGTGTCGCGTCCTCGTGCGGGATCACACTGCGCATGTCGAGCAGCAGCCGGCCATCGGCAATGCGACCGATTACCGCCGGCTCACCGTGACGAAGACGCTCCTCGAAACCGGCGGCGTCGGCCTTGATGGCAATCGCGCGAGAAGGGATCTCCACCGTGGGGAATGCGCCACCGCCGACGCTCGCCGAGCTCGGAACGACTTCAGCGTCTATGCCGCGCGAGGCGAGCCGAGCGGCAACGGCGTTGGCGCGTGCCTCGATCTGGTCGACACTCTCGGTCAACATCGCCAGCACCGGAATTTCCTTCAGTGCACGCGGCGGGTCGAGGTAGATCCTCAGAGTGGCCTCCAGCGCGGCGAGCGTGAGCTTGTCGACGCGCATGGCCCGGGTAAATGGATTCTTGCGCAGCCTGGAAACAACCGCGGCCTTGCCGAGGATGATTCCGGCCTGGGGTCCGCCGAGGAGTTTATCGCCGCTCATGAGGACAAGCGTTGCGCCGGAGGCCAGTGCACTCGATGCCGTCGGCTCGCCACCGAGGCCGTACTCGTCGAGCGGAAGCATCAGCCCACTCCCCAGATCATGGATCACCGGCAGTCCGTGTTCGGCGGCGATGAACACCAACTGCTCGACGCTGACGTCGGCGGTGAATCCCTCGATGGTGAAGTTGCTCCGATGCACCTTGACGATGGCCGCGGTCTTGGGAGTGATGGCGCGACGATAGTCATCCTCGTGGGTCCGGTTGGTCGTTCCGACTTCGACGAGCCGGGCGCCGCTGCGCACCATTATGTCGGGAATCCGGAAGCTCCCACCGATCTCGACGAGCTCGCCCCGCGAGACGAGCACTTCCTTTTTCTGGGCGATGGCGTTGAGCGCGAGCACCATCGCCGCCGCGCAGTTGTTGACCACCAGCGCGTCATCGGCACCCGTCAGCTGGCGAAGCAGGCCGACGCAATGCGTGTAGCGCGATCCCCGCTGGCCGGTGGCGGTATCGTACTCCAGGTTGCTGAATCCCTCAGCGGCATGTTCGATCGCCCGGATGGCGCGCGCAGCCAGAGGTGCCCGCCCGAGATTGGTGTGGATGATGACACCCGTCGCATTAATGACCCGGCGCAGCGACGGTCGGCTGGAGTCGCGGACGGCGTCGCCGATGGCGTCGACCCATTGCTGTTCGGTGCGGGTTGCGTCGGCTGCGTTGCGCGCTGCTTCGAGCGATTCTCGTACTGCATCCACGACGACACGCCTCGGATGCTGCTCCAGCAGAAGCTTCACACCCTGTGTCTCGAGCAGAGAGCTCACGCTCGGCAGATCGCGTCGCGGATCCGTCACGGCTTCGCAGGTGTTGGCGTCGCTGCCGGTACCGGTGCGCGCGTCGAATCGGGCTTCACTGCGGGTGGAGGCGGCGGTGCCGGGACGGTGTAAACCCGCTCGCTGTTTCCGGTTTGTCCGAGGAGACCACGAATGCCGATGGCGCGCACGCGATAGGCTTTGGTCGGAGCGAGCGCACGCTGCAGCTTGATTTGAACTTCCTGGAGCGGCACTGGTTTGGGCATCACCGGTTTCGGCTTCACCAGAGTGTCGGCAGGAGCGGCCGCGACGGGCTGCCTCGCCGGGGGGGCGGCAGTGACGGGCGGCCTTCCCGCTGGCGGTGCGCCAACGGTTGGCGCTAAAGCTCGCGCCGAATCCTTTGGCGCCGCTCCCACGCTTACAA
>Ga0157378_10001523_pt1 | contig 20965 bp, 20 predicted proteins | sample M65metaG_FD_115309 | JGI IMG/M metagenome (GOLD analysis project Ga0157378, IMG submission 115309) | Miscanthus rhizosphere microbial communities from Kellogg Biological Station, Michigan, USA - M6-5 metaG | ecosystem: Host-associated > Plants > Roots > Rhizosphere > Soil | place: USA: Michigan...
CCAGGCCGTGATGCGCGGCTCGAAGAAGGCCCTGGTCGTGGTCGACATGCCCTTCAACACCTATGAGGGTTCGAAGGAGCAGGCGCTTGCCTCGGCTTCGCGCATCATGCAGCAGACCGGCTGCGGTGCGGTCAAGCTCGAAGGTGGAGCGCGGATGGCCGATACCATCGAATTCCTGGTGGGACGGGGCATCCCCGTCATGGCGCATATCGGACTGACGCCGCAGTCCATTCATACGCTGGGTTCGTTTCGCGCGCAGGGACGCGATGAGGCGACGCGGTTGAGCCAGGGGGGCAATGTCGCCGGCCCGATCGAGGAAGACGGTCGGGCCGTAGCCGAGGCCGGCGCCTTCTCCATGGTGATCGAAGCCGTCGCCGAGCCGCTGGCGCGCCGCATCACCCAGATGAATTCCATTCCCACGATCGGGATCGGCGCGAGCGCGGCCTGCGACGGTCAGGTGCTGGTTCTCGAGGACATTCTCGGATTGTTACCGCGCACGGCAAAATTCGTCCGGCGTTATGGCGAACTCGGAGAGTCAATGCGGCAGGCCGTCGAGGCCTATGCGGCGGATGTGCGCGGCGGCGCCTTTCCGGCGCCGGAGCACGTCTACAATCTGAAGGTTCATACGTAGGTAGCGATCGCGCGCGTGCCTTTGGCTACGCGCGCTTTTCCGCAAGGAACTGGCCGAAGCGGGTAGCCCCCGGCCGCGGCTTCAGGGCGATCAAGCGCGAGTCCAGGGCGGCGGCTTTTCGATGCGCGGCGGCCTCCCGATAGACCGGGTCGCGAATGATTTCGACGAAAGACTGCACGCTGGGGTACTCGGCGACGAAGAAGAGATCCCAGTTTTCGGCCTGCGGGCCGATCAACAGCGTTTCGAGCTGGCCTTCCCAGACGATCTTCACACCCAGGCGGGCCAGCACCGGCTCGCTCGTCCGGCCGTAGGTTTGATAGGCTTCGACGCCGCTGGCGTCGCGTCCGTCCGGATATTCGGCGCGCTCGCGCAACCGGATCAGGTTGAGCAAGTGCACGGCTCCCTGATGCTGGCTGTCGCGAAGCGCAAAGAACTGTTCCCTGATGAGATCAACATGGCCTGACATTATTCGTCGCCTCTTGGATAGTTGGGTTCGTCAGCCGCCGCTTTGCCGGCGCTCAGTGTCCGCTGAAATGGGCTGGACGGCGTTCGAGGAAGGCGTTGATCCCCTCGCGAATGTCAGTCGTGGGAACCATCTGCGCAAACTGGTTGGCTTCGACGGCGAGGCCCTCGTCGATGGAGAGATTGATGCCGCGGGTAACGCTCGCCAGGCAGGCACTGACTGCGGCCGGCGACTTTGCGATGATCGTCGCAGCGAGCTCCCGGGTTCGCTCCAGCAGCCGTGAGGCGGGCACGACCTCGTTGACCAGCCCGATCCTTGCCGCTTCCTCGGCCGAGATCGAGTCGCCGGTGAGGATCAATTGCAACGCGCGCTTTCTGCCGATGTGGCGCGGAAGGCGCTGCGTTCCGCCAAACGGAGGCGGGAATCCCAGATTGATCTCGGGCTTGGCAAAGCGGGCTTGTTCGCTGGCGATGGCGAGAGGGCAGGCTTCGACTACCTCGCATCCCCCGCCGAAGGCGATGCCGTTGACGGCGGCGATGATCGGTTTGGGGAAGTTCTCCACGCGCTTGGTTAACGCCTGGCCGCGTCCGACGAATTCGCGCATCGCGGTCGCTACGCCAGCTTCGACGCTCGACGAAAATCCCGCGATGTCGGCGCCGGCACTGAAGGCCTTGTCACCGGCGCCGGTCAGGATCACGATGCGGATGGCATCGTCACGTTCGATCGCATCGAGGTGCCGCTGGATGCCGTCGATCGTCGCGTAGTTCAGTGCATTGAGCTTGGCCGGTCGATTGAGCGTGAGGGTGGCGATGTTGTCTGCTACACCCATCAGTACCGGGTGTTCTGCGGATGAAGTCATGATCCTGGTTCCTGCCTCTGTTGCATGGCCGGACGTTGCAATCATTCCCGGGATCAAACAAATTGATTATCTTCTCCGGCGCGTGAGAAATCTTCATCTCCGTGGCTTGCGACGAACCGCGTGTGCCAGGACATGGTTAGCAGAAGGATAGCGCGATGCGCCCCCGGTTACCCCCGCTGAATTCGCTTCGCCTGTTCGAAGCGTCGGCCCGGTTGTTGAGCTTCAAGAACGCCGCGGAGGAGCTGCTGCTGACGCCAAGCGCCGTCAGCCACGGTATTCAATCGCTAGAGGATTGGCTCGGCGCGCCGCTCTTTCTTCGTACGACAAAGGGCCTGGTGCTGTCGGAGGCAGGAAATACCTATATTCCGATCGTCCGCCAGGCGCTGGACCTGCTGGCCAGCGGGAGCGCCAAGATCGTCAACAAGCACAGCCTCGGCCAGCTTTCGATCAGCGCCGCGCCGACATTCGGCGCCCGATGGCTGTTGCCGCGCCTGCACAAGTTTCGCGAGCTTCATCCGGACATTCACATCGTCATCGATACGTCCCATGAGCGCGCAGAGTTGTCGGATGCCGGAGTGGATCTGGCCATTCGCATGGGGCGGGGCAACTGGCAGGGCGTCATCGCCGACAAGCTGCTGGCGGAGGAAATGGTCCCGGTATGCGCGCCGTCGATCCGCGATCGCGTGCGCGATCTTGCCGACATCGAACAGGCGCCGCTGATCCACGTCACGAGTGCCAGCGAGGATTGGGCGGCATGGGCGACCGGGACCGGCCGCACCGCGCCCGATCCGGCAAAGGGATTGCGGTTCGATACCATCCATATGGCGTTTCAGGCCGCCTGCCAGGGCCTCGGCGTGGCGATCGGACGAAAGCCCCTGGTCAATGCGGAATTGGCTTCGGGCAGCCTCGTCGAGGTCTGGGAAGGCGTCTTCAGCAATACCTCGTACTGGCTCGTCGGCGCGGAGAGCCGCGCGGACGATCCGAGGGTTGTCGCATTCCGATCCTGGATACTGCGGGAAGTCAAAGTGCCCGCGTGATGAATTGGCTTCATTCAGCCGGCAGCATCATTCAATTGTGCCGCCGGCACCAACGGTTAGTCTTGGCCGGTCATGCATCAAATTGAATTCTGGTTCGACTTCGGCTCGCCCTACGCCTATTTCGGCGCTCTCCAGATCGAAGAGGTCGCGGAGCGCTATGGGCGGACGGTGCAGTGGCGGCCGTTCATGCTCGGCGCGGTGTTCGCCACGACCGGAATGCGGCTCTTGACCGAGACCCCCTTGCGCGGAGAGTACGCGCGCCATGATTGGCAACGATTGGCCCGAAAGCTGTCTGCGCCGTTCGTCCTGCCGGCAGGGTTTCCTGCGCACAGCGCCAACGCGGGGCGCACATTCTACTGGCTGCGCGATCGTCAACCCGACATCGCCATCCCCTTCGCCAAGGCGGTATTTCACAATTACTTTGGTGAAGGCAGCGATGGTTTCGGCAAGAAAGCGGTGCTCGCGACGGCCGCTGAGTGCGGCGCTGATATCGCCGGGCTCGAAGCGGCCCTGGACTCTGACATGTTGAAGCAGCAGTTCAGGGCCATCACGGACGAAGCGGTCGCCCGCGGCGTGTTTGGCTCGCCGTTCTTCTTTATCGATTCCGAGCCGTTTTGGGGATCCGACAGGCTGGCGCTGATCGACGAATGGCTGAACCGCGGCGGCTGGTAGAGGCCGGCCGCACGATCCCTCCGCGCGTGAGTTCAGTTCATGCACACCCCAGTATTACTCGTTTGTGTCGCCCGGTGACGGCCTCCTAAATCCCGTTGCATCAACGGGGAGGCTCCAGATGGCGGTTGATTATTCCTTGAAGCGAGCGCGCTTTCGCGCTCTGCACCAGGAAGGCTGCTTCGTTCTTCCAAACCCCTGGGATGCAGGGGGCGCGCGAAGGCTGGAAAAGCTCGGCTTCAAGGCGCTAGCCACGACGGGCGCCGGTTACGCATGGTCGTTAGGGCGTGAAGACGGCCAATTGTCGCTGGACGAAACGCTGGATCATTTGCGGACGCTTTGCGCGGCAACCGATTTGCCGGTCAATGCGGACTTCGAGACCGGCTACGCCGACAACGCCGAAGGCGTATTTGCAAACGTGCTGATGGCGATCGAAACCGGAGTTGCAGGACTATCGATCGAAGACCGCAAAGGCAACAACCTGCTCGACTTCCCTGTGGCCGTCGAACGCGTCCGCGCCGCACGACGCGCCATCGATCAGTCTGGTGAGGGTGTTCTTCTCATTGGACGGTCGGAAGGTCACTTCATCGGCAAGCCGGATCTCGAGGCGACGATCGGCCGCCTCGTTGCCTATTCCGAAGCCGGGGCCGACTGCCTCTATGCGCCCGGCGTGTACGAACTGCCCGATATCGCACGCATCGTTGCCGCCGTCCGTCCCAAGCCGGTGAACGTGATGATTACCGGCCTCAAACCGACGGTGGCGGATCTCGCGGCCATCGGGGTTCGCCGGGTGAGTGTCGGCGCCTCGCTGGCCGTGGCCGCCTGGCGCGGTTTTGACGCGGCCGCGCGGATGTTGCTTGCCGAGGGAAGGCTGCCGCCGCGCAGTTGAGACCATGCTGCAAGACCGATAGTGCCACGGCCGGATCATTGCCACGCGGACCTATGAGGACAGGCTGGACACGCTGACGCTTGCGTCCCGGCGATCGTTGCAGATGTAGTTTTTGTCATTCGGAAGTGAGTTGTTTTCGTTGGTCCTGGAGCAGCCCAGATTCTACTTTTCCGGTGGACGGCGTGATGGACGGATCGGAAGGAAAGCATGATTGCGGTGATATTTGAATCGTGGCCGGCACCTGGAAAAATGTCGACCTATCTGGACATGGGCGCCAAGCTTGGACCGCAACTTGAGAAAATGGATGGCTTCATTTCGATCGAAAGATTCCAGAGCTTCTCGGATCCGGGAAAATTATTGGCGCTCTCGATTTGGCGGGACGAGGCGGCTGTAGCCGCGTTCCGCAACTGGGAAGTTCATCGCAGTGTCCAGGCCAACAGCCGAAAAGATGTGTTTCTGGACTATCGACTGCGTGTCGCAGCGATCCTGCGTGACTATGGAATGACCGAGCGCGCGCAGGCGCCGGACGATAGTCGGGCTGCGCACATGTAGGCAGATTCCTGGAGTGATCGTATCGCCGAAGTATCGGGCCGCGTGTCGCGGCACCATTTGGAAATCTGCCGGTATCCGTCTTGCCGACCTTCCCAATCAACCAGCGATCTCATCAAAAGGAACGGCAATGACAAATTGCGCCCACTGTACGTTTCGGCGGACCACATCAGCATCTGACCGGATCACATCGAAGGGCTTTCACGTCAAATCGTACGGTACTGCTGCGGCGTAATTGCTTGCCGCCGCATCGACGAAGGCTCCCGAGATATCGAGATCATCATCCGGGTGGCGGTCCGCTCAAGCCGCGGGGCGGAAGTGCCCCGGCGAATGCTTGGTGTCACGCCGGATCAACCGGCGAAGGGTCGAAGGCTCCGCATATCCCACCTTCCGGGCGATTTCATCGACCGACAGGCGCGTGGTCTCGAGCAGATATCGCGCCATCTCGACCCTGATCCGCTGCACGAATTGAATTGGTGTAACGCCGCAAGTCGCCACCATGCGGCGGGCGAACGTGCGGGGTGCCAGGGCAACCGCCTTGGCAAGTTCTTCCATGCCGAAGTCACGGGCAATATTGTCGCGAACCCAGCGTTCGGCTTTCGCCATCCTGGGGTCCTGTCCCGCCAGAAAGGTAACCGCCATAAAGGGCGTCTGCGAATGTCGCTCGTCGAGAAGAAGATAGTTTGCGCATGATTTGGCCAGGTTGGGTCCGGCAAACCGGCTCACCACCGCGAGCATCAGATCCATCTGCGCCATCGCGGCGCCGCCGGTCGCTATCGGCCAATCGGCCACGACCATCTGGTCGGTGACCAGTTCGACCTGCGGATAGCGTCGCTGAAACAGCGGCGCGAGCCACCATGTCGTGGTCGCCCTTCGGCCGTTCAGCAATCCCGCTTCCGCCAGCAGGAATGTACTCACGCACGATGCGGCGAGCGTGACGCCGGACTGCATCGCGTCAACAAGCATCGCACTCGCGCGCCGGCAGGCCGGGCTCGTCAATTTCTCGTCCAGCTCGTCCGCCGACGCGATGCCAAGGCCCGGGACGATGATCAGTTCGGCGCGCCCCAGTTCCGCGCTGTTCCGGTGCGGCCCGCAGCGAACCGTGCTGACGTCGAACGGTAAGGCGCGCTTTGTCGCTCCACTGATCCGGTTGGCTGTCGCCATCACGTCGTGGGTGATGGCCGCACTTGACGCCATGCAGCCCTGGACCTCGAGAACCGCAACTCTGGTCATGTCAAGAATTACCCGATTAATGTCGTTTATGACACTAGCCGATCTGGTGCGGAATCGCAATGATGCTGGCGTGAAACCGCAAGCCGGATGGAAACATGAAATCGCAAGCTCACTCTCCCAATTGCATGTGCGCTCACCGCGGGCTGCTTTCCGCGTTTGGGCCTGCGGCTCTTTCGCCGTCCTCGGCAGGCGCCGTTGCGGGCAGGGGTGTCGGGGCGTCACCCCTGCCGGATACCCCAGCAGCAGAAGCCGCAGAGTATTACCTGTATGCGATTTCCACGCCTGCGATGGTGCGGCATTGCAAGCGCAGCTACCTGTTCGGGCAGGCGCTTGCGGAAAAGGCGGGCGCTAAACTCGATCTGGAGGCGCTTTATGTCGGATGCCTGTTCCACGATCTGGGTCTGGAGCCGATTTTCGAACGGCCAGATGATTTCGAAGCCATCGGGGCTCGCGAAGCGTCGCGCTTTCTGAAAGCCAGGGGTTATTCGTCCCTTGCGGATCAGGTTGCAGCCGCCATCAAAATTCATACTTCGCCCGAAACCGCGCAAGACCCGCGTCCTGAAGTTGCCTATCTTCATATCGGAGCCACGGTGGACGTCCTCGGAAGGCGGCTCGATCAACTCGACGCGAAGCTGATTCAGAGAATTGTCGAAGAGTATCCCCGTGACGGCACGAAACTGCTGCTCACCACCCTTCTCAAGCGTGAGATCGAGACCAAGCCAGGGTCTCATTTCGGTCAGTTGGCGGCTCGTGTCGATATTCTCGGTCTGATCAACGCAGCTCCCTTCGAGCACTGAGCCTGGCCGTTGAACCGACAGCTCCACCTGGTTCGACGTCCATCGGGAAAGATGACGCCCCTCGACTTCAGGCTTGTCGAGGCTCCGATCGATCCCTGTCTGCGCGAGCGAATGAACGATGCCGAGTCGTATATGACGCCGCAGCCGCTTCACGAAGTGATGGGTGGTGGCGGAGCCGGAGAGGTTGAGCAATCGAACCATCCCGATTTCGTCGTGGGACGTTCAGTGTTGTCATCATGGGGGCATCGCAGGGCGCCTTCGATCCAACCGGACTAGCTCTTGCGGTACCGTGCCGCGCCATTTGTCGGGACACCAATCGATCATGACCGAAAGCAAGCTGACGAAAAATCGACGTGTCTGCATTGTCGGCGCCGGACCGGCTGGCATAGCGGCGGCCCGCGCGCTCCGGGCCGCCGGGGTCGAGTTTGACGTGTTCGAGAAGAATCCAGGTGTCGGCGGCATCTGGAATCCGGATCACGCCGGATCTCCGATGTATCAAAGCGCCCACTTCATTTCGTCGAAGGGAGTGCCGACCTCGACGTTTCGCGGTCACCCGTTTCCCGACACTGCGGCGACCTACCCGAGCCACGCTGAAGTGCTCGCCTATCTGGAAGGTGTCGTCGCCGAGGAAGGACTTCTTCCCTCGATCAAGCTGTCGGTGCCGGTAGAGCGAGCCGAGCGGGCGGGCGACGGTTGGAGAGTGCAGGCGGGAGGTATTGAACGGGACTATGGTGCGCTCATTTGTGCTTCGGGTTCGCTGTGGGATCCGATCATTCCGGCTTTCGAAGGCGCTGACCGGTTTGGCGGGTTGATTCGCCACAGCGTTTCCTATCGGTCGGCCGACGAAGTACGCGGCAAGCGCGTTGTCGTGGTGGGCGCGGGAAACTCGGCGGTCGACATTGCCTGCGATGCGGCGCGAAGCGCAGCCTCCGTCTCGCTATCGTTGCGTCGCGGATACTGGTTCGTTCCCAAATTCATTGGCGGTCGTCCTACGGACAGCGTCATTCGCGATCCGCAAGGTCTGCCCGATTGGGCGCGTCCGCCCAACACCGAGGCGTTGCTCGAGTTGCTGGTTGGCCGGCCCGAATCCTTTGGGCTTCCGAGGCCGGATCACGCTCCCTTCGCTTCACACCCCATCATGAACACGGAGGTGCTTCATCATCTCGGTCATGGCCGGATCAAGGCAAGGACTTCGATCGCGCGCATCGAACAGGGCGCTGTCGTCTACCAGGATGGTCTTCGAGAACAGGCAGACGAGATCATTCTCGCCACGGGATACCGGGCAAGCGTCCCGTATCTGGCGGACGAGGTGCTGGATTTCGAAGGTGGCAACCGTCCGCGCTTCTGGATGCGGTTGTTTCATCCGACGTATCGGAATCTCTATGGTCTCGGTTTCATAGAAACCAATTCGTCCGTATACGGGCTGTTTGATCTGGGGGCGGAGCTGATTGCAGCGCATATCCTCGCCGGCTTTGACGATGACCCGGCGCGCGCCGCGCTCGATGCCGAAATCGAATCCGGTCGTGAGCCGGACCTCACCGGCGGCACGGCCCGGATCCAGTCGGAACGTCATGTAGGATATGTCGACAGCCGGGCCTATCAACGCGAATTGGCGGCGCTGCTGAGCACTCATTTTGCAATCTGACGCGATACCGCCCGAAAGCACAGACTTGTTGCCGGACAGCCCTGAGCATTTCGGGTTCGTGGTCGCTACTCCTCGATCGCGCCTCCGATCTCCCGGAGATGTTGTCGGAAGCTGTACTGGGGATTGCTGCGCCGCCGTACCAGATATTCCTGGAAGCCCAGTTGACCGCGCAGGCTTTGGCCGCTGGCCATCTTGAGCGCCTGGACCCGCTCCACGTCTCGGATGGCTGCCGCGGCGGCGATGACGGCGGGAGCGTGTTCCTGCGGCAGAAACACGACGCCGTCTCCGTCGGCAACGACGAGGTCTCCCGACGTCACAAGATGCGCTCCGACGTGCGCGGCGTCGAAAACATCGGCGGGCCTGGGGTCGAGACGCTGCGGGCCGGCTGAGGTCACGCCGAGACTGAAGAGCGGAAGCGCAATTTCGGAGACTTCCAGGCTGTCGCGGTGGAGCCCCCAGATCACGATTCCGCCGAGGCCGGCCCCTTTCGCCTCGCGCACCACGAGATCGCCGATACAGGATTCATCGAACCGGCCATCATTGTCGACGACGAGAATATCGCCTCTGTTCGCCTGCTCGATCGCCTCGAGGAAAACGTCGACACTTCCGACATGCCGCACCGGCCGTGCCCGTCCACTTGCCTTCATGCCCGGGACCGCCGGGCACATCGTATGTGGGGAACAACGCAGCGGCACGCGGACGCGCAAGCATGCATCCGCAAGATGCGCGGTGGCCAACTCGCCGAGTTGAATCGCGTTGTCTGTCTGCGTCAAGGGAAGTCTCCGTTGGTTAGTGCGCGCGGTGAGGACCGGACATCGGGATCGCAAAACAATGGCGATGCACCGTCGAAGCCGCAAAAGAGAAGAATTTGACGGCGGATGAAGCGTGTTCACTTGCAGTGCGACGCGTGGAAATTCTAACTGGTCGCCACCTGCCGACGGCGATCGTCGTCATCGGCGCTGTCTTGCCATACGTCAAAGGAGCACGAATTTGTCAAAGGCCTATTGGATCGCGCGTGTCTCGGTTCGGGATGAGCAAGGATATCCCGAGTATGTTGCAGCGGCCGGTGCCGCGCTCGGGAAGTTTGACGCGAAGTTCATTGTACGCGGGGGGACGTTCACGACGATGGAGGGTAGCGCCCGTGAACGAAACGTCGTGATTGAATTCAAGGATCGCGCGACCGCGATTGCCTGCTACGAGAGCACCGAATACCAGAGCGCGAAGGCCATTCGCCAGAAGTATGCGGACGCCGATTTCATCATTATCGACGGCATTGCCGACTAAGACGGCGGCATCGCCGGCAGAGAGGCTATCCAGTGATCGTTACTGTATTTCGCACCCGATTGAATCCCGGCGTGGACGATGAATATGGCCCGACGGCAGCTCGCATGAGCGAGCTGGCGCGGACGGTGCCCGGCTATGTCTCGCATAAGGGTTACGTCGCCGACGATGGAGAACGGGTGACGATCGTCGAGTTTGAATCCGAAGAGGCGCTTAACCGATGGCGTATGGATCCTGAACATCGTGGAGCGAAGAAACGCGGGTTCGACAGCTTCTATAGCGAATTCAGGTACCAGATCTGCAGCGTCATTCGCGAACGGGCATGGGCGGCCAGGGCGACGCCTGGCGCGACGGATTGATGCACGTAGCGATGGTTCTCACGACGGTCGCGGGTTCCTTTCGGGAGCACCGAACCCGCAAACTCATATCCAGGAACCGGCAATGAAACTCTCCATCTGTGAATTTCCCGACGAGGCCGCGCGAAAGCACAAGGCCTGGGATGGGCTGGTTAAGCACGCTGTGGCAGCGAAGCCGGACATGGTGGTCCTGCCCGAAATGCCGTTTTGCGACTGGATTTTTTCCGGCGATGCCGTCGACCCCGGTCTGTGGCGCCAGGCGATGACCATGCATGACGAGATGATCGGCAAATTCGATCAGCTTGCATGCGAGTGGGTGCTTAGCTCGAGGCCGGTCGAGCATGCAGGCCGCCGGCTCAACGAAGCCTTCCTGTGGTCGAAGACGTCGGGGTATCGGGCGATACGGCGTAAGTGGTATCTGCCCGATGTGCCGACCGCCAGGGAGACCGTTTGGTTCGATCAGGGTGACAGGAATTTTGCGCCGGTTCCGTGCGGTTCGCTGAGCGTCGGCGTCCAGCTGTGCAGCGAGATCATGTTCCCGGAGCATGCCCGGGAGATTGGAGCGGCCGGTGCGCATCTCATCGCTCATCCGCGGGCAAGCGGCAGCGGCAGGAGGTGGCGGGCCGCCTGCGAGATGTCGGCGGTAACCTCCGGCTGCTACGTCGTTTCCGCCAACCGCCGCTCCCATGATCGGGACGGCTTTTCCGGTGGCAGTTGGCTGTTGTCGCCTGACGCAGCGCCGCTCGGTGAGACCACAGCGGCGCAGCCGTTTGTCACTGTCGAGATCGATGCGGCGGTCGCTGAGCATGCCAAGACAACTTATCCGCGCGACATGCAGAAGATGTATTGCGGGAAATAGCAAACGCAATGACCGATGGTTTCGGCGACGCTCCGGCGATCGAAATCGTCCTGTTTCCCGGGATCCCACCATGCCGCTGCAGACAACTCTGACAAGGCAGCTCCGCCTGCGCCATCCAATCATCGCGGCGCCGCTCGGGCGGGGCTCGACACCGGCGTTTCTGGGCACGCTCGCGCGCGAAGGTGGGCTCGGCTTCGTGGCGCTGGGCCACATTCCCGAAGTAGAGCTACGCCAGACCTTGTCGGGCTATATCGGGGCTGCGGGAGGCGCCGATCGTTTCGGCGTCAACCTCGTGCTGATCGCGGATCAAACGCGACGGCTCGAAACCGCACTGGATGCAGGTTGTCGCGTCGTGTCGCTGCTGAGGGGCGATCCTGCCCCCTATGTGCGACGGGCCAAGGATGCCGGCGCAACGGTGTTCTGGACTGTCTCCGGTCCGGCCGAGGCCGAACGGGCGGCAGATCAGGGTGTGGATTTCATCATTGCTCAGGGCAGGGAGGCCGGGGGCCACCTGACGGGCGAAGCGCCGCTGATGACGATATTGCCGGCAGTCCTCGACGCCGCGCGGGGCATTCCGGTGGTTGCGGCCGGCGGAATCGCCGACGGGCGTGGGCTCGCGGCTGCACTCACGCTCGGAGCCTGCGGCGCCTGGATGGGAACGCGGTTCGTCGCCTCGGAGGAGAGCGGCTGTCATCCCGGTCACAAGCAAATGATCATCAAATCGGGGGTGTCCGATCTGGTCGAGACGACGCTGTTCGATGGGGGCTGGCCAAACTCGCCTCATCGCGTCATCGCCAATTCGACGATCGCGCGCTGGAAGGCGGCGGGCTGTCCGCCGGGAGGCTCGCGACCGGGTGAAGGCGAAAGGATAGGTACCTTCCCGGAAGGCACGCCGATGTTGCGTTATAATGTGTCTACTCCATGGGACGGGATGGATGGCGACTGGGAGGCCGGGCCGCTCTACGCCGGCACCTCGGTTGCGCTGATCACTGCGATCGAGCCGGTCGGCGAAGTGCTTGCGCGCACCAGCGCCGAAGCGGAGGCGGCGTTGAGGTCGGGCATCGGCTGCGTGCGCTAGTTCCGTGTTGCGTGACTTTGGCGGTTGACGCACCAAAGGGGCCGGCGCGGCGGCAGGACCGCAGGTCCGGGCTTGCCGGCGGACTTGATCAACACTTCGTCGCCTGTTTGACGAATGATGCATTATCATGCATGATCTTGTAATGGGACGGGAAATCGAGAAGCTCATTGAGTACCGGACTGCGCACTATAGTGCCGCCTCGGAAGCGTCGACTTACTTCACAAACCAGCGCGCCAGCGTCGCCTTCCGGTTCGAAAACCCGATCCTCTGCCGTATGATCACCGGCTACAAGATCATGCGGGTCGATCAATCGGATCCGTTTCAGTTCCTGCCGGCCGAGTCGATCCTGGTTCCGCCGCGCAAGCATCTATTGATCGACTTTCCCCTCGCCGATATCGATCATCCGACTTCGTGCATGTGCATCGAGATCGACCGCGACAAGGTCGACACGATCCTTGAGCGCATCAATGACTCCCGCCGCAGGGCCGGGATTCGCAAGGACATTTCGCTGAACTGGAATCAGTTCGCGCTTTACCGAGGCGAGACCGCGATCGATGCGCAACTCGATCGGCTGATGGACTTGTACGTGAACGAGCATTCCGAATTTCGCGACGTGTTGATCGACGCGAATCTGGGCGAGTTGGTTGTCCGTCTGCTTCAGTCGCAAGCCAAGCATCTGCTGATTGAAAGCCGGGCCAATGTCCCCGACACCGGCCTCGATGCGGTCGCACATGCACTGGCGCGGAATCTCGAAAGCCGCCTCGATCCCGAGCAGTTGGCACGGGCCGCGGGCATGAGCACGGCGACGTTCTTCCGGCATTTCCGCGCCAAGTTCGGCACCACGCCTGCGAAGTTCGTCAATCAAGCGCGCATGCAGCGGGCGCGGGCCTTGTTGTCGGCCAACCACACCAGCGTCACCGAGGTCGCCTTCGAGGTCGGCTTCCAGAGCGTCGGCCATTTCGCCCGCGTCTTCAAGCAGGCGACCGGTGAGACGCCGGGCGAATATGTGCGCCGCAACAACCGCCCCGTCGCCGGGAAGATTGAGAATTTCGTGCAAGAGACTGAGAGGGCCGTGCCAGCCTGAGGCGCTGCCGCAGGTCTAGCTTGCCTCCCAAATCACATGGGGAGGAAGCATGCGGAATATGGCGGAGGAGAAGCGCGTCGCAACCGAGGACGCGCCGGCGGACCGGGGTCGTAACCTCTTCATTTCGGGCGAGTGGCGCCCGGCGTCGAACGGCGCGACCTTTGAAGACCTCAACCCAACGACGCGCCAACCGATGGCGCGCGTCGCCAATGGCAGCGTGGCCGATATGGATGCGGCGATCGCGGCGGCGCATGCAGCGCAGCCCGGTTGGGCGCAACTGGTTCCCGCCGCGCGCGCCGAGTTCTTCTACAAGGCGATCGAGGTGTTCGGCCGGCGTCAGCAGGAATTCGCCAACGCCCTGATCCAGGAAACCGGCTCCGGTTTCGGCAAGGCGTTGTTCGAATGCAGCCTCGTGCCGCTGGCGCTTCGCGAGGCGGCCGCGCTCACCAGCCAGGCGACAGGCGAAATTCTCCCCTCGAATGTTCCCGGTAAGGTCAACACGGTCCAGCGCAAGCCGGCCGGTGTCGTCGGCGTGATCTCGCCGTGGAATTTCCCGCTTTACCTGTCGCTGCGCGGCTTCATCTACGCGCTTGCGCTCGGCAATACCGCCGTCATCAAGCCTTCAGAGGATTCGCCGCTGACCGGCGGCCTGATGATCGCGGATCTGTTTGCCGAAGCCGGCTTTCCCGCCGGGACAGTCAATGTGGTGACCTGCGACCGCCAGGGCGCGGCCGAAGTCGGCGGCAAGTTGATCAACGATCCGCGCGTCGCCCGCATCAGCTTCACGGGCTCGACCGCTGTCGGGCGCGAAATCGCCAAGACCTGCGCTGCGCAGCTCAAACGCGTCATTCTGGAAATGGGTGGCAAGAATCCGATCCTCGTACTTGACGACGCCGATGTCGACCATGCGGTCAACATCGCATTTTTCGGCGCCTTCCTGCATCAGGGCCAGATCTGCATGTCGGCCGACAAGATCATCGTCGCGCGGCCGCTTTACGCGTCGTTCCTTGAAAAGCTCGTCGTCAAGGTCGCGAATTTCCGGCCGCTCGAACCCGATAGCCAGGTGTGCGTCATCGGCCCGATCATCAACGACCGTCAACTCGACCGCATCGATCGGCTGGTGTCGCAGGCGGCAGCCCAAGGTGCGACGGTTCATATTGGTGGCAAGAAGCAGGGTCCGTTCTACCAGCCCACCGTCATCACCGGCGTCACCCCGGACATGGCGATCTACAACGAGGAAATCTTCGGGCCGGTTGCACTGGTCATGGCTGCGGAGAGCGAAGACGAAGCGATCCGCATCGCCAATGACACCCAATACGGTTTGTCGGCCGCGGTTGTGACTGGCAACGCGATGCACGGCCAGGCGGTCGCACCGCGCATTCAGGCAGGCATGGTTCATGTCAACGATTCCCCTGTGCATGACGAGCCGCATTGCCCGTTCGGCGGTATGAAGGCCTCCGGCTGGGTCGGCAAATGGGGTGGCGCGGGCGCCATCGAGGTCTTCACCGACCAGCAGTGGATCTCCACACAGGTCACGGCGCGTCAATACCCGTTCTGATCGGGATCGCTGCTGAAAGCCGGCCGGCCGGAAGCCGATTGGCGATTCCGGCTGCGGTTGAAAATGAAAGCAACAAGAGCAGGTAAGGAGGATGAAATGTACCGTGAATCCGATCGACTGAAGAGCGGTGACCAGATCAATCGGCTCGAGGACGCGCTCTACCGCGGTCGCATCGGCCGTCGCGGCTTCATCAAGATGGCTCTCGCCGCGGGATTGGCGCCCTACGCAGCGGAGGCGATGGCGCAGGCCGGCACGGAAGCCGCCGCCAACCAGCTCTACAACAGCAAGAATCTGAAAAAGTCCTACGACTTCGTCGTCATCGGCAGCGGCAGCGGCGGCAGTGTGGTGGCGGGACGGCTTGCCGCCGAGAGCAATGCCGAGGTGCTGGTGCTTGAGGCCGGCGGCTCCGACCATGTCGACAACGTCAAGATTCCCGCGATGTGGCCGACCAACATCCGCTCCGAGCGAGATTGGGGCCACAGCGCCGATCCGAGCCCGAACGTGAACGGACGCGCGCTGATCCTGCCCATGGGCAAGGTCGTTGGCGGCGGCTCTTCGATTAACGCGACCGTTTGGTCGCGCGGCCACAAGAACGATTTCGACTTCTGGGCGGTGGAAGCCGGTGACGACGCCTGGAATTACCAGAACGTGTTGAAGATCTATCGCCGCATCGAGAACTGGCAGGGCGCGCCCGATGCCGAGCGCCGCGGCAACGGCGGCCGGCTCTGGGTGACGCCGGCGCAAGACCCCAACCCGATCGCGCCGGCGATGGTGAAAGCAGCCGCGTCCGTCGGCATACCGGCCTTCGAGGACCAGAATGGCGCCATGATGGAAGGCGCTGGCGGCGTCGCCATCGCCAATCTCCGCATCAAGGACGGGCAGCGGCGCAACCTGCCGTCGGATTATCTCTATGGCGTCCTTGCCAAGCCCAACGTTACGCTCCAGACGGGAGCAGAAGTCGTTCGCCTTGTGCTCAACGGCTCGAAGGTCACGGGGGTCGAATTCGTCAAGGACGGCGTGGTGCAGACCGTCACAGCGGCGAAACAGGTCATCCTGTGCGCCGGCGCCATCAACTCGCCAAAGATCCTGATGCTGTCCGGCATCGGCGACCCGCAGGAGCTCGGCAAGCATGGCATCAAGCCCGCCGTGGCGCTGCCTGGCGTCGGCCGAAACTTTCAGGACCATGTGCTCGTCGCGGGCTGCATCTGGGAATACAACAATCCGCTGCCGCCCGCGAACAACCTCGCCGAGGCGACCTTCTTCTGGAAGAGCGACAGCGCGCTCGACACCCCGGACCTGCAACCGTTCCAGATCGAAGTGCCCTACACCTCGGAAGTGACGAGCAAGCAGTTCGATGTGGCTCCGGGCGCCTGGTCGATCGCGCCCGGGCTGGTGCGGCCCAAGAGCAGGGGACGGGTGACGCTGGCTTCCGCCAATCCCTTCGACAAAGCGAAGGTCGATGGTGCGTTCCTGTCTCACCCGGATGACGTGGCGGCGCTCTTGCGTGGTATCGAACTCTGCCGGGAGATCGGCAACGCCCCCGCGCTGAAGGAATTCGTCAAGCGCGAGATCATGCCGGGCAAGCTCGACAAGGCGGCGATGACCGATTTCCTGCGTAACGCAGCAGGCACCTATTTCCATGAGAGCTGCACCTGCAAGATGGGCCGCGACGAGATGTCCGTCGTCGACGGCAAATTGCGGGTTCGCGGCGTGGAGGGGCTCTCGATCGCGGATGCTTCGATCATGCCGCGGGTGTCGACCGGAAACACCATGGCACCGACGGTTGTCATCGGTGAGCGGATGGCGGATATCCTGCTGTCCTGAATAGAGCCAGACCGATGCGGCCCATGAAGCAGCAGTACGAGGATCGCTTCGTTCGCGTCGGCGACGTTCGCGCGCGCTATTGGCAGTCGGGAGAGGCCGGTTCGGCCGTCCTCCTGCTGGCGGGCATCGGCTGTTCGGTGCTGGAATGGGAGAACAACATCGGTGCGCTCGCGCAGCGGCATAGGGTGTATGCCCTCGACATGCTCGGGGATGGGCTGACGGACAAGCCAACGGGAGATCGATACGCCCTCGCCGATCTCGCGAAATTCGCCTGCGATTTTCTTCAGGCAGTGGGCGAAGAGCGCGCGCACTTCGTCGGCAATTCTCTCGGCGGTCGCCTTGCGCTCGAATGCGCGCGCCGGGATCCTGGCCGCGTCACGTCGATGACGCTTGTCGCGCCCGCCGGGGTCGGGCGGCAGACGCATATCATGATGCGTCTGCCGATGTTGCCATTCGTCGGCGAAATGCTGACGCGACCGGACCGCCGCGGTCTGGCAAGGCTCTGGCGGCTGGCCGTTTACGATCCCGCTTTGGTGACCAGCGAGTTCGTCGAAACCAAGTTTCGTCTCGCCAGCGCGCCGGGCGCGCACGCGGCCTTCCTGAAGACATTGCGGGGCTTCGTATCGATCGGCGGGTTTGCCCGAGACCAGATGCAGTCCCTGCAACAGGATATGCGCGCGATGAACCAGCCCGCGCTCGTCATCTGGGGAAAGCAGGACAGGTTTCTGCCCTGCTCACATGCGGAAATCCTGCGCTCGCGCCTGCCGAGGTCAGAGCTACGCTTGTTCGACAGATGTGGCCATCTCCCGCAAATCGAACAATCGCAACTATTCAATGAAGCGGTTCTAGGCTTTCTTGCGCGGGTCTCACCGCATCCGCCCGGGGCGGGATGACGCGTATATCTTGCAGGCGCCAAGCAGTTCGTTCGCAGCCGCGGGACCTCCGATCAGTTAAATCAAGCCGTGGAACAAGCTGTCTCAACGAACAAGACCATGAATCAGGGAAGGGAGGATCTGATGTCAGATCACGCAATCGATACCCATGAAGAGCCGGCCGAAGCAACGATCGGTGGATTCCGCGTGTGGCTTGGCGCGATAGCCTTGGCTGTTGTCGCGGCGTGGACGACACCGGGTTCCGCCACCGATCGAGATCCTGCCAAGGTCGTAGCAGCCATGCTCCAGCCGGTCGCCATCGCCGGCACAAGCGCTCTTGCAGCGTCGCCGGAGGATCTCGCGAAGAAAGGCTACGTCGAGCAGGAGTACTATGTGAGCGGCTCGGCCAAACGCTACACATTCCCCGACGCCATGAGCAATGCGGCCGTCGCCGATGGTGACTATCCCTACAAGACCCGAATGATCGTTCGCCGGCCGGCGGATCCCTCGAAATTCAACGGTACGGTGATCGTCGAGTGGTACAACGTCACGCTGGGACAGGACATCGACTTCAACTGGGCGACGTCGCGCGACTACTTCATGCGCAACGGCTATGCCGTCGTCAGCATTTCCGCGCAAAAGGTGGGCGTCGAACACCTGAAGGCGTGGAGCGCCACCCGATATGGCGACCTCACCGTTACAGCGCCGGACACTACCCCGCCCGATCCATTGCGGACGGGCGATGTGCTCTGCTGGGATATTTTTTCCCAGACCATCAAGGCTCTTCGCGAGCCAGGGGCCGTTGATGCGCTTGCCGGCATGAAAGTCCGCCGTGTAATCGCCACCGGGGAATCGCAAGCCGGCAGACGTCTTACTCAGTACTACAATTCGATCGACCCGCTGCACCGGGTTGTCGACGGCTTGGTGTTCTATGACCCCGGCTATTCCGGTATCGATGGGCAGCTCACCTGGCATCTGCTGCGAACGGATAATCCTACCAAACTTGTTTCCGTCGGCGCCGAGGTCTGGAGCGATGGACGAAAGGAAGTTGCAGATGGTCCCACGACGCGCCGCTGGGAAGTGGCAGGCACGTCCCATCTCAGCCATTGGGACATGCAATATGTCGACGCCGTGACCGCGCGGGACAAGAGCCTGAAGGCGCGCGACGGCACGCCTGTCGCAACGATCGGGGACCTGATCAAGGGCTGCACCCATTACCCGCTGTGGAGTGCCATACCGATGCACAAGGTGCTGAACGCGGCGTTCGATCACGTCAACAACTGGGCCGGCGGCGGTCCCGTCCCGCCGCCGGGCAAGCCCCTGGAGCGCGACGCGGCGGGCGAGCGCTTGCGCCACGACGATCGGGGACGCACCTTCGGCGGGATTCAACTGGCCGAGTATGTTTTGCCGACGGCGTTCAATCTCGGATACCTGAATCCGGGGCCGGGCTTTTGCCGCAACGGCGGGCACCATCGCTTCTACACCCAGGCCGAATTGAAAGCGTTGTATCCCGATCCGCACGCATATGTGCGCGGCGTGGTGGATACCACGATGAAGAATCTGGTGGCGGGGTACATCCTGGCCGCTGACGCCGCCGAGACGATCGACGCCGCGTACAAGTTGTTTCAGTGACCACGATGTTCTTTCAGTCCGCACTCATGCCGTTGCATCGTTACGGCCTGACCGATGCGGCTGTAGAGAACTCGACGAGATCGTCAAATCACGGAGATAAAGATGTCGGCATCGACTGAACTGCAAAGCCAAAGCGCAACGATTACAGCATCGGACTCGTGGATACTCCTCTTCGCCCGCCTCAGCATTGTGCCGCTGTATTTCTACAGCGGCGTCGGCAAGGTGCTGGCTTTCAACGCGACCGCGGGTCGTCTCAATGGCTGGGCCGATGGTTTCGGTTCGGCTCTCGCCGCCGGCGCGATCGCGGTCGAACTGGTTGGCGGTGCGGCCCTGCTGCTTGGCCTGTTCACTCGTCAGGCGGCGGTCGCCCTGATCCTGTTCACGGTCGCTGCAACCGTGATGTTTCACAATTTCTGGGCCGCGCCCGAGGCGCAAATCGTTCCGCAGACCATCAACTTCCTGAAAAACCTTGGCTTGATCGGTGCCCTTGCGCTTGTTGCCTCTCAAGGGCCCGGCAGGTACGCCGTGCGCCGTTAAATGGAGAGCGCAATCGCTCGACATTTTTCTCGAACTGTTGCGCCGCTCGGGAACCGGTGCAATTTCATTCGTCGGGATTTGGGGCCTGTGATCGCGCCGGGGTAACGCCGTGGGCGGTTCGACAAATTGCGCGATGATGGATTAGCGCCCCTGATTTGCCCGACGTGTCAAAAGGTTTTCGTAGGCCAAAGCCTCCATGTCGGCGCCCCCCGGCTACTGTGCATGGGGTTGTTTTCGATATTTTGGTTTGGGGCCGGTTTCGCTTCGGTCCGTCTGCGCTCTCGCTTCGCTCCAGCTACGCCGGACACCACGCTTCGCCCTTCGGTCTCCGCGCGGCTGCGCCACGCGAAGCCCGAAGGGCGAAGCGTGGTGGGCCCGGCAGGACTCGAACCTGCAACCAGACCGTTATGAGCGGCCGGCTCTAACCATTGAGCTACAGGCCCCGCCGCGAGCGGCCGCGGGGCGGCCGGCAACGGTGCCGGGATCGTTTACAGGCCGGACGGCGATCCGGCAATGCCACCTTCAATCGACCGAAACGCCCGCGAATTCAACCACCTTGCGCCATTTCTCGGTCTCGTCGGTGACCAGTCTGCCGAATTCGGCAGGGGTCATCGGCTTCGGGATGCCGCCGACCTCGGCAAGGCGTGCCACCAGCTTGGGGTCCTTCAGCGCCTCGGCGATCGCCTTGTTGAGGGTGTCGACGATCTCGGGCGGCGTGCCCTTCGGCGCGGAGATGCCGTAGAAGCCGACCGACTCGAATCCGGGCACGGTCTCGGCGATGGCGGGTACATCCGGCACGCTCGGCCAGCGTTTTGGCGAGGTGACGCCGAGCGCGCGCACCGAGCCACCCTTCGCCTGTTCCAGCGCCGAGGGCAGGTTGTCGAAGATCAACTGCACCTTGTTGGAGATGATGTCGGGAAAGGCGATCGCCGAGCCGCGATAGGGCACATGCACCATGTCGCACTTGGTCATTGCCTTGAACAGTTCCGCCGACATGTGCACCGAAGTGCCGTTGCCGGAGGAAGCATAGGAGATCTTGCCGGGGTTGGCCTTGCAGTAGTCGATGAACTCCTGGACGGTCTTCACCGGCATCGCGTTCGCGACCACCAGCA
>Ga0157378_10001524_pt1 | contig 20964 bp, 17 predicted proteins | sample M65metaG_FD_115309 | JGI IMG/M metagenome (GOLD analysis project Ga0157378, IMG submission 115309) | Miscanthus rhizosphere microbial communities from Kellogg Biological Station, Michigan, USA - M6-5 metaG | ecosystem: Host-associated > Plants > Roots > Rhizosphere > Soil | place: USA: Michigan...
CGATAATAAGCTGCGAAAGAAGGCAGGGGAGTGCGGCTTTCGATCGATGCTCGTTGCAATTGGCGCAGGTGGCGACCTGGAAAGAAGTTGCGACGTAATAAATTATGAAGCGCCGTTCGGTGTTGGTTACATGGTCGCTCAGTTCACACTGGACGACGCCGGGTGCGCGCCTAGTGCTACTTGTGAAATCACAAGGCTCGCCAGAGATACTGTTGAGACTTTCGTTACCTCTGGAATTGCTCCCAATCCTCCAGCAAATCCGCACGGCATCCTTGCGCAAAGGGCGCCGTGCTTTGTGTCCCTCAAAACACTCGATGGTGATTTGCGTGGATGCATTGGAACGATTGAGCCTGTGAAAGACACACTAGCGGAGGAATTGATAGCCAACGCGGTCAGTGCTGCCACAATTGATCCGCGATTCCCACCTGTCACGGCCAATGAACTTTCTAACTTGCGCTATTCGGTTGACGTGCTACTTCCGGCGGAGTCGAGTTCCTTAGAAGAACTGGATCCGCAAGTATACGGAGTCCTTGTTGAGGACGAGGCAGGTCGACACCGTGGTTTGTTGCTGCCAGATATTCCAGGAGTAGACACCGCAAAACAGCAAGTTGAGATTGCAACTCGAAAGGCGGGGATTCCTCAAGGCACAAAGGTAAAGCTGTCGCGGTTTAAGGTGGAAAGATTTCGGGAGTAAAAAAATCAACCGCAGATTTCGCAGTCAACATGTTAGCTGGCGGCGTAAACCTGCGGTTTTGATCTATCAAAAAAACTAAACGTCGAGGTTGCGAACGTCGAGCGCGTTGTCTTCGATGAACTTCCTTCGCGGTTCGACAGCATCACCCATCAACACTGTAAAGATTTCATCGGTCTCCACAGCGTCGTCGATTCGAACTTCCAACAGCGTACGTTTGTCGGGATTCATTGTTGTTTCCCAAAGCTGTTCCGGGTTCATCTCGCCCAGACCTTTGTATCGCTGAATGGTGAGGTCCTTCTTAGCCGCGGCAAGCACCTTGTCTAAAAGCGCCTCGCGTGTGGGAACCTCTTCACTGGTTCCGTTCTCGCCGGAAATAAATGGACCCGATAGATCGTCTTCGAGACTCTTAAATAGTTCGACCGCTTTCTGGAACTCCACGTAGCTGGCGAAATTCCAATCGATCGCCATGTTAATGCCCGATCGAGTCATAGTTTCAATTTCCCACAAACCGTGCTCTTCGTCGGGAGTCAACTCTGTTTCATATCCGGCTTTGCTGAGTGCGTTGTCTATCTTCTGCATCAGCTCCCCATCCTGGAAAACCTTGCGCAGCGTCAGGCCTTCTTTTCGCAACAGTCCTTTTCGACCAGCCAACGTTTCCAGAAGTACATCGAGAAGGTTTGCATCGCCGGCGAGTCGTCTCCTCGCGCGTTCCACGTAAGACTTGAAATCAACCATCTTCTCAAGCGACTGCGCCAGGGCGCGACCTTCAATTGCCTCCTTGGCACCAACTGATTTAACGCTCATATCGGTGGTTGCCTGTCGCATGAGATAGTGCACCATGGAACCTTCGTCTTTGATGTATTCCTCTTTCTTGCCTCGCTTAACCTTGAACAGAGGTGGTTGAGCGATGAAAACGTGTCCACGCTCTACGAGCGCAGGCATCTGGCGGTAGAAGAAGGTCAACAACAAAGTACGAATATGTGAACCGTCCACGTCCGCGTCCGTCATGAGAATGATCTTGTGATATCGGAGCTTCGTAATATCAAAATCGTCTTTTCCAATCCCGGTGCCGAGAGCAGTAATCAATGATTTGATTTCGCTGTGGCCCAGCATCTTATCGAATCGAGCTTTTTCGACATTAAGTATCTTTCCCTTGAGTGGAAGGATCGCCTGGTTCTTGCGATCGCGGCCCTGTTTAGCGGAACCACCTGCAGAATCGCCCTCCACGATATAGATCTCGGATTGCGCAGGGTCGCGCTCCTGACAATCAGCCAGTTTGCCGGGCAGCATACTGGAGCCCATTGCACCTTTGCGGACGATCTCGCGAGCTTTGCGCGCTGCTTCGCGTGCACGAGCAGCATCTAGAGCCTTACCAACTACCTTTCTGGCAACCGGCGGATTCTGCTCAAAGAACTCAGTCAGTCTGTCATTCAAGAACGACTCCACGGAACCCTTAACGTCGGAATTCAGTTTTCCTTTCGTTTGACCCTCAAACTGAGGCTGCGGCAGCTTGACTGAGATTACGGCTACCAGACCTTCACGAACGTCATCTCCGGTCAAATTCGTCTTGAAGTTCTTCGCCAGACCTGAGGACTGTGCGTAGGCATTAATGGTCCTGGTGAAGGCCGAACGAAAACCCGAGAGATGAGTGCCACCATCGACAGTGTTGATGTTGTTGGCAAACGAATACACCTTCTCGTCGTAGCCGTCGTTGTACTGAATAGCGACTTCGATTGAAAGCGCGTCGGCTTCCTTCTCAAAGTAGATCGGCTTGTCGTGTAGCGTCGTCTTGTTCTTGTTGAGATGCTTGACGAACTCCGCGATTCCGCCCTTGTAGTAGAACTCGTGTGAACGTTCAGGGTCTTCGCGTTCGTCCTTGATTGTTATGCGAATGCCCTTGTTGAGAAAAGCTTTCTCCCGGAGCCGTTCGGAGAGCTTGTCGAAGCTAAAGTACGTTTCCGTAAATATCTGCCCGTCTGGTTTGAAAGTTATCTTGGTGCCGCGCTTTCGGGTCTTGCCAGTTTGCTTTAGCGGGGCCACGGGAATTCCGCGCGCGTACTCCTGTTCGTAGGTTTTCCCGTCACGCCAGATCTCGAGATGCAAACGTTCTGACAGAAAGTTCACACACGAAACGCCAACTCCATGTAGACCGCCTGAGACTTTGTATGCGTTTGAATCAAACTTACCGCCGGCGTGAAGTTTAGTCATAACCACTTCGGCAGCGGAACGCTTTTCCTTCTTTATCTCATCGACAGGAATCCCTCGTCCGTTGTCTATAACAGTGATCGAGTTATCGAGATGAATTGCTACTTCGATAGTGTCGCAATATCCAGCTAATGCTTCGTCGATAGAGTTATCAACTACTTCATAAACAATGTGGTGAAGACCTATTTCACCAGTCGATCCAATGTACATCGCCGGTCGTTTCCGAACAGCGTCTCTTCCTTCCAGGATTGTGATCGATGATGAATCGTAGGCCATACTTTTCTTTTGTACTTTTGTTTCAGCTATTACCAATCTACTCTCCTATCAAACAATTGAACCGACCGACGCGAAGGAAGATCCCTCACTTCGGCTGCACACTTTACCGTCCTCAATTTCGTAGACATTTGCTCGCGAAAAGAACGATTCAACGTGCGTTCGTTTTGACGTCGTGATGAAAGTTTGAGTTCGATTCTCAAGGTACTCAAGCAGGCGTCTAATTCTGCGTTCATCCAGTTCCGCGTCGACATCGTCTATGACGAAAACGGGTTGATCTTCAGATGCTAAATTATACAACGAAATTGCCGCTAAGTCTAATAATAACAATGCGCTACGCTGTTGACCGGAACTTCCGTAAACCCGTATTTCATGGCCGTCCAGGACGATCTCCAGGTCGTCCCTATGCGGACCGACAAGACAGTGCCCAACTGCCAGTTCAGCCGGTAGTCGAAGAGCAATTCTCGAGCGCAACGCAGCTTCGTACTCCTCTGGATTTCCTTTGCCTTCCAGCGACGAAACATAACGCACGGCGAGAGCCCGACGATCGAAAAACTGCCGTTCTAAGGTGTCGTTCAATTCCCGAACATACTTCAGTCGCTGGTTGTGAATGACCGAACCCAACTCAATCAACTGATCATTCCATGGCGCGACAAGGTCCGATACTTTCTCGAGGCTGAATTCGTTTTCACTAGCCTGCTGCAAAAGCTTGTTCTTTTGTTTTACTACTCTTGAATAGTCGGCAATCGTTTGCAGGTATGCCGGCTGGATTGAAGAGATTCCTCGATCAAGAAAACGTCGACGAGCTTCCGGCATTCCGCGTACTACTTCAAGGTCTGCAGCAGTGAACGAGAACACTTGCAGTTGAGAAAGATAGCGAGCAAGTGGTTCTCGCTTGGCGTTAACGAAAATTGCTTTTGAGTTGTCCTGGAGAGTTACTTGCAGGTTTCGTTCGAGGTCAGCCGCCACTAAGACTCTTCCGCATATCGTGGCTGTCCTTTCCCCAAATCTTATCGCTTCCTGTAAACGTTGGGTTCGAAAAGATTTTGTACGAGCTAGAACATGTATCGCTTCCAACCAGCCGGTCTTACCGTGACCGTTGTTCCCGTAAATAATGTTTAGTTGAGAACCCCAGACTATCTTGCCAGTTAAATTCCGGAAGTTAGTCGCTTCAATTTCAGCGAGCTGCATTGTGAAATTTTATCATAGTGAGCAGAGAAACGACTGGAAACGAAAAAGCGCCCTTGGGCCAGATTGGCTAAGGACGCTTCGTGTCAGAAACAAGGATTTAGATTCAGATTCTCATTGGCATCACGATGTACTTGTAATCGTAATCAGCTTTTTCTGCCGGCTGCAGTTGCGCTTGCGAGTTCCCATCTCGAAACTCAAAAGCTATCTTGGTATCACCGATGACATTCAGGAATTCCTGAAGATACTGGGCATTGAAACCTATATCGGTTTCCTCACCGGCATACTCAGTTTGAAGAGTTTCGTTTGCCTCGCCCTCTTCAGCGTTTTGGGAACTGATTACCAGTTGATTGGGTTCCAGATGAAAACGAATTGCGTGCGACCTTTCGTCTGCCATCAAAGCAACTCTGCGAATCGCAAGATTCAGTAGTGAACTTTCAAATTGGACTGACTTGTCGTTGTTTTTAGGCATGACCATTTCGTAATTCGGAAACTGGCCATACAACATGCGTGAAATCAACAGTCGTGGGCCAATGTCGAAGTAGATATGGTTTTCATCCATACCCAAACTGATATCACCATCAAAACCTGCTGTCAGCTTGGTCAATTCAGCGAGGGTTTTTCGCGGTATCAGCGTATCGATACTCTGACTATCACCGTTCTTCGTAACGTTCTTGCGCTCAACGTAAGCGAGTCGGTGTCCATCGGTCGTAACCATCTTGGCTGAGTCTGCATCGAGAACAAACTTCGCACCGGAGAGGGTGTATCGTGATTCTTCCTGGGTGATTGCAAAGATCGTTCGATCGATGAAGGTCTTCAAAACATTTGCCGGAATCTTCGTCGGAGCTGATTTGAACGAAGGAACCTCTGGAAAAGCATCCCGTGAAACGCCGACCAACTTGAACCGCGCTCGGTCACATTTAACTGTTACCCATTCGTTGTCTTCTTTCTTAAAACTCACTGGAGCGTCTGGTAATAGCCGGGCGATCTCAAACAACTTACGAGCTTGAATACAAATAGATCCAGGCGTCGTTATCTCTTCCGCATCCATATCGCAACGAATGGTTACGTCGAGGTCGGTACCGGTTATTCGGATCGTGCTCTCTCCGACCGATTCGATCAGAATGTTCGATAGGACTGGTATCGTATTCTTCTTCTCAACTACCCCCTGAACGAAGGCAAGTTCTTTTTGAAGGTTTTGTTTACTAACTACGAATTGCATTGCGATCACCCCTTCACGTTGTGATTCCCACAACGTTTCTTCTTCTTCTAACTCAAAACTAAATCATTTATAGATCTAGTAGTACTAGTAGGAGGCTGTGAATCTGTGAATAACGCGCTAACAATCTAACTCAGAAGAATTTAGTTATTTCGACTAGCTGTGGAAACAATGACAGCCGTCGTTCCAATCTTAGGAAAAAGTTTGTGGAGCGCAAACCTTACCACATTTCCACAAAACGTTCTCCGGGGCCTGTGCAAAAAAACTTCCGCCAAGATTATTTTTGTAATGACTCGGAGATTTCGCTAATCAGACGTTGCAGAGTACCGTCGCTGGTTACCAGCGATTCGATCTTTTCAACTGAATGAATAACGGTTGTGTGATGTTTCCCGCCAAAAGCGCGCCCTATTTCAGGATAACTATGTTTGGTGAGTTGCTTACAAAGATACATGGCCACCTGACGTGGGTGCGAGATGTGACGTGCGTTGTTCTTGGATAGTAATTCATCGACGCTTAGTTTGTAGGTTGATGCCACGAGCTTTTGGATTTGCTGCATCGTAACGGCGCCAGATTCTTCTTCCTTAGCGATGTTTCGAATTGCATCCTGCGCAAGTGTTTTTGAGATTGGCTCTCCGCGGAGGGATGAAATAGCAATCAAACGCACGAGGGATCCTTCGAGTTCTCTCACGTTGCTCTTCACGCGTCCAGCGATGAACATGGCAACGTCGTCGGGAATGCTCACATTCATGAGATCCGCTTTGCGTTTAAGGATAGCGATTTTTGTTTCGAGATCCGGCGGTTCAATATCAGCGATCAATCCCCATTCAAAGCGAGAATGGAGTCGCTCTTCCAGTGTTGGTATTTCGCGCGGAGGACAATCAGAACTGATTACGATCTGCTTTTGTTGATCGTAAAGCGCATTGAACGTATGAAAGAACTCTTCCTGCGTGCGCTCCTTACCTGCCATGAACTGGACATCGTCGATTAAAAGCACGTCTACAGATCGGTATTTTTCTCTAAAACTCTGAGTCTTATCATAGCGGATCGCATTAATAAGATCGTTCATGAACTTCTCGGATGAGAGGTAACAGAGCTTCAAGTGGTGATTGCGAGATTTGATTGCATGACCACATGCGTGCATCAAGTGAGTCTTCCCGAGACCCACGCCACCGGAGAGGTATAGTGGGTTGTAAGTTCGTCCAGGCGCTTCGGCAACCGCCATGGATGCAGCATGAGCAAATTGATTACAGGAGCCTACGACAAAACTGTCGTACGTGTATCTGGAACTGAGCGAAGGCTCCGACTGGAATGTAGCATTGACGCTTAACTGGTGACTGGCGGGGACGATATCGCGATCTGATGTTGTAGTAGTCGTCTCGGTTATCGTGTTGGCAAACGTCGAAGTTGAATCTGTTTCAGAATCGCGATCTATCTGCCAGCCCAGTGAGTATCCATTGAGGCTGAGATCGCTGAGTGATTCGTCCAGCAGTTTCGAGTAATTGCTGACTACCCAATCTTTGATTACCTGGTTTGGCGCTCGTAGGTGAATAACCTGGCCGGCGCTATCGAGACTTTCAAATCGGATCGGACCGAACCACCGTTCAAGTGTTTGATGGTTCAAGCGTCCGCTTAATGAATGGAGAATTTCACCCCACACATTGCTATCTACGGATGGATTCATTTGAGAACTTAAAGCTGGAGGGGTTTCAAATTGACTAAAGCCCGCGAAACAGAACCGTACACCGGTCTTAGAGAACTCTAACCTACCCTATTCCAGTATTACCTTGTGAGTGGTACCCCGATAACTATGATTCTTCTTTTCCACAGCGTTTTCCACAGCAAGTGGAAAAGGAGCCTCACCGGTTAAAGTAATGCATTAAAGTCTTTTACTATCAATTGTTTACAGGTACGATAGCCGGAAAGCCTGCGGAGACTAACATAGAACTTTTAGCTTGATCAAGCGACTCGTGGTAATAAAACAAACCATTTTCCCCGGGCTTCTCCGGAGTGGTGTCGGGTATCGTAATCGTACAAATGTGAGGTGGCACTGCACCGCGAGTTGAGATCGACCGAAGCCTCACTGCTCCAAGCCTGAGGGTCACTTTAGCCTGTGAATAGAATCGATAGCAAAGCTCGAAAAGCCGGTGATAGAACTCACGGCCTGGTTTCTTGACATAACCTAAGGCGCCGATTAGTCTTAGGGTTTTCGTCTACAGGAGATACTCGAGACTATGTCGAAACGAACATTTCAACCGAACAATCGTCGGCGCGCAAAGACCCATGGTTTTAGGGCCCGAATGGCAACTAAGAATGGCCGTCTGGTGCTGAAGAGGCGTCGCGCAAAAGGTCGCAAGCGACTGACTCCTTCGCATTACTAATACAACTCCGCTCGGGAATTGAGTAGTTCAGCGTATGCGGAATTATTTGCGAGACCCAAGAGAGTTCCAATACGTATATAGACGAGGCAATCGATACGACGGCACGTTTTTAACGGTATTTGTTATTAATAACGAAGGTTTGCATCATCGACTCGGCGTAACCGCTTCGAAGAAAGCGATTGGTAAAGCAGTTCAGCGAAATCGCGCCAAGCGCTTATTAAGAGAGGCGTTTCGATCCAACGAAGTCCCTTTAAACAAGTTGTCGAGTAAATATGATTGGGTTTTGAACGCGAAGTCGGCGCTCTTAGAGGTTAAGTTGGAGTCGCCGGCCGAAGAATTTGCGCGAATCATTTATCGCATAAGCCAAGGGGAATCGCGGACAGACGCAATAGAGCAAAGTCAGTGAAAGTTGTGTGAAGACAGTCCTTATTTCATTTCTTAGGATCTATAAACTGGCGATTTCACCGCTTCTACCTCCCTCTTGCAGATTTATTCCAACATGCTCGGAATACGCTATTGACGCGATCTCGCGATACGGCGCCTTGCGAGGCTCGCGGCTAGCAGTGGCTAGATTACTAAAGTGTCATCCTTTTCACCCTGGTGGCTACGATCCCGTTAAGTAGAGACTCTTGCCCTAATAAGAACTCGACACGTCATGCAACAAAAACGATTCATATTGGCGCTGGTTATTTCATCCGTCATTCTGTTTTTTTGGAGTTACTTTTACCCGGTTAAGCCGCCGCAGGGTCCGCAGTCTTCAACTCCGCAAACAGCAACGAGTCAACCTATTTCAACCCCGGCGGGATCAACTGCTTCTCCTACTGTCAATCAATCAACATCTGCGCTCGTAAATCCTCAAAGCAGTGCACCTCAGCGAACGATAACCATAGAGACGCCGCTTTACAGAGTGCGGTTTGATTCACACGGCGCAGAACCCGTTAGTTGGGTCATCTCCAAGAACAAGGTTAGTGGTGCTGAGATCTTTTCGGTGGCGGGTAAAAAATCTGATCGCAAGGAACTGGAACTTATCTCTCCCGAAGGTCTGAGCAGGCAGCCGCGGCAGGTGCCCCTACAGATTCGCACCGGCGATGTGGCACGGGATGCAGCCTTAGCCTCAGCGACATACCGCGTGGAGGGCATTGACAACAGCACAGGCGATTCAACGGTAAGCTTATCACCAGGAGAGAAAAAAGAACTGACGTTTGTTCTGGAAGATCCTAGCGGTTTACAGGTAAGGAAATCTTTGGTTTTCGACGCCGATCGTTACTCAACCGATCTCAGCGTGATCGTCAAACGAAAAGAACAGGCTGTCCCACAAGTAAAGGTCACAATTGGACCAAGCATTGGCGATCAAGGTATCACGCACCACACGTTCTATTCAGTTGCACCAGAGGCGGTCGCGCATGTAAACGGCAAGCTTGAGCGACATCCAGCTGCAAGTATCAATTCGACCAAGAGTTCGCCTGATCACCTCGTGTTAAATGGACCAGTTGACTGGGCAGGGGTGGGTGATACCTATTTCGCGATGGTGGCGGTTCCGTTGAAACAATCCGAAGGACTTGAATATCAAACCGTTGCGTATGAGTATCAACCGAATACTGGCAAGCCAGAGAAACGCTTTTTGCTTAACGGTTTGATTCCCATTCCTTCAGATGGAACTCACACCCTTATTTACGCGGGACCGAAAGACCACTACCTGTTAACGTCAGCTAGCGAGGAGACTTCGAAGATCGCGCAGAGGCCAATCGATCTCGAAGGCCTGATTGACTATGGCTTTTTGGGTTGGATTTCTCGTCCACTTGCTGTTCCGATCTTAAAAGCGATTACCTATCTCTACAAACTAACGGGAAGTTATGGGGTGGCGATCATTCTCTTCACGATCGTGATCTACTCTCTCTTCTTTCCGCTGAAATGGCGTTCTTCGAAATCGATGAAGAAAGCGCAAAAGCTTGCCCCGCGGATGAAGGAACTGCAAGAGAAAATTAAAGGGGTAAAGCAAAACGACCCGCGCCTTAAAGAACTTCAGATGGAGCAACTGCGATTGATGAAAGAAGGCAATCCCCTTGGTGGATGCTTGCCACTCCTCATCCAAATGCCCTTTCTATTTGCTCTGTATCGCGCGATTACGATCTCTCTCGACTTTCGTCAAGCGACATTTCTCTGGATACCTGACCTCTCTTCGGCTGAACCTTATCTGATTCATCTCTTACCGATCTTGATGACTGGCACAATGGTGGTTCTCCAACTGGTTACCCCGGCACCATCGGCTGACCCGCTTCAGAGAAAAATGATGGCGATTGGAATGCCGCTCTTTATGCTTTATGTTTTGTGGGCTGCGCCATCTGGCTTAGTGTTGTACTGGCTGGTTGGAAATATTGTTGGATTTACTCAGCAGTTCCTAATAAATCGCTGGACCAACACTGATGAAGACGAGGCTCCTCCAGACAGCGGGAAAACGACTGCCGGCGGAAATAAGAAACCATCGAGTCCCTTAGTGGCTCGGGCTTGAGGCTTTATATGAGTGATGTTCCTCAACAAGCAGGTGAATTCCTCAGATCAATATTTGAGAGCACCGGTCTGGATCTGACAGTCTCAGTTCGACCAGGATTAACTGGGCCAGTTTTGGACATAGATGGCAGTGACGCAGAGTTGCTTCAAATACAAACCGGAGAACTGCTTGAGGCTCTCCAGCACCTAGTGAACCAAGTGTATGGTCGCAGCATGGAGAGCAGTGAACGCTTGGTCTGTGATGTACGCGGATTCCGAGCTACGCGAGAGGCAGAGCTACAGGCAATGGCTAGCCTCGCCGCTAAGCGGGTGCGTGAGACAGGCGTCGCTTTTACATTTGAGCCCATGACTGCCAACGAAAGGCGAATCATCCACCTCACATTGTCTGAGAGCGAGGATTTGTTTACGGAATCGATAGGTGAAGGTTCAGAGCGAAAGCTTCGAATCGCGATCAAGCGAGCCAGTAAATAAGCCTCTGAGTCTTCTTTCTCATCGCATCTGCATGGACTCGACAAACAATGAGCACGATCGTTGCACTTTCTACTCCGATCGGCCGCGGGGCCATTGCCGTCGTCAGGTTGAGTGGCGAACTGTCGTTACCGATCATCAAAAACCTCGCACGTGACTTAGACAATGTAAAAGCAAGACGCGCAACTGTAGCCACACTCCATTACTCGCAGACCGGCGAAACGCTCGACGAAGTCCTCGTAACTTATTTCCCGGGGCCTCACTCAGTGACAGGAGAGGACGTTGTTGAGATTAGCTGTCATGGATCCGCTGCTGTTGTGCGACAGCTTCTGGATCAAGCACTTCATTTGGGAGCTCGAATGGCAGGTCCAGGCGAGTTTACGCTACGCGCTTTGACTAACGGGAAAATAGATCTTTCCCAAGCTGAAGCGATTCGTGATCTGATTAACGCACAGACAGCAGCAGCAGCTAAACAAGCTTCCCGGCAAGTTGGAGGCGAACTCTCAACAGCATTGGCGAAGCTGAAGAAAGGACTCATCGGGGTCATCGTTGTTCTCGAGTCCGCGCTTGAGTTCGTAGAGGATGATCTGCCGGCAGCCGAATTGACGGAGTTGCAGAAGATCCTGGGATCTGTTCGACAAGGAGTTTCGGAATTAGCTAAGAGCTATGGCGTGGGTCGATTTCTACAAGATGGAATCAAGGTAGCGATCGTCGGCAATCCTAACGTAGGGAAGTCAAGTCTCTTTAACAGACTCAGTGCGCAGGATCGCGCGATCGTTACCGACATTCCGGGAACCACGCGAGACACGTTAACTCATTCAATTGATGTCGGTGGAATACCTGTCCTCCTTATCGATACGGCAGGATTGCGTGAGACAAGCGACAGTATTGAGTCTCTCGGAATCGCCCGAACCTTAAGTGCCATCAGCGATTCTGATTTGGTGCTGAATGTCGTGGATGGGTCGCGGCCTAGAGAGCGGCACGCCCATACGGAAGAAACCAATCGTACGATTCTGGTTTTGAATAAATGTGACCTGCCACTCCGTTGCGATTACACGGAAGAGTCTGACGCAATCAAAGTGTCTGCGCTGACTGGAAAAGGCCTCGATGATCTCCGTGCTGCTATACTCAAGCGAGTCAACCAAGACCATCTTCAGCAGGAAGGATTGTTGATTACTAATGCTCGCCATCATGATCTTTTGAGAGGGGCTATTCAAGAGATCGATTCTGCGTCAATGCTCATGAAGGATAGAGTTACAGAGGAACTGATTTTGGTGCCCCTACATAACGCCCTGAGATACTTGGACCACATCACCGGCGAAACGACCACCGAGGATATTCTGTCCGAAGTGTTTGCAACATTCTGCATTGGGAAGTAGTCATGTCATTTGACGAATCGTTTGATGTCATTGTGATCGGCGCCGGCCACGCGGGGTGCGAGGCGGCGTCCGCTGCGGCGCGCTTGGGCGCAGCAACAGGCTTGATCACGCTAAACTTGGATCTGATCAGTCAAATGTCGTGCAATCCGGCTGTCGGAGGTATTGCCAAAGGCCATCTGGTTCGCGAGATTGATGCGCTTGGCGGCATCATGGGAAGGGTTATTGACAGAACCGGCATACAGTTTCGGCTACTGAATCGATCTCGCGGGCCTGCCGTTCAATCTCCAAGGGCACAGGCAGATCGCTCACTTTATCGGACAGAAATGCGCAGGGTTCTGGAGGGGACACCGAATCTTTCGTTGCGCCAGGGGAAAGTTGTAGATCTGATTCGGCACCAACATGAAATTGTTGGAGTGGAGTTAGAGGACGGCCGGCAATTCAGGGCAAAAGCAGTCGTGATTGCTACAGGAACATTTTTGAATGGTCTGATTCATACAGGCCGTCGGACGTATTCTGGTGGACGTACTGGAGAGCCAGCCTCGATTGAGTTGGCAGAATCACTAAAGCGAATCGGTTTCCCGGTGGGAAGACTCAAAACAGGGACTCCACCGCGGCTCGACGGTAGGACGATCGATTGGATGGCTTTTGATCCCCAACCGGGTGACAAAGTTCCCGTCCCGTTTTCATTTGCCACCGATCGAATCGAGCAGAAGCAAATTAACTGCTACATCGGTTACACAACGAATCAAGTTCATGATGCCATCCGGGAGAACCTGGCGGAGTCGCCTCTTTACTCCGGAAAGATCCAGGGGGTTGGACCTCGCTACTGTCCGTCAATTGAGGACAAGGTAGTAAAGTTTGCCGACAAGTCCCGACACCAACTTTTCCTGGAACCAGAAGGTCATGACACAAATGAGGTTTATCTCAATGGCTTCTCTACGTCCCTACCTGCAGAGTTGCAACAAGATCTGATCCGAATGATTCCGGGTCTGGACGAGGCCAAGGTAATCAGACCTGGTTATGCGATCGAGTACGATTTCGTCGATCCGAGAGAGCTTGGTCCGGATCTGCAGACGCGTCGGGTCTCAGGGCTATTCCACGCAGGACAAATTAATGGAACGACGGGCTACGAAGAGGCAGCATGTCAAGGACTAGTGGCGGGGATCAACGCAGCGTTGTTTGTTCAGCAGCGAGCGCCTTTTCGTTTGCGACGGAACGAAGCCTATACCGGAGTCTTGATTGAAGACCTCGTCAGTCAAGGAGTGGATGAACCCTACCGAATCTTTACCTCTCGTGCAGAGTACCGCTTGGCTCTGCGTTACGACAATGCGGACGCTCGACTTGAAGGGTTCGGTCGTGAACTTGGATTGGTCGGCGATTCTGATTGGCAGCGGTTCAACGCCAAACAAGACAGACTGGCAGAGCTCCGTTCAGCGTTGGAGTCAACCCGATTCAGACGTTCTGATCTCGCTTATGCAGCTCTGCGATCCAGGCTAAACGCGGATCTTGGCGACGTGATTTCATTAACACAGCTAGCCAAGCGACCCGGCGTCACATCGGATTTGGTGCGTGCATTTTTGCCGAGTTTTCTGAAGAGTGTCAGCGAATCTGACTTGAACTCCGTGCTCGCCGACTCTCTCTATGACGGTTATCTGCAGTCGCAAAAAGTGACGATCGATCGTCTTTACCAGCATGACGGGCTTATGATTCCCGATCGGCTGACTTATCGTGAACTGAGCGGCCTGTCTAACGAAGTCGTTGAACGCCTCGAGAGAGCCAAGCCGAGAACTTTTGGTGAAGCACGACGAATCTCAGGGCTGACGCCTGCAGCACTGTCAACGCTGTTAGTGCACCTGTCAGCCGTCCAACAGAAACCTGCCTGACCGGGTTTCACGTGTCCCAACGGTTGGAGAGTGGGACACGTGAAACATTCCCGGTGATAAAACCCCAGAATGCCAGCGACGAGTGGCTCGACTGACTGCCTTGTGTTAGTTTGGTCGGGTTCGACCCAGCGAGAATTACTCACCTAAAACATGGCGAAGACAATAGCTGTAGCGAATCAAAAGGGCGGCGTTGGTAAGACCACTACAGCCGTCAATCTGGCAGCTATCATCGCGAACTCCGGTTTCCGGGTGCTCTTGGTGGACGGCGATCCGCAGGGAAATGCCACATCCGGCATTGGTGTTCAGCGGGGTAGCTTTCGGCGGAGTCTCTACCATGCGATAGTTCTTGAGGAACCGCTGGCTGATATCATTCTGAAAACAGAGATATCGTCCTTGTTTGTGGTTCCGGCGAACAAGGACCTTGCCGGTGCTGAAATTGAATTGGTTGACGTCGAGCATCGTGAGGCGCGCCTCAAGATAGCGCTCTCCGCGCTCGAGTCCGATTTTGATTACTTCATTATTGATTGTCCTCCTTCTCTTGGCCTTCTGACTCTAAACGCTCTGACCGCGGCAAAATCACTTCTGGTTCCTATTCAGTGCGAGTATTACGCGCTTGAGGGTGTTACAGAATTGTTCGATACGCTGGCTCGTATTCGGCGCTTACATAACCCGGGTCTGATAATTGAGGGCTTATTGCTCACGATGTACGACGAGCGAACTAATCTATCAGCGGCGGTTGCAGCCGATTTGAGGGATTTCTATGGTCAACAGGTTTTCCAGTCGGTCATTCCTCGAAATGTACGACTTGCAGAGGCGCCCAGTTATGGAAAGCCCATCATTACTTATGACCCGCACTCGAAGGGCGCCGACGCCTACTCACAACTCGCGCGGGAAATCATTTCTAGGGAGATAATTTATGAGTCGAAAAGCCTTGGGTCGGGGCCTGGGAGCGCTTCTGGGATCGGATCAAACGGTTAGCGGCGGACAAGAAGCACTTGAGGTGGACGTCGATCTAATTGATCCAGGATCGGAACAGCCACGAACCCGTTTCGACGAAGACGCGTTGGAGCGTCTAACGGTTTCGATTAAGGAGCACGGAGTTGTTCAGCCGATACTCGTGCGCCGCCGTGGAAATCGGTTTGAGCTAATTGCCGGTGAGCGAAGGTGGCGCGCCGCCCAAAAGGCTGGAATCTCAAAGATCCCGGTTGTTATCAGGGACGTAGCTGACGGTGATTTGCTTGAAATCGCTCTCACCGAGAACGTGCAGCGTGAAGATCTGAATCCGATCGAAGAAGCCCAGGCATACCAGAAACTGATCGAGCGAGTGGGTCTGACTCAAGAAGCCCTTGCGGCGAGGTTCGGGCGAGATCGCTCTTACATTACGAATTACCTCCGCCTACTTCGTCTACCCGAAGATGTTCAGCATCTGGTTGAGGAGGGACGGCTGTCGACCGGTCACGCGCGAACTGTTTTGGGGCTACCCCAGCACGATCAGCAACGCAGAGCGGTTAGACATGTAATTGAGAAGGGCTTATCGGTGAGAGCGACCGAAGCGTTGGTAAGAAAGTCGTTGGGAACAGGATCGGAGGCTCCCACTCGAAAGGTGACCCCCTCTTCAGGAGATCCTAATGTCCGTGCAGCCGAAACCAAGCTACGAAGAGCACTTGGCACACAGGTTCGAATAATCCAGGGAACGACGGATGGGCCTGGAAGAATTGAAATCGCTTTCTTTAATAGTCAGGATTTGGACCGCGTATATCGCGCTTTGGTCAGAGTCGGCGACGAAATGTAAATTGTAGAAGCGTCTGACCCGGCCTTATCCGCCCAGTTGTAAAATGTAGAAGCAAGTGGAAGTCGGCAACTGATAAGACGTGTCGCCCCTTTTTTGGTAGGTGAAAGTAGTCGTCAGTTTTAAAGTTACAGCGCTTGTATGAACAATCGTGACTGCAGTTTAAGCTCGGTTGACCGACTAAATTGGCCATGTTAGACTCGCGCGCTTTTCAGCGGGATTAACTAGTTGTCGGTAAGGGGTTTTGAATGTTTTTAGCGGAGACCTCAATTCAGTTAGTGCCGGACGGCACGCTGCTGCTACACCTATTGTTGGTCGTGGTGATGGTGGCCGTCGTCAATCGCACTTTGCTGCGGCCGATCAATAGGATCCTCGAAGACCGAGACAAGCACATTCTCGGACGAGTTGACGAAGCAAAGGAAATGCTGAAAACGCGAGAGGCACACCTTGCTGAGTACTCTTCAACTCTCAAGCAGGCGCGATCCGAAGGCTATCAATTGTTGGAAAGAGAACGAGCTCAAGCTGTCAAAGAAAAAGATGAGAAGGTACGAGCGTTCAAGGAAGAGAGTGCACGCAGGCTCAGCGAGGAATTGAGGACAACGCTTGAGCAGGAAGAAAAGCTTCGGGTCGAGTTAGAAGGTCAGGCGGAGCAACTAAGCGCCATGATCACCGCACAAATCCTACGCCGTTAATAATCAACCACGTCAACTGAGATCGGAATGCTAATTATCTCGCTCCCAGAATGGGTCAACTATCCAGGACTTGAGCTTTGGAAGTTCGCCGATCTGGCTATCTTCATAACGGCAGGGATCATCGTGCTGCGCAAGCCGCTTGCGAATGCATTAATTACGCGACGTGACGCCATTAGGAGCGAAATCGCCAAAGCGGAGAAAGAGCGGGCTCAAGCCGCTGAGCAACTTGCGGAAGCTCAAGCACTATTAGCTCATGTTGATAGTGATGTGGAAGTAGTTCGCAAGCAGGCTCTGGAAGAAGTCACTCAAGAGCGTCAGCGACAGGCGGAGGCGGCCGAAAGCGAAATAGCAAGGCTCCAGACTCAAGCAGAACGTGAAATCGGACTTGCACGCAAAGCTGCGCGCCGTAGTCTTGAACAGTTTCTCGCGATTCGAAGCCTGCAACTCGCCAGGCAATCTGTTGTCAGTCAACTTCAACCCGAGGATGATGATCGGTTCATTAGGGAGCGACTAGACGAACTCAGGAGGGTCAAGGGTTGAGTTTGCAAACTATAGCTAGGCGCTACGCATCTGCTCTCTCAGAAGTCGCAATTGAGCGACATGAGGCAGATGAGGTTGAGCAAGAAATCAATGCGTGGGCCAAACTGATCGATGAGACGCAATTGCGCGAGGTCTTCTCGAATCCGACAGTCCCTTACGATCAAAAACGACGTGTCCTCGAAGAGTTGATCGCTCGTACAAAAGTTCGGGAAACAACTGCCTCCTTTCTACAAGTCCTGTTGAGGAATCAGAGAATTGCAGAATTGAAAGTTGTTGCCGAACGATTTGCGCAGGTACTCGACGAGAAGCGTGGCGTCATTACGGCGAAGGTGATTACTGCACGTTCGATTGCAGAAGATTTACAAGCGGCACTCGGCCAAACGATGTCGGCGGTTTCGGGTAGAAAAGTCAAACTATCATTTACAACTGACGAAACAATCATTGGCGGCGTTGTTACCCAAATCGGCTCAACAATATTTGACGGATCGATTGAGGGTCAGCTTGAGCGTCTGAGATCCGATTTTGCTAACCGTTGAGTTGTAATCAGAGGAAATCATGGAACCTTTAAGAGCTAGCGAGATCAACGAGATCATTCGCAAACAAATTGAAAACTTCGATACAGGTGTCACTGTTACGGAAGTTGGAACAGTAATTAAGATTGGCGACGGAATTGCTGAGATTCATGGTCTCGAAAAGGTCATGGCGGGTGAGTTACTCGAATTTCCCAATAACGTTCGCGGGCTGGCACTCAACCTGGAAGAAGACAAGGTTGGTGCTGTTTTGTTCGGCGACTTCCAAACCATCAGTGAGGGCGACATTGTAAAGCGTACTGGAAGGATCATGCAGGTTCCCGTGGGAGAGGCATTGATTGGTCGCGTAGTCGATGTGCTTGGCAATCCGATTGATGACGGTGGTCCAATCGTCACTGATCACTACTTTCCGGTTGAGCGAATCGCTCCCGGCGTGGTGGATCGTCAACCCGTGAAAGAACCTTTGCAAACTGGTCTCAAGGCTATCGATGCGATGGTGCCGATCGGTCGCGGGCAGCGCGAACTTATCATTGGTGATCGTCAAACAGGTAAGACAGCGGTTGCGGTCGACACGATCATCAATCAAAAAGGAAAAGACGTTATCTGCATTTACGTGGCAATTGGTCAGAAGGCATCGACCGTTGCCCACGTCGTGAAGACACTGCAGGACTTTGGTGCAATGGACTACACGATCGTTATCAAAGCAACTGCATCCGATCCTGCGGCGATGCAGTTTCTCGCTCCGTACTCTGGAGCAGCAATGGGTGAATACTTCCGCGATAACGGAAAACACGCCTTGACTATCTACGATGACCTTTCAAAACAAGCGGCTGCTTATCGCGAGATTTCACTTTTGCTTCGAAGACCACCAGGGCGCGAGGCTTATCCGGGCGACGTCTTTTATCTTCACTCCCGTTTGTTAGAACGCGCGGCCAAGCTCTCAGACCTCAAGGGAGGCGGCTCGTTGACGAGTCTACCAATTATCGAAACGCAGGCAGGTGACATCTCGGCGTACATTCCCACGAACGTGATCTCAATTACTGACGGGCAGATCTTTTTGGAAGCGGATCTGTTCAATAGCGGATTTCGTCCAGCGATCAACGTCGGTAACAGCGTGTCCCGCGTGGGTGGCTCAGCCCAAATCAAAGCCATGAAACAAGTGGCCGGAACGCTGCGCTTGGACCTTGCGCAGTTCCGGGAACTCCAGGCTTTCGCTCAGTTCGGTTCCGATCTGGACAAGGCGACCCAGGCTCAACTCGCTCGGGGCCAACGTTTGACGGAAGTCTTGAAACAGCCGCAATACCAACCAATGGACGTCGAAAAACAAGTGCTAATTATTTGGACTGCAACCAATGGCTACATCGACGACGTTGCGATCGAGAACGTCCGTCAGTTTGAAACGGATCTTTCAAAGTTTGTCGAGAACTCGCATCCGGGTCTGCTGGCCGCCATCAGCAAGCAGAAGACTCTGACTGACGACATTAAGAAGGACCTCAAACAAGTGCTCGAGGACTTTAAGGCGAGTTGGAAGCCAGAAAGTGCAAAAGTCGCCGGAGCATAGTTCCTAACAATGCCGAATCTCCTGGACATTCGCCGGCGAATAAAGTCGGTAAAGAACACGCAGCAGATCACCAAGGCCATGAAAATGGTCTCGGCAGCGAAGCTCAAGCGTGCACAAGACAGAGTCGTCACCGCTCGGCCATTTGCTAACAAGATGATCGAGGTGATCGGTGAGTTAGCGAAACGAACGGACGAAGACTTTCGTCATCCATTGCTCGACCTTCGTGGTAATGAACGATACCTACTCGTGTTGATTACTGCTGATAAGGGTCTCTGCGGCGCTTTTAATACGAACCTGGTAAAAGCAGCACAGGTCTTTATTAAGGAGAACTCGTCACAGGCTGTTGAACTGCTCGCGATTGGTCGAAAGGGCCGAGACTTCTTTCGCAGCCGACACGCTGTCATCGCCGGCGAGTACATTGGACTAACGGGAAAAGGCCGGGTCGAGTTTTCGGAAGCTCTTGAAGTAGCGGGATCGATCATCAAGTTGTACACAGAAGATGAGGGGATAGATAAGGTCTTTCTGATTTACAACGAGTTCAAGTCTGTTCTCCAGCAGCGCGTTATCCTTGAACAACTGCTGCCGGTCGCTCGAAGCGAACAAAACGAGCCCGACTCGAAGGCGCCGGCTTCATTAGTCGACTATATCTACGAGCAACCCCCCGCTCAGATTTTTGCCCAACTACTGCCGCGTTTAGTCGAAACACAAATCTTTCGTGCGTTGTTAGAATCGGTTGCTTCGGAACAAGGTGCTCGTATGACGGCGATGGATTCCGCCTCGAAGAACGCGAGTGAGCTGATTGACAGCCTGACATTGAACATGAACCGTATCCGGCAGGCCGCGATCACAAACGAGATCATCGAAGTAGTATCAGGTGCGGCGGCTTTGTAACGCTCCATTTGAAATTGTAGCCAACACGATGGGAAGCGGACGTTCGCTTCCCATTATTCTTGAAGGTCAGTCAGTTCTAGCATGGAACGCCAGTCGGTCCTGAAAGTTTTCAGCCGCTATGCTCCCCTGGTAGCTTGGCTCGTCTTCATTTCGCTGGCATCCTCCGACAGTTTCTCAGCAGCTAACACGTCTCGCGTCATTGGTCCTCTTGTCCTCTGGTTATTTCCGAACACAACGCCGCACCAACTTGAAACGATCCACCTTGTAGTGCGGAAGCTCGCGCATTTCACCGAATACGCGGTGTTGGGCATCTTGGCCGCACGGACGTTCAGCACTTCTCCTGGTCCGACTATTCGCCGGAGATGGTTTTGGATCTCTCTGGGCATTGTCGTCGCTTATGCACTGGTCGACGAGTATCACCAAAGCTTTGTTCCGAGCCGAACTGCATCAATCTTCGATAGTTTCATTGACATGACGGGCGGCCTGGTGGCGCTTGGGATCATCAATTGGCGGTATCGCCGGAATCGCTCATCAAATTGAATCGTCTCAGCGTATAATTGTTTTCGAGTTACTAATCCTTCGGACGAATGAGAATTTCAACATGGGAATACTTGACAGACTCAGCCCCAGTTCACAGTTCATCGAAGTAATTGAATGGTTGGACGAAACCAATAACACGCTCGTGTATCGGTTTCCCGTGAAGGACCAGGAGATCAAGAACGGTGCGCAACTAATCGTGCGCGAATCGCAGGCGGCCGTTTTTGTA
>Ga0157378_10001526_pt1 | contig 20962 bp, 10 predicted proteins | sample M65metaG_FD_115309 | JGI IMG/M metagenome (GOLD analysis project Ga0157378, IMG submission 115309) | Miscanthus rhizosphere microbial communities from Kellogg Biological Station, Michigan, USA - M6-5 metaG | ecosystem: Host-associated > Plants > Roots > Rhizosphere > Soil | place: USA: Michigan...
ACCAGGTGCCAGCCACAAAGAAGGGAATACTTTGAATAACCTCGGCAATGTAGAGCAGTACAAGCACTATGCATGCCAGCAATAAGTTCTTTTGCCAGGGTTTTCTGTCATCGGGTTTAATATAATACTGCTCCATTTTTTCCTTTAAAAAAGCTTTGAAAAAACCGCGCCACGGCATTATCTCTTAGTCATGATAAAAATAGTCATTAACTTTCAAATAACAAAATTGGTTTGCCGCTGTTTTTGACTGTTAAGATGCCTTGCGGTTTATTTCAAGACTACATTTGTTTGAGTGAGTTATCTAATTTTTTGATTACGTGAGTTTTAGTTTTACATTTGACATACTTGCCCGGTAAATTACGCCCGCGGCAGAATTATTTTTTAAACAAAAAATTAACGCAGATGAAACCTGTTTTATGCTCAGTGCTTGCCATTTTATTATTCCAGGTTGCCAATGGCCAGATAACTATTACTTCTGCTGATATGCCGGTAGTTGGCGATACGCTACGCTACAGTTTTGCATCGCCCGTCGGCAGCACCATTAACCCTGCCGATAGCGGCGCCAACTTTACGTGGAATTATTCTTTGTCTCCCATAAGCCAGGCGGTAGATACTTATCAGCTGGCAGCAAGTGTTAATCCGCTTTATGCGCTGGTAGGCATTACTGCAGCGGGCTACAAGGTAGCAGACAGTTTCCCCATTCCGGGGGGCTTTCTGCCCATCTCCATTAAGGAGATATATACTTTCTTTCTCGTAAAGAGCAGCCCCAGCAGGTACGAGACAAAAGCTTTTGCGGCAAAGATAAGCGGTGTGCCCACACCCATTAATTACACAGAGCCTGATGTGTGGTATCGCTTCCCACTTAATTATGGCAACCTGGACAGCGCTCATTACAAATTGAATATTGCGCTTCCTACCCTTGCATCGCTCAAAGAAATTGGTGTGCGTACAAATTATGTGGATGGCTGGGGCACAATTACCACACCTTATTATACAACTCCGGTTAGCTGTGTGCGTGTGCGCTCCGTCATTCATGAGATCGATTCTGTTTCGGTTGCGGGTTTGCCACTTGCACTTGGCATTCCGCGAAACACCGTCGAATACAAGTGGCTGGTCAATGGTGACCATTACCCGGCGCTTTGGGTTACGAGCCAGCTACTTCCAGGTGGTGGCGAAACTGTGACGAACATTCGTTACCGTGATGTATGGCGCGATACATCAATTGCGGCACATGTATCTTCGGTTCCTTCCATTGTTGCGCTGAAAGCCAGTCCGGTGCCGGCAGTGAATGGTAAGGTCTCGCTGGAGTTGCCTGCTGCGTGGACCGACTTTGTTGTCGAGGTATTTGATATGCAGTCCAACGAGGTGGCGCTATTCAAAAATACTAAGTTGATAGACCTTTCGTCTGTTCCAACAGGAACATATATTGTGCGCGTTATTTCCGGTCAGCAAACGGGCTATGTGAAGATTGTGAAGTAGTCTTTCTATACTTCGTTTGTCTTGCGTACCACTTCTCTTACTATGTGGTCAAGCTCCTTGCTCATCATACCTATCACTTCCATCAGCTCCCTGTTCAAAGGATCAGCCAGGTTGTCGAAATTGAAAAGGTCATGCAGCCCTATAATATTGGCCAGGGGTCTGCGCAGCTTGTGCGACTCCATAAAAGCAATATCGCGCAGCGCATTGTTTTGCTGTTCTATCTTGTGCAGGTGCCTGCGCTGCTCGGTTATGTCGCGTGCATAACAGCTTATGCTCGTTACATCGCCTGAGTCGTTGAAGATTGGAGTGAAGCTTACTGCGGTATAAGTGAGCACACCACCTACTGTCATATCTTCCACCGTCTGAAAATTGTTGCCTTCCAGTGCCAGGTTGTAGCACATTTCAAACTTCCCGAGATAGCCTTTGTGTTCATTGTTAAACAATACATGCTCGCCTTTGCCCAGCTCCTGGCCAATGAAATTATGCACCCACTTCCTGAATGCATGGTTGCACTCAAGGATAGTGAGCTTAGTATCTACCAGCCATATCGGGTCGCTGGTATTGTTGATAAGCGCACGCAAATGCTGCTCTGCGGCCACCACGCTGTCTATCGCGTTAGCTTGTACTTTCATGACGCTATTTTAATGCCCTGCAATTACTGGTGATGGTTAATAGTGGTAATGGTGAGGGCCTCATGTGCGCCTGTTTTATAGTGTTTTCAGGTATTCAATTACTGCTTTTCGTTCGTGATCGGCTAGCTTATCGCCGAAATAGTGTCCATAGTTTCCATAGCCTGGTAAGTTAGTATTGTACACATTTTTCTTATCGGGTTCCTCCTTCGCCTCGTATTGCCAGCCCAGGTGCTCATAGTCATATTCCGGCTTATCGAAATTCCTTGTCCAGAACCTGGGCCGCTGCCTGCTGTTCAGAACACCCTCAATAGTGGGTACGGAACCATTGTGCAGGTAGGGTGCTGTTATCCACACACCGTCCAGTGGCGGGGCTACATAGCCGTTTTCGGGCACTAATTGTGCGGCATAGGGCGTCTGCGCAAACCAGCTGTTGTTGAACCAGTCCACGAATGGCTTGGCCTGTTGGTTCGACTGAAAAAGCAATGAGTCTGTCTTTACTATCGCTCCGGGCACCAGTAGGTTGGGGTAGGCCCCGTCTGGTCCATAGGTACCGTGGCAGCCGCTGCAGGAGCCTATGAAAATTTTTTTTCCCCGTGCGGCAAGATCATTGTCAATAGCCCGTGGGTAGGCCGGTGGCTTTAGCGATTTAATATATGCCAGTACATCACCGAAATGGCTGAAAACTTCGCGAGCCTCGGCAGAATCCGACACCGTAAGAATATTGCTCAGCATCAGGAATTTACCAAAATCTCCCCGCCCGAAGCCATTGTAGAACATAGCGTTCTTTTTCTTCAGCAGCCACCATGCGGGCACGTCGGTAGGCACTACGCTCTCAGGTAACTGTAGCAGGGCAGTATCGCTCCATACAAGGGTCTTCGCGTCGCGGTGGGCCACCAGCACGGCTGCCAGCCGGTCAGCAGAATTTACGCCCCTTACCTCCGTTTCTATTTCAGGATTGACTACCTGCATGGATTGCAAAAAAGCATGCGCTGCATTATACTTTGCAGGAGCGGTCAGTTTCCACTGGTTCAGCAGGCTTAGCTTTTTAGTCCTTTTGCCGGCATCGGTCAAATCCATCGAAGCATTCCCCAGACCCACATACAGCTTGTCTTCAAACACGCTTGAGTGGCATTGCAGGCAGGTGGGTATGACGACATCCATACCATCGGCATTGGTAATTACATTATACCCATGGTCCACATTGGCATTCTTGCCGTCGCGCTGCAGGTAGTTTTTCCCCTTGCCCGATGCAAACACGAAGAAATCATAGGGAAGTCCACTCTTCAGGAAATCGCCGGTAGTAAGGTACTTATAGCCCGCACCCGCATCCCCGCCCCGCTGCTCGCTGGGTGGAATAACGTGTGGTTGCTCACCTTCCTTGTCTCCTTTCACAAAAGCCGTCAGAAGCACAGTGGTAATTGTGATTACCAGTAGCTTGGTCTTCCTCATGTATAGTGGATGAATTAACCAAATTTAGTTAAATATTTCTTATCACGTAAACTATTTACAAAAAAATGATACGAAAGTAATGTACACCCATCCCCCAAAAAACTACCATACGCGAAGGGATGCAAGATTACAACTTGCTGGTTAATCAAACTTGTAAATGCTATATTTGTTTCTATATTTACGGTATTTTGGTGGCTATATCTCAGCCCTGTTGCCCATCATTTAAGTGTTGTCGGTATCGACGATCACATGAAATATTTGAAAGTATGTTTGGTGAAGTTTTTCTGAAAAGTAACGTTGAGAATATTTTTAATGCTTTTGGCATTTGCGACAAGATATCAAAACCGTTGCTTACGGTGAATGATGTCGGTATTTCCTACCGTACCATCAATAACTGGGAGGCCAATGGACTGATGTTATCTGAGCGGGCGAATAGCCGGAACTGGCATAAATTCTCATTTATTGATTTCGTATGGCTGAACATAGTTTTTGAATTGCGGCAGCTTGGATTTCCACTAACCAAGATCAAAAAATTGAAGGATTTTCTGAGCGAAAACATAGATGAAGATAGCTTGTTGTCTGTAAAACGCCCGGAGGCTCGTATCTTCTTAAATAACACTAACCTCAACCGTTTGGTATTATTGCTGGCCGAAATAATGTATAATAAGAATCACATTGCGTTGCTTTGCAACAAGGAAGGCGGCTTTTATGTTTACAATGAGCAATTGGTGAAAGAAGACAAATCAGGTCTGGATCTCAGCCAATTTCAGTTCAGCAATTTTGTATCGGTGTCTCTCACCGACATTATAATAAAATACCTTGTTAGTGCGAAATTGGAAATCATCCGGGAGACTAAAATTATAAGCGAAGTGTTTTTGGCAACGCTGGACAAACTCAGGAAAAAGAAAACGAAACAGTTAATGTTCCAGATGAGCGAACCTGAAGTCTTGTTGTTTCATTCCGGGCAAACAAGGACTTACGACGAATTTGTCATAGCGGCGGTAAGGTTGATATTGACGTTGAAATTCCAGACATTTCAAAGCGCAGAGACAGAGCCTTCTTCAGACCAATAGGGATCACATGTGGCTTGTGAACTTTACAGCGGCTAATTTTTGAAGGATAATTGGGGTGCAGGCGCAATAAAAAAAGCCATCCTGAAGTATTATTTCAAGATGGCTTTAATTCAAAACCGATTTTACTTGGCTAGTTCTGCCTTTTTTATGTGGAATAACTCCTCGTAGAAATGCCTGATCTTAACCGGGTCAAAACTCAGGATGGTTCCGCCACCTTCAAAATGCGTAATGAAAACCTGCCCTAATGCCCAGGTGGATGCAGCAGCAAAGCCGGGCACCATAACCACACTGGCTATCCCGCCGATCACAGGGATCGACTTAATTACACCCTTTCCAATCGACGTGCCGATTGATGTCGCGGCAATGCCCGCAGTAAGGCTGCCTATTACCTGCTTGCCCCATTGATGCGTAAATTTCACATCGCCTTCGCGGTCACGGTCACGGTCATATATTTTGGCTATCTTATGCAGCATAGTAAGCTGCAGTGCCGAAATTGCTGCCATGTCCACAAGGGGCATCGGCACAAGACCAGCGGCGCCGGTCCACAACATAAAATTCTTAACGACTTTTTCTGCTTCTATTTGTGCCGGGCTGTCACCATGCTCTTTTTGCTTTTTAACGATATTGCGCTCATACCACGACAATTCTTTTTCAGGTTTCGCGGCAGCGGCCTCTTCAGTTTTTGATTTTGCAGGATCAATTGCCATAAAATAAGTTTTTTTGGTTTGGTTTAATCAAATGTAGATAGGATGCAGGCCGCTTGCAAGCAGAATTGAAGGTTTTTCAGTATATTATACCTGCATGTATGATTTCAAATACCGCATTGAACGGATCAAAATAGGCCGATACGTCAGATAAGCGCGATTTGCGATGGCGTATAAGGCCGCTACCATCGCTGTTTCAAAGTCAGTAGACCTCCGTAGTGATAGCAGTTATTTCGCACCCGCCTTTGGCGCAGGCTCTTTGAGCACTAACAGAAAGAGCAAGGTGAGAATAGGCGTAAGCAAAATACTTAGGATAGCCACACCCCAAAAACCAACTCTAGTGCGTGTACCCATCAGGCCGCAAATAATACATAGTATCACGTAAGCAATAACTAATTGGATCATAAAGCAGTTTTAGTCATAAAAATAAAAATTCTATAATAAAGTTTTTATTGCCCTGATACGATAACCGGATTATTCGTTCCCTGGGGAACAATGATTGTTTTTGCGTTAGGAGAAACCGACAATTTTTGAAAGGCATCAATTTGTTTCAGTTGCAGGTAGGCCTGCGTAAGCCCGCCGTTAATTGTATCTTCCGCCATCCTCGTAGCCGCTGCTTCAATAACGGTTATATCTTTTTGTTTCATTGCCACGAATTCCCTGAAATCATATTCTTGCGCCAACTGTTCTTTCTCCAGTTTACTTTCTATTGCATCCACAACTCTTTTCGGCAGCTCGATGTTGAGTATAACGAGGTCTTCAAGAGTAACATCCCCATCCCTGAGTTTGTCTTTGGCCAGCCGGAGAACCTGCAGCCTGACGGTATCAAAGTGCATTTTATATAGTTGCTCGGGTGTAAGATCGGAGATAATAATTCTTACCGCCGACTCAACTTCAGGTTTTACAAAAAGCTGTCCATAGTCTACTCCGTAATTTCTGAAAATGGGTACTAAGCTATCCCGGATAGGGTAATACCTGTAGTTGATCTGCACCTTTGTAGTCACACCATTTTGCATCAGGATATTGATAGTGGTATCTACTTTTTGCTGCCGTAGGTTGAACTCATAAGTAGTGTTCCAGGGCCACGTGAGATAGGCCCCTTCCTTATATACAGCAAAGGAATCTAAGCCCCCCGTCAACGGATTATAAATGATTGAAGCTACCGCGGGGCCATTCACTTTTACGATGCGATGGTACAAAATCACAAAGATCAAAAGCACTACGAGCAGTGCGATGGTTATATTTATTTTTCTTTGGCTCACAGCGTTGCTTTATTATGAAACTTTATACTCTGCAAAATTTCCGTACTCCATTTTATAAATTTTGTCCGCCTTGTGAAAGTAATGGTCATCGTGGGTAATGGCTATAATCGTCTTTCCTTCTTTCTGAAATTCAAAGATGAGCTCATCATAAAAATACTTTCTGAATTCGGGATCCTGGTCGGCGGCCCACTCATCGAACACAAGCACAGATTTATTTTCGAGCATCAACGAGATCATTGCCAGTCTTTTCCTTTGCCCCGTTGATAGGTTTACGTTGGTGTATGCACCGTTTCTATACCCCGTTTTTTCTGATAACCGCATCTGCTTCAGCAGCTTGATCACTTTCTTTTCATCGAGATCCTTTATCCCATAAAGTTCAGAAAATATAAAGAAATCCGAAAAGATCACCGCAAACAATTCACGGTACTCCTGGATGTGGTCTTGGTGCACCGGCATGTCGTCCACATTTATGCTGCCGGTGTCCGGTTGATAAAGTCCGGTGATCAGCTTAATAAGTGTGGATTTGCCACTACCATTTCCCCCAACTACAAATATAATTTCTCCTTTCTTAACGCTGAAATTCACCGGGCCAATGCCGAAAAGCTCTTTACCTGCTTCGTCTTTGTAAGCAAACCCAAGATTTTTGAATTGTATTTCTTTGAACTCCTCGAAGATGCCACTAAGCTCAGGATCTTCGGGAACAGATGATTTTTTTCCTTTTAACCGGTCTTCAAGTTTAGTAAGATTGGTAACGGCAACCGTCGCTTTATTGATTGAGTCAAAAGTGCTGATGGCTTCCCCAAGGGGCATTATAATGAAGAGGATCGTTGACGTAATTTTTACTACATGGCTAAGAACCTCCTTGTCCAATACCGGGACTATATAAACCATGGTGCCCAAAAGAGTATATAGAAATGCATAGGCAAATACAATATAGTAGGACATCCTGGAGGCGGTAATTATTTTTTTCTCCTTAACCTCGTTCGCAATTGTCTGAATCTTGCCCAGGAAAAGATCAAATTTCTTCTGCTGATTTAATTTAATTTCCTTGAAGCCGCCCATCACTTCATTGATCTTATCGAAATACCGCGTCTCCAGTTCATTAGCTTCGGCGATCTCTGATTGAATTTTCTTACTGCCGATTATAAAATTAGACAACGCAAAAAACATAACTATTATGGTAATTACCAGCGCCGTAATATTGAGAAATCCAAGGTAGATCATTGCAAAAAAGACCAAAACCATGGCCTGACACCCAGTGACAATCGATGTCGCTGAATTGCTGATCTCATTGGTGTCTTTTGTGAGGCGCGCATACATCTCAGCTCTTCCTAGTTCCTCAAACTCAGGTAATTCGGTATTCATCAGGTATTTTACCAATCTTTCCCGTATGCCAAATACCACGTTTTCAGCAAAAAAAGCCGTTAGTTTCAAGGCTCTTCTTTTTGTAATAACGTAAATGGAAAATACAATTATGAAGATAAGAATGAACTGTATATTGAATTTGTTTTCTGTAACTTTTGAGGTTGAGTAGTTGATCACAGATAGCAAAAGAGCATTTGACAATCCCGATATAATCGTCATTGTCAATATGGAGATATAGGTATTGTCTTTCGCCTCCCTCTTAATGAAATCAATTAAAATACGTACGTTCATACAAAGCCAGAATATTGGAAGGTGCTTAACGGCCTACATCTTATGTTAATGCCAATATTAGGTGCCACAATATAGAAAAAAGTAGTTCAGAAAATAAATATGAATTGCGATTATGTAGCTCCTGTAGAAAAAATTAGCAATTGCATAATAACGGAAGCTAATCGGCAGGCTGGAAAAATCCGAAGCGGCCTTTTTTCATAACTATTTGTTTATTGCAGTTTGCAGGAATAACTATTATATTTGTGCTTATAACCCCATATTTGTTGTTCATAAGGGAATGTTTGTAAAAAGAACATCTTTTAGTCCGTATATTTTATTAGTGAATTCTTAATCTCCGAGCCAATGAAAAATGAGTTACAAGGAAATTGTCTTATAGATAAAGACATACTGGAAGCCCATAAGAAACTTAAATGGTGGGTGGTCCCTTTTAGAATAACGGTAAAACTTGCGGCATACGCTGCCTGCGTTTATTTTGTCTTAAAGCCCGGATATGAATACTCAAGATTAATATTGGTGCCATTCATGGCCCTGATCCTGGCAACTTGTAAGAATGTCGCTCACTTCTATATTCATTACAACCTGCGCAACAGGAAAATGAACAGGGTACTGGGCATTTTCTGGTCAAGTTTAATACTACAGAACTTTTCTTTTTTTAAGTACGAACATCTTAATCATCACCGCTTTGCGGGAGTGGATGGAGATACCATTCCTCATAAATATTTTGAAAGCTTCTGGATATATATCGGAGCTCTTGCAGGCGTTTTTGACTGGCGAACCAGTTTTAAAGAGATATCTTCATTTGCAAGAAACCGTTTCCCTGGCTTTATCAAGACCGAAAAGCAAAAAAAGCAGATCAGGGAAGACAATGTTGTTGTGATCATCTGGTTCATTATAGTGGTCATTCTTACCATACTATTCCCCAAAGCATTCTTATTAACTTATTGGTTGCCAATATGTCTGGCGCCGGGCGCCTTCTTCATATTTGCAGCTGCTGAGCATTACGGGCTGAATAGTGAGGAAGATCCGGACATTGCGTACAACACCCGGACAGTTAAGAGTAGCCCAATCGTTCGCTTTATCCAGTGGAACAGTAATTATCATGCTGAGCACCACTACTTTCCGAATGTTCCGCTCCTTAATCTTCACTCCCTGAGCAAACACACCAATGGTCTTTACTACAATAAAGAAAAATCATATTTCCATTACCATATTAAGTTGATCAGGAGTCTGTTCAACAATAATAAGGGATTGGGTATTTCAAGAAGTGAACACGAAAGTGAACAAAAATCGATCAAACGACCTGAGCTAAGTGTAGCCGATAGTAATTGAAGACTTGGTTAATTATTGATTTCAGTTTACTGGAATCATGTCGTATTTATTCAGGTACTCAAGAGCAACCTTATGATATCTTTCAGGAATGTTCTTTTTGTGATACTTAAGATAGCATTTAAAATGGCTGATATCGTTGACCAGGAAATTGATATCGCTGCTAACCATAAACCTGATTGCCAGCAAAGGTATAGGAGAGACCAGCGGGCGAAAGTCGGGATTCCATAAGCCACTCTCCTGGCAACCCTGGTAAAACTGCCCTATCATGAGCCCTTTCTCTATAAAGTAAATTTTTTGTTCTTTCTGTATTTCGTCAACTAAGGCACTGATTTCGTCGGAAAAGAAAGGGATTACAATCGTTTTAAAATATCTGTCGTAACCCTTTATCGGTTCCAGTGTTAAGAATTTGTCGCGAAGCTCATTGATTTTATTTAAAATGTCTTGCTTGGTCAGCTTTTCATCCGTCATGGGGCAAACCCAAAAAGTATTGTTTCTGATGGCGCCGGGCGTAAATGGACAAACGATGCCGTCGCGGCCAAGTTCAGCATGCGGTTTAGAGAGGAAGTCGTACGCCCAGTCGCTGAATGACTTTAGCTTTAGCTGATAATCTTCTGAGAATTGTTGCAAATACTGCTCATTGATGATGTCTTCGAATGTAAATAGGCCGTTCATAAACTATTAAAAATTTAATAAAAATAGATTTTTGCACAAAATAACACAGGGTTAGAAAAAAAAGAAAAAAAAGACATTATTTTTATGAAATTAAGGTGAGAATAGTTTTTGAAATATAAAATTGTATCTTGCATTCACTTTTATAATTATTTACTGAATTAATGTTATATTATTATGAATCTCCATGAAAAACTTCATAGTATAAAGCAGTTACCTATTTCAGAATTTCAAAAACGATTTTTTCTGGAATGGGCGTTAGCTCCGGACGATTGCACATATAATGAATTTGTTCTAAATAAAATTGCTGGCAATCTAAATATAGAATTATTTAGAAGAGCCTGTGAAGTCGTCGTCAAGACTAACCAGGTATTTCATGCCCAATATTCGGCCGATGGTGCGCATAGCTGGTTTCGTCCCTTTGAAATCGATGACTGTTTCTTCTTTTCAAATACGGAGCAGGGACCAATAGAATCGCACTTAACCTCGCTGATAAACATTCCGTTCGATCTGACAAAGGATATTCTGGTGCGATTCTATTTAATTCAATCACCAGCGGACCGGGGGGGCGAATTCTATTTTTTATTCATTGCCCATCACATCGTCGTGGACCTGGTGACTGCGAAACATGTCATTAATCAGATAGGGGAGTCCTACAATTTGCTATTGCAAGGTTTTGAGCCAATGGCAGAGTGTGATGGCACGTTTACTAAAGCGATTGAAACAGAGGAGCAAATAATTAATACAGAATACAAAGAAAAAGCGCAGGAATTCTGGTTGCGATTTATTGGTGATGCTCCTTTAAATATCAGTTTGCCCTACCGCTCTGATGCTACCGCAATCAATTTAGATCATAACGTTGCCGATAAAACGGGCGATTTTATTGACTTTGAACTTGACAAGAACGAATCTGATCATTTGAGGGCCTTCGTTAAACAGAGAGGCACGAGTTTGTTCATCGCTCTTTCTGGTTTATATGGCCTGGTACTCAATAAGTACAGTAACCAGGGTAAACTACTCATTAGTTACCCCATCAATGTGCGGCCAAAGAAATTTATGGCTGCTACCGGAAGTTTTGTAAACAATCTGCCGCTTAAAATTGACTTCGATAAAGAAGAGACTTTTGATAGCCTGTTGCACTCGCTGACGTTGCAGCGCAAAGAGGTGCGCGAGTTTCAGTACTATTCTTTTACCGACATTATTCATGATCAGAAGAAGTATAGGGACGGGGAAACTAATGGGTTTATCAATGCCGGATTTATTCAATCGAATCTGAGTACGATTACCTTAAACCTGGATGATTCTGAGGCCAACCCGGTTAATATTCTCAATAAGACCAAAGTCTATAATGAATTAGGATTAATTGTTGATACTGATAGTTTGGGCCGGATCAGGTTTCGCCTCGAGCACCGGAAAGCATTGTTTGAAAGAGATCTGATAAGACGCTTTGTAGCCTCGTTTTTGAAAGCACTCGCAGATGTTGCAGCGGGCACGGAAATAGCTATCAGAAAGTATAGCGTGCTCGGGGCTGAAGAGGCTGAACGCGTTTTATCAATATCCCGCCCTCAGTACAAGGAATACCAGGAAAGTAGCGCTATCCATCGGTTGTTCGAAGCGCAATGTGTAGTAGCTCCCTCTAAGACAGCGTTGGTTTTTGAAGGGCAAACTTTGAGCTATCAGCGCTTGAATGAAAAGAGCAACCAGTTGGCGCGCCGCATCAGGGGGCAATATGAGTGCCTCTTTCAGCGACCGCTAAGACCCGATGTGCTCATAGCATTGTATGTAGAGAGGAGCCTGGAGATGCTGGTGGGAATACTGGCAATACTAAAGGCGGGGGCGGCATATGTGCCGTTAGAAACAAATATTCCGCAAGATCGTCTTGATTTCATCCTGGCTGATAGCAATGCTGAACTGATACTGTGCATGAAACGGCGCGATGGCGGTCTGAAGCCTGCCAGCCTGCCTGGGGACCGTGCTATTGCAATAGACCTCGATGAATCATTTTATCAATCGGAGGAAACCGCCAACCTGCAGGATTGCAGCAGCGCGTCTGATCTTGCATACGTCATCTATACTTCTGGAACTACCGGCAAGCCCAAAGGTGTAATGGTAGCGCACAAAAGTGTGTTGAATCTCGTTGATTCAATAAAGAACAGCGTTGACTCGGCCGATGAAACTGATAACATTCTAAGCCAGGTAAGTTTTGGATTCGACGCCTTTGTGAATGACTGGACGAAGGCGCTATTGAATGGGGGAACACTCTTCTACAACAGCACTCCTCTTGGTAGCGCCGAGTTTGTAGCATTTGTCAATGAGCATAAGATCACGCAAACCGTTTTCCCTTCCGCGTTGCTGAAGACCATTAAACCCTCGGGCTTACCTACGCTTAAGAAGATCGTAACAATGGGCGATCTGAATGACCGGAGTGTCTTTGACGAGTGGAGCCGGCACCTGACGATCATCAACGGATACGGGCCCACCGAGAATACTGTTTGCACTACGCAGCACAAATATTCCAGGGGAGATTCAAACACCAATATCGGCATACCGCTTTACAATACCTGCCTGTATTTGCTTGATGCAAATATGCAGCCGGTTCCCATTGGTGTGATAGGCGAATTGCACATAGGTGGGGCTGGACTCGCGAGAGGATATCTGAATCGTCCCGATCTTACAGCCGAACGTTTTATTCCAAATCCCTTTGCCACGGAGTTAGACGAGCTTAAGGGCTACACAAGGCTGTACCGCACAGGGGACTTGATGAGATGGCTGCCCGACGGCAACCTGGAATTTATCGGCAGGGCAGACAACCAGGTAAAGATCCGCGGTTTCAGGGTAGAGCTAGGTGAGATAGAACATGCGCTGATGCGGATCCGCGGCGTAACGCAAAGCTGCGTTGTGGTAAAGGAGCGTGAAACGGAATCAGGTCGCAGAAAATACCTCGTGGGCTATTACGTCTCCGATAAAAATGAAACACTGCCTGCTTTTGATCTGATGATGTCGGAATTGTCCCGGACACTTCCGGAATACATGGTTCCCGAGGCACTGGTGCCGCTTGAATCATTTCCCCTGACCGTCAATGGTAAGCTGGATAAAAGGGCGCTGCCTGATCCAGACTTCAGCCGGCCGCGTGAGTATGTAGCGCCGGTTACCGAAGCAGAAGCAGCGCTGTGCCGGATATGGCAGCAGGTACTGGGACTGGAACAAATAGGAGTGACGGATGATTTTTTCAGGATAGGCGGAGACTCTATACTCAGTATCCAGGTGTCGGGGCTCATACGGCAATTGGGTTATAACTGCCAGGTAAAAGACGTATTTGAAAGCAGGACGGTCAGGCGGCTGTCTGCTGCATTAGCGGGCAGGACATCCGAGGTAGCGTTAAAGACGGAGCAGGGGCTGCTGACAGGCGAGGTGGGATTGTTGCCCATACAGCAATGGTTTGTTGATCAGGTCGAGCATGGCTCATTTGCAGCGCCCGGCCACTGGAATCATAGTTTTCTTGTGCGCGTGCCATTGCTCGATACCGAGCGGTTGACCTCTGTCATTAGTGAGTTGGCTGCTTATCATGATGTGCTGCGCATTAGGTTCGCAAAAGAGCAAAGCGGAGCCTGGAAACAATATTATCAGGCTGAGATACTGCTGCCCGAATTGCAGACGGTGGACATAAGAAAGCATACAGACGCGGAGTTACAGCAGATACTCACAGATTGGCAGAGCGGATTTGATCTGGAGCATGGGCCATTATTCCAGGTAGGCTATCTGCATGGCTATGCCGATGGCAGCGCGCGTATCTTCTTTGCTGCGCATCACATGGTCATGGACGCCGTGAGCTGGCGGATACTCGCAGAGGACCTGAAGACGTTATTGAGTGGCAGGTCATTGCCGCAAAAGGGCGCCAGTTACCGCCAGTGGGTAACAGCGGTAAGAGCCTATGAACAGCAGCATCCCGGGGAATCTGCCTGGTGGGGCAACCAACTCAGCGCTATCCCTCGCAGTGGGTTAAAACAAGACGGACATGGTTCACATGAAGCGGTGGTCAGGTTAGACAAAGAACTAACAAAATCCTTGCTTCAGCAGGCATCCAAAGCGTATCATACCGAGATCAATGATTTGTTGCTAAGCGCCCTGGCCTATACGCTCCAGGACATCAACGGTCAGGCAGTTCAGGGCATCACGCTTGAAGGTCATGGCCGTGAAGACATAGATGAAACTTTGGACACGAGCCGTACAATTGGCTGGTTTACGAGTATGTTCCCCGTGAGGCTGGCAGTCGGGGAAACGATCGGGGATAGCATTAAAAGCAATAAAGAGCATCTGCGCAGTATCCCGGGCAAGGGCCTGGGTTTTGGTGTGTATGCTACGGCCACAGAACGGAGCTACAATTACAGTGATCTTCCACCGGTCATCTTTAACTACATGGGTCAGTTCGATGTGCAGGAAGGAGACTGGCAGATAGTGGGGGAAAACAGTGGGACGAGCATGGATTCCGCCAACAGGGATCAGAACCTTGTGAATATTAACGGAGGCGTCCGCGAGGGCAGCATGTGGTTCAGTATTGTTACCCGGCTGGGGCAGGCTATAACAGATCAACTGGCTGATCGGTTCCAGTCCCATCTTCAGGCGGTCGCCATGCACTGCGTTGAAAAACTAAAACAGACCGGGGCAGGCTACACGCCCGGAGACTTTAAAGCCGCGAGGATGAGCCAGCCACTGCTCGACAAATTAGCGTCAGCGGCGTCCTCAGCAGGCAATGAAATCGCACATATCTTCCCTGCCACGAGCCTGCAGCAAGGTTTTATTTATTACACACTGAGCCGGCCCGATGATGATGCTTACCGCGTACAGTTGCTCTACGATTACAACGGCGAACTGGACGTGCCAAAGTACATCGAGGCATGGGATTGCTGTATCGCCCGGTATCCGATTTTACGTACGGCATTTAACTGGGACGAGGAAATAGTTCAGATCATCTACCGCAAAGGAAAGCTAACCTGGCAGTTTCACGATCTCAGTCACCTGGCTACCAGCGAAGAACTGGATCGCAATATAGAAGCCATACAACTTGCCGACCGGCAACAGAATTTCGACCTGGCGCAACCAACATTAGTCAGGGTTCATATCATCAGGCAGTCAGTACAATGTTACACGATTTTAAAGACCGAGCACCACAGTGTAGCAGATGGCTGGAGCGGTCCCATAATTCTGGGCAGCGTACATGACTACTACGAAAGCCTGAAAGAAGGCAGGAAAATAAGTATTGATGAAGACATTGCCTACATAAAGGCACAGGAATATATCTCGAAGAACAGGGCCACAGTACAGGCTTACTGGGAAAAGACGTTGTCGGGAACGGAAGGCGCTAATGATATCAGTGCACTGCTGAGTACCCCCATTGATTTGCGGAGCTATCGTAGCGTAGCCAGGCCCGTATCAAAAAAACTGTCGGTAACCGGGGACTTATACAAATCGTTAAAAGACTTCAGTCAGCGGGAGGGCGTCACGCTCAATGTGATCATACAGTTCATCTGGCACAAATTGTTGCAGGTCTATAGCAGTAGCCTGCAGACCATTGTGGGTACTACGGTATCGGGGAGAGATCTGCCGATAGAAGGCATTGAAGAAAGCGCGGGATTGTACATCAATACCCTGCCGCTGGTCATAGACTGGGATAATGAACATACCATACAGTCTCAACTGCAGCACATACAGCAGCGGATTACAGAACTGAATACACACAGCTATGCCGACCTGGCCAAGCTGCAGAAAAACGGCGAACGGTTGTTTCATAGCCTGTTTGTATATGAGAACTACCCGATTCCAAAAGACAGCAAGGAAACCTCGAAGATCAGTCTGAGGAGCGCTGTAGAGAAGGTTGACTATCCGTTGAGCATTACTTCCTTTGAGCATCACAATGAACTAAGTGTATCGCTCGACTATGATGGCGCATGCATGGACGATGAAAAAGCAGGGCAGCTCATAACCATGCTGGAGCGGATGTTGCTCCAGGTAATGCAGGAACCCGGCAAACCGCATAAGGCGGTGAGTCTGCTCGGCGCCGAAGAACGCACGCAGATTGTGGATAGCTGGAACGCGACAAAAGTTGAATATCCGGAGGACAAAACAATTCTGGATCTTTTTGAAGAACAGGCCGGCAAAACGCCAGGCAATACTGCCGTGGTGTTTGGCGATAGGACCCTGACCTATAGCGGGCTGAACATATTAAGTAACCAATTGGCGGATTATCTGCGCCTGAATTATAGTATTAGTCCGGACGACCTCGTAGGCATAAAGGTGGAGCGGAGCGAGTGGATGATTTTGGCTATGCTCGGCGTTCTGAAATCAGGTGGCGCATATGTCCCCATTGATCCGGACTATCCGGAGGAGCGCATTGACTATATGATCAGCGACAGTGGCTGCCGCCTCGTGTTGGATGAAGAGGAGTTAGCTAAGTTCAGGCTGAATCAGCATAATTATGATTGGGCAAATAAGCCGTCAGGTGTGCATGCCCGTAATCTTGCCTACTGTATTTATACCTCTGGCTCCACGGGTAGTCCCAAGGGCGTATTGCTGGAGCACAGTGGCCTGGTCAATCTTGCCCTGACTCAGACGACGGAGTTTAATATCAATGCCTCCTACAGAATACTGCAACTCTCTTCAATCAGTTTCGATACTTCGGTAGAGCAGATCTGGATGGCGCTGGTCAATGGCGCCACATCCGTTATTGCCAGTAAGGAACTTCGGGAGGACGTCAACTCCCTGGAACAGTATATTGTGGATCAAAGGATCACTTATATTGATGCAGTTCCATCATTATTAAGTGCATTAAGCTTAGCGGATTTCAGTCACCTTAAATATGTGATCTCAGCGGGCGAGGCTTGTACTGTTGCGCTAGCTGAAAAATGGAGGGGCAAGTGTAATTTTTATAACAGCTATGGCCCCACGGAGACCACAGTAACATCGAATCAGTTTCTTGTAAGCGCCACCGGTAACTATTCAGAATCGATTCCAATCGGCAAGCCGTTGTCAAACACTTATTCGCTGATACTGGATGCCGATAGAAACCTCTTGCCACCCGGCTTGCCAGGCGAGTTATATATAGGTGGCGCGGGAGTAGCCAGGGGCTATCTGAATCGCCCTGAATTGACGGCGCAGAAGTTCATTGAGAATCCATACCAACCCGAAGACCGGATTTACCGCACGGGCGACCTGGTCCGGTGGCTGCCAGATGGCAGCCTGGAATACCTGGGCAGAATAGATGACCAGGTAAAGATCCGTGGCTTCCGGATCGAATTAGGCGAAATAGAACATGCGCTGTCGCAGATAAGCGGCATCAGCCAATGTTGTGTTATAGCCCTGGAACGCCAGGTTGACTTGGGCACGAGTAAATACCTTGCAGGCTATTACACATTTGGAGAAAGCACACAGCCGCTTTCGCAGGATTTCATCATAACTGAACTGTCGCGAACGCTCCCTGATTACATGGTGCCCGCTGCGCTGGTAGAGATGAAATCATTTCCACTGACAGCCAACGGCAAGGTGGATAAGAAGGCGCTTCCTGATCCTGATTTCAGGCAGTCTTCAGGTGAATATGCAAGCCCGGCTACAGAAGCAGAAACGGCTCTTTGCCGCATATGGCAGCACGTGCTGGGGTTGGAACGTGTTGGTGTAACGGATGATTTTTTCAGAATTGGTGGAGATTCTATACTCAGTATCCAGGTGTCGGGTCTGGTTCGCCAACTCGGCTACAACTGCCAGGTAAAGGACGTCTTCGAAAGCCGTACCGTCAGGCAATTGGCCGGGATATTGATTGCGAGAAGTGCGGAGGTATCGGTAACCACAGAGCAGGGGGTACTGGCCGGAGAGTTGGGTTTATTGCCTATCCAGGAATGGTTTGCCGGGCAGGTCAATAATGGAGCATTTACCGTGCCTGGTCACTGGAATCAAAGCTTCCTTGTGCGTGTGCCTGAGCAGGACGCGAAGAAGCTGGCATCTGTTATCGGGGAGTTGGCTGGGTATCATGATGTACTGCGCGTCAGGTTCGCGCGCGTGGCAGGGGGATGGAAACAATATTATCTGCCAGACATTTCGTTGCCTGAGCTTAAAGCAGTGGATGTAAGCCGGCATACCGGTGAGGACTTACAACAAATACTTACAGACTGGCAACTCGGATTTGATCTTGAGCATGGGCCTTTGTTCCAGGCGGGCTACCTGTACGGTTATGCCGATGGCAGCGCACGTATCTTCTTCGCCGCGCACCACATGATTGTGGATACCGTGAGCTGGCGGATACTCGCAGAGGATATGAAGACACTGCTGGGCGGCAGATCGCTATCGCGTAAGGGCAGCAGCTACCGGCAGTGGGTAGATGCCGTAAGAGCTTATGAGCAGCAGCATCCCAATGAATCGTTGTGGTGGGGCAACCAGCTAAGTTCTATCCCGGCCAGCAGTTTAAGTGCCGTCGATGGCGGCCCCTGTGAAGCTGTAGTCAGGTTAGACGGGGAACTTACGAGGTTTTTATTACAGCAGGCATCTGAAGCCTATCATACCGGGATCAACGATTTGCTGCTAACTGCGCTGGCCTATGCGCTTCAGGACATAAATGGACAGGCTGTCCAGGGCATCACCCTCGAAGGTCATGGTCGCGAAGACATAGATGCGTCCCTGGATACAAGCCATACAGTAGGGTGGTTTACAACCATGTTCCCGGTAAGGCTTAAGGTCCGCGGCACAATAGGGGAGAGTATAAGAAACAATAAAGAGCATTTGCGCAGCATTCCAGGCAAGGGGCTTGGCTTCGGTGTTTTTGCTACATCCGGTGCGCATAGCTATGGTTACAGCGACCTGCCCCCGATCATTTTCAACTACCTGGGTCAGTTCGATGCACGGGAAGAAAATTGGCAGATAGTGGATGAAGCCAGTGGTATGAGTGTGGATATGGCCAATAGGGATCATAACCTCGTGAACATAAACGGTGGTGTGCAGGATGGCAGCATGTGGTTCAGCTTTATTACCTACCTGGGAGAGGAGTTGACGCAGGAATTTGCAAATCGCTTCCTCGCTCATCTTGAGGCGGTAACAGTGCACTGTATTGAAAAACTGGCGCGCTTGGGAGCAGGCTTTACACCCGGAGATTTTGAGGCAGTGAAAATCAGCCAGCCCTTACTGGACAGGTTAGCTTCATCTGCATCTTCGGCAGGCAATGAGATAGCCGCTATCTTCCCCGCCACCAGCCTGCAGCAGGGTTTTATTTATTACACTTTGAGCCATCCGGAAGACGATGCTTACCGGGAACAATTGCTCTACGACTACCAAGGAGAACTGGACGTGGATAAGTATGTTGAGGCCTGGGAATGCTGCATTGCAAAATACCCCATTCTGCGCACTGCGTTCAATTGGGAAGAAGATATTATCCAGGTTATCTATCGGAAAGGGGTACTGGCATGGCAGCTTCATGATATCAGCCACCTGGCTTCCCGTGAGGAGCTGGAGCGGGCGATAGAAACGATTCAGATTGCAGACCGGCAGCAGGGCTTCGATCTGGCTGCTCCGTCATTACTCCGGGTTCATATTATCAGGCAGTCGCCACGGTGTTATACTATCTTAAAGAGTGAACACCACAGTGTGGCGGATGGGTGGAGCGGCCCTATACTGCTGGCTAGTGTGCATGAGTACTACGAAAAGTTGGAGGGAGCCAGAAAGGTAAATATAGAGGAAGATGTAGCCTACATAAAGGCACAGGAATATATCTGGCAGAACAGGTCCGTTGCACAGGCATACTGGGAAAAAGCCCTGGCGGCAACAGAAAGTGCCAACGACATCAGCCCGCTGCTGAGCGCTCCCATAGATCTGCACAGCTACCGCAGCGTTGCACAGCCGGCATCTAAAAACCTGGCGATAACCGGTGAGTTCTACCAATCGTTGAGGGATTTCGGCAAGAGAGAAGGGGTTACCATAAACGTGATCGTACAGTTCATCTGGCACAAGCTGCTGCAGGTATATAGTGGCAGCTATCATACCATAGTGGGTACAACGGTGTCGGGCAGAGACCTTCCTGTTGCGGGCATAGAGGATAGCGCCGGCTTATATATCAATACCCTGCCGCTGGTCATAGACTGGGACAATGACCAAACGATACAATCTCAGCTTCAACAGATACAGCAGCGCATTACAGAGCTGAACACACACAGCTATGCCAGCCTGGCAAAGCTGCAGCGAAACGGCGAGCGGCTGTTCCATAGCCTGTTTGTTTATGAGAACTACCCGATGCCCGAAGAAATAGGGGCCACCTCGAAAATCAATTTAAGAGAGTCAATAGAGAAGATAGATTATCCTTTGAGCATTACTGCCCTGGAGCAGGGCGCAGGGCTGACCTTGAGCCTTGGATACGATGCGCACTATGTCACCGACGAAAAGGCAGAGAATATCATTGCCACGCTGGAGCGGATGCTGCGCCAGGTGATGCACGAACCCGGCAAATCACACAGGGCCATCAATCTGCTGAGCGCAATCGAATATGTGCAGATGGTCCGCGGGTGGAATACAGTGGTATCTGATTTTCCGAAAGACAACACGATCTGCCGGCTGTTTGAAGAGCAGGCACTGCAGGTTCCGGACAATATTGCCGTTACACTTGAAGGCGAGCGCATAACCTACCGGGAGCTTGATGAAAAGAGTAACAGGCTGGCAAAGTACCTGCGCACACAATACCA
>Ga0157378_10001527_pt1 | contig 20930 bp, 19 predicted proteins | sample M65metaG_FD_115309 | JGI IMG/M metagenome (GOLD analysis project Ga0157378, IMG submission 115309) | Miscanthus rhizosphere microbial communities from Kellogg Biological Station, Michigan, USA - M6-5 metaG | ecosystem: Host-associated > Plants > Roots > Rhizosphere > Soil | place: USA: Michigan...
TGTGTCGGGCGCTCCCGGTCGTCGATAAAACGCGCAGAAGGTGCAGACGACGTTGCACACGTTTGTGTAGTTCACATTTCGATCGATGATGTAGGTAACTATATTCCCGGGGTGCCGGTGCGACCTTATTACATCCGCGGCGGCGCCCATCGGGGCGATATCATGTGACTCAAGTAGCGTCGTACACTCCGCGACGGTCATTCGTTCGCCAGCTAGAGTTCGATCCAATACAGATTGGACGTTTGATGTGTTGGTCATGATTCCTATGTTGAATACTAAGCTACTGCCCAACTGTTTTCAACGGCTTCAACTCAGAAAGCAGTCCATGTTTGTGGGCCAGTTGAAAGTAAAGTTCGAGCCCCTTGCGAAGCTGGTCATCGACACTGAAGCTAATGTTCTCATCCAGGTAGTGGCGTAGCGATTCTCTCGATAGTCCGAGCAGCTTGTGATATTGCTCGACAATCTCGGTTTTGTGTTCCACACCTTCGTCACGCGCTGCTGAAAAGTCGACATTACTGGCTCTTTCGAAAGCGTTGTTTCTTACCGCCCACATAGCAAAAACGAAACCGAGGTCGGTGTAGTTTCGCCATAAACCAGCCATGTCCCACACGCTCAAACCTTCACGCGGAAAGATCATTGCCGGATCGCCAATCATTAGCGCGGCGTCGTTCTGCTCAAGCATTTTCTCCAGGTCGGGCGAATGGGTTGACCAGGTTGGTTCTCGATTCAGAAACTCACGGAAAATAATCTTTACAAGCGTTGCAGAGGTTCGAGACGATTCATCCAAAGCCACGCTGCTGATGTTTTCGAGGTCCTTCTTTCTCGACACCAGAATGACGCTGCGTACCTCTCTCTTCGATGCTACACACACATCCGGAACCAATGACACATCAGGTATCCGTTGATATTCGATCACCGGCACGAGTGCAACGTCGACTTCTTCCTGCGCAAGAAGTTGGGCACATCGAGCGGGAACCGGGTCGACAAAGTCTGCAACTCCGCGCATCGAGCCATATAAAAAGCTCCAAATCAAAGGTGCGCTGTTTAGGTAGCTTGAGGCGGCAATTTTTAAAGGTGGGAAATCCTTGGAACTGATGCGGCTAACCTCGACGATTGGTCTCTTGCTTAACGAGGCGAATGTAATAGATTGAAATTGTGTGTGCAAGCGGACCGGCGTGTGGCAATGACGCCTTTAGTCGTAAGAATTGACACGCTCATTTCCAGGCCACTACTATCCCCTCTCACCGAGAACCTGCCCATGCCCATCTACGATCTTACTGTTCCTCTTACGAACGATATGGCTAGCTATCCTGGCGATCCGGGTGTTCAGATTACGGATTGGTCCAGCCTGGCCAGGGGTGATAGCGCAAACGTCACCCGTCTAAACTTTGGAGCGCACAGCGGAACACACGTGGATGCGCCTGCTCATTTCATCGAAGGAGCTAAGAAGTCAGAATCGTTGGCGCTCGACGCTTTGATCGGTGAGGCCCAGGTGATCGACGTGCCGGACAGCTGTTTGTCAATCGGCAAAGAATTCGTATCCGATGTTTACGAATCGGGCAATTCGCGTGTTTTGTTCAAGACGCGGAATTCAAAATTCTGGCAGGAGTATGCAACTGAGTTTCGTCAGGACTTCACTTATCTGGAATTGGAGGCGGCCGAGTATCTTGCCGAGCAGGGAGTCAAACTGGTCGGCATTGACTATCTTTCGATAGAGCAGTTCGGACAAAAGCAACACCCAACACATCTTGCTTTGCTCTCTCGAGGAATAGTAATTGTCGAAGGTTTGAATCTCACCGGCATTTCTGCGGGGCGCTATGAACTGATTTGTTTGCCGATGCGGATTCGAAGTGGGCAGGGTGACGGAGCGCCTGCGAGAGCGGTCCTTCGTACAATCGATTGATTGAAACTAAAGCTGTGCCGGCAAAACGCGATAACCCAAACTACCGTGAGCGCGTATACAAAATCGTGCGTAAGATTCCGTCGGGTCGGGTGATGACGTATGGTCAAATCGCGGAATTGTTGGGCGAAGGATATACGCCGCGAACAGTGGGTTTCGTGATGCACGCATCTCCTGAAGGCACACCATGGCATCGCGTGCTGAATGCACAGGGTGCGTGTTCGACCGGTCCAGTAGTCTTGCCACATGATAAACAACAACGTCTGCTCGAAAGTGAAGGAGTCGCCTTCGACAAGAATTTGCGTTGCGACCTACAGAAGGTCTTGTGGAAACCAAAAACTCGATCACAACCAGCGCCCCAAGTAACTTTGTACAAACGGAAATCTGTTAAGTCGCCGCAAGGAGGCAAACGATGAGCTCCGACAATATGCAAAGAGTACCGTACGCAGTTAGTCCACCACGGTACTCAGTTTCCCACCAAATGGTTACTACTGCCTTTGAGCTCCCCAACTATCGGGTTGTTCAGAACCTCGGGGTTGTCCGCGGCATTGTCGTGCGTTCACGAAATGTCTTTGCAACCCTTGGTGCCACGCTGCAAACAATCGTTGGCGGCAACATCACTGTTTGGACATCACTCTGTGAGCAGACTCGTACCGATGCCTTCGAGATCATGATTCAACATGCGACCGAGATCGGCGCCAACGCAATCGTGGGTGCCCGCTACGATACGACCGAATTGTCGGCAGGAGTGACCGAAGTGCTTGCCTACGGAACCGCTGTGATTGTGGAGCCTCTCAATCCCGGCGAAAGCTACCGGTCATGAACTTTTCTGGCTTCTCCGAATCACAGCAGAAACGAATTGAGAGCGCTGTTCAGAACCTCGCCTTTGGTCAACTCCTGGGAATCAAGCTTGAGGCTGCTGAAAACCTGGCCACGCTTCAATGAGCATGGCTGTTAGGGACGAGCTTCGTCAGAACAATGGAGTAGTTCATGGCGGGGCGATCGCTGCCTTAATTGATTCAGCTGCGGCTTTCGCCGTCATACCGCTGTTGGATGCAGACGAGACAGCTACTACTGTTGATCTGACGATAAGTTATCTTCGGCCTTTGGCGAAAGGGGTGGCCAGCGCGTCAGCTAAAGTGCTCCGTGCTGGTTCACGAATCGTTGTTATCTCCGCGGAAGTTCTGGACGAAGCAGGTAATCTCGCTGCCACAGGTCTTACCACCTACCTTCGCCTTACAAAACGCTAAGAAAAACCGGTGGACATAAACTCATTTATCAATGTAAAATGTGTTTGGTCCAAGAACTAGTTTTGGCCCAGCATTCAGATCCGCGGACCCCGTCCGAGTGTTCCACTCGCGCTTCTAGCCATCCCAAGGCACTCATGTATTCTTTATACGACTCCCTCTTAGCGCAACATCCGCGCCAACTCACTCCGATCAGGTGTGCTCCGTCCACGATTGCTCAGCTCCATCGCTACTTCGAAGAGGTAGTCCTGGAAAATAGTCTTGGGGCCCTTGTTATTGAGAGTCTTCCGCAGATCGCTGAACGCTCAGCGCGCGAAACTACTCGTGTACGGGATCTGGTGCACTGTGCGAAGGACGTCTTTTTGTTTGTCGGCGCCGACGATGCCTTATCGCAATTGATGCGGACTAGAGGCAAAGAGAGCCGCGAGGCGATTGTGCTCGAGCAACAGCCTGATGCTGTTTATGAACGTTTCGTGGTAATCGCAGATGCGAGATTCTCTGCGCTGCTTGCTTCTACCGCGGGTCCTGGAGATCCAGAGTCCGGTGGTGGCGATCTTGTTGTTTGGACATTCGAACCAGACGTTGTCTATTCAGCGTTGGAGTATTTGATGGCTCGCGTCACTGCTGAGCATCCATTCCACGCTGCGACGTTTGCCAATGCCGTTCGCGTGTCGATGCCCAAAGCAACGTCGTTGCACCTGACGCTTGGGGTGACAACGAAACTTGCACGCTTGCTACAGGAACAAGCTGAGCGCGAAATTGCCGTCAATCGAATAGCTACTGCTATCAGAAACTCGCTCGACCTTGACAGTTTACTGACTACCGCGGCGAACGAAGTTGGTCGGGCGCTAAACGTGAAGAGTTGCGCCGTTCAAGTTGAGGGTGAACTGGTTGGCGAGATCAAAAGCAGTTATTACTTTCGTTCAGGGCCGACAGTAGACCTTGAAGAGAAGGGCGAGTTACTGGCCGACGTTGAACTAGTCCGCGCCTGCCTGCCACATTCACCAAAGACTTGGGTGATTGATGGTGATGATACGCACGATACCGGAGTTTGTGCTCAAGCAGCTGTGCCGTTGAACTATGAGGGCGCTTTCGTTGGCTTGATCCTGGTGGAATCAGATGATGCTTCGCGCGTGTGGGCCGATAATGAATTGCTCCTGCTGCACACGGTTGCTGATCAGCTTACAGTCGCTGTGAAACAAGCACACATGTACTCACAGATGGAGGCGCAGGCTCTTACCGATGGCCTAACCGGTTGTTACAACCGTCGATCGTTCGAACTCCAGCTTGAAAGAGAACTTCACGTTGCGACCCGAAATCGCCAGTCACTGTCGTTGATCATGATTGACTTGGATAACTTTAAACACATTAACGATCGCGCCGGACATGGGACAGGAGACGTTGCCCTGCGGACTGTTGCTGAGAGCCTAAAAGCCGAGTTGCGTGCAGTAGACAACGCCGCTCGTTTTGGTGGTGACGAATTTGCAATCATCCTACCCCAGGCCGATACAGATGGGGCTCTGCTGGTTGCCGAAAGATTGCGGAAGCGAATTTCTGAAACTCATATCCCGGGCTTTGGTCCGACAACGGCCTCATTTGGACTCGCTACTTTTCCTCGCCATGCATCATCGAAAAACTTACTCGTAGTGGCCGCTGACCGCGCTCTTTATGAATCAAAGCACTCGGGACGCAATCGGGTAAGTTTACCGGCCGAAATTGACTTGGATGAAGAAGTCTATCAACTCTATCCACAAGAGGAACCGGTTGAAGCAATCTAGTGCAGTTGATCATTAGAAGGTTTTTGGTAGACAGTTTTGCAGAGCCGGTGAGTGAAAGCTTGCCGGTTTTTGTTTTTCAGGGTGCACCTGAGGTCCCCGTTTGGAATCTGCGTCGTAGATCGCGCATGATAGCCACACACTATTTCAATTGATTCGCGCCCGGGGCGTTGCTGTATTTTTTGTGTATGGATGATCTAAAAAAATTCGCGAGGTACTTTCGTCCATACAAATTCTCACTCATCGCCGGGATCAGCTGCATCCTCGGCAGTGTGCTATTCAACGTCTATGTTCCATTGATTGTAGGGCAGGCAATTGATGCGAATTGGACCTCCGTATCCGTATCACGGCTCACTGTCTCAGCGCTCAAGGTTTTGGGCGCAAGTGTTATTAGCGGCATCTTCCTCTTTCTTCAACGGCGCATTCTGATCGGCATGTCGCGTAACGTCGAATACGACTTGCGCAAGGATTTTTACGTCCATCTTGTAAACCAACCACTAGCTTTCTTTCATGAGCATCGTACTGGCGATTTGATGGCGCGGGCGACAAATGATCTTGCCGCGGTCAGACAACTTGCCGGGCCAATGATCATGTATTCACTGCAAACCGTTTTTGTCGTGATAGCCGTTTTGCCGCTGATGTTTCGCATTAACTGGTGGTTGACGCTTCTGTTATTTGTAACGATGCCGCTCGTCTCATTGACAGTAAAGTTCTTTGGTCAACAAGTTCACACTCGCTTTGAAAAGATCCAGGAGTTTTTCGCTCACATTACTGCTCGGGCGCAGGAAAACTTTACTGGTGTGCGGGTCGTTCGTGCATACGCGCAGGAGGACGCAGAGATACAGGCGTTCAATGAGCTCAACCAGCAGTACGCAGAGCGAAACCTCAGTCTCGTGCGCATCGACGCGATGATGCGGCCTCTAATGCAGTTTCTCATCGGCGTAGGGTTCGTTTTGATAATTTGGGCCGGTGTTCCACTTGCGGTGCGGGGAGAGATCACCGTTGGACAGTTTGCTGTGTTCAATATGTATCTAACACGGCTGATCTGGCCGTTGATTGCCCTGGGTTATGTTGTGAATCTTTACCAGCGCGGCACCGCGAGTTTGAAGCGGCTCTACACAATCTTCCAGATTAAGCCTGCGATTGCCGACGTACCCAGAGTCCAGTCCCAACCCGTAATCAAGGGGTGCATTGAGTTCCGAGATTTGACGTTTAGTTATAAGCGGTCAGACGAGCCCGTGTTGCGCGGAGTGAACCTGACAATCGCAGAAGGTCAGACGGTTGCGATTGTTGGTCGTACCGGCAGCGGAAAGTCGACGTTAGCCAACTTGATTCCTCGTTTGATTGACGCGCCCGATAACACTGTTTTCATCGATGGTATACAGGTGAAGGAGTATCCACTTGCCCAACTCCGCGCCAGCATCGGTTATGTCCCGCAAGAGACGTTTCTGTTTAGCGATACTTTGAAAGGCAACATCGCTTTTGGCGTTGAGAAAGCTGACGAGCCTGAAGTCGAATGGGCGGCCGGCGTTGCTGGACTAGCAGAAGACGTTGAAGGATTCCCGGATGGTTTTGACGCCCTGGTGGGCGAACGAGGCATCACCCTGTCAGGTGGTCAGAAGCAAAGGACAGCAATCGGGCGCGCTGTGTTGCGGCAACCGAAGATCTTGATCCTGGATGATGCTTTGTCCTCTGTTGACACTTACACGGAAGAAAAGATCCTTGAACAACTGCGCGGAGTCATGCGCGACCGTACGAGTTTGATTGTTTCCCACCGAATCTCAACTGTGCAGAGCGCCGACATCATTTGTGTTCTTGATGAAGGTCGCATTATCGAAAAGGGTACTCATGATGAGCTGCTCGCGCTTAACGGCGAGTATGCCAATCTCTACGAAAGACAATTGCTCGAAGAAGAACTCGACGCGGTGACATAATTTCAGATGTCGACGGTAGCTAAACAATTTCACGAAGAAGAAGCTATTGGAAAGACCTACGATTTCCAGGTTGCTCGACGTCTACTCAGGTACCTCAAACCTTATCTACGCTTTTTAGCGCCTGCTCTCGTCCTGACACTTGCTTTGAATCTGTTGGGAGTGCTGCAACCAAAATTCACCCAATACGCGATCGATTGGTACATCCTTCCGCGCAAGCTCGATGGGTTGTTGCTTCTCGTCATGCTTTTTTTCGGAGCGCAACTCTTTCGCTTCATCTTCTCCTACTTTCAGTCGATCCTGCTGAACAGCGTCGGTCAATATGTAATGTTTGACATCAGGCGCGAGCTCTACGACAAGCTTCAACACCAGGAAATTGCTTACTACGATCGTAATCCGGTTGGCCGGATCATGACGAGATTGACGGCAGACGTTGATGCTTTGAACGAGTTGTTTACGCAAGGTGTAACTGACCTGCTGGGCGACCTCGTAATGATCGTAGCGATTATCTCGGTGATGTTATGGATGGATGTTCGACTAACACTCGTTACTTTGCTTACGGTTCCGATGCTGTTTGCGGCAACAACATGGTTTCGCCGGGGAGCGCGAAAAGGCTACGACATGGTTCGTACGCGAATCGCGCGAATTAATGCTTTCCTACAGGAGCACATTGCGGGTGCCCAAACAGTGCAGATATTTAACGCCGAGGCGAAGTCTCTTCGGAAGTTTGACGAGATCAACGACGATCACCGGCGAGCGAACATTGAGACGATCTGGTACTACGCAGTCTTTTTCCCGATGGTGGATTTCATAGGTGCGGTTGGAATCGCCTTGATCATCTGGTACGGCGGTTATCGGGTGATGCAAAACACGGCCGGGCACACTGTCCTGACGTTGGGGGCGCTGGTGGCTTTCATTCAGTATTCAGGGTTTCTCTTTCAGCCTATTCGCGATATCTCAGACAAGTACAACGTTCTCCAGGCCGCAGTGGTTGCGTCGCATCGCATCTTTCGCACGCTCGATCTTCCCATCGCAATTGTCAGTCCCTCGACGCCGAAGAAAGCCGACAGGGCGAGCGGCAGGATTGAGTTTCAAAACGTCTGGTTTGCTTACAAAGACGACAATTGGGTGTTGAAGGATGTGTCGTTTGCTGTCGAACCAGGTCAATCGGTTGCGCTTGTCGGACACACAGGTTCTGGAAAGACGACAATCACGAATCTGTTGATGCGTTTTTACGATATTCAGAGAGGCAGGATTCTGCTTGATGGTGTCGATATTCGTGAGTGGGATTTGAAAGCGTTACGCGAAAACTTTGCTGTCGTTCTCCAGGAAGTCTTTCTGTTTAGCGGCACGATTGCCGGGAATATCCGACTCGGTCGCAACGACATAAGCGATGAACGAATTGAGTGGGCCGCCGAAGAGGTGCACGCAGATCGATTCATTGAGCGCCTTAGAGATAGGTATAAAGCCGAAGTGAGGGAACGGGGAGCTGGATTATCGGTCGGACAAAAACAGTTGATCTCCTTTGCTCGGGCGTTGGCGTTTGATCCGGCGTTACTCATTCTCGACGAAGCAACGAGTTCAATCGATACAGAGACGGAACAACTGATTCAGCGTGCCATTGAACGGGTAATGCGCGACCGTACTTCGATCGTGGTGGCCCATAGGCTTTCAACGATTCAGAACGCCAACCGGATTATTGTGTTGCACCATGGAGAAGTTCGTGAGCAGGGAACTCATCAAGAGTTGCTCACGCACCGTGGCTTGTATTGGAAGTTGTATAAGCTGCAATACGCCGATGGCACGTCCGATAAACTTCAGTTTGTCGATGTTGCTGATTGAGGTCCAGCTTAAAACACAGATGCCACGGATTATGAAGTCTACTTATCCGTGGCATTCGTGTTTGTTTGTGAGTCGTCTTCTTCTCGACCTTTGCGGCTTTGCCGCCTTCCGTGCGGAAAGCCTCCGGCTTTCCGTCGCCATTTAGAAAAGGAGAGGCTTCGCCTCGGCGGCCTAGCCGCCATGAGAGTTGTTGGCTTGACGGAAAGCCGGAGGCTTTCCGCACGGGAGGCGGCAAAGCCGCAAAAGCAATTTGCTTGTTACGCAGCGACAAGCTAAAGCATATCGGACAGCTACGCTGGTTTGGTGAAGCGCTTTGGATCGACAGGGACGTTTAGTTTGATCTCCGTGAACTTGCGTACGACGCTGTAAGTTGGGTCGACGGTCGAAACGCGAATGGTAAACGGCATCTTCAGTCCATCAACGTCACGATAGTCGGAGAAATCTACTTGCTCGGGAATCGTGCCAATCAGCGTCGTTGTTGAAGTGGTTCGACGTACGAGTAGTCCAGTTTCAACGTCAAAGAACAATTGCTCTCGTTTTCCGCCCGTGGTAGTGGCTCGTAGCGCATAGACATCACGCCCATCAATCTTCGGCTTACCACCGAAACTAATCCTGCTGAACTGTTCCTTCAATTTGATATCTGTGTAGAGCGCCGGATAGCGCCGCAAATAACCAATCTCTTCGGCGGTCAGGTCTCGAATCCCACGCGAGCTCTTTTCCCAACCGATAGTTCCGTCAAAACCGCGTTCGAAGAGTCCGGCTTGTGGAGTTGTCAGGATTGCCAGAACTGAATCCGGACCCGACTGATCCAATTCATATCCGAGTTCGTTTCCATTATTGGCAACCAAAGTTCCTTTCATAACGCGAGACTTCAGCTTATCGATTGCCGCTGACCCGCCGATTGCCTGGTAATACTTCTCAAGGATTTGATCGGCCGTTGGATTCGCTGGGGCGGAACCTGAAGTCGCAGGAGCTTGTGAAGGACGAGGCTCCGGCGTTGGTAATGGCATCGACAGCGTGTGTGCAACAGAAGTTCGCCCGCGATGACAGGTGTAACAACTGACTTCCGGGTTCCCTTTAAAGCTGTTCTTGTTGATTCCCATAACCATCGTGATCATTTCGCGGGCCGACTTCTTTTCGCCCTTCTCGTCGGAGGCATAGTCCCAGTTCCCGCCTTTGTTTACGTGACAGTAGTTGCAGCGGACACCGAGCGATGCTGCCATGTAATTCATCACAGGATTCAACTGCGATGCCGGCAATCCTTTGAGAACCTGAATGTTCGTGTGAACCTGCTCAACCGTTTTCTCCGTTGGTGCGGTTGTTTGGGAAGCGACAGGTGGATTTTGAGCTCTGGTGCGTGCGACTAACACAACAAGTACGCAGGTGATCGACAACACGATAGCTGTAGCTCGCAGAAATGGTGACGAATGATCGGACATTCTTAACTCCTTGATTGTGGCGACTTATTAAGGGTGAAGCGCGATTAGGATAACAGCACTAAGTGTGTTCACGCTAAAGCTGAATAGGGCTGACGGCCTGTGGCGAGTTCCTCGTTGGCGCCTTTCGTTCGGTCCACATCCCAAAAGCAGGAAGGGCGCCCATGGCGGACGCCCTTACAAATTGGACCTGACTGAAGTTGGATTTAACTCCCGAATTAGTCGGCCGTCGCTACAGTTCGCTGCTTCATAGGCACCAGCGATTCAAACGACTTGTAAATCTGCAGGTACATCTGCGTCTCACGCGGAATCAGACTCTTCCAATCTTCACCACCGCGTCGTATGTATCCGGGAAGTTTGGCGGCGTTGGAGTTGTAACCGGCCGCTAGCAATTCACTGGTCGTGGCTAGTTTCCCATTCAATGCCGACTTCACGTCTTCGTTCGCTGAAAGTTCATTCCATGTGTCCTGCATGTAAAGCAGCATTGCCTGAAGTGCGTTCGCGTGATTTCGCATTGCCGTAACGAAGTCTGGAATTAAGCCCACTCCAGGGTGACGTTGTCTTTCCAGGTTGTATGCCCAGGGAATCATCTGCACCATCCCGCCCGCGCCGGCGCTACTAACCGAGTAGCGATAAGTGTCGAGTTCGTTCAAGGCATATAGCGAATAGATCTCATCGTAGAGCGCGATTCGGTTCTCATTCTTAAAACGATCGTGGTCGATATGTTCTATAAGGCACAGGCGCTCGGCCACGTTCACTATGTCCGGAGATATCGAAACACCTCGCTCCTTCAAACGCTTCACAGCGAGGTCGATCATGTTGCGCACGTACAGTTGACCCGACCTGGTGAGATCTTTCGACAACAAAGCCGGATGGGCTGAAGTGTAATACGCCATCTCGCGGAACAATCCGTTGCGTTCAATTGGGTACTCGACAATCAGTGGCACAAGTGACTGACCCTGGGGCGTGAAGACGGTAAGCGCAGTGTTAACGCCATTGGCGCGCAGTACTCGAACAGTCAATGGCGTACCCAGTGAACTGGTGATCGTTACCTCGCTACCTTTTGTCAGGAATGTTTGTTTGGGAAACGTTACAAGATGTGTTCGAGATGAATTCTGATCCAGCGCAACCACTGTCACAAAATCGATTGACGGAGCCGTCATCGCGGTTGCCAGCGGTCTCGATTTCAACAGACGTTGTGCTTCATTAATACGAGTCTGAATAAATGCCGGCGACAGTAGAGGCAACGCAACCTGTCGACTGGAATCAGGATTGACAGCGGCATTATTCCCGTCAGATGTTGAAGCCGTATTCGCCGGTTCGGAAACCTTGGTTGTTTGCTGAGCAACCGGGGAAACAATGCGTGGACGCGATTGTTCTGCGTTCGTGCTCTGTCCCACGACTTGGATAGTAGAAACAAAAATAGCAGTGACGAGCGGTAAAACAGGGGAAATTCTTTTCATATTATGTACAGGGAGTTGGGTCAAAATCCTCACCGGGGGGCGGCGAGTGTGCTTTAGATTCACCCATACCTAAAAGAGTTGTCAACTTGTTTTTTAAGTATGCCTTCTTGACATCTTCGTTCCACTCGCTTAAATGGTGCGACCTTTACAAGCACCAAACACAAGGACGCACCCCCAAAATGGCACGGCAGCGCTGGCTTAAACTTCTCGGAATAGCTCTTCTTCTCCTAATCGTTATATTTTCACTCGGCGTTACTTTCACAATCGGTTGGCGACCAATCATGGGTGCTCGAGCGCGACCACTAACTGACAGACATTTCGAAAGCTCGCCTGAGCGGCTGCAACGCGGTAAGTATTTGGTTGACGCGGTAACCGGTTGTTTGGGCTGTCATTCACCAGCCGACTTTTCAAAACCGGGAGTGCCGCCGATGGAAGGTAAGCTTGGCGGCGGTCTGCCGTGGCCTGACAAGCAACTGACCTGGTTGGTCGCGCCGAACATCAGTGCAGACAAAGAGACAGGCGCCGGTAATTGGAGCGACGATGCGCTGGCGCGCGCTATTCGCGAAGGGATTGGTCACGATGGCCGCGCGTTGTTTCCTGTTATGCCATACCAGAAGTTTCGCTCGATGTCTGATGAGGATCTGGCCAGTATTATCGTCTACATTCGGTCGCTTCCGCCGATAAAGAGCGCGCTACCACAAACAAGGATCCCTTTTCCTCTCAAGTTTCTAATCAAGAATGTCCCCGAACCACTCACGACCGCGGTTCCGGCGCCGGATTCATCAACGGCGATAAGTCGTGGTGCATATCTGGCCACGCTGGGAGCGTGTGCCGACTGTCACACTGCACAAGAGCGTGGTCAGGCAATCGTGGGCATGGACTTCGCCGGAGGTTTTGTACTAGACGGACCGACTGGAGCTGTCGCTAGTTCGAATATCACGCCTGACGCATCGGGCATTTCGTACTACGACGAGAATCTCTTTCTTCACACACTACGGGAAGGCAAGACCGGGGCGCGGCAATTAAATGCAGCGATGCCCTGGTATTTCTACGGAAAGATGAACGACGAAGACCTGAAATCATTATTCGCTTATCTCAGGACTCTAAAGCCCGTGAATCATCGCGTTGACAATACGGAGCCGCCAACGATGTGCAAGATCTGTCGGCAGAAACACGGGCTCGGCGATAAGAACTGAATCCTAGTCGACAGCGAAACCGATATTAACTACCGCCGTGATGTCCTTGTCGATTGACGTGGTGTCGTTCATACCAGAATCAGACACCTCGTTTGATCCCGCTGGAGTAATCTGCAGAACTCCCATACGAGCTGAACGGACACTACCAATCTTACTCCCGGTGCTGTTGGCAATTTGTTCTGCTCGTGTTTTCGCATCCTTGGCAGCCTCAGCGAGCATTTCGATCTTAAGTCCGCCGATTTGAGTGTAGTAATACTCAGGCGGCATCGATTCGATCAGGATTCCCTGATTGATGAGTTCTGTCGCTTCGCGAGCAATCTTCGAGATCTTATCTACCTCGTTGGAATTGACTTCCAACTCCTGGCGCAAAGAGTAGCCAGTGATTTCTGATGTCTCACCGCCATCGCTACTACGTCCATGGAGAGTCTGAGAAGAAATAGACGAGATGGTGATCTGGTTTTCCTGAATGCCTTTGCCAACGAGGTACGACTTGACACGCGGCACTGCTTCGGAAAGCGATCGATAAGCATCAGCCAACACCGGCGATTGATAGGTGATCGCCGACTTCCAAACTACTCGATCCGACTTAATGCTCTTGCGTGCCGAGCCGGTGACGGTGATTGTCTGGTCGCCTCGTTTTCCTTTTACGAAGAACCAGCCGCCTATGATGGTGGCAATGATAATGGCGACTGCGATAGCCGCGCTGCCCAGAAAACTTCCGGAACGTTCGTCACTCATGGGTTGAAGTGTCTCCTTTAACCAACTAAGTTGGCGTGCAAAATACACGGTTTCGGACTGTGGACCAACAGTATTTACCATTGGGCTAGTCTGAGGTAACTACGGTTGGTGAGGAGGAGAATCATTGGTCATTGGTCATTTTCCATTTATCAGTTTCCATTTCAAGAGGGTTTGAAGTCGGTACCACAACGCGATAGCGTGTGGCTCAACGTCAACATCAACGACTTCAGCGTAGCTACAAGAACGGATAAGCCACACACTACCGCGCTGTGGTACCGACTCCATGTCAGCGGAACTGCTGTCAAGTGGAAGGTGATAAATGGAAAATGACCAATGACCATCATCTGTTTTGTTCCGGTCGTTTTTCCTCTGTATACTGCCAGCGGTTTCCCGTTTTAGAACCAACCTGCGTTGCGTCTCCAAAAATCTTGAAGGGAGCTTCGTCATGCGTTCTTATTCACTGACTCGTGTAGTCGTCTGTCTGTCCTTGATGGGCATTCTTGTCGGAATCTCAATCAGCTTTGGTGTTCATGCGCAGAATTCAACTACAGGTGCCTCGCAGCAGATGATGAAAAAGAATAGTTATCCAGTAGCTCGAAAGGGAGATCAGGTCGACGACTATCACGGCGTGAAAGTCGCTGATCCATATAGATGGCTGGAGGATCTCGATTCCGATGAAACGCGAAGTTGGGTCGATGCTGAAAACAAACTTAGTTTCGGTTTTCTTGAGGCGATTCCGGCTCGCGCCGCTATCAAGGAGCGCATTACAAAACTCTGGAACTATGAAAAGTACGGCGTGCCTTTCAAGGAAGGGAACCGCTATTTCTATTCTCGCAATAGCGGATTGCAGAATCAGAGTGTCCTCTACACGGTGACTTCCCTCGATGGGCAGCCGAAGTTGGTTTTGGATCCAAATACCTTGTCGAGTGACGGGACCGTTGCTCTGTCAGGCATGCAGGTTAGCAATGGCGGGAAGCTGCTGGCGTACAGTTTGTCTGCGTCAGGCTCTGACTGGCAGGAATGGAAAGTTCGTGACGTTGAGACTGGGCAGGACCTTTCTGACGACCTCAAGTGGGTTAAGTTCTCAGGTGTTTCCTGGACGCGCGACAACAGCGGGTTCTATTACAGTCGGTATGACGAACCGAAAAGTGATTCTCTGAAGGCAACGAATTACTTCCAAAAAGTTTACTTCCACAAACTCGGTACACCACAAAGCGAAGACGTTCTTGTTTACGAGCGTCCAGATCAGAAAGATTGGCTCTTCGGTGCTCAGGTTACGGAAGATGGTGACTATTTAATCATCCCAATCTTTCAAGGAACGGATTCGAAGACCCGGGTTTACTACAAGGACCTGAAGAGCAACAACTCGGGAGTCGTGAAGTTGTTGGACGACTTCGACGCCGCTTACTCATTCATCGGTAATCAAGGATCGCGCTTTTGGTTCCAAACCGATCTTCAAGCTTCACGTGGCAAGATTATCGAAATTGATACGGCGAAACCGGAGCGTGCCAATTGGAAAGTGCTGGTGCCCGAGGGTCCCGAGGCATTGCAGACTGCGACCTTGGTGAATCACAAGTTCATCTTGAACTATCTCAAAGACGCTTACACACAAGTCAGAATTCACGACACCAACGGCAAGCTGCTTAATGAAGTTCAGTTTCCAGGTATCGGATCCGCCGATGGGTTTGGCGGCAAAGCAACTGACACCGAAACGTTCTACTCCTTCACTGGATTTACCACCCCGACAACTATCTATCGTTACGACACGGCCACTGGTAAGAGCTCTGTTTTCCGACAGCCGAAAGTCGATTTTGATCCCAGTACTTTTGAAACGAAACAAGTCTTCTATACGAGTAAGGATGGAACGAAAGTTCCGATGTTCATTACTTACAAGAAGGGTCTCAAGCTCGACGGCAACAACCCGACATACCTTTACGGTTACGGCGGATTCAATGTGTCTCTGTCGCCTGCCTTTTCGGTCGGGAATCTCGTGTGGATGGAAATGGGTGGTGTTTATGCGCAGCCAAATTTGCGAGGCGGCGCCGAGTATGGCGAAGACTGGCACCAGGGCGGTATGAAGCTGAAGAAGCAAAATGTTTTCGATGATTTCATCGCCGCCGCCGAGTGGTTGATTAGGAACAAGTACACGTCAACTCCAAAGCTTTCAATCGGAGGCGGCAGCAACGGTGGATTGCTTGTTGGTGCTGCGCTGACGCAGCGTCCTGACCTCTTTGGCGCCGCGCTGCCCGCAGTTGGCGTGATGGATATGTTGCGCTTTCAAAAGTTCACGATTGGTTGGGCCTGGGTCTCCGATTACGGCTCGTCTGAAAACGCCGACGAGTTTAAGGCGCTTTATGCGTATTCGCCGTTGCACAACATTAGGCCGGGTACCGCTTATCCGGCGACGTTAGTTACCACAGCCGACCATGATGATCGAGTTTGGCCCGGGCATAGTTTCAAGTTTGCGGCAACGCTCCAAGCGGCTCAGGAAGGTAGTGCTCCGATACTGATTCGCATTGAGACCAAGGCAGGACACGGAGCAGGCAAACCAACCTCGAAGATCATTGAAGAGATTGCTGATCGTTGGGCATTTCTAGTGAAGACTTTGGAAATGAAGAGCTAGTCATTTTCCATATCTCATTTGACATTTATCAGGTGGTCATTTGATCGTACGCTTCACGAGAGGCGCCTATTCAAATGACCAACTGAAAAATGTCAAATGAGATATGGAAAATAATGGAAAATGATTCTTATAGCCCCGTCAGAACTTTCTTATTAAGCCTCACAAGCTGAAGTCTGTACGCTTAGTCAGACCAGGGAGCAGGTTTACGCACCCACCGAAACTCACGGAGTCTTTTCAACAGTTCCTTATCCAGTGCTCCCTCGTCACTCGCCTCGATGTTCGACTCCACGTGCGACAGCTTACGCATGCCGGGAATAATTGTCGTGACGTCCGTATTGCTAAGAATGAATCGTAACGCGAGTTCTGGCATCCGGATGTTTGTCGACTGTTCTTGGTTCCACTCGCCGAGCATCTTCTTGAGTTCTTCGGCCCGGTCGACGCTGGGGTTTAGATTCTCAGGCGTAAAATAGTTGTTGCGCCAATCGCCTTCCGGCCACGTGCTCTCCTTCGTTAGCGTGCCGGTTAGTGTTCCCTCGTCAAATGGGACGCGGGCGATCACTGCGACTTTGTGCTCGCGACAGGCAGGAAAAAGTTCGTCCTCTGGGTTCTGATCGAAGATGTTGTAGATAACTTGAACGGCATCGACTTGTCCGCTTTGCACTGCCCGCACACCATTCCATGGTTCCCAACGATTGATACTAAGTCCGATCGCATTTAAGAGCTTTTGGCTTCTCAAATCGTCGAGTTTGTAGAACCAGCGATCGTCTCTCATCCAATCGTCACTCCAGGTGTGAAGTTGCACGAGGTCGAACTGCTGCAGTCCGGCATTCTCTAGACTTCGGTGTACAAACTCTTCAACGTGGTCCGGCGGATACGACTCCATTAGTGTCGAGTCAGGAAGTGCAGGCCACTGCAAATTCTTTGGCGGCACTTTGGTGGCCGTGTAGAGATGTTTCCCGGGATTTGATCTGACGATTTGTCCGAGCAGGTTTTCACTGCGGCCTTCACCGTAGGCGTATGCAGTGTCGAAAAAATTACAGCCCAGATCTACTGACGCTTGAAGCGAGCTCAGCGATTCATTGTCGTCGGAATTAGACCAGCTACCCATGCCCCACATTCCGTATCCCACGTCGCTAACATTCCAATCCGTCCGTCCAAATTGTCTGTAGTTCATTCGGCGCTCCTGAGTAATTCAGTTGATATGAAGACAAGTTCATCATAGCGCATGTGATGTCCGATATGCTTTAGCTTGTCGCCGTCTAACTTAAGCGAGCGTTGGTTTCCTTAGACGCCCTTCATCGATCACCGCGACAAGCTAAAGCATATCGGACATGAAAACGCCTCGGGATCCAAAGATCCCGAGGCGTTGGTGTTATTGCTATTTAGTTGTTCGGCTTAGTTGCTGCCTGAAGTGGAAGCTCCGTTGTTGCTGATCACAACATCCTGAGTTGATCCACCGAAAGTCACACCGAGAAGCTGCGCTTCATCGCCAATACCAGTTGAACGAACCTGGAAGTCTCCGGCTTTCTTGTCGCGCGCTTCCAGTTTGGCCATGGCTTGAGCCACCGTCTTGCCGTTCTTGATGATCGACAACTGACCACTCTGGTCATCAAACTTCAGATCGTACGTTCCCTTTTTTACGACAGTGCCGCCGACTTTTGTGTCGTTCTCAAATATGACTGAATGCTTGTGCACTTTCGCAAACGCGGCGACGCTCGTTAGCGCCCCGACCATCAACACTACAACTATCCGATTTACAATTGACTTCATCTTGCTCTCCTTATCCCGTGTTCGGCCTACAGCTAAAGCACCTTCTGGTCTTTTTTACGCAAGCCTGGTTTAGTTTCAAACTTCTGATGGCTCTTACACCCTTATGATTGCGAAAAACGTTCCATCAAAAAGTCACATCGTCAACGCCTTCCACTCTGCGGATAAACACCACTCGCGAGTGTCTTATGACAAAAAATTAATGACAGCGAAAAGGTGTTCACAATTGCGAGTGGGGCCTTCGCATTCTCGTACAGACGCTGCTGTCTCCATTCGTGTCACATGCAGATTCGTATTCAACGGTCCAATAGTTCCACAAATCCGTCGAATTGTTTTCTGCGCTTCAAAGAACAATCGGCGGAGTTAGGAGTCCACCTATTGACACTTCGCCTTGTTACGCAATCAATCGTAAAAAGGTTCCCGCTCGCAACCCGGCAAACTGTGGGCGGTGATCGCGTTAATTACTTATACAGAGCATGAGATGCTGTCAGCTAGACCTCTTTACCATCTCTATACAATTCTTTACATTTGCTTACAGTGTTCTGGTGGTCACTTTGATAGACTCCGTTCACTCTCTGAGTTGCTCGGCTGGCCGAAGTGTTATTGATCCCGAAGAATTCGAACCTTTGGTTAGTATGCGGCGTCTTAGTTCCGACAAAACATGAATGATTCTGAAGGAGATCTTGAATGAGAAAAATAATTGGCGCTTTGAGCCTGACAAGCGCACTCATATTTACTCTGGCTGTGCATGCCGCCGCACCAGCGAATTTCGGCGGTACCTGGAATCTCGACAAGGCTAAGAGCCAGGGACTTAGCCAGCGCATACAAGGCGCAGATAGCGTGACCTGGACAATCACACAAGACGACAAGGCGATCACTATTGAAGAGAAAGTAACTGGTGGTCAAATGGGCGGCCCGGGTGGCGGTGCTCCTCCGGCTGGTGCTCCTGCTGCAGGTGGTCCTCCTCCGGGTGGTGGTGGAGGTGGTGGTCGCGGGATGGGCGGCGGTTTTGGTGGCCCACGTGCCTACAATCTCGATGGCAGTGAAACTTCGGCTGACACGGGTCGAGGCAAGGTTGTGCGTAAGGCTACCTTGTCCAGCGATGGCAAAACACTCGAGCTCGTACAAAAGGCGACGTTCCAGGGCCAGGATGGTGAGATCGTTAGCACTACCACCGAGAAGCTTTCGCTTTCGGCTGATGGAAAAACTTTGACCGTCAGTCGCAAAGTCGAAGGTCCTCGACCTAGCGAAACCACTTACGTTTTCACCAAGTAAACTTTCAGGTTGTCATTACCATATTGAGAGCACGTGACGTTCATTTGCGCGTCACGTGCCCTTCTTCTTTTTCGGAGCCGGGACTCAACTACTTCACTGGACAGAGTCACTCGAGCCAGTCGCGCGTCATGTCACACCACAGGGCTAATCCGCGCCACTCATTGAAGCGGGAATAGTAGCGGGCGATCTTTTTGTCGGTAGTTTTTCGTCCGTTGTTTCTAACTTGAAAGAACTTTGCTCGCGTCCACGAGTCCAACGCCAAACCGTCATACCTTCCCACCAACTTGAGAAGATTTTCGGCCGCGTAGTCACCCACACCTTTAACTCGTTTCATCTCTTTTATGAGGTCTTTCGTCGATAGCGGGCTGTGCAACCACGCCTCAACATCCAGCTCACCCGACGCCACCTGGTCTGCGAGCTGCTTGAGATACGGCGAGCGATAGCCAGCTCGAACTTCGTTGGTAAAGAAGTCTACGGGCATTAGAGCCATTGACTGGGGCGAGGGAAATGTCCTCCTGCCGTCGGTGCCCCCGTGGCCAAGATTTTGGACAAGGCCAGCTACCATTTTTTCGGTTAGCGACCATGAACAGTTTGTTGTGCAGATCATCTTCACCAGGTCTTCAAACACGGTCGGGGAACGAAGCATCCGTCCTGCGCCTTGTTCAGCAATCCAGGTGAAGTCGGTGTCGATTTTCATAACTTCGTAGAAGACCTCGAGATCGTCATCTAGCCGAAGAATATGGCGAACGTCGCGAACGACTCGGGCGGCATGAGTTTGTGAGAGTTTGCGGGACAAGGCCACCCGTACCGATCGTTTTTGTCCGGTTATCCTGACACTGACTGGTGGGGCTGATCCCAAGTCAATCACTCGGCTTAGCTCCCACTTGGAACGGTCAATCGAAAAGGGCCAGAGCTCGCACCAACCATGGCTAATAATCGTGCGCTTGAAGCTGAAAGTGGGTGGGGTTGGGATTGTGATTTCGTTGGCCATTGTTGTTGAAAAAATACTCGTTCTGATTCGTAAAATTGGAGTCAAATTGAGCTTGTATTGTTCAAGTTCGGTCAAGCTGAATCTTGACAGTAAAAGGGCAGGCCCGTAGACTGAACCCACTTGAAAAAACAGTGTGTGGAAGGCTGACTCCTTTCCCCCAACTACACTAGGGACGAGAGGAGAGAGAAGTCAAACACTAGACTTCCTACAGTACTCCGGTGAACGTACGCACCGCTTCCGAAAACAAGTAAAGTCGGAGCTTTCCGACGATGGTTCGTCGCCCCACAGGGCAGTTAGCAGGGCAGCCCGTGGGGCGAAACCGTTTAAAGGGACAGGCCTTTGGGTCTGTCCCTTTTGCGTTTACCAAGGCGTACCACAGAGCGCGTGGCTTCGATCATAGCTTGGCACTCAAGCTCGCCACTCAAGCTCGCAATCTAGCTCTCAAACTCGCGGCTGTGCCGCCCTCCGTGCGGAAAGCCTCTGGCTTTCCGGAGACGTCTAAAACTCTTCGAGGCTTCGCCTCGGCGGCCTAGTCGCCTCGCTAAATCGTGGCGACCAGAAAGCCAGAGGCTTTCCGCACAGAGAGTGGCACTGCCGCAACCGAATCCACACGCTTACACGTAGGGTACTGTCTGTGCCACTTTGGAGCTGGTACGGAAGTGGATGTCATCTCACATAGATCGGATTTGAGATGATCCACGGCTGGTCCCCAATGGACTTGCCTAGCTGCGGCAGGTAAACCTCAA
>Ga0157378_10001528_pt1 | contig 20923 bp, 16 predicted proteins | sample M65metaG_FD_115309 | JGI IMG/M metagenome (GOLD analysis project Ga0157378, IMG submission 115309) | Miscanthus rhizosphere microbial communities from Kellogg Biological Station, Michigan, USA - M6-5 metaG | ecosystem: Host-associated > Plants > Roots > Rhizosphere > Soil | place: USA: Michigan...
CGGCGTGGCCCTGCCGGGCAATGCTGCCTATCCGGCGGTGGATGCGCGCCGCAACGTCCTCGCGCGCATGGCCGGGCGGCGCATCGTCGAGCTGGTGAAAGAGGACGTGCGGCTCTCGCGCATTCTAACCAGGGAGGCGTTCGAGAACGCGATCCGCGCCAACGCCGCCATCGGCGGCTCGACCAACGCCGTGATCCACCTGATCGCCGTCGCGCGCCGCATCGGCGTCGAGCTGACGCTCGACGACTGGGATCGCGCCGGCGAGGGCGTGCACACGCTCGTCAACCTCATGCCGAACGGCAAGTATCTGATGGAGGACTTCTGCTACGCCGGCGGGTTGCCGGCGGTGCTGCGCGAGCTGGGAGAAAACAAGCTGTTAAATAGAGACGCCCTGACGGTGAACGGCCAGAGCCTCTGGGACAACGTGCGCGGCGCCGAGTGCTGGAACCGCGACGTGATCCACCCATTTCGCTCGCCGTTCAAGCAGAACACCGGCATCAAGGTGCTGCGCGGGAACCTCTGCCCCGACGGCGCGATCATCAAGCCCTCCGCCGCCACGCCCAAGCTGATGAAGCACAAGGGCCGCGCGGTAGTGTTCGAGAACATCGAGGACTTCCACAAGCGCATCGATGATGCGAAGCTGGACATCGACGAAGACTGTGTGATGGTGCTGAAGAACTGCGGGCCGAAGGGCTATCCCGGCATGGCCGAGGTCGGCAACATGCCGCTGCCTCCGAAGCTCCTGAAGAAAGGCATCACCGACATGGTGCGCATTTCGGACGCGCGCATGAGCGGCACGGCGTACGGCACGGTAGTGCTGCACATGTCGCCCGAGGCGGCCGCGGGCGGCACGCTCGCGCTGGTCCAGAACGGCGACCAGATCGAGTTGGATCTATCGAAGAGAAGGCTGCAGCTTCTCGTGTCGGATTCCGAACTGCAACAGCGCAAGGCCCGGTGGAAGGCGCCGCAGCCAGCGCTCGAGCGCGGCTACTGGCGCCTCTATCACGACCACGTCCTGCAGGCGCACGAGGGCGCGGATCTCGACTTCCTCGTCGGCAAGAGCGGCGCGTTCGTGCCGCGCGACAATCACTGAGGAGCATGCGATGCTGCAGGCCGCCGAGCTCACCATCCGTCTCCATCCCGAGGACGACGTCGTCATCGCGCGAGCGGAAATCCCGACCGGCACCCTTATCCCCAAGGAGAAGGTCGCGGCTGTTGTAACCATCCCGGCCGGGCACAAGCTGGCGGTGCGCGGCATCGCGCAGGGAAATCCCGTGCGGCGCTACAACCAGATCATCGGTTTCGCCACGCGCGCCATCAAGGCGGGCGACCACGTGCACGTGCACAACATCGCCATGGGCGATTTCGCTCGCGACTACGCTTTTTGTTCTCTAAGAACACCAACCCAATACGTCGAAAATCCCGCGACGTTCCTCGGCATCCGGCGCGAGGACGGAAGAATCGCGACGCGCAACTACATCGGCATCCTGACGAGCGTGAACTGCTCGGCGACCGTGGCCAGGATGATCGCCGACCATTTCAGGAACCGCCTGGATGACTACCCCAACGTCGACGGCGTGGTCGCGCTGACCCACAAGAGCGGCTGCGGCATGGCTTCCGAAGGCGAAGGCATGGACGTTCTCCGGCGCACCATGGCGGGCTACGCGCGGCATCCGAATTTCTTCGCCGCGCAGGTGGTCGGGCTGGGCTGCGAGGCGAACCAGATCAACAACCTGCTTTCGACGCAGAGCCTCAAGCGCCACGACCGGCTCCACGCCTACACCATTCAGGAAAAGGGCGGCACCTCGAAAGCGGCGCGGGAGGGCATCGCGCGCATCCAAGCCATCCTGCCGGAGGCGAACAAGGTGAAGCGCGAGCCGGTCGCTGCGAGCCACCTCACGCTTGGCCTGCAGTGCGGGGGGTCCGACGGCTATTCGGGCATCAGCGCGAACCCCGCTCTCGGGGCGGCAGTCGATCTGCTGGTCAGGAATGGGGGGACAGCCATCCTGTCGGAGACTCCCGAGATCTACGGGGCCGAGCACCTGCTGACGCGCAGAGCGCTCACCCAGGAAGTCGGCGAGAAGCTCATCGCGCGCATCCGCTGGTGGGAGGACTACACCGCGCGCAACAGGATGGAGATGAACAACAATCCCTCGCCGGGCAACAAGGCTGGCGGGCTGACCACCATCCTCGAGAAATCGCTCGGCGCCGTGGCGAAGGGCGGCACCACCAACCTCGTCGATGTCTACGAGTACGCCCAGCCCGTGACGGCGAAGGGCTTCGTCTACATGGATACGCCCGGCTACGACCCCGTGTCGGCCACCGGCCAGGTCGCGGGCGGCGCCAACATGATCTGCTTCACCACCGGCCGCGGCTCGGCGTACGGCTGCAAGCCCGCGCCTTCGCTCAAGCTCGCGACCAACACGCCGCTCTTCGTCCACCAGGAGGAGGACATGGACTTCAATTGCGGCACGGTGATCGACGGCACCGAGACGATCCAGGAGGCCGGTGCCCGCTTCTTCCAGCTGATCCTCGATACGGCGTCCGGGAACAAGACCAAGAGCGAAGAATTCGGCTACGGCGAGGATGAATTCGCGCCGTGGACCATCGGCGCCACGATGTAGTGGACCTCTCCGGGCACCTGCCGGACATCGCGATCGCCGCGGCGCTCGCATGGGGCAGCGGCCTTCGCGCCTACGCGGTGATCTTCGCCCTCGGCCTCGCCGGCGCCACCGGCTGGCTCGAGCTTCCGCCGCACCTGCGCCTGCTCGAGCATCCGATTGTCCTCGGCGCGAGCGGTCTCATGACCGCGGTCGAGTTCTTCGCCGACAAGCTGCCCTGGCTCGACAGCCTGTGGGACGCGGTGCACAGCTTCATCCGCATCCCCGCGGGCGCGGCGCTCGCCGCGGCGGTGTTCGGCGACTCCGACTCCGCCGTGACGCTCGCCGCCGCGATCCTCGGCGGGACCCTCAGCGCCGGCGTGCACTTCGCCAAGGCCGGCACGCGCGCCGCTATCAATACCTCGCCCGAGCCGTTCAGCAACTGGACCGCGTCGCTCGCCGAGGACGCCGTTGTACCGCTCGGACTGTGGCTCGCGTTTGCGCATCCGATTGCATTCTTTGCGGCATTGATTCTTTTCGTGGTCGGGGCTGCGCTGTTGCTGCGGCTGATCTGGCGCGGGCTGCAGCGCCTGCTCGCATGAAGCCCCGCGTTTACCTCGACGCCCCGCTGAAGGCACCGGGCGAGGTTTCGCTCGACGACGCGCCGGCGCACCATCTCGCGCGCGTGCTGCGGCTGCGGGAGGGCGACACGCTCACCGTCTTCAACGGCCGCGGCGGCGAGTGGGACGCCCAGTTCATCGGCAAGCGGCGCGTGCTTCTCGTGGCCTTCGACGCCGTCGAGCGCGAGTCGCCCCTGCGCGTTACGCTCGTTCAGGGAGTCTCGTCGGGCGACCGGATGGACTACACCGTGCAAAAGGCCGTCGAGCTCGGCGTGGCGGCGATCCAGCCTTTGCTTACGAAAAAAGGCGTGGTGCGGCTGGAGGGTATCCGTGCGTCAGCTCGCGTAGAGCACTGGAGAAAAATAGCGATCGCGGCCTGCGAACAGTGCGGCCGCAACCGCATTCCCGATGTTCTACCGCTCATCGATTTCCGGGACTACCGCCCGAACGGCGAAGGTCCGCGGCTGCTCTTGTCCGCCCAGGGCGAGTCGATCACGAAAATGAAAACGGAGAGCGGGACGACGATCGCGGCCGGGCCGGAAGCCGGCTTCGCGCCCGACGAGCAGGCAGCGCTCGAGCGCGCAGGTTTCGTCCGAGCGAGCCTCGGGCCGCGCGTGCTGCGCACCGAGACCGCGGCGCTTGCCGCTGTCGCCGCCCTCAACGCGCTGCGGGGAGACTTCTAGAGACGAGCTGCGCCATTTGCTCGTTGCCGCGGGCGCGGGCGATTTCGAGCGCAGTCTTGCCCTGCGCGTCCTTCGCGCCGAGGTTCACGCCGCGGCCTTCGACGAAGAGCTCCACCGCCAGCTGGTCGTCGCGCCGCACCGCTTCGAGGAAATCGTTGGGGTCGTGGTACTTGAGCCCCATCGCGGTGAGGTCCTTGCGGGCTTGAAGTGCTCCGTCGGGAGACGACCGTCCCGTGGTAGTCCGCTCGGTGGAAGCAGCGACCGGCTTGCCGATCTGCTTGCGCGCGAGCGAAGCGACGTCCAGCCCGATCGATGCTACGCGCGAGCGGTGCTCCGCCGGCAAGTCGGCGGTCGCTTCCTGAAGCAGTCCGGAGAAGGCGCCGTTCGCCTCGCTGCTGCGCCCGGCGAGCACGTCGTCGAAGGCCTTGTCGGGATTGTCGGACTGCGCGGTGCGCACGAGGATCTGCGCCAAGGTCAGCACGTGGCCGAAGGCCTTCCAGCCGTCTTCGTCTTGCGCGGCTGGCGCGGGCGTGGGACTCGCACTGGCACCCGCTGGGGGACTACCTGCTGGCGTGGTGTTGGCGCACGCTGTAGCCAGGAGTAGCGCCGATGCGAATGCGATGGGTTTCATGCGAACCTCCATAGACCCGAGCATAACGCGGTCCGGGCGCGGGACGTTTACCACTTACAATTTGTAGAAACTACAAAATGGCTACGCTGCAACATCCCGACAGCTTCGTGCGCTGGTTCCGCCAGGTCGCGCCGTATCTGCACGCGTTTCGCGGCCGCACGTTCGTGGTGGCATTCGGCGGCGAGATGTTCGCCGAGCGGGCGCGCTTCGCGAGCTTCATCCACGACGTGAGCATCCTGGCCGCGCTCGGCATCCGGCTGGCGCTGGTGCACGGCGCCCGTCCCCAGATCGAGGCCGAGCTCAAGACCCGTGGCATCCGCTCGCACTACGCACATGGACTGCGGATCACCGACGAGCGCGCGCTGCAGGCCGTCAAGGAAGCCGCCGGCGTGCTGCGGGTCGAGATCGAGGCCCTGCTGTCGCAGGGGCTGCCGAACTCGCCGATGGCGGGCGCGCAAATCCGGGTCGCGTCGGGGAACTACATCACCGCGCGGCCCATCGGCGTGGTGAAGGGAACCGACTTCCTTTTCACCGGAGCAGTCCGCAAGGTCGACGCCGCCGGCATCGCACGCCGGCTCGACGCGGGCGAGGTGGCGCTCGTGCCCCCGCTCGGCTATTCCCCCACCGGGGAAGTGTTCAACCTGGCGTGGGAGGACGTCGCGGAGAGCGTCGCCGTGGCGCTCAGGGCGGACAAGCTCCTCATGTACACCGACCGGCTGCCGGCCGATTCGAAGGGAGAAGTGATCGCCGAGCTCACCGCACAGGAGGCCGAGTCGCTTCTTGCGAAGAAAACAGACCTGAGCCAGACGGCGAGGCGGGCAATGGAGCACGCCGTTCGGGCGGTCAAGGCGGGGGTCGCGCGCGGCCACATCATCACGCGCCGCGCCAGCGGCTCGCTGCTGCTCGAGCTCTTCACGCACACCGGCGTCGGCACCATGATCACCGCGGCAACGGTGGAGAAGCTGCGCCCGGCGCGCATCGAGGACGTGCAGGGAATGCTCGCCCTGATCGAGCCGCTGGAGGCCGAGGGCACGCTCGTGAAGCGCAGCCGCGAGCTGATCGAGGCCGAGATCGGCAACTTCCTCGTGGTCGAGCACGACGGGGTGATCGTCGGCTGCGCGGCGCTCTACCCGTTCAAGGAGGAAAAGAGCGCCGAGTTCGCCTGTCTCGCGGTCGCCGAAGGCTATCGCGACGCGGGCTACGGCGAGGACCTGCTGAAAGCCTGCGAGGAACGCGCCCGGAGCCTGCGCATCCGGCGCCTTTTCGCCCTCACGACGCATGCCGCTCACTGGTTCCTCGAGCAGGGCTTCCGCGCCGGCGACGTGGCCAAGCTGCCCTCGCGCCGCCAGGCGCTCTACAACTGGAAGCGTGGCTCGAAGGTGTTCCTCAAACGCCTATAATTTTGGTATGGCGAGAACGGTGAAATGCGTCAAGCTGGGCCGCGAGGCCGAAGGGCTGGAACACCCGCCCTACCCGGGCGCGCTGGGCAAGCGGATCTGGGAGAGCGTCTCCAGGGAAGCCTGGGCGCAGTGGTTGAAGCAGCAGACCATGCTGGTGAACGAGAATCGGCTCAACCTCGCCGATCCCAAGGCGCGCAAGTACCTGATGGAGCAGACCGAGCGGCACTTCTTCGGCGAAGGCGCCGACACCGCCTCGGGTTACGTCCCGCCCCAGAAATAAAGGGGTCTGACCCCTTTTATTCCAGTAGCTCCCGCTCGACGTCCTCGATCCTGGTGTGCCGCACGTCGCGGCCTTTCACCATGTAGACGACGTACTCGGCCATGTTCTTGGCATGGTCGCCGATCCGCTCGACCGCCTTGGCAATGAACAGGATCTCGAGCGAGCGGGTGATGGTGCGCGGGTCTTCCATCATGAAGGTGATGAGCTGGCGCATGATGGCGCGGAACTCGTCGTCCACGGCCTGATCCTGCTTCACGACGCGCATCGCCTCGGAGACATCGAGGCGTGCGAACGCGTCGAGCGACTGGCGCAGCATCGCCGTGGCGCGATCGGCGACGTGCGAGAGGTCCAGCCGCGGCATGTGCTGGCGGTCGGCGGTGTGGATGAGCTTCGCCATGCGCGCTATCTTCTGCGCCTCGTCGCCGATGCGCTCGAGGTCGGTGATGGTCTTGATCACCGCCACGAGCAGGCGCAGGTCACCCGCGGCGGGCTGGCGCCGCGCGATGATGTGGCTGCAGGCCTCGTCGAGCTCGACCTCGATGGCGTTGACCCGGTGGTCCTCGCCGATCACCTTGTCGATGAGCTCCATGTCGCCGGAGATGAGGCTCTCCATCGCGCGGGTGATCTGCTCCTCCACCATGCCGCCCATCTGCAGCACGCGGGAGCGTACGCGCTCGAGCTCGGCGTCGAACTGCTTCGAGGTGTGCTCAGCCATGACCAGCCAGCCTATCAGCCTGGGATGACCGAAATGTTACGCCTTTCTGGCGCTCGAGGTTCTCACCCCGCCGGGCTCGGCGAGGAGCAGCACGTCGGCGGGGCGTTGTGCGAAAAGTCCGTTGGTCACCAGGCCGGCGAGGTTGTTCAGGTCGCGCTCGAGCTCGGGCGGATTGAGGATCGTCAGCCCGTGGCAATCGATGATGACGTTGCCGTTGTCGGTGGTGAAGTTCGCGCGCAGCTCGGGCAGGCCCCCGCGCTTCACGATCTCGCGGCCGACATAGCCGCGCGCCATCGGGATGACCTCGAGCGGCAGCGGAAACCTGCCGAGCACCGGCACGAGCTTCGAGGCGTCGCAGATGCAGACGAACTTCGCCGCTACCGCGGCGGCGATCTTCTCCCGCGTCAGCGCCCCGCCTCCGCCCTTCACCATGTGCAGGTGCTCGGTCACCTCGTCGGCGCCGTCGACGTACACCGGCAGCTCGTTCACGCTGTTCAGGTCGAATACCCGGATGCCGTGCGCCTTCAGCCGCTGCGCGCTCGCTTCCGAGGCCGCCACCGCACCCTCGATGCGGCCCTTGATGGCGGCGAGGGCGTCGATGAAGAAATTGACCGTGGAGCCCGAGCCGACGCCCACGACTTTGTCCTCGACTACAAACCGCAAGGCGGCTTCGGCGACGGCTTTCTTTAGATCGTTCTGGTTCACTTCTTGCGTTGCGGCGGAAGATCCGTGCACACGCCCTCGAAGGCCTCGGCGGCCATGCCGACCGACTCGCCCAGCGTGGGATGGGGGTGGATGGTCTTGCCGATGTCGGTGGCGTCGGCGCCCATCTCGACCGCGAGCGCGAGCTCGCTGATGAGGTCGCCCGCCCCCGTGCCGACGATCCCGCCGCCGACGATCCGGTGGTTGTCGGCGTCGAAGATGAGCTTGGTGAAGCCCTCGTCGCGCGCGTTGGCGATGGCGCGGCCGGAGGCCGCCCACGGGAATTTCGCCACCCCCACCTTGGTGCCGTTCTTCTTCGCTTCGTCCTCGGTGAGGCCGACCCAGGCGATCTCCGGGTCGGTGAAGGCGACCGACGGGATGACGCGGGCATCGAAATGCGATTTCTGGCCCGCCGCCGCCTCGGCGGCGACGTGGCCTTCGTGCACCGCCTTGTGCGCGAGCATCGGGTTCTTCGCGATGTCGCCGATGGCGTAGATGTGGGCGACGTTGGTGCGCATCTGCGAATCGGTTTCGATGAAGCCGCGCTCGGTGACCGCCACGCCCGCCTTTTCCGCTCCGATCCTCTTGCCGTTGGGCGCTCGGCCCACGGAGACAAGAATCATGTCGTACGTCTTCGCCTCGGCACCCTCAAAGCTGACTTTCAAGCCCTGAGACGAAGCTTCGACCTTTGTGGTCTTCGCCTTCAGCATGATCCGGTCGAAGCGCGGCGCGTTCACCTTCTGCCAGACGGCGACGAGGTCGCGGTCTGCGCCAAGCATGAGCGCGTCCATCATCTCCACCACATCGAGGCGCGCACCCAGGGTCGAGTACACCGTGCCCATCTCGAGGCCGATGATGCCGCCGCCGATGATCAGCAGCTTCTTCGGCACGCTCTTCAGCTCGAGCGCGCCGGTGGAATCGACGATGCGCGGGTCCTCCGGCAACAAAGGCAGCTTCGCCGCCTGCGAGCCCGCGGCGATGATCGCTGAGGCGAAGCGCACCGTCTTCTTTCCTTCCTTCGTCTCCACGACCATGTGGTGCGCATCGGAGAAGCTGCCCACGCCGGTGAGCACGGTGACCTTGCGCAGCTTCGCCATCGCGGCGAGCCCGCCGGTCAGCTTTCCAACCACCTTGTTCTTGAACTCGCGCAGCTTGGCGAGGTCGAGCTTGGGCTCGCCGAACGCGACGCCGTGCGAAGCGAGCGCCTTGGCCGCGTCGATCACGGCCGCGGTGTGCAGCAGCGCCTTCGACGGGATGCAGCCGACGTTGAGACAAACCCCGCCGAGGGTCGCGTAGCGCTCGACCAGCACCGTCTTCAGCCCGAGATCCGCGGCGCGGAACGCTGCCGAGTAGCCTCCCGGCCCGGCTCCCAGCACAACGACGTCGCACTCGACATCGGCGCCGGTCGAAAGCCCGGGCGCGGCCGGCCGTGGAGCTTCCGGGACTTTCGGGCGAGGAGGCGCTTCGCTTCTCGCCTCCTGCGACTCGAGCAGCAGGATCGGCGAGCCCTGCGAGACCTTGTCGCCCACCTTGATGCGCAGCTCCTTCACCACGCCCGGACCCGGCGAGGGAATCTCCATCGTCGCCTTGTCGGACTCGAGCGTGATGAGCGACTGCTCCTTGGAGACCGCGTCGCCGGGCTTCACCAGCACTTCGATGACCTCGACCTCCTTGAAATCCCCGATGTCGGGGACTCTGACCTCGGTGCCGGCGGCCATCTAGAGGATCAGCTTGCGGATGTCGGAAAGCACCGAGACGAGGAAGCTCGAGAAACGCGCGGCGGTGGCGCCGTCGATCACGCGGTGGTCGTAGGAGAGCGAAAGCGGCAGCATCAATCTGGCATTGAAGAGATCTTTTCCTTTTTCGTCCTTGCCGGCATATACGGGTCGGTATGCTCCACGCGACACCCCCAGGATCGCCACCTCGGGCGCGTTGATGATCGGCGTGAACGCGGTGCCGCCGATGCCGCCCAGGCTCGAGATCGAGAACGTGCCGCCCTGCAGGTCGCCGGGCTTGAGCTTGCCATCGCGCGCGAGCTTGCTGATGTCGGCGAGCTCGTGCGCGAGGTCGAAAACGCCCTTGCGGTCCGCGTCGCGCACAACCGGCACCACCAGCCCGCCAGGCGTGTCGACCGCCACCCCCACGTGGTAGTACTTCTTGATGATGACGTTCTCGCCCGACTTGTCGAGCGAGGAGTTGAACACCGGGAACTGCCGCAGAGCCGTGACGCAGGCCTTGATCATGAAGGCGAGCATCGTCAGCTTGAATCCCTTCTTCTCGGTCTCGGCGGTCTGCGCCTTGCGGAAAGCCTCGAGATCCGTGATGTCGGCCTCGTCGAACTGCGTGACGTGCGGAATCGAGATCCAGTTGCGGTGCAGGTAGGGTCCAGACAGCTTCTGGATGCGCGAAAGCGGCTTCGTCTCCACCGGGCCGAACTTGGCGAAGTCGACCTCCGGCCATGCGGGCAGATTGAACGGCAGCGGCGTGCCCGCTTTGGCGCTGACTTGAGTGGGTCCTTTTGAAAGGGCTCCCTTGACGAACGCCTGCACGTCGGTGTGCAGGATCCGGCCCTTGGGCCCGCTGCCCTGGACCTGGCGCAGGTCGACGCCGAGCTCGCGCGCGAACTTGCGCACCGAGGGACTGGCGTGAGGCATGGCGCCGACTTCCTCTTGCGGCTCTCGCGGCACCGGGCGCGGTGAAGGCGCGGGCGCCGCCGCCGGCGCGCTCGCCGCCGGCCTGGAAGGCGCCTGCGCAGGCGCGGGCGCGGCTAACGGCGCGCTCGTGGCGGGAGCCGCGCTCGCGGCGGCGGCCGGCGCAGCGCCCGCGGTTGCAGAAAGGAGGAGGATCGGCGAGCCCTTCGATACCTTGTCGCCGACCTTGATCTTCAGCTCGCGCACCACCCCGGCTGCGGGCGACGGAATCTCCATGGTCGCCTTGTCGGACTCGAGCGTGATCAGCGACTGCTCCTTCGCCACCGCATCGCCAGGCTTCACCAGCACCTCGATGACCTCGACCTCCTTGAAGTCGCCGATGTCGGGCACCGGGACCGTGGTCGAGCTGCCGTCGCCCGTGGGCTTGGGCGGGGGTCTTGGTTCCTGCTTGGCTTCCTTCTTCGGCTCGGGACGTGGCTGAGGCCTGGCGGCTTCGTCCTTCGCCTCGAGCTCGAGGATGGGCGAGCCCTTCGACACCTTGTCGCCCATCTTGATCGTGATCTCGCGCACCACCCCGTCGGAGGGCGACGGAATCTCCATCGTCGCCTTGTCGGACTCGAGCGTGATCAGCGACTGCTCCTTGGCGACGGCGTCGCCCGGCTTGACGAGCACCTCGATGACGGCGACGTCCTTGAAGTCTCCGATGTCCGGGACCACGACCTGGGTCATAAGTCGCTGTTCATGCCGTCGCGGGATCGGCCTTTTCGGGATCGATGCCGTATTTCTTGATCGCCTCGGCCACCTGCTTCGCCTTCAGCTCACCCTGGTCGGCGAGCGACTTCAGCGCCGCCACCGTCACGAAGTGGCGATTGACCTCGAAGAAGTAGCGCAGCCTGGCGCGTGAATCCGAGCGTCCGAAGCCGTCGGTGCCGAGCACCTTGTAGGAGCGCCCCTGCGGCACGAAAGGCCGGATCTGCTCGGCGAAGCTCTTGATGTAGTCGCTCGCGGCGATGACCGGGCCGGGCTTCTCCTGCAGCGCCTTGGTCACGTACGGCACGCGCGGCTTCGCCTCCGGGTGCAGCAGGCTCCAGCGCTCGGCAGCAAGGCCCTCGCGCCGCAGCTCGGTGAAGCTCGTCGCGCTCCAGACATCGGCGGCGACGTCCCAGTCGCTCTCGAGGAGCTGCGCGGCGGCCTCGACCTCGCGCAGGATGGTGCCGGAACCGAGCAGCTGAACCCGCGACTTGCTCTTCGACTTCGACGGCTTGAGCAGGTACAGGCCCTTGAGGATGCCCTCCTCGGCGCCTTCGGGCATCGGCGGGTGCTCGTAGTTCTCGTTCATCAGGGTGATGTAATAGAAAACATCCTCCTGGTTCGTCACCATGCGGCGCAGGCCGTCGTGGACGATGACCGCGACCTCGTGGCCGTAGGTCGGGTCGTACGAGATGCAGTTCGGAATCACCGAAGAGAGGATGTGCGAGTGGCCGTCCTCGTGCTGCAGGCCTTCGCCGTTGAGGGTGGTGCGCCCGGCGGTGGCGCCGAGCAGGAAGCCGCGCGCACGCTGGTCGCCCGCGGCCCATGCGAGATCGCCGACGCGCTGCATGCCGAACATCGAGTAGAAGGTGTAGAACGGCACCGTCACCTGGTTGGAATGGCTGTACGCGGTGGCGGCGGCGATCCAGGACGAGAAGGCGCCCGCCTCGTTGATGCCTTCCTCGAGGATCTGGCCCGCCTTGTCCTCGCGGTAGAACATCACCTGGTCCTTGTCGACCGGCTCGTACTTCTGGCCCTCGGGCGCGAAGATGCCGAGCTGGCGGAACATGCCCTCCATGCCGAAGGTGCGCGCCTCGTCGGGAACGATCGGGACGATGCGCTTGCCGATTTCCTTGTCCCGCACCAGCGCCGTGAGCGTGCGCACGAACGCCATGGTGGTGGAGATTTCCCGGCCCTCGCCTGAGCCTTTCAGCACCTGCTCGAAGGCGCTGAGCGGCGGCACGGCCGGCACGCCGTCCGCCTTGCGCCGGCGTTGCGGCAGGTAGCCGCCGAGGCTTTTCCTGCGCTCGTGCAGGTACTTCATCTCCGGCGAGTCGTCCGGCGGAATGTAGAACGGCAGCTCATCCAGCTTCTCGTCCGGGATCGGGATCGCGAACTGGTCGCGCATCTCGCGGATCGTCGCGGTGTCGACCTTCTTCAGCTGGTGCGTCGGATTCTTCGCCTGCCCTTGCTTTCCCAGGCCGAAGCCCTTGATGGTCTTGGCGAGGATCACGGTGGGCTGGCCCTTGTGCTTCACCGCCGCCGCGTAGGCCGCATACACCTTGTGTGGATCGTGGCCGCCGCGGTTCAGGCGCCAGATGTCCTCGTCGCTCATGCGCGCCACCATCTCGGCGACTTTCGGGTCCTTGCCGAAGAAATGCTTGCGCACGAACGCGCCGTCGTTCGCCTTGTAGTTCTGGTACTCGCCGTCGACCGACTCCTCCATGACGCGCAGCAGGCGCCCCTCCTTGTCGCGCGCGAGCAGCGGGTCCCAGTACGAGCCCCAGATGACCTTGATCACGTTCCAGCCGGCGCCGCGGAAGTCGCCTTCCAGCTCCTGGATGATCTTGCCGTTGCCGCGCACCGGGCCGTCGAGGCGCTGCAGGTTGCAGTTGACGATGAAAATGAGGTTGTCGAGCTTGTCGCGCGCGGCGAGGCCGATCGCGCCGAGCGATTCGGGCTCGTCCATCTCGCCGTCGCCGCAGAACACCCAGACCTTGCGGTTCGCGGTCTGCGCGAGCCCGCGCGCCTCGAGGTACTTGAGGTAGCGCGCCATGTAGATGGCCTGGATCGGCCCTAGCCCCATGGACACGGTGGGAAACTGCCAGTAATCCGGCATCAGCCACGGATGCGGATACGACGACACGCCCTTGCCGTCCACCTCGCGACGGAAGTTCAGCAGCCTTTCTTGCGAAAGCCTGCCCTCCATCAGCGAGCGGGCGTAGACGCCGGGCGAGGAATGGCCCTGGAAATAGATGAGGTCGCCGCCGTGGCCGTCGTGCGGCGCGTTCCAGAAATGCTGCTGCCCGGTGCCGAACAGCGTGCCGACCGAGGCGAAGCTCGCGATGTGGCCGCCGAGCTCGTCGTCGTTCTTGTTGGCGCGGGCCACCATCACCATCGCATTCCAGCGGCAGATCGAGCGGATGCGCTCCTCGAGCGCGACGTCGCCGGGCGAGCGCTCCTCCATGTGCGGAGGAATGGTGTTGATGTACGCGGTGTTCGGCGAAAACGGAATGTGCGCACCGGAGCGGCGCGCCTTGTCGATCAGGCGCTCCAGCAGGTAGTGCGCGCGCTCGGGCCCTTCGCGCTCGAGCACCGCCTCGAGGGCGTCCAGCCACTCCTGGGTCTCGAGCGCGTCGGGATCGTTCGCTGCGGGGAATTGGGGGACGGCGGCCATAGTTCGGTTCCGTGTAGCTTGCTGCAGGGGGGCGCGGTTAGCTTAACCAGAAAACGGGCCCAATGCTAGACTGCGCGGCCTCCATGACGGCCAGGATCCTCGACGGAAAATCCCTCGCCGCGGCGACGCGCACCGCTCTGAAGCAGAAGGTCGACGCGCTTGTGCAGCGCGGGGTGCGCCCCGGGTTGACCGTGATCATCGCCGGCGACAACCCGGCATCCAAGGTCTACGTGAGGAACAAGACGCTTGCCGCCGAAGAAACCGGCGTGCGCTCACGGCTGCTCGAGTTTGGAAAAGAGGTTTCGGAAACCGAGCTGATGCAAACCGTCGCGGCGTTGAACGCGGATCCGGCGGTGCACGGCATCCTGGTACAGCTCCCGCTGCCGAGGCACATCGACGCGGCGCGCGTGCTCGAATCGATCGCGCCGGCCAAGGACGTCGACGGTTTTCACGAAGCCAACCTCGGTGCGCTGATGGCCGGCCGCCCGGGCGTGGTGCCGTGCACGCCGCTCGGCTGCATGCGCCTGATCGAACACGCCGGGGTGCAAATCGCGGGCCGGCACGCCGTCGTCGTCGGCCGCTCGAACATCGTCGGCAAGCCGCTGGCGCACCTCCTCTTGCAAAAAGACGCGACCGTCACCATCTGCCACTCGAAGAGCGCCGACCTCGGCGGGATCTGCAAGAGCGCGGACATCCTGGTCGCGGCGGTCGGACGGGCAAAACTCGTCGGCGCGGGAATGGTCAAACCGGGTGCCTGCGTCATCGACGTCGGCATCAACCGACTGCCCGAGGGCAAGCTCGCCGGCGACGTCGACTTCGACGCCGTCAAGGACGTCGCGGGCTGGATCACGCCGGTTCCGGGCGGAGTCGGCCCGATGACGATCGCCATGTTGCTTGAAAACTGCATACGAGCCGCTTCCAAGGAATGAATCCACTACTACAGTTTGCTGGACTACCCCGCTTCGACGAGATCAAGCCGGAGCACGTCGCACCCGCGATCGACGAACTGCTCGCGGCCGGCCGCGCCGCGGTCGAGGCTGCAACGAGCGCGCGTCCAACTTGGGACGAGTTCGTCGCGCCCCTCGAAGACGCGAACGAGCGCCTGGGCCGCGCCTGGGGGCAGGTTGCGCACCTGCACGCGGTGATGGACAGCCCGCCGCTGCGCGAGGCGTACAACGCGGCCCTGCCCAGGGTCTCGCAGTACTGGACCGAGCTCGGCCAGAACCTGCAGCTCTTCCAGAAGTACAAGGAGCTCGCCCGCTCCGCCGGATTCGCCGGCCTGTCCCCGGCGCGGCAGAAGATCGTGGACAACGCGCTGCGCGATTTCCGCCTTGGCGGCGCCGAGCTGCCGCTGGAGAAAAAGCAGCGCTACGCCGAGATCCAGGAGGAGCTCGCGAAGCTGTCGGCGAAGTTCTCGGAAAACGTGCTCGACGCTACGAACGCGTTTTCCATCCTCATCGAGGATGAGCGGCGGTTGAGCGGGATTCCGCCGGACGTGCTGCAGGCTGCGCGGGAAGCCGCCGAAAAGGAAAGCAAGCGCGGCTGGAAGTTCACGCTGCACATGCCGTCGTACCTGCCGGTGCTGCAGTACGCCGACGACCGCACGCTGCGCGAGACGCTCTATCGCGAAAGCGCCACCCGCGCCTCCGAGTTCGGCAAGCCTGATTGGGACAATACCGCGCTCATCGCGCGTATCGTCGAGCTGCGCCGCGAGCTCGCGGCGCTCCTCGGCTACCCCAATTACGCCGAAGTCTCGCTCGAGCCGAAAATGGCGCACTCGCCAGCGCAAGTGCTCGAATTTCTCGACGATCTCTCGCGCCATGCCCGGCCGTTCGCCGAGAAGGACGCTGCGGAGCTGCGGGCTTTCTCCAGATCTGATCTGGGAATCGAAGACCTGCAGGCGTGGGACGTGCCCTACGCCTCGGAGAAGTTGCGCGCGATGCGCTACGCCTTCTCGGACCAGGAAGTGAAGCAGTACTTTCCCGAGGAGGTCGTGCTGCAGGGACTGTTTCGCGTCGCCCAGGCGCTCTACCAGATCACGATTGCGCCCTCGAAGGCGCCGGTCTGGCACGAGGACGTGCGCTTCTTCGAGATCCGCGACGCCTCGGGCGCCGCCTCAAATCCCGTGGTGGGCCACTTCTACCTGGATCTCTACGCCCGCGACACCAAGCGCGGCGGCGCCTGGATGGACGACGCGATCACGCGGCGCCGCAAGGGGAGCGCGATCCAGACCCCGGTGGCGCACCTCAACTGCAACTTCTCCAGGCCGCTCGGTTCGCCAACGGGCGCAAGGCCCGCGCTCTTCACGCACGACGAAGTGCTGACGTTGTTCCACGAGTTCGGGCATGGGCTGCACCACCTGCTCACGCGCGTCGAGGACCTCGGCGTGTCGGGGATCAACGGCGTCGAATGGGACGCGGTCGAGCTTCCCAGCCAGTTCATGGAGAACTTCGCCTGGGAGTGGGACGTGCTGCGCCACATGACGCGGCATGTCGATACCGGGCAGCCGTTGCCAAGACAATTATTTGAGAAAATGCTCGCGGCAAAGAACTTCCAGAGCGGCCTCGCCATGCTGCGCCAGATCGAGTTCGCGGTGTTCGACATGCGGCTGCATGCGGAGTTCGACCCGGCCTCCGGGCGGACTGCGCAGCGACTGCTCGAGGAAGTGCGCGATCGGATCGCGGTGCTGAAGCCGCCGGCCTACAATCGCTTCGCGAACAGCTTCTCGCACATCTTCGCGGGCGGCTACGCGGCGGGGTACTACAGCTACAAATGGGCGGAAGTGCTGTCGGCGGACGCCTATTCCTTCTTCGAGGAAAACGGCATCCTCGACGCGCGGGCCGGGCAGCGTTTCCGCGACGAGATTCTCGCGGTCGGCGGCAGCAGGCCTGCTGCGGAATCGTTCCGCGCCTTCCGCGGGCGCGAGCCGCGCGTCGATGCGCTGCTCAGGCACAATGGTATGATCGCCGCGTAAGTCCGCACTCATGAAGATGCGCACGCCCATCGCGGTTCTCGCTTCCGCGGCCGCTTTCGCGGCGGCTGCGCAGCAGCTCTATCGATGGACCGACGAAACCGGTCGAGTGCACATCACCGACACGCCGCCGCCCGCTTCCGCGCGCAACGTGCAACGGAAAAGCGGCGCCGGCAACGTGGCCGCGCCGCAGCAGGGCTTCGAGCTCTCCCAGGCGGTGCGCAGTTTTCCGGTGACGCTCTATACCGCGCCGTCGTGCAAGGAGTACTGCGTCATGGCGCGTACCTTGCTCAACAAGCGCGGCGTGCCGTTTACCGAAGTGCAGGTCGGAGACGACGCCTCACGCCAGGAGCTGAAGGCCGTCTCCGGCGGCGAGACCGTGCCGACCCTGGTGGTCGGTCGCAGCGTGCACCGCGGCTATGCAGCTGAATCCTACGATGCGCTGCTCGACTCGGCGCGTTACCCGAAGGCCGGGTCCGCGCCGCAGCGAGCGCAGGCCGCCCCGCCGGATCCCGACGAGGCCAAGACCGAGCCCGAGCCCGCCCCGGCCGGACCTTACGCGCCGAGGTCGCGGGGAAACTAGGCTTCCGGTTTTCTTCTGCGCCTCGCAACCTGGAACGTCAACTCGCTGAGGGTGCGAATGCCGCACCTGGTGGATTGGCTGGCGCACGCTCAGCCCGACATCGCCTGCCTGCAGGAAACCAAGGTCGAGGACTCGAATTTTCCGCTCGCCGAGCTGCGCTCCGCCGGCTACGACGCGGTGTATTGCGGCCAGAAGGCGTACAACGGCGTCGCGATTCTCGCGCGCTCCCCCCGATTGATTCAGTCGGGGGCGACCGACGTGCAGCATGGCATTCCCGATTTCGCCGACGACCCCAAGCGGGTGATCGCCGCGACCGTCGGCGAGCTGCGGGTCGTGTGCCTGTACGCGCCCAATGGGCAGGCGGTCGGCTCCGACAAGTACCAGTACAAGCTGCGCTGGTACGACGCTCTGACGGGGTGGTTGTCAAAAGAACTGGCGAGGCATCCGCGCCTGGCGGTAGTCGGCGACCTCAACGTTGCGCCGGAGAACCGCGACGTGCACGACCCGAAGCGCTGGGCGGGACAGATCCACGTCTCGGACGCCGAGCGCGCTGCGCTACGTCGGGTCATCGACGAGGTCGGGTTCGTGGATGCGTTCCGGCTGTTTCCGCAGCCCGAGGGAGAATTCAGCTGGTGGGACTACCGGCTCGCGGCGTTCCAGCGCAACTGGGGTCTGCGCATCGACCACATCCTGCTCTCGCCGGAGCTCGCAAGACGGTGCCGCGCTTGCGTCATCGACAAGTCGCCGCGCAGGTTGGAGCGGCCCTCGGATCACGCGCCGGTGATCGCGGAGCTCGAGACCTAGTCGATGAGCTGGTAGGCGGGGAGCGTCAGGAACTCGACGTACTGGTCGTCGGCGGTGATGCGCTCGAACAGTTCCGCCGCCTTATCGTAATTGCCTTCGCTCATCGCGGCCTTCACCTTGGAGAGTTCGTCTTTCAGGAGGACGCGGAAGAGCTCGACCGTGACCTTGCGGCCGTCGTCGAGCACGCCTTTCGGCGAGCGGATCCACTGCCAGATCTGCGAGCGCGAAATTTCGGCGGTCGCGGCGTCCTCCATCAGGTTGAACACCGGGACGCAGCCGTTGCCGGCGAGCCACGAGCCGAGATACTGGATGCCGACCGAGATGTTGTTGCGCAGGCCCGTTTCCGTGATCGGCTTCTCGGGCTGGAACGCGAGCAGGTCCCTGGCCGAGACACTGACGTCGGGCCGCTGTCGCGAGTACTGGTTGGGCTGCGGCATGTGCTTGTCGAACACTTCCTTCGCCACCGGCACGAGCGCGGGGTGCGCCACCCAGGTGCCGTCGCAGCCGTCGGTCACTTCGCGCAGCTTGTCCTGCCGCACCTTCTCCAGCGCCGCCTCGTTCGCCATCGGGTCGTTCTTGATCGGGATCTGCGCCGCCATGCCGCCCATCGCCGGCGCTCCGCGCCGGTGGCAGGTCTTGACGAGCAGGAGCGCGTAGGCGCGCATGAACGGCGCCGTCATGGTGACCTGCGCGCGGTCAGCGAGGCAGAAGTTGCGGTCGGCGCGGAATTTCTTGATGCACGAGAAGATGTAGTCCCAGCGCCCGATGTTGAGGCCCGAGGAGTGCTCGCGCAGCTCGTAGAGGATCTCGTCCATCTCGAAGGCGGCGACCACGGTCTCGATCAGCGCGGTGGCGCGGATCGTGCCGAGGGGGACGCCAAGCTCCTGCTGCGCAAGCACGAAAATGTCGTTCCACAGCCGCGCCTCGAGATGCGACTCCATCTTCGGCAGGTAGAAGTACGGGCCCGAGCCGCGCGCGAGCAGCTCCTTCGCGTTGTGGAAGAAGTAGAGGGCGAAGTCGAAGATGCCGCCCGACACCGGCTGGCCGTCGACCGTGACGTGCTTTTCGTCGAGGTGCCAGCCGCGCGGGCGCGGGATCAGCACCGCGGTCCTCTCCTTGAGACGGTAGAACCTCTGGGTGCTGTCGGCCGCGGTGCTTTCGAAGCTGATCGTGCGCCGCACGGCATCGCGCAGGTTGATCTGCCCGTCCACCATGTTGTGCCACGTCGGGCAGTTGGCGTCCTCGAAGTCCGCCATGAAAGTGGAGGCGCCGCAGTTCAGCGCGTTGATCACCATCTTGCGATCGGTCGGTCCGGTGATCTCCACGCGCCGATCCAGGAGGTCCTTCGGCTGCGAGGCGACCTGCCACTCCGAATCGCGGACGTGTCTTGTTTCCTCGAGAAAGTCGGGCTTCGCACCGGCATCGAACGCCTTTTGTCGCGCGGCCCGGCGAGCAAGCAGCTCCTGCCGGCGTGACTCGAAGCGACGATGCAGCTTGGCTACGAAGGTGAGCGCCTCGGGCGTGAGGACCTGCGCGAACTCGGGGGTGATACGTCCCGAGATCGAAACGTCTTTGGGTAGCGGACCGGACATGTGCATAGCAGCATCTTCTCGCTATCAAGACACTAAATTATTGAGTGGACGGCGAATCTCCCCCGCGACCGCCCCACTCCCAGCTAGTGTCGGCGAAGTGGTTGCCGCACTGCAACATTACCACAGGAAGACTGAACGAGACATACCTCACAGGTCTGCCGAATGGAGTTTTTAGGAACTTTGACCGCCATTTCATATTATGAAATGCGGCACTGCCGCGTGAAATCGTGCGCCGATCGGAGTACGCTCGGATTCTCTCCGGTTCCCTCCAACCCCTTGTTTCATATCGTGAGATAGCCAGATGCCCGCCGCCTATAACGTTCTGATTCTTGGTGCTTCCTACGGCTCCCTGCTCGCCATCAAGCTGCTCGCCGCGGGCCATACGGCGAAGCTCGTGTGCCTGCCCGCCGAAGCGGAGGCCTTCAACAGCGACGGGGCACGCGTGCGCATGCCCATCAAGGGCCGCGACGGCCTCGTCGAGGTGCATTCGAAGAAGCTGCCCGGCAAGCTCTCCGCGGACGCACCGGCGGCAGTGAATCCACGCGACTACGACCTCGTCGTCCTCGCGATGCAGGAGCCGCAGTACCGCTCGCCGGGAGTGCGAGAGCTGCTCGACGCCGCCGCGAAGGCGAAGGTGCCGTGCATGTCGATCATGAACATGCCTCCGCTGCCGTACCTCGCGCGCATTCCCGGGCTGTCGGTGAAGGAGCTGAGGTCGGCCTACACCGACCCGACGGTCTGGGACAGCTTCGATCCCGCGTTCATGACGCTCTGCAGCCCGGATCCCCAGGCGTTCCGTCCTCCCGAAGAGAAGATCAACGTGCTGCAGGTTCGCCTGCCGACCAATTTCAAGTCGGCGCGCTTCGCGTCGGAAGCACACACGAAGATCCTCCGCGATCTGGAAAAGGGCATCGAGGCGGTCCGCTACGAGGGCCTGGAGCTGCCGGTGAAGCTCAAGGTGCACGAGTCGGTGTTCGTGCCGCTCGCCAAGTGGGCCATGCTGATGGCAGGCAATTACCGTTGCGTGACGAAGGACGGCATCCGGCCGATCAAGGAAGCGGTCCACGGCGACCTGCAGGCGTCGCGCGACATGTACAACTGGGTGGTGAAGCTTTGTGTCTCGCTCGGCGCGAACGAGAAAGACCTGGTGCCGTTCGAGAAATACGCTGCCGCCGCGCAAAGCCTCGGCAGCCCGTCGTCGGCTGCGCGGGCGCTCGACGCGGGCGCGCCGAACATCGAGCGCGTCGACCGCCTGGTACAGGCC
>Ga0157378_10001529_pt1 | contig 20915 bp, 21 predicted proteins | sample M65metaG_FD_115309 | JGI IMG/M metagenome (GOLD analysis project Ga0157378, IMG submission 115309) | Miscanthus rhizosphere microbial communities from Kellogg Biological Station, Michigan, USA - M6-5 metaG | ecosystem: Host-associated > Plants > Roots > Rhizosphere > Soil | place: USA: Michigan...
GTGTAGAGCCCAAGATGCCAATGCAGCCAGCGAAACATCCATTGAAAAAGCGCGAGCAAAGAAATCCCAGTGACGATTTCCGGTGTCACCAGCGAAAGATAGAGTGTTCCGGTCAGCAGCCGCGATGTGTACTTCCACAAGCCATAAGCGCACATGGTGCCGAGCGCGGTCGAGATCACGGTGCTGATGAGCGCGACGATCACGCTGTTCCAGGTAGCGTCGATCAGTTGCGGATCGCGAAAGATGGCGCGATACCAGTCCAGGGAAAAATGCTCCCACTGGGTGAAGCGCGAAGAATTGAAGCTGAAGAACGCAAGGGTCAGCAGCGGCAGGTGCAGGAAGGCGAAAAATGCCACGGCATAGGCCGCCAGCCAGCGCTTCACGCCAGTTGCTCACTTTCCCGCCGGAGCAATCCCCACACTAGCACTACCACCAGTACCATCAGAAGCATGGAGACCGCCGAACCGAATGGCCAGTCGCGCGCGTTGGTGAACTGATTTTGCACAAGGTTCCCGACCAGGACGGTACGGCCGCCGCCGAGCAGGTCGGGCGTTAAATACGCTCCCAGGCAGGGGATAAAAACCAGAACTGATCCGGCAACCAAGCCTGGCCGTGAGAGTGGCAGTATGACGCGAAACACCGTGGCGAGTGGGCGGGCGCCCAGGTCCGCCGCCGCTTCCACCAGAGCCGGATCGAGACGTTCCAGGGTTGCGTAGATTGGCAGCACCATAAATGGGAGATACCCATACACCAGTCCGAGCAGCACGGTGCCGTCGTTGTAAAGCAGAGAGAGTGGAGCGTGGATCACTCCCAAATTCATCAGAACGGTATTCACGAGTCCGGTGTCCCGAAGCAAAAAAAGCCATGCATAGGTACGAACCAAGAAGCTGGTCCAGAACGGAAGCATCACGAGTTGCAGATAAAAATTCTTGCGCGAATGCGACCTCGATATGAACAGCGCAACCGGAAACGCCATCACCAGGCAAATGGCTGTTGCAGCCAGTGCCATGGCGAAAGATCGAAACAGGATTGTGAGATATAGCGGGTCAATCAGCCGTTGATAGGCTTCAACGGTCCAAGGCTGCTCTACTCCGCCATAGACACCGCGGGTCAGAAGACTATAGGCAAGAACAATTACAAACGGCGCGGCAAAAAACACCAGCATCCACAGCCAGGTTGGCAGCAGAAACCATGAGCGCAGCTTCATGGAACAAGAATTTCGTCAGAAGGACTCCAGCAGATATGCACCGCTTCGCCCGGCGAGAAGGTGGCAAAGCTTCGTGGGACCTGCGCCACCGCTTCTTCGCCGCTATCTAGTTGGCACAAAACCTGGAAGCAATCTCCCAGAAACACCGAGTTGGTCACCCGCGCCGGTGAGGACCGGGCGCCGTGATTTTCGGGCAAGCGGGCGATTCGGGTCGCCTCAGGTCGAACTCCGACCCCAGCAATCCAATTGACCGCTCCCAAAAATCCGGCAACGAATTTAGTCCGCGGATGAAAATAGACTTCCTCGGGTGAACCGACCTGCTCAATGCGGCCTTCATTCATTACAGCCAACTGATCGGACATCGAAAGCGCTTCTTCCTGATCGTGCGTGACCAGCAGAAAGGTAATTCCCGCCCGGCGCTGAATCCCCTTCAACTCGACGCGCATTTGTTTGCGCAGTTTGGGATCCAGCGCCGCCAGCGGCTCATCCAGAAGAAGCACATCCGGCTCAAGCACCAGGGAACGGGCAAGCGCGACCCGCTGCCGTTCACCGCCCGATAGTTGTGCTGGCTTGCGATTTTCTTTGGTGGCAAGGCCCACCAGTTTGAGGACGTCTTCTACTTGAGATCCGAAATTAGTCCGGCCCTGACGTTTCAGTCCAAATTCAATATTGGCGCGCGCGGAAAGGTGCGGAAACAGGGCATAGTTCTGGAAAACCGTGCTCACGCGACGTTCGTAAGGCTTGCGATGGTTTACAACCTCGCCTTTGAGAATAACCTCGCCGGCGGTGGGTTGTTCGAAACCGGCAATCAGACGAAGGGTCGTGGTCTTTCCACAGCCCGAGGGCCCCAGCAAAGAGAAGAAACTTCCTTGGGGAACCGAAAGCGAAATACCGTCCAGAGCGCGCTGGCCCGGATACTCCTTCACCAGCTGGCGCACTTCCAGATTGGTCTGTTCCATTAGACTTGCGCGATCCCCCTCGTCTATGCAAATCGTAGTACATTTTGCCGGACAGATGTGAATAAATATTCAATAAATTTAAGACCACGCAAGGGTTACGATCGAATTGGTGTCAAGGGCAAGTTCGGCAGTTTTCTTGCCCATCCTCAACGCCACTTTTCTTGCCGATCCCAGATTGGTAGCCACCAGAACCCGCTGTCCGTCAGGGTTCTGAACGGCCACGTGGTGAAGGTCCTTCTCCGTACTCTGGGAATCGAAGCGGCGAGCGCCGCGGCGGATCATCCGGCAATAGTGAGCGAATGCTATGTACTGCCCGCTGCGCGTGACCTGCTCGGTTTTGGAGCCAATCGTCACCGGCCCGCCACACGAAAATGGACCAATATTCGGACGCCCGACTTCGTCCATAGGAGGCCATGTACTTCCGCCGCATGGCGCCGTCCAGCATTGAGTTGTTGGCCTTCATCCATCCCGGCGGACTCCACGGAGAGGAAAACAAGAATAAGTCTGGATTTACCTTCCGGGCCTCCCGCAACATTGGCAGGATGTAGTCCTTGTCGTGGTCGATGGAGAAATGTTTAAGATCGGGATCCCGGCCATCGTTGTCGAAGCTATATGCCTTGGTGGAATAGTCGCTAGCTCCGATACAAGTCCGCCCCGTGTTGAACCCCATCTCTAAGGATGGAACAACTCGTGGAATAGAGTGCCTCTAGACGACGATTCCAATTGGTTAAGCACATAGCACGACGCATCGGTAAAAGCCGCGCCGAAGCCGAGGACCTCCTGAAATTTCGATTCAGGATGCAAATCTATGACTGCGCCCGATGCTTTGCCCGAGGTCCACGAGATTGAATTTGCAAGGGAGAATCGCGAGTTGCCGCTGGTAACCCAAACCGAGATTGGTGCGGCGAAAGTTCTAGCGGCAAAAGCGGACGGTCCACTTGCAGAAGATGCCGCCAAACCCATTGCCGACACTTTTATAAAATCGCGACGTGTGGAGTCCATGCGAAGGGTCCTCGCTGCAAGGATGTAATTGCGTCACGAAGAATAGCACCGAGGGTTTCGCTGGAGATAAAAACGCCACGAATTTCCGGAATTTTCGTGGATCATCCGTGAAATCCGTGGCGGCTGTCAGGCAACTTTGCGGGTTCGAGCGGCCTTTTGTGCGGCTCTCTTGCGGCTTTGGGACCCTCGGCTAGCGGCTGCTCTCTTGGCCTGCCTGGAAAGTGCACTCCGGCTTGCTCCCTGGCGCGACTCGCGGCGCAATGCGCCCTCGGTCGCGCGGGAGCGAGTGGTGGAAGGCCTGCGTTTCGACTTAGCCGCGCGGGTATCCTGTGCCGCCTTTTTGCGGGTAGCGGCCGACCCCTTGGGTGGAGGAAGCTTTACTCCGGCACGCCGGGCCTTGGATAGACCGATCGCAATTGCCTGTTTGGCAGAACGCACGCCATGTTTGCCTTCGCGTACGTGGTCGATTTCTTCGCGGACGAATTCTCCCGCCTGAGTCGAGGGAGACTTCCCTTCTGCCGCATCTTTGCGCGCCCGTTCCAAGGTTTCCTTCTCCGGCATGTCGTTCTCCTTTATAGATCCTTTAAGAACTGAGACCCATTCAATTTGTACTTCTTGTTTCCACGGCCGCAATACGGCTTTCGCTGTAATGCCGGCCGCATGAAGACCGATGCGGACCCCTCCTTCGCCCAGCCACGAGATCAATGCGTTAATCCAATGGCGCGAATCAATACAGCCTCCGCCCTATCGCAATGCGCATGCAGGAGTCGTACGGTGATTAGAAGGAGATTCTCTCAATGAAAGCAGTCAGTTATGAAGGCCTTCGTAAAATGTCAGTTTCCAGTCATCCAAAGCCCAAAATTAAGTCTCCGACCGATGCTCTGCTGCGCGTGACCACCAGCGGGATTTGTGGCAGCGACCTCCACATGTACGACGGACGTACCCCGCTTGATCCGGGAACCGTAGTCGGCCACGAGATTATGGGTGTAATCGAAGAAGTGGGCGAGGCCGTCGGCAGTATTCAAGTTGGCGACCGGGTCGTTCTGCCGTTCAACATCGCTTGCGGGTTTTGTTTCAACTGTCATCGCGGCCACACCGAGGCCTGCCTGACGATGAATCCCCAGCAGCCGCATGCGGCATACGGCTACGCGGGTATGGGACCTTACCAGGGAGGACAAGCAGAATTCGTTCTGGTTCCACATGCCGACTTCAACTGCTTGAAGCTGCCAGGCAAGCCGGGGGACGAGTGGGAAGACGATTTTCTACTTCTTGCCGATGTGTTCCCAACCGCTTTTCACGCCACTGAACTAGCTTGCGTATCCACGGGAAAGACGGTCGCCGTTTTCGGAGCTGGCCCGGTAGGGCTATTGTCCGCTTATTGTTCCGTTTTGAAGGGCGCATCCCAGGTTTATGTGGTCGACAATATTCCCGAGCGTCTAGAGAAAGCCGAGGAGCTAGGCGCAACTCCGGTCGATTTCAGCCAGGGCGATCCCGTAGAGCAAATCTTCGCTCTGCGCAAGAAACAAAAGTTAATCCAGCAAAGCCTGAGACCAGGCGAGGAAAAGATGAAGGGCGTGGACTGCGTGATCGACGCTGTAGGTTACCAGGCGAGAAGCGATAGCAATCCCGAGAAAGAGAAGCCGACGCAGGTGCTGGAAAATTGCATCCGTCTGGTAAATCCAACCGGCAGCGTGGGGATTATCGGGGTCTACATCGCTCCCGATCCGGGAGCGAAAGATAAACACGCGAAGAATGGCATCTACCCTTTTCCTATCGCTGAATATTTCGATAAGGGAATCACCATGGGTAGCGGTCAAGCTCCGGTTAAGAAGTACAACGAATATCTCCGCGATCTGATCGTGAGCGGCCGGGCTAAACCCAGCAGGATTGTGAGCCATCATATCCAAATCGATGATGCTCCCGAAGCCTACGACAAGTTCGATCAGCGCATCGAAGGCTATACCAAGGTGCTGATTCGCTTTGGGCAGCGCGCAGCCTGAGGGTGTGCGGACGGATAATGAATGGCGCAACCTGAACCAGTGCTTTCGATCGAGGACGAACGTGCCCCCGCGATTCTTCGCGCGGTTGCGAAGTCCTCGATCGAAGCTGCGACACGAGCCGCGGCCAAGTGCCGGGCTTGCGATTTGTGGAAGAACGCCACGCAGACGGTCTTCGGAGAGGGAGCAGATAGGGCAACGGTAGTGTTTGTCGGAGAGCAGCCTGGCGACAAGGAAGATCTTGCCGGCCATCCGTTCGTAGGCCCTGCAGGGAAATTACTGGATGAAGCGCTTTTAGAAGCTGGCGTGGACCGCAGGAAAGTCTACATTACTAACGCCGTGAAGCATTTCAAATGGGAGCCCGCCACCCGTGGCAAAAGGCGAATTCATAAAAAACCGCGAGCCTCTGAAATTGCCGCCTGCCGTCCCTGGCTTGAAACCGAACTAGCCATCGTTAAACCCGAAATTCTGGTTTGTCTGGGTGCCACGGCGGCTCAGTCGGTGCTTGGACCCGGGTTTAGCGTGACTCGGGAAAGGGGCAAAATCCAGTCCTCGCCACTGGCCTCCAAAGTTGTTGCGACGGTACATCCTTCCTCCATCCTTCGCGCTCCAGACGACGCGGCACGCAGAACTCAAATGCAAGCCTTCATTCGCGATCTGGCAGTGGTCGCAACTCTCGTCAGCAAAGAATGAAACCTCAGCGCTCTTCCCCAGCCGCGCATCCGGTGACATACTCATATTTCAATGCGGGTCCTAGTGATTGAGGACGAACGGAAACTCGCCGCCAACATCGCCCGTAGCATGCGTGAGAGTGCCGGTTACGCGGTCGACTGCGCCTACGATGGTGAAGAGGGCTTATATATGGCGGAATCAAATCCCTATGACTTAGCCATCGTGGATCTAATGCTGCCGCGCATGAATGGTCAGACAGTTCTCGGTCGTATGCGTCAGGCGGGCAATGCGACTCCTGTCCTTATCCTCACTGCCCGCGATGAAAGAGAGTCAATAGTTGCGCTGTTGAATTCTGGAGCCGACGATTACCTCACCAAGCCGTTCGATCTTGGAGAGTTGATCGCGCGCGCAAAAGCCCTGATTCGGCGAGGCAAAGGGCACAGCACCGCAATTTTAAAAATGCGTGACGTGGAGATTGATACCGCGGGGCGGAGAGTATCGCGGCGCGGAAAGCCGGTAACGCTTTCGGCTATGGAATACCGGGTACTGGAGTATCTTGCCCATCGAAAAGGAGCAATCGTCTCCAAGACCGAACTGCTGGAGCATCTATACGATTTCAACTGGGAGCGCTTTAGTAACGTGATCGAAGTTTATGTTTCTGGCCTTCGGCGCAAGTTGGATGATAAGAATGGCGAGCTGATTCAAACTTCGCGCGGACAAGGCTACGTGCTGCGGGACTAGGATGGCCAAGCTTTCCATTACACGCCGGCTGATCGTTTCGGTGATCCTCGCTCAAGTAGTGCTCACCCTGGCTGTAGTTGCGCTGGCAACATATCTGACCGAAAAACAACTGCGCGATTCCTTCGATGCAGCACTTCATGGCCGGGTGATGAGTGTGGCCGCTCTGGTCCGCTACTCGGAGGACAATTCCCCTAAACTGTTTTTTGATTCCAGTCTTGTACCTCCTCCACTCGATCGTAAACATCCCGATCTTTACCAGATTATGGGCGCCGACGGTGAAGTGATTGGAAAATCCCCAAATTGGGACCCCGATTTTCGTACTCCTTCCAGCGATCGGCGCATTTATTGGACTGTGCCCTACCACGAAGACCAGTACCGCGTGGTTCATCTCAACAATATTCCCGTCCTGGATCGCGAGGGACCCGAAACGGCTACACCACCAACTCTCACCGTGATCTACGCGGCTTCGACGGAAGAAATTCGTGAGCGCGTTTGGGCTGCCGCGATTGTGACCTGTCTCGGAAGCCTTGCGTTGTTGGCGATATCAACAGCGATTTCAGTCTGGACCGTCCGCCGCGGCTTGTCTCCTTTGGCTGCGCTGGCGTCCAGCGCGGGGCGAGTCTCGGTGAACAATTGGAAGCTCGATGCACCGCCACAAGCGCGCAAGACCCAGGAACTGGTTCCGCTGACAGATGCCATGGACGGCATGTTGGCAACCTTGCAACACGCCTTCACTTCGCAGAGAGAATTTCTTGCCAATGCGGCGCACGAACTGAAGACCCCCATCGCCGTTCTTAAGTCAACTCTTCAACTGCTCTTGCAGCAACCGCGTAGTGCCGAAGAATATCGAGCGCACCTGGAAGGAGCGCTCGACGATCTGGCCCGGCTGGAAGCTCTCACGCACTCGATGCTGCGGCTGGCGCGAGCCGAGCAATCGCAAACCACAAAGCGGGTAACTGACCTGCCACTGGTGGATTTGGCGAACTCCTGCGAGCAAAGCGCTGAACGCCTCAAGCCGGTTTCCGATTCCCGCTCGGTCCGAATCGATATTCGGCCCAACGGGCCCGCCAAGATTCATGCTGACCCCGAAGATTTGGAACTCGTCTGGAATAACCTGTTCGAAAATGCCGTTCGTTACAGCCCGGCAGGGTCTGCCGTGCTCGTTTCTATCTCAAGATCTGATCATCGAGCACGAGTTGACGTCGAAGACCGTGGGCCCGGCATCGCCGAAATTGATCTGCAAAATATCTTTAACCGTTTCCACCGCGCCGACGCATCACGCTCTCGGGATACCGGCGGATATGGTCTTGGTCTAGCCATTGTCAAAGCCATGGTCGAAGCCTACGGCGGCACCATCTCGGCCGAGAGCAGCGTAGGGCGCGGTACAAAGATGTCTGTTAGCCTTCCCATCAACACCTGACAGCAATCTCCAATTTCAGCTTCCCTTCAGGTTCGGAGTGCAATCATCTCTTGTTCTGTCTCCGACCGAGGTCGCGGTGATTCGCGCTGCACTTTGCCTGCTGTTATTGTTCGGCCCAAACATGTGGTCGCAAACCGCAGAGGTGACCGCACGTTCCGAGCCAGGCGTGTCTGACACGGCCGCCGCCAAGTTGACCCTGGATCAAGCCATCCTCCTGGCCAAGAAAAATGCGCCCCAGTTTCGCGCCGCATTGACCGAGGCCGGGCTGGCCCGCGAAGACCGCGTGCAGGCCCGTGCGGCGCTCTTACCTGGCGTCTCGTACACCACCGGCGCGATTTACACCCAAGCTAACGGAACTCCCACCGGTGTCTTCATCGCGGCAAATGCGGTGAATGAATACATCAGCCAGGGAGTCGCGCATGAGGCCTTGAGCTTTACTTCCGTCGCCGATTTCCGCCGGGCACGGTTTATGGAATCACTTTCTCGCGCGAGAGCTGAAATAGCGGTGCGCGGAATCACCACAACCGTGGTTCGTGATTTCTATGGGGTGATCGCGGGTGAGCGCAAATATCAAAATGCACAGCTCGCGGCCGACGAAGGTCGGCGCTTCCTTGGTCTTAGCCAGCAACTGGAACAAGGTGGCGAAGTCGCGCATTCCGATGTGATCAAGGCCCAACTTCAGTCGAATGATCGGGAACGCGACTTGCAGGAAGCTCGCCTCGCCGCCGAAAAGGCCCGGCTTGACCTGGCGGTCCTCATATTTCCAAACTTCACCCGCGATTACCAACTCGTCGACGACCTGCAGCAATCACCACCACTTCCGGAATTCGCCCACGTGCAGGTGCTCGCCGCCACCAATAATCCGGAACTTAAGGCGGCCAGTGCGGCGATGCATGCTTCCCAGCAAGAGGTAGCTTCAGCGATCGGTGGCCACCTCCCGTCTCTCTCGTTCAATTATTTTTACGGCATCGATGCCACCCAGTATGCGACCCGCAGCGACGGCATTCACAATCTTGGATATCAGGTCGCGGCGACCGTTGACATTCCGATTTTCAACTGGGGAGCGACCCAGAGCAAGGTGCGGCAGGCACAATTTCGGCGCGACCAGGCTCGCATCGAATTGAGTGCGGCGCAAAGGCAGGCTCTCGCCGATTTACAGCAGTTTTACAACGAAGCTCAAACCGCCCAGGCACAGCTTGAATTGTTGCACCAGTCGTCAGACCTCGCCGCCGAGGGTCTTCGCTTGACCACCTTGCGCTACCAGAGCGGAGAAGCTACAGCTCTCGAGGTAGTTGACGCACAGAATGCTTTGGTTCTCGCACGCAACAATCAAGATGACGGTTCGGTCCGGTATCGTGTCGCTTTAGCAAACTTGCAAACACTTACGGGGACCTTCTAAGCATGCTAACCAGGATCGCCGCTTGTATGGTTGTGATCGCAACCTTCGTAGGTTGCTCGAAGGAGGATGCCGAAAAGGAACCCGTGGTGACAGTGCAAACTGCTGTCGCGCAAAAGGGTTCTCTCGATGTAGAGGTTGGGTTCGAAGCCGTTTTGTTTCCCAAGAACCAGGCGGCCATCACTCCCAAGATAAGCGCGCCGGTGCGCCGTTTTTACGTTAACCGCGGTGCGCGGGTACACCAGGGACAACTTTTAGCGGTGCTGGAAAGCCGGGACATTGCTGCTGCACTCACCGACAACAAAGGAGCCCTCGATCAGGCCCAGGCTGCGTACGAAACAACTACCCGCGCTACTCTCCCCGAGGATCTGACGAAAGCTGAAACTGATGCCAAATCGGCACACGAAGCGCTGGACGCAGAGCAGAAGCTCTATGACAGCCGCGAAAATCTCTTTAAACAAGGCGCCCTCCCGCGCAAAGATCTGGATCAGGCTGCTGTCGCCTTGGTTCAGGCACGAGCCCAGACAGAGTTGGCCGATCAGCACCTCGCTTCGCTGCGCGCCGTGGGCCAGCAGGCAACCGTCAAATCCGCTGCCGGACAACTTGCATCTGCCCAGGGCAAGTATCAAGGCGCCGCCGCGCAGCTAAGCTACACCGAGATTCGCAGTCCCATCGACGGAGTGGTCACCGATCGCCCGAGTTATCAGGGAGAAACGCCCGCCCAAGGCATCCCAATCCTCACCATCATGGATGTTTCCTCCGTAATCGCGCGCGCCCATATTCCGCAGGATCAGGCGGCTCTGCTGAAGGCCGGAGATCCGGCAACAATTTCAACAACCGAAGGAAACGAGTCTCCGGCGAAAGTCACGCTGGTAAGTCCTGCGCTCGACCCCGGAAGCACAACGGTAGAGGTTTGGGTCGAAGCGCTTAACAAATCAGGATCCCTTCGTCCCGGTTCAACAGTTCACGCTAGTGTCACTGCCCGCAAAATCGAGAATGCGATTACCGTCCCCGCCGCGGCGCTGCTTAAGACGCCGGAAGAAACGATGGCAGTAATGGTGGTCGGTAAGGATGGCCGTGCCCACCAGACTCAGGTGGAGACCGGCGCAAAGACCCGAGACGTCGTGCAAATAACCAAGGGTCTCGATGCCGGACAGATTGTAGTGACCACCGGCGCCTATGGCCTTCCCGACAACACCCAGGTGAAGACCATGCCCACGGGGCAATCTGCTGCGACGGCACCTGCCGCGGTAAAGGATTGATGCATGCAGATTCGCGATCTGCTGCGACGCATCCGAACTTCCCAGCCAGGGGACGAACGCTACTGGTACACGCGCTTTGCCAAATCTCTGATCTTTCTAACCCTGGTCTTGGCCGTGGCCGGCGGGTACGTGGCCTATACCATTCCGGTCTCGGTTTTTCCTCAGACCGACTTCCCCCGCGTAGTCATTGGAATCGACAACGGCGTAATGCCCATCGATCAGATGATGGTGACCATCACCCGTCCTATCGAGGAATCGGTCAACAGCGTTCCCGGACTTCAATCAGTTCGCTCCATTACCAGCCGGGGCGAAGCCGAGGTCGACCTGTTCTTTGATTGGCACGTCGACATGGTGGAAACGTTGCAGCAGGTGGATGCAGCCCTCTCGCGCGTACGCTCTGAACTGCCATCTACGGCGACCATTGACAGCCATCGTTTGACTTTTGCAAGCTTTCCGATTCTCGGTTACAGCCTTACGTCAGATTCAGTTTCACAAACTGATCTGTGGGAAACTGCGAATTACGACCTCAAACCACGTCTCAATCGCCTGAACGGAGTCGCAGCCGTCACAGTGCAGGGCGGCCAGCAGCCCGAGTTTCAGATCACGCCCAGCCCGGCAAAGTTGCTCACGGCTAGTATCACCGTTACAGATCTGCTCGACGCGGTGCGCCGTACCAACCTCATCGACTCGCCCGGCTTGCTCGAACAGAATCATCAGCTCTACCTGATGCTCATCAATGGTCAGGTTCGCGATCCGCAACAGTTGTCGCAGGTAGTGGTTAAGATGACTCCGGCAGGTATCCCGGTGCATATCGGAGACGTCGCCACTGTGGAGCGCAGCATTAAGCCGCTCTACACGGTGGTCACCGCCAACGGCAAGCCGGCTGTGTTGCTCAATGTCACTCGCCAGCCTGATAGCAACACCGTTGATGTCGCAAATGAAGTGCACGATGAGGTTGCGCGCATCCAGCAGGGGCTGCCGCGCGGCATCACCCTGCAGCCGTTTTACGACCAGTCGGAAATTGTCACTGAATCCATCAAGAGCGTGCGCGACGCAATACTGATCGGCATTGCGCTCGCATCGCTCATCATGGTTCTTTTCCTGCGCGACTGGGGAACCTCAATCGTTGCCGCCATGGTCATTCCGGTGACGGTGCTGGTCACATTCATCGCGCTGAAATTACTTGGCCAGAGCTTCAATCTAATGACGCTGGGCGGGCTCGCGGCAGCCGTCGGACTCGTAATCGACGACGCTATTGTCGTGGTGGAAAATGTTGCCCTGCACCGCGACGCGGGGCAGGACCGCCTGGAAGCCATCCGCAGCGCTCTGTCTGAAATAACCGTTCCGCTGGTTGGCTCCACCATCACCCCCATCGTAGTTTTCCTACCGCTTATCGCAATCACCGGAGTGACAGGACTTTTCTTCCGTGCCCTCGCGGTCACGGTTTCGGTTTCGTTGTTAACCTCCCTCGTCCTTGCTCTTACCTGGACGCCCACTTTGAGCCAGTACTTCATCACCAGCCATTCCGAAAGGGATTCAACTCAACCAGTAGATAAAGAACAGCTCGAGAAAGCAGAAGCCGCAGGCCTATCTCGGCACTTCAAACGGTTCCTGGATTTTTACGAACGATGGCTGCGATTCGCACTTGAGCGACCTCTCTGGCTGGCTATTTTCAGTTTCATCCTCATCGTTGCCTCCTTCATTTGTTACAAGTCGTTGGGCAGCGATCTGCTGCCCGAAATAGATGAAGGTGGCTTCATTGTCGATTATCTGACTCCGGCGGGCACCTCGTTGGCGGAAACGAATCGGGTGGTAGGTCACATAGAAAGAATGATCCGTGAAATCCCCGAGGTGCAAGGCGCCTCGCGCCGCACTGGACTGGAACTGGGTCTTGCTGCCGTCACTGAGGTAAACCGCGGGGACATCGCCGTGAAGCTGAAAGCGGACCGTAGTCGGGGCACCGAGGAGGTCGTCTCTGAGTTGCGCTCCCGCATTGCCCGCGAAGAACCTGGAATCGACGTCGAGTTCGTGCAGGTTTTGCAGGATATGATCGGCGATCTCTCCAACGAACCCGAAGATGTCTTCATCAAATTATTTTCCAACGATGGGTCGCAACTGCAAAACTGGGCCCCGAAAATCGCCGAGGCTGTAAGTAAAGTGAACGGGGTAGTGGACCTCCGAAACGGCATCGACAACACCATCAGCGGCCCCGCGACCATTTTTACTATTGATCCGCTGACCGCGGCCCATTCCGGTTTCTCCCCCGAAGAAGTAGCCACTGACGCAACCGCACTGCTGGAAGGCGAGCCCGCCGCAACGCCGGTGATCACCAACGATCGCGCCTACGTCATCCGCATCCGCTTTCCTGAGGCAAACCGATCCTCGCTGGATGCCATGAAGAACACCTTGATGGTGAGCAACAGCGGTCACACCGCCACCCTGGGTTCGCTGGCAACCCTGGTTGAATTGCCAGGACAAACAGAAATTCGCCGCGAGAATCTCCAACGTTCTGTTTCCGTGACGGCGCGACTGGAGGGTACGGATCTCGGCAGCGCGATCGCCGCCGTACAGAAAACTGTAGCCGACCTCAAAATTCCTCCGTCCATTCGCATCGTTTACGGCGGCAAGTACGAAGAACAGCAAAAATCGTTCCACGATTTAATGATGGTCCTGTTGTTGGCCATCGTGCTGGTTTTCATCGTGTTGCTGTTTGAATTCCGGAACTTCGCTGCACCAATCGCAATACTGTCATCGGCGTTGCTGTCCACCGCCGGAGTCTTTCTGGCGCTGTTGGTCACCCGTACCACCTTCAACATCGCGTCCTTCATGGGGTTAATCATGGTCATCGGCATCGTGGCAAAGAACGGCATCCTTCTGCTCGACTCCGATCAGAAGTTCCGTGCCGAGGGCATGTCCGCACATGACGCGATGGTTCTTGCCGGCCGCCGCCGGCTTCGTCCCATCATGATGACCGCATTAGCTGCGGCCGCAGGCATGTTGCCGCTTGCACTCGCCCTCGGTGCCGGATCGCAGATGTTGCAACCTCTCGCGATCGCAGTCATCGGCGGAATCGCAATTTCCATGATGCTCTCACTCATCATTACGCCCGCGGTGCACTTTTATCTCAGCCATTCGGAAGGAAACTGATTATGAAAAACTTGCTCCTGCTTCTCCTGCTATCGCTTACTGCATCCCTTGCTGCACAAACGCCCCACTACCACCAAACTGCTAAATGGACCGTCGGTGGCGAGGGTGGATGGGACTACCTGAAAGTTGACCCGGATGGCAACCGCCTCTTCATCTCCCACAGCAACACCATCAACGTGCTTGACCTCGCGACCGGCAAGCAAGTCGGCGAGGTTCCGGCATCCGGCGCGCATGGCATCGCTCTCGTGCCCGAGAAGAACCTCGGATTCAGCAGTAACGGCCGCGCCGGCACAGTGACTGTCTTTGACTTCCACACCTTGAAGCCGCAATCGGATATCAAGGTCGGCGAAAACCCGGACGCGATCATCTACGACCCTCACTCCAAGAATGTGATCGTAATGAACGGACGCAGCAAGGACCTTATGGCAATTGATCCATCCACTTTGAAGGTTGTGGGCACCGTTCCTCTTGGGGGAAAGCTGGAATTTGCCGCCAGCGATGCTGGCCATATCTACGTCAACGTAGAAGACAAGGGCGAGATTGCATCTGTCGATTCGAAGACCTGGAAAGAAGTCAATCGCTGGAAGTTGAACGGATGCGAAGAACCCTCAGGGTTGGCCATCGACGAAAAGGCTGGTCATTTGTTCACCGTATGTGGAAACAAGCAGATGATCGTTGTGGACACTAAGACCGGAAACCAGCTTGCCTCCGTGCCCACAGGTGACGGTACCGACGCCGCCGCATTCGATCCTGAGCTAAAGCTGGCATTCGCCTCGAACGGGGAAGGAACGCTCACCGAAGTCCGGGAAACCAAGGATGGAAAGTACGAAGTCGCCGAAAATGTGCCAACAGCCCGCGGTGCTCGCACCATGGCGCTGGACCTGAAATCACACAACGTTTATCTTGCAACCGCCGAACTCGGCCCACCTGCGCAAGGACAGCGGTGGCCCAGTGTCAAGCCCGGGACCTTTATGGTGCTGGTTTATTCGCCTCAATAGTAGTTGGATCAGCCGGCCAGAAACTCGATCGCTTGCACCTCATCCGGTGCAAAGGTCAGGCCAAGGCCGGCCAGGTCCTGCTTCATGTGTTCCGCACTGGACGTGCCTGTCAAAGGCAGCATGCCCATAGCGCGCGCGAAGGCGAATACAACCTGAGCGGGAGTAGCATTTTCCCGAGCAGCAATCCCGGTGATCAAAGGTTGGCGCACCACTTCCACGTTCGCAGTAAGCAGAGAAAATCCCTGGTAGATAATCTTGCGCTCGTTGCAGTATCGACGTACACGCTGATCCCATCCCAGGCGAGCATAGCATCGGTTCTGCACAAATGCTGGCGCTTCCCCGTGAATCGCTTCCATCTGTTGAAGATGAAATAATGAGACATTGCTCACTCCCAGCAAGCGGGTTCGACCCGCATCCCGCTCTCTCTGCATTGCCGCCCATGTTTCAGAATCCTCCTCAGTCCAGCCATAAGAAGACGCCGGACCGTGGAGCACGTAGCTATCCAGATAATCGGTCTCGAGATTGTTCAGGGAACTGGCCATGGATTGGGATACCTGAGTCGAAAGCGGCGCTGCCGGGTTATAAGGCAGGCGGTGATCTTGTCCTGCCTGATATGTGAACTTGGTCTGCAGGAAAAGATCCTCTCGCTTCACCAGCCCAGAGCGATACACCTTCGCCAACCCCTCGCCCACTCCAGCCTCGAAGTAGTGGCGGCGCTGGTTGGCAGTGTCAATGGCCCGGAATCCGGACTGTATTGCGAGCGCCGTCAACTCTGGCGTGCGGCCTTCTTTCCAGGCAGTGCCATATAGAAACGATGGGGCGGGGGACATCGTTTGATTGTGTCATGCTTTCGTAGGGAGAACAGGCGAACTGGAGTTCTAACCTGTAGCACCATCAGATTTCCACCCTCGCTACAATACAGAACCATGGCCGGCATCCGTATAGCTCAGCCTTCCGATCGGACCGCATTGGCCAAGATGCGGGCATCGCTCTGGCCGGAGGCATCTTACGAAGATCACCTCAGGGAGGTCGACGCATCGTTCGGGGATGTACCCACCGCAACCTTACCGAGTGCAACTCTCGTGTCTTGCGCCCCCGACGGCACGCTAACTGGATTCCTCGAAGTCGATCTCAGATCGCATGCGGACGGGTGCGATCCGGTACGCCCTGTCGGTTACGTGGAAGGCTGGTTTGTAGACGAACCATCCCGCAATCAAGGCATTGGCGGAGAGTTGATGCGAGCCGCCGAGGCCTGGGCCCGCTCCCAGGGCTGTGTTGAGATGGCCTCCGACGTACTGATCGATAATTCCGGCTCGCAGATCGCCCACAAAGCACTCGGATTTGAAGTAGTAGACCGCTGCGTGCACTATCGCAAGAACCTCTGAGTCGGCAACACGCGTGCAGGAATCGAGGTTCGCACCGGGAAGCTTATGCAGCAGTTGAATTTTAAGCGACTCGCGCGCCCATTCGGTTGCGGACTTCGGCGATCAGCTCAAACGACCGCAGGCGCGCCTGCTGATCGTACAGGTGCGCCGTCACCATCAGTTCATCCGGCTGATGCTTCTCGATGAATTCGTGCAGGCCACGCTCCACGGTCTCGGACGAGCCCACCACCGAACAGGCTAGTGAACGGCTTACTGAAAACTTCTCGGCCGGCGTCCAAAATGCTTCGATGTCGTCGAGGGGAGGAGGGATCTGGCCTGGGGTGCCGCGGTGAAGATTGATAAATGCCTGCTGCAGTGAAGTGAAATTGCGGCATGCCTCGGCATCGCTATCCGCTGCGATTACGTTCGCCGCCAGCATTGCGTAGGGACGCTCCAGTTGTCTCGATGGGCGAAAACTATTCCGGTAGAGCGCTAGCGCTATAGTCATATCGGCCGGCGCGAAGTGCGATGCGAAGGCAAACGGCAATCCCATCGCAGCTGCGAGCTGAGCGCTATACAAACTCGATCCCAACAACCAAAGTGGCACCCGCAATCCAGCGCCCGGCACCGCTCGAATCTTCTGCCCTGGTTGCACCGGCGCGAAATAGTGTTGCAACTCCATCACATCCCGGGGGAATTCGTCCGCGTCAGTCGCAGGATCACGTCTTAGAGCACGCGTTGTCGCCATATCGGTGCCGGGTGCGCGGCCCAGACCGAGATCGATCCGACCCGGATACATTGATTCCAGCGTTCCGAACTGCTCGGCAATCACCAGCGGCGAGTGGTTCGGCAGCATCACTCCGCCTGAACCAACGCGGATGTTCTTGGTGCCACCCGCCACGTGCCCGATCACTACCGACGTCGCCGCGCTGGCAATGCCCGGCATGTTATGGTGTTCCGCCAGCCAGTAACGTTGATATCCTAGGCGCTCGGCGTGCTGCGCCAGTTCAAGCGTGTTGCGGAAGGCATCCGCTGCAGTGGCGCCCTGTACGATCGGAGACAGGTCGAGAACTGAAAATGCAATCACAAGTTACAGATGCCAGCGCCGGGAGGCTGGATTCAGTGCTGTTTGTCCGGCATGACGAACACTCGGCGCGCCTTCTCTGACTTTAGCGTTTCTTCCCTGTAGTACTTCTTAAGAATGGAATTCTTCCAGTTGAGCAGATCCGGATTCGCGGACGCAAAACACTCCCATTCTTGCGCGCCCGACATCCGCTCTCTTACCAGAAATACGTAAGCCCACGTGATGGTCTCGTGATAGCGATCCGCTTTGCCCATGGCGGCAGCAAAGCGCTGCAGAGCAGCGGCAAACCGTTGCAGAGCCTCCAGCATCGGATAACGGCACAAGTATAGAAACACTGCCCGGACGTGTTCGAGATGATGAAAGGAATCGGGCGCAATCGACCCGTCTTCCAACCGCTCTATCAATTCCTCGTCGGTCATTTGATAGGTGAGCATTTCTTATTTCGAGGACGACGGCCTCCTCCCCGGCCGTCGTGCCTTGACCTCCCTTAGCCGGTGACTGGCGCTGGAGTCCAGCTCAAGACCATAGAATCTCTTCAGCTCTTGAATGCGCTCCAGCGAGTCCTGATTGAACGGACACTTTCCATCAAATGCATGCAGCACGATCCCTTCCAGCAAATCGCCCAGACTGAGATCGTGATACTCGGCAAACGCCTTAAGCACCTTCAACAGCCGTTTTTCAATGCGTACGCCGGTCTGCACCCGCTCCACTACAAATTCACCATCATTCGCCATTGGTACCAATGTACCATGGTAACTTCATTCAATCAACAACCGATTGAACTGAGCAGGCGACCGGCAGGTTCTGGGCGGGGGTAAAAAGTGGATCAAACGCCGCGCCAATCCGTGAAATCTGTAGCGAAGTTTATAATCGCCTATCCCCTATGGCACTCGACGAGAATATCTACGACCTACGCCGCGACAAGATCAAGAAGATTGAAGCTCTTGGCCAACCGGCCTATCCGAGCAAATACGACTTCACTCATACCATCCCGCAAATCCTGGACGCCTATACAGAAAAGAACGGCGAGCAACTGGAGAACCCCCGCGTCCCGGTGCGAGTCGCGGGGCGGATCATGGCCATTCGCTTGATGGGCAAGGCAGGATTTGCCCACCTCCAGCAATCGGGAAAGCAACTTCAGATTTACGTCAAGAAAGACGCGGTCGGAGAGAAGGGATTCGAGCTCTACAAACTGCTGGATCTCGGCGACCACATTGGGGTCAGCGGATATTTATTCCGCACCCGTACCAACGAATTATCGATCCATGTGGAAGAGATTACGTTCCTCTCCAAGGACCTTTTGCCTCTGCCGGAAAAGTGGCACGGCCTCACTGACGTGGAGCTGCGCTATCGCCAGCGTTATGTCGACCTGGTGATGAACCCTGAAGTGCGCGAAGTCTTTCTGAAGCGCAGCCTCATGATCCAATCGATTCGGCGATTTCTTGACGCGAACGGTTTCGTCGAGGTTGAAACGCCGATGATGCAACCCATTGCCGGGGGCGCGGTCGCGCGTCCGTTTGTCACCCATCACAACACGCTCGACATGGACCTCTATTTGCGAATCGCGCCTGAGCTTTATCTGAAGCGCCTGGTCGTCGGCGGCCTCGACCGCGTCTATGAGATCAATCGCAATTTCCGCAACGAGGGGATCTCCACCCGCCACAACCCGGAATTCACCATGGTGGAGTTCTACCAGGCCTATACCGACTATCGCGGCGTGATGGACCTGACCCAGCAGCTGATTACCGACGCTGTAAAGGCGGTGGCAGAAAGCACGACCACTAAGTGGGGAGAAATGGATATCGACTGGTCAAATTGGCAGCGCATGACCATGCGCGAAGCCATCATCCATTTCTGGCCGGAAAATACGAGCTCAAAGCCGGAGATGTCCGACTTCGCCACCCCTGATTCCATCAGAGCATTGGTACAGCGGTTCAATCAGTCGCACGCGCACATGGCGTACGACCCCAAGGAACCCTCCGGCAAGACCATTGCGAACCTGTTCGAGGCCGTGGCGGAAGAACATCTGAACCAGCCGACCATCATCTACGAATTTCCTACCGCGATATCGCCGCTCTCCAAGCAGAAACCGGACGAGCCCGACTGGACCGAGCGCTGGGAAATTTACGCCGGACAGATGGAAATTGCCAATGGCTTCAGTGAACTCAACGATCCCGAAGATCAGCGCCGCCGCTTCGAGGGACAGCTGTCTGAGCGCGAGCGCGGCGACGAAGAAGCTCATCAGATGGACGAAGACTACATCCGCGCCCTTTCTTACAGTATGCCTCCGGCCGGAGGCGTCGGCGTGGGCATCGACCGACTCTGCATGCTGGTCACCAACTCGCAGAGCATCCGCGACGTGATCCTGTTCCCGCTACTCCGTCCGGAAAAGAAAACGAGCGAAGAAGATGCGGACACGGGCTGACTCGCCCGCGCAGCCAGCTTAGTGCCGGCAGGAACCCGCCAATGCACTAGAAACGATGCACCCAACGCCTTAAACTTCACTCAGTAGGGCCGAACACTAGGGCAGCGCTACCGCAACGATTCCTCTCTCAGGACGCTGGGTCGGTAGCGCTTTGCTGTTTCTGAAACCTATTTTTGCCGCTCTGCCCACTTCCAAGCTGTCGAAACAATATCTTCCAGCGACCGCGTCGGCTTCCAATTAAGGACCTTGGCGACCTTTCTAGGATCAGCCACCAGTTCCGGAGGATCGCCTTGCCTCCGCGGGCCTAAACGCGAAGGAACTTTCTTGCCGCTGACCTTTTCGACCATCGTGATTACTTCTTTCACCGACGAGCCTTTACCGGTCCCCAGATTGAGTGCGACGGACTCGCCTTTTTCCAGGTACTCCAGGCCCAGCACATGCGCCTCGGCTAAGTCGCTGACGTGAATGTAGTCACGGATGCATGTCCCGTCCGGCGTTGGATAATCATTGCCGAAAATGTCCAACGCACCGCGCTTCCCTTTGATTGCTTCAAAAGCAACCGGGATGAGGTGGGTCTCCGGTTCGTGCATTTCGCCGATGGTGCCATCTGCGTCCGCGCCCGCAGCGTTGAAATAACGAAAGCTCACCCAGCGGATGTCGTAAGCGCGTCCGTAAGCCTCAAGCGCAAATTCGAACGCCAGCTTGGTAGCGCCGTACGGATTTAGCGGCTGGCGCGGAATATCTTCAGGAATCGGAACTTTGGTAGGAGTTCCGTAAACCGCACAAGTCGATGAAAAGATAAACTTGTTCACGCCCACGTCGACCATGGTGTCGAGCAGGATCAATCCGGCATTGACGTTGTTATGAAAATATTTCCGCGGATTGCTAACCGACTCGCCTACATAAGCATGCGCGGCGAAGTGCATGACGGCATCGACCCGCTTAAGTGCAGGCGCAAGCTGTGCTTTAGCGGCGATATCAGCTTGAATCAACTCAAAACCGTTGGCTAGTTCAGCGTAGCCAGTACAAAGGTTGTCGTAGATAAGAACCTCATGGCCTTTGCGGCGCAGCACTCGCGCCGTATGACTGCCAATATAACCTGCCCCACCGATCACCAGAACTCGCACTGGATCGATCCTCCGTCTAGATTCGAGTGACCATCATAGCGGAATCGAGGAGGAAGAACTGTAAACCCTTTAGAACCATGGAACCTGGTAAAAAGAAATCCGGAAATCGATGAA
>Ga0157378_10001530_pt1 | contig 20900 bp, 14 predicted proteins | sample M65metaG_FD_115309 | JGI IMG/M metagenome (GOLD analysis project Ga0157378, IMG submission 115309) | Miscanthus rhizosphere microbial communities from Kellogg Biological Station, Michigan, USA - M6-5 metaG | ecosystem: Host-associated > Plants > Roots > Rhizosphere > Soil | place: USA: Michigan...
AAGAGATTTTGTTGCTCGATGAAGACGGCAACGAACTGATACTGCCGAAAAGTGAACAAATACCGCAGGACTATTTCAAAAAGGGTGAAAGCATTCGTGCGGTAGTGAGAAGGGTTGATTTAAAAAATAATAGTCCGGTAATTATATTATCAAGAACCAGCCCGGAATTTTTAGCTAAGTTGCTGGAAATTGAAGTGCCGGAAATATTTGATGGCCTTATCGTGATCAAAAAAATAGTGCGTGACCCGGGAGAAAGGGCCAAAGTTGCCGTAGAATCTTTTGACGACAGGATAGACCCTGTGGGTGCCTGCGTAGGTATGAAAGGAAGCCGTATACATGGTATTGTGCGGGAATTAAAAAATGAAAATATAGATGTTATTAACTGGACTGCCAACACGCAGTTGCTGATACAACGCTCGCTTACACCTGCAAAAATCACGAGCATGAATCTTAACAATGAAACTATGCAGGCAGATGTGTACCTGAAGCCCGACCAGGTTTCGCTGGCCATCGGCAGAAAGGGTGTAAACATTAAATTGGCGCAGGAATTGACAGGCTACAGCATTGATGTGTTCCGTGATAATGAAGGAGAAGTAGAAGAATTTGATATTGACCTGGAAGAATTCAGCGATGAAATAGAAACATGGATTATCGATGAACTGAAAAGAATTGGTTGCGACACGGCCCGCAGCGTACTTGATTTAACAGCAGAAGAACTGGAAAGACGAACCGACCTGGAAAGAGAAACCATTGATGATGTAAGAAAAGTGCTCGAAAACGAATTTAAGAAAGAGTAAAAGACTTTACCTGCGGATATTGCCTAACCTGCTTAATTTGCATTCTTTTTTAACCTGAATGCAAAAGCAACAAGAACCGGCCAGGTAAAAAATAATTATTTATTTTAAAATACTGAATGTCAGAAACAACAACACCACGATTAATGGCTGCTGCCAAAGAGTTTAATATTGGTAAGGATACCCTTATCGAATTTCTCTCTGGTAAGGGCTTTAGCAAAGACGATTTGAAGCCGACCTCCAAACTATCGGAAGACATGTACCGTTCCCTGCAGTTGGAGTTTCAGGGCGACAAGGTTGCCAAAATAAAAAGCGATCAGATAGACTTGCCGAAAGGTAGCAGTGCGGATGCGCGCAAGAAAAAAGATGAGGAAGAGATTCTCTTCAGAAAAGAACCCGCTGTCGCCAAAAAAGCGCCTGAAAAAGCGCCCGAGGAGGTAAAACAGCCCGAACCGGTAGCAGCAGTGGTTGAACCGGTTGTACAAAAAGCAGCGCCAAAAGAAGAACCTAAGCCAGAAGAGAAAGCACCCGAAATCAGCAAGGTTGAAGCACCCGAAATTGAGGGGCCGAAAGTGCTGGACAAAATTGATCTTTCTGCTATAGATTCTTCAACCCGTCCCAAAAAAACAAGTAAGAAAAAAGAAGAACCAAAAGAGCAGCCGGAACCCGCAAAAACAGAGAAACCCGCTGCAGCTCCAGAGCCCGCCGTTGTTACCGAAAAAATAAGCAAAGCGGTGGTGGAAGAAAAGCCAGCACCGGTTCCGGAAGTGGCCGAAGCACCCGTTGTTCAGGAAGAAGATACTCCCGTTATTGAAAACATACGGGCCGAGAAACTGGAGGGTCCTAAAATTCTGGGCAAAATTGAATTGCCTGTTGACAGCGATACCAGGCCAAAACCAAATGAGGAAAAACGTAAACGCAAACGTATTCCGATTGATAAAAAAGGAGAACCTTTTGTTGCACGTCACCCCGGAGGCCAGGCACCACAGGGAGCCGGAACAAACCAGCCACCCAGGAGACCGGGCCTTGGCATTATCAAAAGAGATCCATCTGCTGCACCTGGCACACCTAATCGTGGCGGGGCAGGCGCAGGCGGCGGATTTAGAAGGGGTAACCAGCCACAACGTGCAGGCGGCAGTGCAGCAAGACGCGAAATAAAAGAAATCGATAAAAAAGAAATCCAGGATAAAATAAGAGAAACACAGGCCAAGCTGGCAGGCGCCGGTGGCCGCGGTAAGAGCCTCAAGGCCAAATACCGCCGTGAAAAACGGCAGGAAAATGCAGAGCAGGGACCTGAAGATATGCAGGACAATAAGCTGCAGCTAACAGAATTTATCAGCGTAAGCGAATTGGCCAACCTGATGGATGTTAGTTACGCTGATGTAATTGGCAAGTGTATGGGACTGGGTTTGATGGTATCTATCAACCAGCGCCTGGAGGCCGATGTAATTGAACTGGTAGCCAGTGAATTTGGATTTGATGTAGAGTTTATTGACATGGATAAGCAGGCGGAGATGGAAGAAGAAGAGGAAGAAGACAACCCCGAGGATCAGAAACCGCGCGCTCCCATTGTTACTATCATGGGCCATGTAGACCACGGTAAAACCTCCCTGCTCGATTATATCCGTAGTGCCAACGTGGTAGCTGGAGAGGCGGGCGGTATTACACAGCATATCGGAGCCTACGAAGTGACATTGCAGAACGGGAAAAAAATAGCATTCCTGGATACACCCGGTCATGAAGCGTTTACAGCTATGCGTGCCCGTGGTGCCAAAGTAACAGACATCGCGATTATTGTGGTAGCGGCCGATGATGCGGTAATGCCACAAACCAAAGAAGCCATCAGCCATGCACAGGCCGCGAATGTGCCCATGATATTTGCGGTAAATAAAATAGATAAGGACGGCGCCAATCCAAAGAAAATATACGAACAACTGGTCAGTATGAATATCCTGGTAGAAGAGTTGGGTGGTAAATTCAAAAGCCAGGAGCTGAGCGCCAAACAGGGATTGAATGTAGACCTGCTGCTGGAGAAAGTATTACTGGAAGCAGAGTTGTTGGAATTGAAAGCAAACCCCGACAAGGAAGCGTCTGGAACCATTATCGAGGCCTCTTTGGATAAAGGACGCGGATATGTGGCCACCCTGTTGGTACAAAATGGCACCTTACGCCAGGGCGATTTGATGGTGAGTGGTCAATATTATGGTCGCGTAAAAGCTATGACCAATGAACGTAACCAACGGGTAGATATCGCACCGCCCTCAACGCCGGTGCAGATTCTGGGTCTCAATGGAGCGCCGCAGGCAGGTGAAAAATTCAAAATTTACCAGGATGAAGCTGAAGCGAAAGAAATAGCCAATAAAAGGGCGCAAATTCTCCGCGAACAGGGTATTCGTACCAAAAAACATATTACGCTGGATGAAATTGGCCGACGCCTGGCGCTGGGTAATTTCAAGCAATTGAATTTGATTATTAAGGGTGACGTGGATGGTTCTGTGGAAGCTTTGAGCGATTCACTGCAAAAACTGTCTACCGACGAAGTGGCCATCAATGTGGTACTGAAAGGTGTGGGTGCCATTACTGAAAATGATGTCTTGCTGGCAGCAGCTTCCGATGCGGTAATAGTGGGCTTTAACTGCCGTCCTTCTTTACAGGCGGGCAGGCTGGCTGATAATGAAGGTGTGGAAATAAAGACATACTCAATTATCTACAACGCTATTGAAGAAATCAAGAGTGCGATGGAAGGTATGCTGGAGCCGAAAATACAGGAGAAAATACTGGCTAATGTGGAAGTACGTGAAGTGTACAAATTCGACAAAGCTACCGTTGCGGGTTGCTTTGTCATGGATGGTAAAATTGCACGTAATGCCCGTATCCGTATCATACGCGATGGAATTGTAGAATATCCGAAAGGCGAAGGCGCCAGCGCAGAATTAGCCAGTCTGAAAAGGTTTAAAGACGACGTTAAAGATGTTCCATCCGGCATGGAATGCGGTTTAACCATTAAAAACTTCAACGACCTTAAAGTGGGCGATATTGTAGAAGCTTTTGAAGAAGAGGAAGTAAAAAGAACACTTTAGTTCTTAGTTCGGAGTTCTTAGTTCGTTTGCGGCGCAAAGGAACTGAGAACCCAGAACTCCGAACTAAGAACTGTTTCCCCGCAACAAACTTTTGTTAAAAGCACCCGGGGACACGTCTTTCACACCCTTACTAAATACTTTTGGGTATTCCTGAAGCAAGTAATATGAAGCAGATTCTCAGTTTTTTCATTTTTAGTTTTATTGCCGTTACTGCTTTTGCCCAGCCACAGAAAGTAGTGGCAGATAAAGTAGTGGGTATTGTAGGTGATAAGATCATCCTGAAGTCAGAAATCAGCAATGAAATCCTCGATCGCCAGCGGCGCAATGAAGCCATTCCTGAAAACGCGGAATGCGCGGTAATGGAACAGGCGCTTACTCTCAAGGCCCTGGTATTGCAGGCGGAAAAGGATTCACTGGTAGTAGGTGAAGAAGAACTGGAATCATTGCTCGACAACCAGGTGCGTGGATTTATTCAGGCATACGGATCAAAAGAAGCGCTGGAACAGATTGCGGGCAGAACAGTGTACCAGATTAAAGAAGATTTCCGGGTTTCTTTTAAAGAAAGAAAACTGGCGGAACAAATGCGTGCGAAAATCGTAGACGGCGTTAAAATAACACCCACGGAAGTAAAAGCTTTTTTCGATAAAATACCGCAGGATAAACTGGTGTACCTGGAAAGCGAAGTAGAGATAGGTGAAATTATTGTGTACCCCAAAGCGAGCCGTGATATAGATAAAAATGCCATTGATGAATTGAATGATTTCAAGAGCCAGGTTGAATCGGGTACCCGGAAATTTGAAACCCTCGCCAGTCTTTATACAGATGACCCGGGCAGTAAAAATACCGGTGGCATGTACAATATCAATCGTACTGAAAAAGTAATGGATCCGGCTTTTGTACAGGCGGCTTTCAGGCTGAAAGAAGGGCAGATATCGCCGGTAATAAAATCGAAGTTTGGTTATCATATTATACAAATGGTGAGCAGGTCTGGTGATGATGCCACTGTACGCCACATTTTGAAAATTCCCCAGATTACAGATGAGGAAATCAAAATCACCGAACAAAAGCTTGATTCCATCAGGGCCAAATTAATTGCAGGTACCATGAGTTTCGGTGAGGCAGTAAGCAGGTACAGTGAAGATGATATTTCAAAATATACAGCCGGTCTTCGCCAGGGAAAAAACGGAACATTTCTGACCATAGATGAACTGGATAAAGAAATGGTAAAACTTTTGCCGAAATTAAAAGTGGGCGAGTTTTCTCAACCAGTAATATTTACCGATGAGCGTGGCAAAAAAAGTGTTCGCATCGTATACCTGAAAACACGTACTGAACCGCATCGTGAAAACCTGAAAGACGACTATAACCGCGAAGCACAACGCGCACTGGAAGAGAAAAAAGCAGACGCCCTGGAAAAATGGTTCAACTCCAAAATCGCCACTTATTATATTATGATCGATGATGATTATAAAACCTGCTCGCAATTGCAGAAATGGATGCAGAACGCATCAAGCGCAGCGAGATAAGAGTTAACACTTACCATATTTAAATAAACTATAAGCACTGAATTATCAGTGCTTTTTTGTTTACATTTATTAAATAGTTACGTGTAAACCGGTACGTATTGCAGTATGGTTTAATACAGGCAATACCCTATGAACTCTACACATTGGTTGAGGCCGGTTTTAACAGGGAATATATGCGTAGTACTTTAACTGAAGTGGAAGCACCTGAAATCGATCAATTGCCGGAAATATATACTGTTGTAACAGATCCGGAAGGCTTTGTTTTATCTGTTAACGATGCCCTCATTGAATTGCTTGCAATGCCCAGGGAAGAATTATTCAGCCAGCCGTTTACTGCGCTTTTTCCTGAGAAAGATTTTTTAGTCCCGGCGGGCGGATTGATGCCCCTGTTCGATAACAATTCCTTCTTCGAATGCAGCACGGCTTTTTACAAATCAACATCCAGGAATGCGTTTGCATTCAGGTGGACAGTAACCAGGCTGCATATGCGCGATAGCCCGGATATATTGTTGCAGTGGTGTGGCGTCTGTACAAACAGCGGCAAAACCAACCTGCCGGTCGCGCCCGCTGATGTTCTGTACAAATCTTTTTTTTGCGATAGCCCGCAACCCATGTGGATTTACGACAGGGAAACATTGAAATTCCTGGATGTAAATAAAGCAGCCATTGAACAATATGGTTACACCCGCGAAGAATTTTTACGCATGTCCGTTACTGATATACGGCCGGAGAATGAACGCCGGACATTTCTTAGTCATCTTTGTTTGCTGGAGCCCGTAAAAATATCTGACAAAACGATATGGGTGCACCAGAAAAAAGATGGTGCATTACTGTATGTTGAGGTGCAATCGTATAACTATTTTTATAAAAATATCCAAGCAAGAATTGTACTTGTTAACGATGTAACCCAAAAGGAAAAACTAAGAGAGATATTGCAGGAAAGCGAGGCAAGGTTCCGGCATATGGCAGACAATGCGCCGGTTATGATCTGGGTAAGCGACGAAAACGATAAAACAACCTACGTTAATAAATACTGGACCGATTTTACCGGTATCAGCCCGTCAGAAGCCTGTGGCGATGGCTGGAATAAAGTTATACACCCGGCGGATATACATATCGGCATCGGCGAGTATAAGAAAAACTTCGTCGAAAAAAAATCGGTTTCATTGGTTTACCGGCTGAAATACCGTACAGGTGAATATCGCTGGGTGCTGGACAAATCTATTCCGCGCTTTCTTGAAGATGGAACTTTCCTGGGCTACATTGGGTCGTTGGTAGATATTCATGACTATACAATGGCGGAAGAAACGATCCGTTTCCAGGCAGGGCTGATAGAAAACGCGTCTGATATCATTATTTCTACGGATGAACATTTTAACGTTATCACCTGGAACAAAAGAGCAGAAGAAATTTATGAAATACCGGCGAGCGATGCTGTAACAAAAAATATACGCGGGCTGGTAGCACACGAGCTGCTGAACGACACGCCTGAAAATTGCTTTAAGACATTGTTGCAGGATGGCATGTGGCAGGGCGAAGTTGTACAGCAGAAAAAGAATGGCACAAAGGTATACCTGCTGTGTATGATATCGGCCTTCAAAGACGGTAACAATATTACCGGTTATATTTCTGTTAACCGCGACATAACCGAAAAAGTTATTGCCGAAGAAAAAGTAAGAAGCAATGAACTAAAGTTTACAGCCATTCTCCAGAATTTGATAGATGTCGTTTTTGTACTCGATAAAAAAAACATTATCAAATATGTTACACCTTCTGTAACCGCTGTGCTGGGCTATAACGACCAGGAGCTTAATGGATACAGTGCTTTTGATCTCGTTCACCCCGAAGACCTGGACCGCTTCAAAAAATTATTTGAAGAGCTGTTGTTTAATTATGGTTCAACCGTTATTGCCGATATACGCCTGAAAAATAAACAGGGAACCTGGAATTGGGTAGAAGCGAAAGCTGTTAATAAAACTGCCGACCGGGCAATAGACGGGATAATTGTAAGCCTGCACGATATTTCGGAACGCAAACAATCCGAACAACAGCTCCAGTCTTATTCAGGGCATATCACCAATATACTCAATAGTATCACCGATGGGTTTATTGCACTCGATCACCAGTTTAATATTTTATGGTGGAACCCTATCGCAGAACAACTCACGGGAATTAAAGACATTGAAGTACTCGGCAAAAATCTCTGGGACGCACTTCCTGATTTAAAAAAAGAAAAAAAGCTGGCGCGCTACCAGAAACCAATCACCGCAAGAAAAGGTTTTTCCTTTGAATTATATATCGGCAAACTAAAAGCTTATTTTGATATCAGCGCCTATCCTTCCCAGCAGGGATTGTTTATTTACTTTAAAGATGTTACCCATCGAAAGAAACAGCAAATGCTGCTTTCACTGGAGAAGCATGTACTCGAATTAAATATCAACCCCGACTCTTCACTGGAAAATACCGTGGATTATTTTCTGAAAGGAATGGAACAATTCAACCCCGGGTTGATCTGCTCTGTATTGCTTCTGGATGAAGTAGGCAAAACAGTCAGGCATCTATCCTCTCCTTCATTGCCGGCGGGCTTCGTAAAAAAAATAGATGGCACTGAAATAGGACCCGAGGTCGGTTCCTGCGGTACCGCTATCTTTTTACGCAAAACGGTTATCGTATCAGATATTCAAACGGATCCACTCTGGAAAGATTTTAAAAAACTGGCAGCTAAATATAAGCTTGCAGCCTGCTGGTCTTTCCCGATTGTTGACTCTTCCAATAATGTCCTTGGTTCTTTTGCCGGGTATTACCGCGATATTCAGTCGCCCACAGAAGAACAGCTTGAACTGTTTAAGCGGGTGGCCACTTTAATGGGCGTAATCATTGAAAACAAACAGGCGGGACAAAAAATAAATATCAGTAATGAGCGCTATATGCTGGCTACCAAAGCCACCAATGACGCCATCTGGGATTATGATATAAAAAATAAGCAGTTCTATTGGGGAGAGAATTTCTATTCAATTTTTGGCTATCAGCCGGCCGGTCATGTGGCAAAAACTGGTTTCTGGGAAAGTAAGGTTCATCCCGACGACCGACGTAAAACAAAAAAATTATACAGCAATGCCATCAGGAATAAAGAACGCGGTATTGTTTTTTGCGAATACCGTTTCCAGAAGGCCGATGATAGCTATGTGCTGGTAGCAGACAGGGCGTTTATTATTTGGGATGCAGATGGTAATCCTTTGCGTTTCGTGGGTGCGATGCAGGATATAACGGATCGGAAAAAAATGGAAGATCAATTGTTAAGGCAGGAAATCAACCGGCAGAAAACGATTGCCCAGGCCGTTGTTGACGCGCAGGAAAAAGAAAGAGCAGAGATTGGTAAGGAATTACACGATAATGTAAACCAGATCCTGTCTACAGCCAAACTTTATCTCGAACTCGCAAAAACCGATACCAAACAAAAAGAGGCATTAATCAAAAGAAGCGCAGACAGCATTTTTACCGCCATCAATGAAATCAGGCATATTTCCAAAGCCCTTGTGCCACCCAGTGTTAAGGATCTCGGGCTCATCGACTCTATTAACGATCTGGTAGAATCATTGCGCATGACAAATGCGCTACAGGTAAAGTTTACGCATGGGGGTGATTTTGAGCATATCATCAACGACAAGCAGAAACTCATGCTATTCCGAATTATCCAGGAGCAGGTGAGCAATGTTTTGAAACATGCGGCAGCAAGCTGCATTACCATTGATCTAAAGCTGAACGGCAAACTTATTAACCTTTCAATTGTTGATAATGGAAAGGGTTTTGAGCCGGGAAAGGTAAAATTTAAAAAGGGCGTAGGACTATCTAATATCGAAAGCAGGGCACATCTTTTCAATGGCGAAGTGATTATCACTTCAGCGCCGGGTAAAGGCTGTAAACTTTTTATTCAGGTACCAATTCATAACATTTAAAACCGTAGCAGTATGGGAAAAATTACCATTTTAATCGCAGACGATCACAAGTTGATTCGTGAGACCTGGACATATATTCTTAACAGCGACGATCGCTTTGAAGTAGTAGCAGAATGCGGTGACGCCGAACAGGCGGTAGAGCTTGCCAAAGAATTATCTCCCAATATAGTATTGATGGATATCAACATGCCTCCTTTTAATGGATTTGAGGCCACAGAACAGATCCGCAAGGTTTCGCCCGAATCGAAAGTGATCGGCGTGTCCATGCACTCACAGCCCGCGTATGCAAAAAAAATGCTGCAGGTGGGTGCCAGGGGATATGTTACAAAGAACTCATCAAAAGAAGAAATGTTTAACGCTATTACCGAGGTATACAGCGGAAACAAATATGTCTGCGACGAAATCAAAACCATTATTTCTGACCAGTTGCTGGATGATAACCAGGATGTGCCCAGCGTAAATTCACTTACCGAGCGCGAGATGCAGATCATACATCATATTCGTGAAGGCCATTCATCAAAAGAAATCGCCACCCACCTGGATATCTCCTTGAAAACCGTGGAAGTGCACCGGCATAATATCCTTAAAAAGTTAAAACTTAAAAATTCTGCATCGCTGGTAAACTTTATTAACAGCTCGGCAGGCTATGTATAACAGTGTATTACAGTTATAACATTAATTAGGTTTTTTATCTGGAAATACCGGCTTATTTTTGCGCCTCATTTCCTACCATGAGTGATGCAATTAAACATGAATGTGGCCTTGCCCTCATTCGTTTGCGTAAGCCCCTTCCGTATTACCAGCAAAAATATGGCTCTGTTTTGTACGGGCTGAACAAATTGTACCTGCTGATGGAAAAGCAGCACAATCGTGGCCAGGACGGTGCAGGCATAGCTGCGGTAAAACTGAATGTGGAGCCGGGCTATCCGTTTCTTCACCGTATACGTAGTATTGCACAACAACCAATAGCCGATTTATTCAGACAGATTTCCGAAGAAATCACCGATCTGGAGAAGTATCAGCCTGATATTAAGAAACATCCAGGGCTGCTGAAGGGCCATGTGCGCTTCCTGGGCGAGTTGTTGCTGGGCCATCTGCGCTATGGTACACAGGGAAAAAACAACACCGACTTTTGCCATCCGTTTATCAAAAGGAATATTATTCCGGTAAGAAACCTGGCACTTGCCGGGAATTTTAATTTAGTGAACACAGAAGAACTGTTTTCACTGGTCAATATCGAACCGGGCGAGTTCCAGAAACAAAGTGACCTGGCCGCCATGATGGAAGTGGTGCACCATTTTATGGTGAAAGAAGATGAACAGGACCCGGGTCATCTTGATATCGTAAATGTTTTAAAAAAAGCCGCGCGCCTGTTCGACGGTGGTTATCATATCGGTGGGTTAATCGGCAATGGCGATGCATTTGTAATGCGCGATGAACATGGCATCCGGCCATCTTATTATTATATCAGCGATGATCTTATTGTGGCAGCTTCTGAGCGCGCCGCTATCCGAACCACTTTCAATGTGGGTGAAAACGAAGTAAAAGAGTTGATGCCCGGCCAGGCACTCATCATACGCGCCGACGGTCATTATAGCATTGAACAGATACTGGCGCCTAAAGAAAGACGAGCCTGCAGTTTTGAACGTATTTATTTCTCGCGGGGCAACGATGAAAAAATTTACCGCGAACGCAGCACGCTGGGATACAACCTCAGTGATGCCGTGCTCAACGCCATTAACCACGATTTGAAAAACACCATTTTTTCTTTTATTCCCAATACCGCAGAAGTAGCTTTCTATGGTTTGCAGAAGGGCATGGAAGATTATATGAATAAAGTGAAGGTGCAGCGCATTCTTTCCTGGGGAAAAAATTACGATGATGAGAAACTGTCGGAAATGATAAACCGGCGCATCCGCATTGAGAAAATTGCTATCAAGGATGTAAAGATGCGCACTTTTATTACCGAGGATGCTAACCGCAATGAAATGGTGCAGCACGTCTATGATATTACATACGGTACCGTTCGCAAAGATGAAGACACCTTGGTGGTTATTGACGATTCCATTGTACGCGGCACTACACTCAAAGAAAGTATTGTTCGCATGCTTTCAAGACTCAGACCAAAAAAAATCATCGTTGTTTCTTCCGCCCCTCAGATACGTTACCCCGATTGCTACGGCATTGATATGAGCAAACTGGGAGACTTTATCGCTTTCAGGGCAGCGATGGAATTACTGAAAGAACACGATAAAGAAGACCTGCTGGATGAACTGTACCAGCGATGCCTCGAACTGGCAAGAACAGGACAACTACATACTGAAAATGTGGTGCGGCAGATCTATAAACCATTTACCACAGAAGAGATCTCCAACAAAATTGCGGAATTAATTACGCCGGAGGGCCTTGATATACCCGTGCAGGTTATTTATCAAACCATTGAATCGTTGCACAGTGCATGCCCTACCAATACGGGCGACTGGTATTTTACAGGCAACTATCCTACTCCGGGCGGTAACCGGGTGGTAAATAAGGCATTTATTAATTACGTGGAGAAAAAGAACGTCCGGGGATATTAAATTCATATAATTTTCCCATTTTGGGAGGGATGCCGTAAATTTGCTGACCGTTTTAAAACTCATTATTCCTTTTTGCAAAACCAGTTAAAACAGGCCTGTTTTTATTTATCACGCATTACCCTCGTTCCCACAGGTAAACAGTTTCTTTTTGTTGCTATACATGAAAAGACTTTTATTGATACGCCATGCTAAAAGCAGTTGGGACAATGCTTCTGTAGACGACTTTGACCGTCCGCTGAATGAGCGGGGTATGCGCGATGCGAATGAACTGAGCCGTCGTTTACAAAAGAAAATCGATGATATTGATGTATTTTTCTCAAGCCCTGCGTTAAGGGCCCTTTCAACAGCCGAAAAATTTGCTGCTGCATTTAATAAGGATTTGGCTCAAATTGTATACGAACAACAACTCTATCTTGCACCTGCTTCTTTCTTTGAACGCTTCGTCAATAGCCTCAGCAACAACTTTCACACAGTGGCTATTTTTGCTCACAACCCCGGTGTAACCGATTTCGCAAATACGCTCACGTCCGTAATCAAAACAGACAATATGCCTACCTGTGGCATTTTTGCCGTGCAGAGCGCCGTTGATGACTGGAAAAAATTTTCAACTGCAAAAAAGGAATTGTTGTTTTATGATTATCCCAAACTGGGGGTTTGATTTTTTTCAGCGGGATCCATCACCTGGTTTTTTTTGACTTATTGAATCCAATAAGCGTTCTATTGCATGGTCCAAACCGCTATCGTCTCCGGTAGCAGGAAAATTGAATTCTTTTTGTTCTTCTGCCTTTTTTATCATTGGCAGTAATTTAAACTCGTGCTGCAAGGTCATGCAGCCGTAATTTCTTGCAGCCAGGTAGCCGGCCAGGTATTCCTGTTCTGCTTGTCCGGGCGTCGGAATAAAAATGCATTTTTTTCCAAGTGGTAGCAGATCCATAATAGTGCTGTATCCAGACCGGCAGATAACAATTTCCGATTTATTGATAATCTGTTGAAGTTGCGGCGCAGGAAGATAATTGTATACAGTTATGAGAGAAGATAAAGAAAGGGTATCGGTTGCTGAAGGCAAACCCCTGACCAGTATGGCCGGGAAAGCATAATCAACTAGCTGGGCAATCAAAATATCCTGCAATATGGTCCGTTGCGGCTCGGGGCCTGAAAGTAAAATCAGTAATTTATTAGTAACCGGTATTTCCTGTTTTTTTATTGCTGAAAGCCGCCCGGTATACATGACTTCACATCGGGGCTTTTTAGCAGGATGGGATAGTTCGCCGCCAAGATTTTTTCCGCCCTCAGCATCAGGTATCCAACAATAATGGAAGCGGTTAATATAACGGTAATTTAATTTTTGCAGCAACCCCTCTGCCCTGTTTCCAAAGGGAGTTTTTATCTGCAACTGATGAGTAATAAAAACATTTATTGTACTGCCATGGTACAAACCAAACCTATTATCGCTGATAACAACATCTAAGTGTTTCTCTTTAATGCAATTCTGCAACCACTTATTTTCCCTGTTGATTGCTATCAACATTTTAGGGATTTGTAAAATAATTTTTAGGATGGTCCCCCGTTTTGTTGAACCATATCGCAGCCGATAGCCCGCCAAATCTAATATTTCGAGTTCTGGAAAGGCCGTTTTCAATAGTATTTTCTGATCCCGTTCCGCTGCCATAATTACTTTAAAACCAGCATTTAGGAGTTTTTCGATCAGGGGTACGCAACGGCTGGCGTGACCCAAACCCCAGTCCAGCGGGGCTATCAGCACTGTATGATGACCGGTATAGATAATGTTAATATTTTAAATTTGAGTGTATCGGAAATACTATTTTGTAAGCAAAATAGTTTAATTTAGAAATTCCAAACCATGAAAAATAGAAACCATAGTTTGTTATTCTTATTAATGATGATGGTCGCGATACTGGCGATTTCTTGTAATAGTGAACGCCGTGTATCGGGAAAAGGTTGTGGTTGTGGAATACACAAGGGGTATGTTGGATATTAAAATCTAATAAGACATGAAAGCTACTAACAGGGATTTGCTTGTCCTGGTGAAAGATGAATCTATGAACCAGTATCAGATTGAGTTGGAACTTGAAAAACTCAATTCTTTGTTGTTTCAACTGGAAACAGTAGATAGTTTTTGTACCGCACACGAAGTTTTTGATATAACAAAGCATAAAATAGTTGATAACCGGAAAAAGATTGTGCAGGTGATCCATCAGCCGGAACTGAAGCCCTTCCAGTTTGTGTGTAATAAGAATTAATTCATTTCCCTTCAATAACGTTGCGCCAAAAATATTAAAGCCCCTTTGCAGGGGCTTTTACTTTTAATTTAGTTTATTGAGTGCCTGCCGCAATTGTTCGATTACAGGGCCGATATCTTCTTTTTTACAGGTTCCCACGCTTAGCCGGTACCAACTGGAACTGGCTGCTGCACCGAATGCATAAAAAGGTACCACGGCCAGCTTGGCTTCGTTCAACAGGTAGGCTGTTACATCCGCCTGCTTCTCCAATACTTTGCCCTCGCTGGTTTTTTTACCGCTGAAATTGAATTGAACAGTTAGGTAAATGGCACCCTGCGGCGAAACAGCATCAACCGGGTGACCCTCTGCTTTTAATTCCTGTATGCCGTTATAAAGGCCATGGAGCCGGGTTTCCAGCTCCTTTTTAAATCCCGCCAGGTATTCATTTATATTATCCGATTGCTGCAAATAGCGCGCTACCGCCTTTTGCTCGGCCATGGGCGCCCATGATCCCAGATGGGTCATAAACGATTTCATTTTATCGATAATTTCCGAAGGCCCAACCGACCATCCTACCCGTACCCCGGTAGCGGCAAAGACCTTGCTGATAGCATCAATAAAAATAGTGTAACGCCGCATCGCAGGATTCAGCGAGACAGGATTATAATGAACTATTTTGCCATAAGTGAGCAGCGAATACATCTGGTCGTACATTACATATAATTTCTTTTCATGATCGCCGCGCTGTTCATTTTCTGATACTACCAGGTCGCATATATTCTTCAAATCTTCCTTGCTGAAAGTGGTACCGGTAGGGTTTTGCGGTGAACACAAGGCAAGCAGTGTAGCGCCTTTGATGTGCGGCCTAAGCTGTGCTACGGTGGGCATGAAATTATTTTCTTTTGTAGCTTCCACTACAATATGCTCTGCCCCGGCAAAATTGGCATAGTGGTTATTATTCCAGGAAGGGACCGCATAAATTACCTTATCACCCTGATCACAAATGGCCCGAAACAATGAATAGATCAATGGCCGTCCACCGCTCGCTACCAGGATTTCGGTGGGGGCATAGTTTAATTGCTGCCGTTCGCCAATAAATTGGCTAATGGATTCACGTAAGTCAAGATTTCCCTCTGCTGCCGGGTAATTGGTAAAATGTTTCCGGTAGGCGTCCACAATCTCATCTTCCAATTGCTTTGGTATGGGAAAAATAGCCGGGTCAAAATCACCCACAGTGAAATTGTATATTTTTTCTCCCCGCCGGATTTTCTCCCGAATCTCTCCACCCAGCTTTACGATTTCCGATCCAACCAATGTTGCAGAGAGTTGCGATAGTTTTAATTCATTCATGTATTTCGTACTTCATGCAAAAATACTGCTACGGCCAGCAGCGGCAAAAGTTAGTTGTAACACATCGATTCAATCAGTTTTTCGCCCTGCGGAAATGTTAAATTGGATAACCCTGGTTGGCAAAATGAAAATATCGCATATCTTTGTCAATGTTTAAACATTAAAAAAGATTTATATGAAAAGTTTTTTCTCTTTCGCGGCGGTGACCGCAGCCTTTGTAACCAGTTCAGCATTTGTTTTGCGTGCTCCCGGCGATTTTCCCCCGGTAATGAAACCGGTGGTTATGAAACCAGTCCAGGCACCCGCCAAATGGGTGGTTGATAAGGCTCACAGCAATGTTCGCTTTTCCGTATCACACCTTGTTGTATCCGATGTAGACGGAAGTTTTAAATCGTTCGATGGCAGTATGGCGGCTTCCAAACCCGATTTTACAGACGCTTCCATTGTATTTGCCGCGGACGTAAACTCTATTAATACCGACAATGAAAACCGGGATAAGCATTTGAAATCAGATGATTTTTTCAATGCTGAAAAATTTCCGCAAATAAAATTTGTCAGCAAATCATTTAAATCACTTGGCAACAACAAGTATTCCCTGGCTGGGGATCTTACCATACGCGACATTACCAAACCCGTAACCTTTGATGTCAACTATGGCGGAACGGTAACGTCAGCCGCAATGGGTGGCACGCATGCCGGCTTTAAAGCCAAAACCACCATTAACCGTTTTGATTATAACTTAAAATGGAATGCAGCAACAGAAACAGGCGGCGCTGTGGTAGGAAAAGAAGTTGAAATTACCCTCAATATTGATATGAAGAAATCTTAATAGGCAAACGGAAAGATTCGAATGTATAGCCGCAGATTCGCAGATGACAAACCATCATCTGCGAATCTGCGGCTTCTCTATTTGTCCGACAGATTTTCATTGTATTTCTTTTCGGCATCCTGTGCTTTTTCAAAATCCAGCACAACCCCGTTGATACAGTAACGCAAGCCGGTGGGTGGCGGGCCGTCTTCAAATACATGGCCCAGGTGCGATTTGCACCGTCCGCATTCCACCTCCGTTCTTTTCATTCCCAGAGAATTGTCGGGGCTGTAGATAATGCTGCTCTTGCTCACGGGCTCGTAAAAACTGGGCCATCCGCAGCCGCTTTCAAATTTGGTATCGCTCCTGAAAAGCGGATTGCCGCAGACCGCACAATAATAGGTGCCAATTTCTTTGGAGGTCTCGTATGGACTGGTCCAGGGTCGCTCTGTACCTTTTTCCCTGGCAATGCGGTATACATCTGCCGGTAATATTTTTCTCCATTCTTCATTGCTCATATTTACCGGGCTGCTGTCGGTTTTTGAAAAGACAGGGTTTTTCTTTTTCATATTATCCATGCTTGTTATTTTTTTATTGGCCGATGAATGTGAATCATTGCAGTGTTCAAACATCACTGGTAAAAGCAATATTAGTATCAACCGGATTAATTTTGTCATGTCTTCTTTATCTAACAAATCTACGTTTCAATGGTTTGGGCGGTTTGTCGTATCACTGACAAGCCTCTTGTTTTAACAATCTTTCAGCCTGGGAGTGGGTAAAATTGTTAAAGGAATTTTAAGGCTGTTCCTTTATATTTGTTGTTCTCCAAAGCTTAAGCAAGCAATATGTTCAATTTAATTCTATTTGGTCCGCCTGGAAGCGGAAAGGGCACGCAATCGGAAAAATTAATGACGAGGTTTGGATTAAAACATCTTTCTACCGGTGACCTTTTGCGCAGCGAGATTGCCAACCAAACCGTGCTTGGTCTGGAGGCAAAAAAGTTTATGGACCAGGGCCAGTTGGTGCCCGATGAAGTGGTTATCGGAATGATTCAATCTGCGCTTGCAGCCAACCCGCAGGCCAAGGGATTTTTATTTGACGGCTTTCCGAGAACAAAAGCCCAGTCGGAAGCGCTGGATGCCTTGCTGGCTCAATACCATGCGGCCATTAATGTGGTTCTGGCACTGGATGTAAGCGAAGAAGAATTGGTGAAACGTCTGTTGAACCGTGGCCTCACCAGCGGCCGCAGCGACGACAGCAAGGAAGATGTTATTCGCGCAAGAATAACTGAATACCACAGCAAGACTTCGGCGGTGGCAGATTATTATCAGCAATTCGGAAAAGTGGTGAAGGTAAAAGGTGAAGGAAATGTGGATGAAATTTTTGAACTGCTGCGCGAAGCCATAGAAAAAAAGCAAGCTGCCTGATGAAAAATATCATTACAAAACCAACTGCATGCCGCTTACCTGTAAGCGGCTTTTTTATGGATACTTTTTTATGGATAATATGATCTAGCACCGGAAGAAACTCACCCCGTCATGCTACCCATGACGCCCCTCTCTGCCTTGCAGAGAGGGAAAGCCTCGCAAAGTGAGGCAGGGGTGAGTTTTTGCAATCCAGCTCTATTTATAATGAGAACGTAACATGCAACATCCCTCTTAATTTAGATTGTGTTTGACCGCTGGCAAAATTTTGAGAGATGGGTGCCTGGATATTACCGCCTGCACTGATCTTTCCAAATCCGAATTCAATACCGGCAGAAGCCAGTGCAAGATAGCCGCCCGTTTCCGGCACTGCCGCTTTTTGTAACCGGTTCAGCGCTGCGTACTCGTACAATATCCCCATATTGGGAGCAATGGTTTTCTTTTTCACAGGAATCACATAAAAACCAAAACTGCTGGCAGTAAACTTATTTCCGAACCGGTATTCACTGCTATTGGTTGTATTGATTTTATAATTGGCGCTGGTATTAACGCCGAACTTATCAATGCGGATATTATACATGGCATTCACTATAAAATCGGTACTGCCCGACCCTATCTGCGAATTGGCTGCAGCAGCTACATCGGGATCGGTTGGATCAATACTGAATTTACCGGTACCCGCTTTAATACCGGCACCTATCCACAATTGCTGGGTAATAAGTCTTTTGTGTCTGCTGGTGGAAGCAAGGTCGAATATCTTATAGTTGGCCAGCACCGCAATATCACCTACACCATTTTTATTACTGGTGCCTTCATCAGAAACCTGGTGGCTCAGGCTATAGGGAACAAAAGCCAGTAACTGCCATTTTTTACCAATATTCCAGCCTCCCCAAAATTCAATGGTCTGATACTGGTCCCGGCTGAACTGTGCGGGGTCACTTGTCAGGCGGGTATTAAATTTTCTATATTGATAACGCACGCCAAAAAAGCTGTGATTGAATTGCGGCAATATGCCGATATAATAATTACCAACGCCGCAGCCGCAGATTTCGCAGGCTTGGGTGGCAAAAAACAACAGGGTTGTAATAGTTGCAAGAAACAACTTCTTCATACTTTCAGTTTAAGATGGAACAATACACGATGAGATGCTTATTGCCACGGGATAGCAATAAGTAATAACATATTAACACAGAAATTAAGCTGCGAGTGGTGGACGGAGCAGGGGATAGCTTCTATCAACCGTTTTTAGTACCCCGTTGGGAATAGGGAGTTGCGGAATAGAAGGCAATGGAACTAAACCGGAGCGACAAAAGGAATCGGCGAAAATCAGTTCGGTTTTATTATCTGCTCTTCTTTCCTGGTTATCGCGGCTATTCTTTTCTTCCTGCTCCAGCTTTTTCATCATCTGGCATTTACCATTGCAATGCATTTTAGGTCTTGCTTTATTAATGCAGTTTTCTGCATAGGCAGTTTTGTTGGCATAGTAATCCAGCAAAATAACAGTTTGGCAAAAGATACTGCTTGTAAAAGCCAGTATCATCAGCGCTGCTGTTAATCGTTTCCACATAATGCACAAGTATTGAAGCGGTTTCGCAAAAGTAGCACAGGCCTGATGAAATTCGCATAATCATTTATTTTTCTTTCAAGTAATTTTATAACACGAATGAACGCTAATAGAAAATGCGAATGAACGTCACTGAACACGAATAGAAAAAGTACTCAGAACCGGACCGGTTAATAGAAATATTATACAAAAATCTGTTCTGGAAGAATGCTTTCATTATTAAATGCCTGCAATATGAATAAACTGGGAAACTATGTGCATGGAAACTGGATAACAGGTGATGGTGAGGGGCAACTATTATATAATGCTGTTAACGGTGATGCCATTGCCAGTGCTACTACAAAGGGATTGAATTTCGCTGATATATTGCAATATGGCAGAAGCGCCGGCAATCCTGCCTTGCGCAAAATGACATTTCCTGAACGGGGAAGGATGTTGCGCGCGCTAGCCCTCCATCTCACACAACACAAGGAAAAATTTTATACCATCAGTTATCAAACCGGCGCTACACGTATTGATAGCTGGATTGATATAGAAGGCGGCATCGGAAATTTATTCGCAAATGCGTCGCTCCGCAGAAAATTCCCTGATTCATTTTTTTGTCTCGACGGCGAAGGCCATAACCTCAGCAAGGGCAATAGCTTTATGGGCCAGCATATACTGGTACCGAAAGAGGGGGTGGCAGTACATATCAATGCATTTAATTTCCCTGTATGGGGCATGCTGGAAAAAATTGCTGTGAACCTGCTCGCCGGCATGCCAGCTATTGTAAAACCAGCTTCCGTCACTTCCTATTTAACAGAAGCCGTGGTAAGGGAAATTATAGCAAGTAATATTTTGCCCGAAGGCTCGCTGCAATTGATCTGCGGCAGCGCAGGCGACCTGCTGGATCATGTTCAATCGCAGGATGTGGTAACTTTTACCGGCTCCGCTTCGACCGGCTTATTGCTGAAATCAAATAAAAACCTGCTGCGGGAAAGCGTGCCTTTTACCATGGAAGCAGATTCGCTGAATTGCATTGTGCTGGGTGATGATGTAAGGCCGGACCAGCCTGAATGGGATATTTTCATTAAAGAAGTAAAAAGGGAAATGACTGTGAAAGCGGGTCAAAAATGCACTGCCATACGGCGCATTTTTGTTCCGGAAAATAAACTGGAAGATGCATGGAAAGCAATCAGTAATGAACTGGCCAGGACAGTTATCGGCAACCCGCTCAATGAAAAAGTGAAGATGGGATCCCTGGCCGGACAATCGCAAAGAGAAGAAGTAAAAATGCAGGTGCAAAAACTGCTGGCCGCATCTCAAATTGTGTATGGCAGTCTTGACAGCGTTGAGCTTACCGATGCCGATGCCAAAAAAGGTGCATTTATAAGTCCGCTGTTATTATTGAATGATCAACCTTTTACATCGGAAGAAGTACACAATGTTGAAGCCTTTGGGCCCGTAAGCACCCTGATGCCTTATAAAAATATAGATGAGGCAGTGACACTAAGCAAAAAAGGAAAAGGATCTTTGTGTTCAAACAGCAGGTCTATCTCATCAACTTCAAGCCTGAAGGTTTTGAGCAGTTGGATATCCC
>Ga0157378_10001532_pt1 | contig 20890 bp, 16 predicted proteins | sample M65metaG_FD_115309 | JGI IMG/M metagenome (GOLD analysis project Ga0157378, IMG submission 115309) | Miscanthus rhizosphere microbial communities from Kellogg Biological Station, Michigan, USA - M6-5 metaG | ecosystem: Host-associated > Plants > Roots > Rhizosphere > Soil | place: USA: Michigan...
CGGTGGCGTCCCCACGCCCACAACAATCCTTGCGAAGGATGAATCCGGCCACGGGCGTCCGAGATTCCTTCCTGACGGCCGGCATTTCTTCTACGCAACGTACGGCGTCGTCAGGGTCTACGTGGCAGCCCTCGATTCGCCCGATCAGACACTCGTGTTCGAAAACCCCAGCGCGATGAACGTCGCGTACTCGCAAGGCCACCTGCTCTTCATGCGGGACGACACGCTCATGGCGCAGCCGTTCGATCTGCGCCGGTTCACCCTGTCCGGCGAGCCGGTGCCCGTGGTTCAGGATGTCCTGCGATCCGGGGTGCCTACGGTCGGAATCTTCTCCGTGTCGGACACGGGGGTGCTGGCGTACGAGCCGGCGACGACGAGGGATCTCGGTTCGCAGCTCACGTGGTTCGACCGCGCGGGCAAGGCGATTGAGACGCTTCGCGATCGGGCGGCCTACGGCGATCTGGAGCTTTCACCGGACGGCACGCGCCTGGCCGTCTCCATCGCGCAGGGGGCGGCGGCGACGACCGACATCTGGCTGGTCGATCTCACCCGAGGCGGCGTGCGCACTCGACTGACATCGGATCCGGCCAGTGAAGTGGTGCCGATCTGGTCGCCCGATGGACGTCAGATCGTGTTCGATACGGACCGGAAAGACGGCGCTGGCCTGTACCGGAAAAGCTCGAGCGGCGTTGGCGCCGAGGAGTTGCTGCTGCGATCCAACGGCGGCGCGGGGAACAACCGCTCGTTCAACTGGTTCCGTGACGGGCAGCAGCTGCTCTACCAGACGGTGAAGAGTGGACCGCAAACGAGCAGACCGTGCTGCGACCTGTGGGTCCTGCCGCTCGACGGGGGGCCGCCGCGCGCATTTCTCGAAGGCCCTGGCGTCAAGGTCCGCGCGAGGTTCTCGCCCGACGGGCGTTGGGTGGCCTACGATTCCAACGAGTCCGGCCGCAATGAAGTCTACGTCGTGCCGTTTCCGAAGCCGGAGAGCAAAGCCCTCGTGTCGGTGGCCGGCGGTACGTTTTCGCGATGGTCACGCAACGGCAAGGAGATCTTCTACATGGACCCCGACCGCAGGCTGATGGCCGCTGAAGTCAACGGCAGCGGCGCGAGCTTCACAGTCGGCGCGGTCAAGCCGCTCTTTCCGATCGACGCGCCGACGATCGGACGGTATGGTTACGACGTCTCGCCCGATGGGCAGCGTTTCATCGTCAATGCAGTCCGTGAACAATCGGCCGCGCCCGCTCCGGTGATGGTCGTGACGAACTGGACGGCGTCGTTGAAGAAATGAACCACCGATCTGAGCCCATCCCGGAGGATTCCCGTGCAGTTGTCGCTCGAACATCGTCGTGTCGGAGATGCCACCGTTCTCGCCTGTAAAGGACGCCTGATCGCCGGTCCGGAAGCCGTCGCTCTTCAGAAGGCCGTCGGCGACCTGATGCCGCTCACGCGGCATCTCGTCCTGCATCTCGGCGAGGTCGACTTCATCGACAGCTGCGGCCTCGGGCAGCTGGTGCGGACACTCGCACATGCGCGGCACTCGCGCGTCTCGCTGAGCCTGTGCGCCGTCTCGCCGAAGGTCGACGAAGTGCTGCGCGTGACGAAGATCAAGAACGTCTTTCCGCCGTACGAGACCGAAGCCGACGCGCTCACCGACGTCCATCGCCGCGATCGCGAGCGGGACAGCGTCCCACCGGACACGACGGTCCTCTGCGTCGACAGCTCGACGAACGTGGAGACGTACCTGCGCGAGGTGTTGCAGGCCGCCGGTTATCACACCATCACGGCGCACAACCTGCCGGACGCGCTGATCCTGCTGGTCGCCACCAAGCCGAAGATTGTCGTGATGAGCGCCGAACTTGCCGCCTTCCGCGGCACGAAGACGGCCGAAGATTTCCACCGGCACGCGGCGGGACGTGTCGTGACGCTGCCGGCCGGGTTCTCCGGTCACGATGCCGGCGAGGCAGCGAGCGAGGTCCTCCGCGCCGTCGGGGCTGCGGCGAACTGACAGTTTCCTGTGGGACTGACAAAGGGCACTCGCCTTGGTCCGTATGAAATCGTCGCGTTGCTCGGTGCCGGCGGGATGGGCGAGGTCTACCGCGCACGCGATTCGAAGCTCAATCGCGATGTCGCGCTGAAGATCCTGCCGGAGGCGTTCGCGACCGATCGCGATCGGCTCGCACGCTTCAAGCGCGAGGCGCAGGTGCTGGCCGCACTGAATCATCCCAACATCGGGACGATCTACGGGTTCGAAGACTCGGCCGGCGCACACGCGCTCGTTCTCGAACTCGTCGAGGGGCCGACACTGGCCGATCGGATTGCGCGTGGACCGATTCCGCTCGACGAGGCGCGGCCGCTCGCGCAACAGATCGCCGAAGCCCTCGAAGCCGCACACGAGCAGGGCATCATCCATCGGGACCTGAAGCCGGCGAACATCAAGCTGCGTCCGGACGGCACAGTGAAGGTGCTCGACTTCGGGCTCGCCAAAGCCCTCGAACCGCCTGGCAGAGTAGTGGGTGGATCCGAAGGTCCGCACGACATGACCAACGCCCCGACCATCACGTCACCCGTCGAGATGACGGGCGCCGGCGCAATCCTCGGAACGGCCGCGTACATGGCGCCCGAGCAGGCGAAGGGCCGTCCGGCGGATAAGCGCAGTGACGTGTGGTCGTACGCCCTCGTGCTCGCGGAAATGCTGACGGGCAGGCCTGTCTACTCGGGCGAGACAGTTTCGGAAGTACTGGCGGCGGTGATCACGAAGGATCCCGACCTGAGCCGGCTGCCGCCGTCACTTCCGGCGCCGGTCCGACGCCTGATCCATCGATGCCTGCAGAAAGATCCGAGACGCCGGATGCGCGACATCGGCGAGGCGCGGCTGGCGCTGGAGGAAAACGAAGAGCCGCCGCCGAGCGCCGGCACTTCTGCGGCGACAGCGACGTGGCTCATCGCCGTGCCGTGGCTCCTCGTCGCGGCGCTGGCCGTCGCCGTCGTCTGGCGCGGACGCACGACGGTCAGTGCACCCGCCGTCGTGCGGTACGACGTGACCACTCCTTCAACGACGCCGCTCAATCTGGCGGATTACCCCGCGATCGCGTTGTCGCCTGACGGTTCTACGCTGGCGTTCGTCGTACTCGACGGCGGGACGAATCGCCTGTTCCTGCGCCGGCGTGACGAGATTGAGGCCCGAGCCGTGCCCGGCGGAGAGGGCGCAGGCTATCCGTTGTTCTCACCGGACGGGCGCACACTGGCCTTCTTCGCCGGCAATGAACTCAAGAGCTTCGCCGGCGGCGTCGTGAGGCCCATCGCCAAAGTCGAGGTCGCCATCAACATGCGCGGCCTTGCCTGGCTCGACAACAGCTCGCTCGTATATCCGCCCGGGAACGCCACAGGGCTCGTGCAGGTCGCGGTAAACACCGGCGAGGCGCTCGCCGTCTCGACCGTCGATCGCGCGAAAGGTGAGCGGTCACATCGCTGGCCTTCTGCACTGCCCGGCGGAAAGGCCGTGCTGTTCACAGTCGGCCTGCAGACGAGCCCAGACGACTACGACGGCTCCAATATCGAGGCGCTTGTGCTCGCGACGGGCGAGCGCAGGGTGGTGTTGAAGGGCGCCAGCATGGCGACGTACGTGCCCACAGGACATCTGCTCTTCGCGCGCGACGGCGGTCTGCACGCCGTGCCGTTCGATCCCGAGACGCTGCGCATTCGCGAACCGGCCGTGCCTGTCGTGATGGGAGTCGCCAGCGACCGTACAACCGGAGCCGCCCACTTTTCGGTCGCGGCAGACGGCAGTCTCGCGTACGTGCCAGGCGCGGGCCTGACGGGCGCCGTCCGACTGGTCTGGGCCGATCGCACGGGACGCCTCGAGCCGCTCACGCTTCCCGTGGACAACTATGCCGACCTGCAGGTCTCGCCCGACGGCGGCCGGATCGCTGTCGTCGTCGTCGATCACGACGCGCGCGACATCTGGATCCACAACCTCGCCAGCAAGACGTTCGCGAGACTGACGTTCGGCGGTCAGAACCGGACGCCCGTCTGGTCGCCCGACGGCACGCAGATCCTCTATACTGCCGCGGAACGTACGGGCGCAACCAGCGTCATGCGGAAGCCTGCTGACGGCAGCGCCAACGCCGAACGCCTCGCGACCTTTGACGGAGAGGCGTACCTGGCTTCAGCGGAGGAGCGCACGGCGATTCTGCACGTTCGCGATGCGAAATCCCAGACGACGACGGCGCAGAAGTTCCACCTCGCGGCCGTCGAGCTAGTGCCGGCCGGAAAAATCTCGACGCTCCTCCCAAGCGGCCGGAACAAATCCGGTGAGGGGGCGTTGTCTCCCAACGGCCGATTTCTCGCATACGATTCCGACGAGACCGGCAGGCCCGAAGTGTACGTGCGCGACTTCCCCAGCCTTCGGGGCCGGTGGCAGGTCTCACGCGCGGGAGGTGAAGAGCCGCACTGGTCGGCGGACGGGCGAGAGCTCTACTTCCGCTATAACGGACTGTTCATGGCCGCCTCGGTCGATACGCGCGACGCGTTCCAGGCGTCCTTGCCTGCCGTCCTCTTCAACGGCACCTACAACGTCAGGAGCAGTTCGCTTCAGAGCTACTCCGTCGATCCGAAGGGTGGCCGTTTCCTGATGGTTCGTCCGGCAAGCGACGACAGCGAACGTTCGCGGGTACGGATCGTGCTCAACTGGACAGAGGAGCTGAAGCAGCGTGTTCCCGCACGTTGACTTCAGTTCGTGGAATCGGATGAGAGTGCGGGGCGCCTCGTGTCCTTGAAGTAACCTACGCCGGGAACGACGGATTCTGCCGGACCTGGCGGGCCTGCCAGACGTGGCGGCGCTCGTGGGCGATCATCATCAGGATGAGCGATCCCAGGCTCCACTTCAGCGGCCAGAACGGAAACACTTCCTTCGCGCGGCGAAGATCGAGTCCGTCGGCGCCGCGCAACCGCGCAGACAGCTCGTCCTGCCACTTCACGAACTCCGCCCGCACCTGATCCAGATCCAGGTGCGGCGGCGGCTGCATCACCTTCGGCGCCTTGAACTTCATCTTTGCCGGAGCGTCGTTGGTGCGAATCATCCAGCGCTCCAATGCCGAATAGGAAAATGGACCGTTGCTGGTGAGGTGCTGTGACCGGGCGGTCGCGATGGCGCCGTCGATCTTCGGGATGAATACTCCCGCCGCCGATTTGTTGAGATGGTCGAAGCAGCCGGCCATCGACCACCGGCCCGGCGCGGGCGCCCAGTTGAACTGCGCGTCGCTCAGGCCGGACATCAGTCCGACCGCGTCCTGCTTCACCGACAGAAGTTGATCGCCGTAGCCTTGAAGTTCAGCGTTCACGATATGTCGCAATCCTCGCGATGATTTCGTCGGTCGCCGCGTTGATCACGGCCGACGAGTTGTCGAAGTTGTTGGCGATGATTGTAAACGCGACCAGCCGGTTGTCAGCCGTCCGCGCATAGCCGGCGGCGCTGCGGACGTTGTTCATCGAGCCGGTTTTCACGAACGCCCGGCCCTCGGCCCCCGTGCCTCGCATCCGCTGCTCCAGCGTCCCGTCCCGGCCGGCGATCGGCAACGTGGACTCATAGACGGCGCGGAGCCGCTCGCTGCGACCGACATGCAGCAGCACCGAGGTCATCGTCTCCGGCGTGACGTAGTTGTAGCGGGAGAGTCCGGACCCGTCGAGCTGAATCAGTCCCGCCGGATCGATGTTCCAGGCCTTCAGCGTCTCCTTGACGGCCGTGCGCCCGGCTTCAATCGTCCCGGCGCCGATCGTCTTCAGCATCGCTTCCGCGTACTGATTCTGACTCAGCTTCATCATCGTCGTCGCCAGGACCGACAGCGGATCGGATTGCGACGTGATGAGCGGCATAAGGGTGTCGTGGCGCGGCTGTGGCGTGATCTCGTCGATGTCCACGGCCGGGCCGCTGACCGTGATGCCGTCGGCAATGAGCGCGGCCCGAAGCGCGCGCACGTAGTAGAGGGTCGGGTTGTCGACCGACGCATTCATGGCGAACGGGCGGCCGCGCAGCGGCAGCGAGCCGTGCAGCTCGAGCCTCGACGATCCCGGCAGACGCCGCCTGACGACGGTGCCGGCCGACCCGGCCGGACCGGTCACGATGAAGCTGGTCAGGGTCATCGCGCTCGTGTCCGGCGCGAGCGTGGCAATCGCGCGCTCGCCCACGGCGTCGCCGGGCGCGAGCCGCACCTGCACGTTGCCCTCATTGAACTGGAGCGCGCTGATCGGCGCGGCAAAACCGGTGGGGATGTCATCCCACGCCCAGCCGGCGCCGAGCCCCTCGTCCTCGAACGCGTTGTCGTCGCCGACGATGCGGCCGTCGATGGCGGAGATGCCGGCCGCTTTCAGCTGCGTCGCCCAGCCGCTCCAGAGACGGGTGGCGATGCCGTCCCAGTCGTCGAGGCTGGGATCGCCGGCGCCGGCGACGATCAGGTCGCCGTGAAGCACGCCCGCGCGACGCTGCCCGTCGGCATAGACCCTGGTCTCGTAGCGGAAATCCCAGCCGAGTCTGTCGGCGGCGGCCGCCAGCGTCACGATCTTGAGCGTGCTGGCCGGCATCATCAGCTTGTCGGCGTTGCGCGAGTACCAGACGTCGGCGCCGTCCACGGGCTTGATGTGGACGCCCCAGAAACCGCGCTGCAGGACGGGCGCGCCGAGGATGGCGTCGATGTCGTGCTGCAGCTGATCGATCGATCGGCGCGCCTGCGCCACGAGCGGCAGCGACGTCACGAGAGCCGTTGCCGCCGCGACGAGCAGGAGCGTGAGCCGGCGCATCAGCACGATTGTGCCACGGTCAGAACTGGAAATAGATGAACGGCTTGACCGCGACGTTCACGAACGGCAGGACCAGCGCCGCCGCCGCGCCGTAGGCGGCCGCGAAGACGAAATCGTCAGTGCCGGCCAGCAGCGTCTGGAGATTCGTCCGGTACGTGGCGACGTGGACCGCGACGAGGGCTGCCAGCACCGTCAGCGACGGGCCGAGCGCCATCAGTGTCGGGACCGCGGGCACGGCGAATCGACCGAGCACCGCCGCAGCGGTGGCGAAGTCAGGAGCGCGGAAGAAGATCCACGCGAAGCAGACGAATGCGAACGTCAGGACGTTGCCGACGATGGAATAGCGGGATTCGCCGCCGCGGTGAAGGAGGCGGTGGACGATCAGGCCGGCGCCATGCAGTCCGCCCCAGAAGACGAACGTCCAGCTGGCGCCGTGCCACAGGCCCGTAATGAGGAACGTCACGAACAGCACGAGCGGCCAGCGGCCGCGCATGACGCCGGTCAGCGACAGCGGGAAATAGACGTAGTCGCGAAACCAGCCCGTCAGCGACATGTGCCACCGCCGCCAGAACTCGTTCAGATTCGGCGCGAGATACGGATGCGCGAAGTTCGGCTTCAGCTGATACCCGAGCATGCCCGCGATCGCGATCGCCATGTCGGTGTAGCCGGAGAAGTCGCAGTAGATCTGGACGGCGTAGAAGACGACGGCGAGCGTGGCGTCGCCGGCGCCGAAGGCGGCCGGACGCGCGAAGAACCGGTCGATCGCCGGCGACAGGTTGTCGGAGACGACCGCCTTCTTGGCGTAGCCGATGAGAAACAGCGTCAGCTGATACTTGAAGTCGACCGAGGCGATCGACCGCGACTCGCGCAATTGCGGCAGCAGATCCGTCGCGCGGACGATCGGGCCGGCGACCAGCTGCGGGAAGAACAGGATGTAGAGCGCGACGTCGACGAACTCGCGGGCGGGCGCGATCTTGCGCTGGTAGGAATCGATCATGTAGCTGATCGAATGGAACGTGTAGAAGCTGATGCCGATCGGCAGGACGATCTCCCGCATGCCGATGCTGACCGGCGTCACCCGGGCCAGCGAATCCGCGAAGAAGTTGTAGTACTTGAAGAACCCCAGGACGGCCAGGCTGATCGCGATGCCGGCCGTGAGGATTCGCCCGCGCCAGCGTTCAGGCGCCCACTCGCCGACCAGCCGCGTGACGACGTAGGTGTTGAGGATGACGGCCAGGACGACGCCCAGGAAGCGCCAGTCCCAGGCGGCATAGAAGATCACGCTGCAGATGAGCAACCACTGCTTGCGCGAGCGGTTGTCGCCGAGCCACCAGTAGACGGCGAAGGTCAGCGGGAAGAACGCGAAGAACTTCGCGTCAGTGAAGATCATGCATCCACTCCGCGGCCCTGTCCGCCAGCGCGCGGCTCCAGAGCGCCGCGCCCGTCGCGTTCATGTGCTCGTCGTCGTACCGGATGGAGGCAGGCACGAACAGATCGCGCCATTGGCCGGCGTCGCCGAAGTCGGCGAGCGGGATGTCGCCCGCACAACACCGGCGCAGCTTCGCGATGAACGCCGCGTGAAACTGCCACTGGCGCTCGTTGGGCGGCATCACGACGAGCACCGCGATGCCGTTCGACCGCAGATACCGCACAAGATTGAGAAATACGCCGACCATCCGATCGGAGACGAGCCGGGCGGTCGCGGCGTCCGCACCGCTCTCGGCGCCGTCGCTCAACCGCCGGATCGCCTCGGCGCGAGTCTTCGCGAACGCGTCGACTCCGGACTCGTAGCGGCTCGCTTCGGCGCCGGACATCGTGTGATCGGCGGGCTCGAACCCGCGCGGACGCCGGGCCCAGTACGACGCCGACGTCAGATCAGGAGACGTCTGGCCTTCGAATTTCGCAAAGCCCAAACGGTTGGCGGCGACGCCGAGGCTCGTGTGGTGCCGGAAGACGGAGGTGCCGACGTTCCGCGCGTAGTCCGTCCTGCCGACGCTCCGATCCGGAAGCTGGTCGTACAGCCAGACGTAGCGAAGAAAGCCGATGCCGCGGCCGACATCGAAGAACGACACGCTGCGCGCGCTGTCGGGAATCTGCGCGACGTGCAGGCACTCGAAGCAGGGCGACACGAGCGCGTACCGGATGCAGCAGGGCTTCTTGTCGACGAGCGCCTCGGCCATCGTCTGCATCTCAGGCACGCTGAGGCCGTCGATGCCCAGGTTGAACGAATGGACCTCTCTGCCTTTCGCCTTCATCGCGGCGTCGAAGACGTCGGGGTCGAACCCCATCTCGACGTAGCTGGGGCCGATGGCGATGAGAGTGGTGTCGGGGAAGCGAAGCGCCCAATCGACCTTGGCCGTCAGCATGCTCCGCGCATGCAGGTACGGCATGAGCGGTCGGCCGGCCACCGATGCGACGCCGAGGAACACGGCCACGGCGATCGCACCCAGCGCGAGGGCGCGAATCACCGCGCTAGTGTAGTACAGCCTCCGCGCTACTTTCTGAGTTCGTCGAGCTTTTTGAGGACTTCGTCGTACTCGGTCGGATTGACCTTGGCGGCGCCGGGATCGCCGGGGCGCGCGGCGTAGACGTCGCTGCCGGTTTTGGCGAACGCCACCCGCTCTTCCTTCTTCCCCTCGTCGAACCTGGCGAAGACCGTCAGCGCCGGCATGTCGAGACCGCTTTTGGCGGCCGACTCCACGAACGACATCGCCCGCAGGCTCTCGAGCTTGGCGAGAAAGACGCCCATCTTGTCCTTCTCGGCATCGACCGGCTTGGCGCCCGCGGTCTTCGTGATCTGCCACTTGTCTTCGTCTTCCGGCTTGGCGCCTTTGATCTTGTCGAGCGCCACCGTGTCCTTGCCGCGCGTCAACTCGATGTGCGTGGCGTCGTACGCGCGAAACGCGAACAGGTCCTTCCGCCGGTAGTCGTCCGGGCCCTTCTTGAGGTCGTCGGCGAGCGTGGGGTCGACGGTCATCACGACCGCCGTGGACGCGTCCTTCGCATAGAGCGAGCCGTCGCCGGCCTTGCCGCCCAGCAGGAGCGACGCCTTCGCGCTCCCGAGGCCCAGCGTGATCGACGCCGTCGGCTTCTCGAGGCCGTACTTCTTGAGATCGGCGGGCGAGACGTTCTCGGTGACGATCGACTTCATCTGCGCCGACTGCACTTTCCCGATCAGGCCTTCGGCAGCTGCCGTGTCCGCCGGCGCCTGAATCGGCTTCGCCAGCTTCCAGTCGCCGCCGGACTTGGCAAGGTCGAGTGTCTTGTTGTCGGCGTTCACCTCGACGTGGTCCACCTTCTCGCGATCGAACTTGATCGCCGTCTTGTCGCGCAGATCGAACGTCGTCCGGTTGAACGTGGCGTCCTGGAAGGACGCGATGGTGAAGACACGCTTGTCGTCGTTGCGCCTCGCGAAGAGGTTCGCGCCGGTCGGCGTCTTCTGGCCGATGAAGAGCTTCTTGAAATCCTTGTCGCCGGCCGCCTTGAACTGAATCTCGACACGCGGCGCGCCGAGGCCGTACTCGACGAGGTTCGCGGGGTTCTCGTCGATGACGCGCGCCACCTCGATCTGCCCGAGCGCATTGGCGATGCCCGTCGCCTCCGACTCCTGAGCCGGCGTCGCCACCGGCTCGGTGACCTTCCAGCCGTCCTTGTCTTTCTTGAGGACGGTCGAGTCGCCCGACTCGGAGTGGACGCGGATCTCGTCGACCTTGTCGGCGGCCAGGCCCGCGAAGACCTTCTCCTGCTTGGACGCGGCGGGGCCGCCGCCCTCAGGCTGCTTCCAGGTGACGAAGTAGATGTACGCGAACAGGCCGCCGAGAACGACGACCAGCGCAATCGTCGTCTTCAAACCACGCATCGTCTATCGCCTCCGCCACCAGGTATAGACGCCCGTGACGAACACGAGGCCCGGGATGATGAACAGCGACAGCCACGTGATGTTCGTCTGCTGCGCCGCCGTCATCGTCAGCCGGCGATCCTCGGCGTCCTTCGGGCGAATCGAAATCAGGTTCTCCTGCTGCGACAGCCAGCCGATCGTGTTCATGAACAGATCCTTGTTGCCCTGGATGCCGAGGCCGGAATTGCTGGCGAAGTCCGAGTCGCCGAAGACGACGACGCGGGTTTCGGGTCTGGGCGCATCGGGCTTGGCGTCGGCCGCCGCGGCCGCGGCGGCCGACACCGCGGCGGCGACCGAGATCGGCCCCTGCTTGTCGCCGCCGGCGGCGCTGAAGGACACCTTGCCGGTCGTCAGCATGCCCTTGATGTCCGACTCGGCCCAGCTGCGGGGGCTCGTCTCGACGAAGCCCTGCGCCGTGTGGCCGTTGACGCCGCCGGTCACTGCCGTGACCGAGCGTGCCGACGGATAGGCGGTCAGCAGACGGAACCGCTGCGTGATCGCGTGCGACGGATAGCTGGCGGCGACCGGCACCGACGCGTCGGTCCCAATCAGCTGGCCCATGCCGCTGACGTCCACGACCATGTCGTTGCCGACGTCCATCCCCCAGTCGTGGGCGAGCGCGATGAGGTTGGAGAGCGGCGTGCTGTCAGCCTTGTCCGGCGGATCGAGCTCGAGCAGGAGCTTTCCCTGCTTGCCGAGATAAGTCTTGAGCGCCGTGATTTCCGCGGGGAAGAAGTCCGTCTTCGGCCCCGCGACGATCACCACCGACGCGTCGTCGGGGACCGAGCCCGCCTGCACGAGCACGAGCTTGTCGATCGTGTAGTTCTCGCGCGCCAGCCCGTCGGCGATCGCCTTGTAGCCGTCGCGTTCCGCGGAGGTCTGGTCTTTCTCGCCGTGCCCTCCGGTGAAGTAGACCTTCTTCGTCCCGCCCTGCACGACCTTGATGATCGCGGTCGTGATGTCCTGCTCGGTGTCGGCGGTGATTCGCTCGCTCCGGTCCTTGTACTTGAAGAGAATCGTGCCGTACGCCTGCACCTGGTTCTGCGACGCGATCGCGGGCTTCTTGTCCGGATCGACGTACTCGGTCGTGACCTTCTTCGTCAGGTACTCGTATTCCTTCAGCTTGTCCCGGTACGGCTGGAAGTTGCTCTCCTGCGCGAACACCATGATGTTGAGCGGCGAGTCGAGCTTCTGCAGCACGGTCCGCGTCTGGTCCGACAGGCTGAACTGCTTGCTCGCCGTCAGATCCCAGCGCTTGTTCTGCCGCGCGCCGATGTAGTTGATGGCGACGAGAATCGCGAGGACGACGAGGACGCTGACGAAGGTCAGCGTGCCGTAGCGGGCCTGACGTCGCGTGAAGAGCTTCGCGATGTCGCGCCACTGGCCGAGGATGTAGATGAGAAGACAGACGAGGCCGGCATACGCGGCATACGTCGCGTATGCGCTGTACTTGGCGTAGCCGAAGTTCTCGCCGACGCGGATCCCCAGCGCGACGAGAACCGCCGCGAATCCGAGCCAGCCGATGAGGCCGATGATACGGGTCAGCATGTCAGCCTCGCCACCTTTCGGTGTCCACCGACTTGGCTGTCAGGAACAGCCCGAACGTGATCACGCTCAGGTAGTAGATGACGTGCGTCGTGTCGATGACGCCTTTGCTGAAGTCGTCGAAGTGGTCCACGATCGAGAGGTATGACGTCAGCTTCTCGCCTGTCGGTCCCGCAAAACTGCCGACCCAGTTGATGACCCAGAGCAGCAGGAAGATCACGAAGGTCACCGACCCGGCGACGATCTGGTTCTTCGAGAGGCTCGAGATGAACAGGCCGACGGCGACGAAGCAGCCGCCGAAGAGCGCCAGGCCGACGTAGGACGTGAGGATCGGCTTCCATTCCGGACGGCCGAAGAGATACAGCACGGCGAGGTGCGGCAGCGTGACGGCGAGCATCGCGGCGTAGAGGCCCATCGCGCCGAGGAACTTGCCCATGACGATCTCGAAGTCCGTGATCGGCGACGTCAGCAGCAGCTCGATCGTGCCCGACCGCTTCTCCTCCGAATACGTCCGCATCGTCACCATCGGCAGCAGGAACAGGTTGACGACGAGGAAGTTCTGCAGGAGCGGCCGGATCAGCTGCTGGTTCACGTTCATCGCCTGCGCGCCGCCCATCAGGCCCGCCTGCATGCTCTGGCTGACGAAGTAGCGCATGATCGCGATGAAGAAGAACCCGTAGAGCAGCGCGAAGAAGCCGATGACGATGTACGCGATCGGCGACGTGAAGTACGAGCGCAATTCCTTGTTGGCAATCGCAAGGATGTTACGCATTGGCGGTTTCTCCTTCGGTGGCGGGCGAGGCCGCGGCGGCCGCGGCGTCGTCGGTCGTGAGCGACAGGAAGATGTCTTCGAGGCTCATCCGCATCGGCCGCAGCTCGAGCAGTCCCAGGCCGCTCGAGACGACGGCCTTCGCGAGATCACGCCGCACGTCGCGGCCGGCTTCGCTTTCGATCTCGAAACCCACGGCGTTCTCGCGGCGATCGGATTCGACGACGCGCTTGACGCCGGCGACGCGGCTGAGCGCCGCCAGCGCGTCGGCTCCCGCCGGATCGACCTGGAGATACATCGTCGCCGAGCCGCGCAGCCGAGCCGTCAGGTTGTCGGGCGTGTCCACGGCGACGACCTTGCCCTTGTTGATGATGACGACGCGCTGGCAGGTCTGGGAGACTTCGGGAAGGATGTGCGTGCTCAGGATGATCGTGTGATCGCCGGCGAGCTCCTTGATCAGCTGCCGCGTCTCGATGATCTGCTTCGGGTCGAGCCCGGCCGTCGGCTCGTCGAGGATGAGCACGTCGGGATTGTGAATCAGCGCCTGCGCGAGGCCGACGCGCTGCTTGTAACCCTTCGACAGCTTCGCGCACTGGCGGTTCGCCATGTCGGCGACCCGCGCTTTTTCCATCACCGACTTCACGCGCGCGGTGCGATCCGCCGGCGCGACGCCTTTGATCTTCGCGACGAACGTCAGGTACTCGGAGACGCTCATGTCGGGGTAGAGCGGCGGCGTTTCGGGAAGATACCCGGTGCGGCGCTTGGCTTCGACGGGCCGATCGAAGACGTCGTAGCCGGCGACGATGGCCTTGCCGTCGGTGGCGGGCATGTAGCCCGTCAGGATGCGCATCGTCGTCGTCTTGCCGGCGCCGTTGGGGCCGAGAAACCCGAGAATCTCGCCGCGCTCGACCGTGAAGCTGACGTCGTCGACCGCCGTCACCGGGCCGTAGCGTTTAGTGAGGTGCTGAACCTCGATCACGTGTGAACCCCTTTTTGACTACAATTCCAACCGAAAATGCTACTTGAGGAGGCTTAATGGCTGCAACGGTCGGATCGAAGGCACCGGATTTCAAGTTAATGAACGATAAGCGCGAAGAAGTGACCCTCAGCTCCCAGAAGGGGCACCCCGTGGTCCTGGCGTTTTTTCCCGCGGCGTTCACGGGCGTGTGCACGAAGGAGCTGTGCACGTTCCGCGACAGCATGGCAAAACTGAACAGCGCGAACGCTACAGTGTACGGCATCAGCGTCGACACGTCGTTTTCGCTGGCGGCGTTCAAGAAGGAGCAGAACCTGAACTTCCCGCTGCTGAGCGACTTCAATAAGGAAGTCATCCAGGCCTACGGCGTGTTCAATCCCGACATGATCGGGCTGAAGGGCATCGCCAAGCGCGCGACGTTCGTCATCGACAAGGACGGGGTGGTCCGCCACGCGGAGGTGCTCGAGGACGCCCGCAACGAGCCGAACTACGACAAGGTCTTCGAGACCCTGAAGACCCTTTCGTAGCCTCCGCCTTCAGGCGGACGCCAATTCCGCGATATACTGACATCTGAGCATATGCTCAGGTGTTCAGATGCGTAAACGCCCGCCGCTGACCGACGCGTCGGCGGCGGCGCTCGCCGAGACCTTCAAGGTCCTCGGCGACACGACCCGCGTCCGTATCCTGGACGCGCTGTCCCGATCCGAGCTCTGCGTCCACGACCTGGCCGGACGCGTCGGCATCAGCGAATCCGCCGTCTCGCACCAGCTGCGCCTCCTGCGCGGCATGCGCCTGGTCCGCCCGCGCCGCGAGGGCCGCAACATCTTCTACACCCTCGACGACCAGCACATCGTCGGCCTGTTCGTCCAGGGGCTCGAGCACGTGGAAGAGCGCGCCGCGAGCCGCCGAGCCGCGAGCCCCGAGTCGCGAGGCCCGAGATGACCACCTGCACCGTGTGCGAACTGCACGCCGAGTCGACCTTCAAGATCGAAGGCATGGACTGCCGGGAAGAAGTGGCGCTGATCGAGCGGCGCTTCAAGAATCTTCCCGGCCTCGAGGATTTCTCCGCCGATCTGATGGGGCAGCGGCTGCACGTGAAGTACGACGCCGCGAAGCTCTCGGCCTCGGCGATCGCCGGGGCGGTGGCCGACGCCGGGATGCGCGCGTGGCTCGAGCACGAAGAGCCCATCGGCACGGACGACTCAGCCGCCCGCCGGCGGATGCAGCTGGTGTGGGTGTCGGGGCTGGCGCTCGCCGCTGGTCTCGCGCTGGAATTCGGCCACGCCGGTCTCTGGGTCCAGCGCGCGGTGTTCGCGGTGGCCATCGCCGCCGGCGTCACGCTGACGTACCGCAAGGCCGTCGCCGCGATTCGCGTCCGTCACCTCGACATCAACGTGCTGATGCTGGTGGCGGTGGCCGGCGCCCTCGCGCTCGGCCAGTGGGGCGAAGCCGGCTCGGTGATCTTCCTGTTCGCGCTCGCGCAGGCCCTCGAAGCGCGCACGCTCGAGCGCGCGCGCCACGCGGTCGGCGCGCTGCTCGATCTCGCGCCGACCGAGGCGCTCGTCCGCGACGCGGGCGGCGATCGCCGCGTGGAGATCGACGCCGTCGTGCCCGGGATGGTGGTCGTCGTCCGGCCGGGCGAGAAGATTCCCCTCGACGGCCTCGTGGTCGCCGGCGAGAGCGCCGTGAATCAGGCGCCGGTCACCGGGGAGTCGCTTCCGATCGACAAGATGTCGGGCGACGCGGTGTTTGGCGGCACGATCAACGGGCGCGGCGCGCTGGACATCCGCGTCACCCACGTGCGGCGCGACTCGACGCTCGCGCGCATCATTCACCTGGTCGAGCAGGCGCAGGCGCAGCGGGCGCCGGCCCAGACGTTCGTCGAACGCTTCGCCCGCATCTACACGCCCGGGGTGCTCGCGCTCGCGGCGCTGCTCGCGGTCGTGCCGCCGCTCGCCTTCGGCGCGCCGTGGCAGACGTGGCTCTACCGCGCGCTCGTCCTGCTCGTCGTCTCATGCCCGTGCGCGCTGGTGATCTCGACGCCGGTTTCCGTGGTCGCCGCGCTCGCCGGAGCGGCGCGCAAAGGCGTCCTGATTAAAGGCGGCGTCCACCTCGAACGCGCGGCCCGTGTCCGCTGCGTCGCGTTCGACAAGACCGGCACGCTGACGCGGGGCACGCCGCAGGTGCTCGGGGTCACGGCGTTCGGCGCGGCCTCGGACACCTCCGTCGTCGCGCTTGCCGCCTCGGTGGAGCACCGCTCGCATCATCCGATCGCGCGCGCGATCCTCGACTACGCCGCGACGCTGAACATCGCCGTGCCGCCCGGCGAGGATGTCCGCGCGCTCGACGGCCGCGGCGCCCAGGGCGCGGTCAGCGGCGCTCAGGTCGTCCTGGGCAACCACCGTCTGTTCGAGGAACGGCAGCTCTGCACTCCGGAGGTTCACCGGCGGCTCGACGAGATGAGCGCGCGCGGGAGAACGCCGGTGCTCGTCGCGCGCGGCGGAGAAGCCATCGGCATCATCGAGGTCGCGGACCGGCCGCGCGAGGGCGGACGCGAGGCGCTGCAGATGCTGCGCCGCCAGGGCGTCGCGCACATCGTGATGCTGAGCGGCGACAACCGCAGCACGGCGGAGCAGATCGGCGCCGAGCTCGGCGTCGACGAAGTGCGCGCGGAGCTGCTGCCCGATGACAAGGTGAAGGCGGTCGAGGAGTTGCGGTCCCGGTTTGGGCCCGTTGCCATGGTCGGCGACGGCATCAACGACGCGCCGGCGCTCGCCTCCGCCGACGTCGGCATCGCGATGGGCGCCGCCGGCAGTGACGCGGCGCTCGAGACCGCGGACATCGCGCTGATGGCCGACGAGCTGCTGAAGATCCCCTACGCGCTGCGACTGAGCCGGGCGACGCTCCGGAACATCCAGGTGAACCTGGCGATTTCCATCGTGCTCAAAGCCGCGTTCGTCGCGCTCGCGGCCGCGGGCCTCGCGACGCTCTGGATGGCCATCGTCGCCGACACCGGCGCGTCGGTCATCGTCATTGCGAACGCTCTGAGGCTGCTTCGGGCGGACTAGCCGGTTTCGACAGCCAGACCTTCGCGACGCGGATGCCGTCGAGCGCGTTCACCCTCATCGTCCGGTTTTCCGCCATCACCACGTCGCCCAGCTGAGGACGCCGGCCGAGCTGGCCGAGGACGAAGCCGCCGACCGTCGTGTAGGTGTCCTCGTCGATGTGCAGGTCGAACTGCTGGTTCACCTCGGCGACCAGCACGAGGCCGTCGATGTCCGCCGAGCCGTCGGGCAGCGTGTTGATCTTGAGCGCCCCGCCGGCGGCGGGGCCGAGGTCGCCGACGATCCGCTCCATCAGCGACGAAAACGTCACGAGCCCGGCCGTGCCGCCGTACTCGTCGATCACGAGCGCCTCGCGGACGTTGCGCCGCTGCATCTCCGCCAGCACCTCGTCGGCCGGCCGCGTCTCGGGCACCATCAGCGCTTCACGCGCGAGCGCGCCGGCGTTGATCGCGGCGCCGCGGTCGAGCGGCTTCAGCAGGTCGTTCACGTAGAGAATTCCGGCGATGTCGTCCATGCTCGTGCGGTACACCGGCAACCGGGTGTGGCCGGTCTTCGCGAGCAGCTCGATGATCGCATCGCGCGTCGTATCCGCGGCGACGCCGACGATTTCCGTGCGGGGCACCATGACCTGTCCCGCGGTGAGGTCGGCGAAGCCGAACACGCGGTGCAGCATCTGCTCTTCCTGCTCCTCGAGCACGCCCGCTTCCTGGCTCGCGGTCACGAGCATCTTCAGCTCTTCTTCCGAGTGGACGCCGCCTCGATGCCGTCCGCCCATGCCGAGCGCGCCCACGATCGCCTGCGCCGCCGCGTGCAGCAGGTGCACGAACGGCCACGTCACGCGCATGAAGATCTCGGTGGGTTTCACGGTCAGCATCGCGGTCGTTTCCGCGCGCTCGAGCGCGATCCACTTCGGCACGAGCTCGCCGAGCGTGATGTGGAAGGCGGTAATCACCGTGAACGCGATCGCAATCGCGATCGTGTGCGCGGTGGTCTCGGCGACCGGCCTCGGGAGATAGCGGAACTCCGGAATGATCAGCGCCGCGACCGCCGGCTCGCCGATCCATCCGAGCCCCAGGCTCGCCATCGTCACGCCGGCCTGCGTGGCGGCGATGTAGCGGTCCGGCGCCGTGATGGCGCGGCGCACGGCGTGCGCCCAGCCGTGGCCTTCGGCGATGAGCTGATCGACGCGCGTCTTGCGTACCGTGACGATCGAGAACTCCGCGGCGACGAAAAACCCGTTGGCACATACGAGGGCGAGCAGCCCCACGAGGCGCCACACGACACTGGATATGGTCATTTCGTGATCTCGTGATTTGGTGAGGGCTTAAATCACGCTTTTCTATTGGAGAAGAAGTGCGCGTCCACGAAGTTGTCGATGATCGTCTGGTTGGCCGGGTCGACGCGCTCGAACTGCACGCCCATGCCGACGCGGCGGTCGGCCCACGCGATGCGGCCGTCGGCGTCGATGTCGCGCTTGCTCCCAGGCATGCGGAAGCGGACCTTGATCTTCACGTTCATGTCGAGCGGGCTCGTCGTCCGGATCGCGATGCCGCCGCGGCTGAGGTTGAGTGTCAGCGCCGCGGCGATCGTGTTGCCGAACCGGTACTGGATCGGGATGCCCAGCACCACGCGCGGACTGCCGCGGCGATTGAAGTTGTCGGGGAAGAGGTGCGGCGCGAGCGACGGCAGGATGTGCTGCACGGCGCTGTATTCGTTCACGTACCCGGCGACGCCGAGCGCGGCCAGCTCCTTCACTTCCTCCGCGCTCGCAATGGTCCCGCTGAAGATCAGGATAGGGAGTTTCCCTTCATCCATCTTCCGGATCGACTTCACAAGATCTATGCCGGGCGCGTGCGGCAGGCGCAGATCGAGCACGATCAGATCAATTGTTGCCAGGTCGGCGCGCACCCGTGCCAGCAGCTCCGCGGCGCTCTTGACGGTGACGGCTTTGTGTCCGGCGCCCTCCAGCGTCGCGCGAAAGCGGTCGCGAACGAACGCGGTGTCGTCCGCGACGACAATCGTCTTGCTGGAGACCGAGGTGCTGGCCATCGGGGCATGGTTATAATAATCGGAATGGCCACCTGCCCCGAATGCGACTCCGAAATCGAAGTCGACGAGTTCGACGTCGATAAGGGGGATCAACTCAGTTGTCCCGAGTGCGGGACCAACCTCGAAGTCACCGGCCTCTCGCCCCTCGAGCTCGACGTCGCGCCTGACGAAGACGAAGAAGACGACGACCTCGAAGACGACGACGAGGACGATGACGACGACGATGCGGACGACGACGAAGACGACGAGGACGGCGAGACCGAGGACGAGGGAGGCTGGGACGAATAGTCCCAAAGAGGCCGCGCTGCTCGACACGCTGGCCTCGCTCGGCTCGGTCGTCGTCGCGTACAGCGGCGGGGTGGACAGCGCCTATCTCGCCCTCGCGGCGTCGCGCGCGCTCGGCCCGCGCGCCGTCGCCGTTACGGCCGACAGCCCGAGCTATCCCGATCGTCACCGCCGCCTCGCGCTCGACATCGCGCGCGACTTCGGACTGCAGCACGAGGTCATCCACACGGGCGAGCTCTCGCGCCCCGACTACCGCGCGAATCCGGAGAACCGCTGCTACTTCTGCAAGCACGAGCTCTACACGCATCTGTCGCGCATGGCCGCCGCGCGCGGCGCGGTCGTCGTCGACGGCAACAACGCCGACGATCGCGGTGACTATCGTCCCGGGCGTCAGGCGGCGCGCGAGTTCGGCGTGCGCAGCCCGCTCGACGAGGTCGGGCTGTCGAAGGCGGAGATCCGGGAGCTCTCGCGGGTCGCCGGCCTGCCGACGTGGGACGAGCCGGCATCCGCGTGCCTGTCCTCGCGGATTCCTTACCACTCCGAGGTCACGGGCGAGAAGCTGCGCATGATCGAGCGCGCCGAGCAGGCCATTGCCGGGATGGGGTTTCGGGTCCGGCGCGTCCGGCATTTCGACGGACACGCCCGCGTCGAGATTGGGAAAGACGAGCTCGACCGCGCGCTCGAACCCGGCGTGGCCGCGTCGATCGTGCGCGAGCTGAAGGAGATCGGCTACGCCGACGTCGTGATCGATCCGCGCGGCTATCGCACGGGAAGTCTCAACGAGGGACTGCGTCTTCGGGTTTTCTAGCGAGGCACAGCAGCGAGCTGCCGAACGGACTGACGCCGCCGAGCCTCAACCACATGGCTTCCGCAAACAACAGCGCGCTGAGCGCGGCGTTCACGGGCGCCGCGGGCATCGAGATCTCGGATGTCGCGGCCGCCTCGGCGGCGAGGCCGCGCGCGCGATGCCGCCACCGCAGGGCCAGCATCGGCAGAAACAGCGCGGCGTTCGTGTACGTGATGCGGACGATGTCGAAGCCCGCCGACGTCAGCAGGCGCGAGAGCGACGCGCGCGAGTACCGCCGCCGCTCGTGGCTGAGGACCGAGTGATCGCCGCGCAGGACGTTCATCGCCGCGACGTTGACCAGCACGTGCGCGCCCGGCCGCGCGAGACGGAACATCTCGGCCGCCGCCTCGCGTTCGGCGCCGGACTCGAGCGAGTAGAGCACGTCGAAGGACGTGACCAGATCGAAGCGGGCGCCGCCGAAGGGCACGGCGTCCGCCGAGGCGCGGACGAGACCGCGGCGTCCCTGCGCCCGCGCAATCTCGAGGCCCGCCGGGGAGAGATCAAAACCGTACGCCGTGCCGTAGGGCGTGAACAGGGCCAGGTTGGCCCCCGTGCCGCAGCCGCAGTCGAGAATCCGGGCGCCGGACCGGCCGGAGAGGGCCTGGTGAATGAATGGACGGACGAACCACCGGAAGCCGCGGAACCAGAAGTGACGCTCTTC
>Ga0157378_10001533_pt1 | contig 20885 bp, 18 predicted proteins | sample M65metaG_FD_115309 | JGI IMG/M metagenome (GOLD analysis project Ga0157378, IMG submission 115309) | Miscanthus rhizosphere microbial communities from Kellogg Biological Station, Michigan, USA - M6-5 metaG | ecosystem: Host-associated > Plants > Roots > Rhizosphere > Soil | place: USA: Michigan...
CCGAGCATTTCGTACAGCGCGTCGTACAGCGGGCGCAGGTACGGATCGACCTTCTGGGTCAGGTCGCCCGGCAGGAAGCCGAGCTTCTCGCCGGCTTCCACTGCCGGGCGCACCAGGATCAGGCGCTGCACGCGGTTTTCGTTCAGCGCCTCGACCGCCATTGCCACGGCAAGGTAGGTCTTGCCGGTGCCGGCCGGTCCGATGCCGAAATTGATGTCGTGCCGCGCGATCGCGTGCAGGTAGCGCACCTGGTTGCCGCCGCGGCCGCGGATCGTGCCGCGCTTGACCTTGATCGCGACCTCGTGCGCGCCGTCGGCCGCCTCGTCGTCGAGCGCATCGATGCCCGATTCGGACAGACGAAGGTTGATCTGCGCGCCGCTCAGCGTTTCGGTTTCGGTGGCGTCGTACAGGTCGCGCAGCACGCGCTCGGCGAGTTTCACCGCCGGCGCGGCGCCGCTCACGCGGAACAAATTGCCGCGGTTGGCGATCTCCACGCCGAGACGCAACTCGATCTGGCGCAAATGCTCGTCGAACGGACCGGCAAGGTTGGCCAGACGTTCGCCGTCGTCGGGTTCGAGCGCGAGCTCCTGGCGGGTCAGTGATTCGGTCATAGCGTACGGAACATGATGTGGATGTCGGTCGGTCCATGCAGCGCGTGGCGGAACGCGCCGGGAACCGTGCCGACGATGGCAAAGCCGTGGCGTTGCCACAGGCGCACCGCGCCGGTGTTCGTCGCCACGACGGAGTTGAACTGCATCGCACTGAAGCCGGCGCGCCGCGCGACTTGCAGCGAATGCTCGCACATCGCACCGGCAATGCCTTGTCCGCGCGCCTGCGGCGCGACCATGTAGCCGCAGTTCGCGACGTGGTCGCCCAGGCCCGGCTGATTCGGACGCAGCATGTAGCAGCCGAGCACGTCGCCGTCGCGCTCGGCGAGGAAGCAGCGCGCAGGCGGCGTGGTCCACATCGCGCAAGCCTCGTCGACGTTCATGTCCGGCGCGTAGCTGTAGGTGTCGCCAGCGGCGATCACGCGCTGGAAGATCGGCCACACGCGCGGAAATTCCGCCGCGCCGATTTCGCGAATCAGCACAGCCGGCGCAGCGCCGCCGTTCACGAAGCCAGCGCCACCGCCGGTTCGCCGCTGCGCAAGCGGCCGCGCAGCGAATTGCTCAGCGCCTGCGTGATCTCGACCGCGACGAACTGGCCGATCAGGCGCGCGTCGCCCGGGAAATTCACCGAGCGCATGTTTTCGGTGCGGCCGGTCAGCTCGCGCGGATTCTTCCTGCTCGGGCCTTCCACCAGGATGTTCTGTACGCTGCCGACCATGCCGTCGGAAATGCGGCGCGCGTGCGCGGTGATCGCCGCTTGCAGGCGCTCCAGACGTTCGTGCTTGACCGCGTCCGGTGTGTCGTCGGCGAGATTCGCCGCCGGCGTGCCGGGACGGCGCGAGAAGATGAACGAGAAGCTCTGGTCGAAGCCGACGTCCTCGATCAGGCGCATCGTCTGCGCGAAATCGGCGTCGCTCTCGCCGGGAAATCCGACGATGAAGTCGCTGGAGATCGAGATGTCCGGGCGCACACGGCGCAGCTTGCGGATCTTCTGCTTGAACTCGAGTGCGGTGTAGCCGCGTTTCATCGCGGAGAGAATGCGGTCGGAACCCGCCTGCACCGGCAGGTGCAGATAGTTCGCCAGCTTCGGCACGTTCGCGTACGCCTCGATCAGCGAATCGGAGAATTCCAGCGGATGCGAGGTGGTGAAGCGGATGCGGCCGATGCCGTCGAGCTGCGCAATCGCGTGGATCAGCACCGCCAGGTCCGCCACGCCGCCGTCATGGGTCGCGCCGCGATACGCGTTGACGTTCTGGCCGAGCAGGTTGACCTCGCGCACGCCCTGTTCGGCGAGCAGCGCCACTTCGGCGAGCACGTCGTCGAACGGACGGCTGATCTCCTCGCCGCGCGTGTACGGCACCACGCAGTACGAGCAATACTTCGAGCAGCCTTCCATGATCGACACGAACGCGGTGACGCCTTCCTTGCGCGGTTCCGGCAGGTGGTCGAACTTTTCGATCTCCGGGAAGGAAATGTCCACTTGTGCGTGTTGTGTACTTTTGCGCGCCTCGATCATCTGCGGCAGGCGGTGCAGCGTTTGCGGACCGAACACCAGGTCCACGTACGGCGCACGCTTGACGATCGCCGCGCCTTCCTGGCTGGCGACGCAGCCGCCGACGCCGATCACCAGCTGCGGCTTGTCCTTTTTCAGTTGCTTCCAGCGACCGAGCTGGCTGAACACCTTTTCCTGCGCCTTTTCGCGGATCGAGCAGGTGTTGATCAGGATCACGTCGGCGGCAGTCTCGTCACTGGTCAACTCCAGGCCGTGCGAGGCCGCGAGTACGTCGGCCATCTTGGCCGAGTCGTACTCGTTCATCTGGCAACCGTGGGTTTTTATGAAAAGTTTGCCGGACATCGGTGGGAATTTTCTTGCTGCGGCGCGATCCAAACTCGCCATTGTAGGGCCTTGTTGCCCACCCCGCCACGCCGCTGATCGGAAATTGCCGCAGAGGCACTTGGCAAAACCCGATTGATGTCAGAAACTTGGATTGCCAAGCTGAACGAAGTATGAAGAATTTCCTCTGGGGCAAGACGCGGTGGCTGCGCCTCGCTGTAGCGAGCGGCGTCTGGCTGTGTCTGTCCAGCGTGCCGCTGAGTTCGTTCGCGGGTGCCGTGTTCAGGTGCGACGGTCCGAACGGGCAGATCGCGTTCACCAACAAGATCGGCACGTTCAAGAACTGCAAGAAGGTATCCGACTACGCCGATCCGCCGCCAGCCAAGATCGAGCCGGCGAAGGCCAGCGCCCAAGCGACGACCCCGCACAGCGAATACCGCTCCGCTGCCGCGGACGCGCCGGCCCCTGAAGCGCCTGCCGGGGCGACGCCAGCGCCCGCTGCGTCGAGCGAAAAGCCGTTCGAAGTACGCAAAGGCGCGGTCTACAAGGTTGCCAAGACCAACGGCATCACCGAGTACACCAACATTCGCCCGGCCGGCGGCTCGTACCAGGTGCTGTTCACCTACATGGCCAGCTGCTACGCCTGCAACGTGCATTCGACCGTGAACTGGGGCGCCACCCCGCTGCGACTCGATGCGTTTCGCGACGAGATTGCGGCCGCGTCGAACGAATTCGGCGTCGATCCGGCGCTGCTGCGCGCGATCATCCATGCCGAGTCCGCGTTCAATCCCAACGCCGTGTCGGTCAAGGGCGCGCAAGGCCTGATGCAGCTGATGCCGGGCACGGCCTCGGATCTGGGCGTGGCCAATCCGTTCGACGCGACACAGAATATCCGCGGCGGCGCGCAATACCTGTCCGGTCTGCTACGGCAGTTCAACGGCAACGAGCGCCTGGCCGCAGCCGCGTACGACGCCGGCCCGCAAAATGTGCAAAAGTATAATGGTGTACCGCCGTTCGACGAGACCCGCGTCTACGTCGAACGCGTCGGCACGCTACGCCAGCGCTATCACGAGGCGAGCGTTCCGCCGGTGACGGCCGCCGCCCCGGCCGCGCCCGCACCCAGTTCCTGATTCGCCGCGGCTTCGGCCGCGCCGACCACGCGGTTGCGTCCCGCCGCCTTGGCCTGATACAGCGCCGCGTCGGCGCGCCGTTCCAGGTCGGCGAAGCCCGCGTCCTGAGCGGTCATCTCCGCCACGCCGATGCTGATCGTGGTGCGCAAACCTGTCGGCAGATCCTCCAGCGCGAGCGCCTCGACGCGGCTGCGCAGGCGTTCGGCCACGTCGGAAGCGTGTTCGAGCGTGCTGCGTGGCAGCACCACGAGGAATTCCTCGCCGCCGATGCGGCCGAGCAGATCGCCGTCGCGCAACGCTTCCTGGCACGCCTTGGCGACGTGCTGCAGCACGCGGTCGCCGGCGGCATGGCCGTAGCTGTCGTTGATCTGCTTGAAGCGATCGATGTCCAGCGCCAGCACGGCCAGCGGTTCGCGCCGGGCGCGCGCCTGGCGGATCGCGGCGCCGGTGAATTGCTCGACGCCGCGGCGGTTGGCCACACCGGTGAGCGGATCGAGCGAGGCCATGCGCTTCCAACTGCGCAACTTGCGCAGTTGCCGGATCACGAGCAAGGCGAGCAGGCCGATCAGCACCGCGAGCAGTGCCAGCGCCAATCGCTGCCACTGGCGTTCGCTCTGCAGCATCTCGACCTGGCGGCTCTGCAGCAGCCGCTCGGTCTTCAGGCGGGCGTTCTCCAGATTGCTGCGATCGGTGTCGAACTGCGCGCGCAGCATCTGCGCCTGCTGGTCGACGCGCGCGTGTTCGACCTGATCGTGCAGTTCGACGTAGCGCTTGAACTCGAGCAGCGCCGCGGCCGGCTGTCCTTCGGCGTCCAGACTCTGCGCCTTGGCCTGATGCAGCAACTCCTGATAGCGCGGGTTGCCCGCCGCATCGAACGCCGCCTCGGCGCGGACGAAGCTTTCCAGAGCCTTGCGCTGCTGACCGAGTCCGGCCAGTGCGCGACCGCGCTGAAACTGCACCATGCCCTCGTCGGCCAGGTCGCCGGCGGCGGCAAAATCGGCTTCCGCTTTCTGGATGGCGGCGAGCGCATCCGGGTAACGATGCAGCGATGTATACACGGACGCCATGCCCAGATTCACCGCGCCGGTGCTGGCGCGATCGTCGAGCGTGCGTGCGATGTCCATCGCGTTCTGCTCATAGGCCAGTGCCTTGTCCAGGTGACCGGCTTCTTCCTCCGCGTAACCGAGCTGCAGCAGGCTGATGTATTGCGACTCGTGATCGCCGATCTGCTGCGCATGATCGGCGCTCTGGGTCAGGTATTCGTGCGCCTTGTCCGGATAGCCGAGGCGGCGATACGCGATGCCGATGCTTTGCAGGGTCGATGCGGCGACTTCCGGCAGTTCGTTCTGCACGTACACGCGTTCGGCTTCGAGCAGATCGGCCAGCGCCTTGCCGTGCACGCCGAGCAGCGAGTACTCGCCGCCGCGCGCTTCGAGTCCCGCGGCGAGCAGCACGTCGTCTCCGGCGATGCGCGCCTGCGCCATGCCGAGCTCGAAATCCGCGACCGCAGCGCGCGGCGCGCTGAGTGATTCGCGGTAGCCGCCGCGGCAATAGTAGAAGCGCGCGGCGGCGGCGGCGTCTTTCGCACGCAGCGCATCCTTGAGCTTGGCCTCGGCGAAATCGAAGCCGGCTTGGGTGGCATTGCGGAAATCCAGCGCGCAATGCTGGCTGTCGAGCAGCAGCGCGCGGTGCACGTCGCCGGGCGGCAGCAGCTGTTTCAGCCGCGCTACGTGCTGCAGTTGCTGGTCGGTGTCGACGAAGCTCAGGTCGCCGAGCTCAAGGCGCTTGAACAGCGCGTCGAAAGCCGCCGCCGACGGGATCGGCGGGGAATCGTTCGTCACCGCTGGCGCGGCGCCGAGCGCGAGGCTCGTGCCGAGCGCCGCGCCCAGCAGCAGGCGCGACAGCGGTTGGATCAAAAACCCGAGCATCTTGCACTTTCCCCCTCGACCGAGTGTAGCCGAAGAAGGCAGACAATAACTGTGCTAACCGCTGCTTTGGCGCTGCGGACGCTCCTGCAAGGTGGCTTCCAGCTTGAATGGCTCACCGTTGCGTTGCCCGCCGATCAGGACCTTGCTGCCCGGCGACAACGTGGCTTCCTTGTTGCGCAATTCCAGCTGCGTCGTGATCGGCTCCTCGTCGAGCGACAGCAGGATGTCGCCCGGACGCAGGCCGGCAAGTGCGGCCGGTCCTTTGTCGTACACGCCGATGATCGCCACGCCCTGGATGCTGCTCGGATTCTGCAACGACGCCACGTCGGCGTATTCGGCGCCAAGCCAGCCGCGGATCACGCGGCCGTGCGCCACGATCTGATCGAGCACGGCCTTGGCGGTCACCACCGGTATGGCGAAGCCGATGCCGACGCTGCCGCCGGTCGGCGTGACGATGTCGGAGTTGATCCCGACCAGTTCGCCGTAGGCGTTGACCAGCGCGCCGCCGGAATTGCCCTGATTGATCGCCGCGTCGGTCTGGATGAAATCTTCGTAGATCGATTTCTGCAACTGACGCCGGCCGGTCGCGCTGACGATGCCCATCGTGACCGTGCTGCTCAAGCCGAACGGGTTGCCGATCGCGAGCACGACGTCGCCGACGTTGAGCGACGTCTTGTCGGCGATCGCAATGCTCGGCAGGTTGGTCGAATCGATCTTCAGCACCGCCAGGTCGGTGTCGATGTCGCTGCCGATCACGCGCGCCTGCGTGGTGCGGCCGTCGTGGAACACGACCTGGATTTCCTCCGCGCCCTGGATCACGTGACCGTTGGTGACGACATATCCGTCGGCGCTGACGATCACGCCCGAACCCAAGCTCTGCGTGCGCTGCCGCTGCGTCGGACCGACGATGCTGCCGAACAGTCGCTGCATCGCCGGATTCGACGGCACCAGCACCTGGCGCGTGCTGATCACCTTGTTCGCCGTGATGCTGACCACCGCCGGCGCGGCGCGCGCGACCGCTGCGGCGTAGGACACGGTGATGCCGTCGCCCGGATGTTCGGTCTCCACCGGCGCATGATCCGGTGCACTGCGCGTGACCGACGCCGGCATCGCGCTTTCCGCTGTCGACGCCGGGCTCGAGGTCGCCGGCGCGAAAGCACCGCGCACGCGTTCGGCGAAGCCGGGCGCCACGAGGCCGATCACGAACGCGGCGGCCAGCCCGAGCACGGCGAAGCGGAGCACGAAGAGGCCGAATCGAAACAACTTGTCCATGCACGAAAGCCCGCGGTTTGGCGTGAGATACCGACCATGTCGGCCAGGGGGAGGTTCAAAGCGCGCAACTTCATTGTCTGCGGCGGTGCGCTTGGTTAAACTAACACGATTTTTGGGGCTTCTTGCAGGGCGGTGGCGCGTCCGCTCGATGCGGCGCGATGCACAATCGCCCGCGTCGCGGCGCGGCGCGCTCGAGCCATCGCGGAAGCTCGCAGCGGTATCGGAATCAGCAGGATTGGTGGAGTGCCAGATGGCGAATGACGTTGTGGATCATGGACGCCGCCGGTTTCTTACGGCGACGACGGCGGTCGTGGGCGGCGCGGGAGCGCTGGTCGCGGCAGTGCCGTTCATCAAGTCGTGGGAACCGAGCGCGCGCGCTAAGAACGCGGGCGCGCCGGTGTTGGCCGACATCAGCAAGGTCGAGGCGGGCCAACGCCTGACCGTCGGCTGGCGCGGTCAGCCGGTGTGGATCATCAATCGCACGCCGGCGTTGCTGGCGACGCTGCCGCAGCTGAAGGATCGCCTGAAGGATCCGGATTCGCAGAACGCGGATCAGCAGCCGAAGTTCGCGCAGAACCAGAACCGCTCGCTCAAGCCGGAATGGCTGGTGGTGATCGGCATCTGCACGCATCTGGGCTGCTCGCCGGATTTCGTGCCGGAGATCAAGCCCGAGCCGTTCGATCCGGATTGGAAAGGCGGCTTCTTCTGTCCTTGCCACAAGTCGCGCTATGACATCTCCGGTCGCGTGTTCCAGGGCGTGCCGGCGCCGGCCAACCTGCCCGTGCCGCCGTACAAGTTCGTCAGCGACAAGCAGATCATGATTGGCGTCAATCCCGAAGGAGCGGCGTGATGGCGAAGGTATTTTCCGCGATCGGCAACTGGGTGACGGAACGCGCGCCCAACATGATGCCGACCTATCGCAAGCACATGACGGACTACTTCGCGCCGAAGAACTTCAATCTTTGGTACTACTTCGGCTCACTCGCGCTGGTCGTGCTGGTCAATCAGATCCTCACCGGCATTTTCCTGACGATGTTCTACAAGCCGGGCGCGGCAACCGCGTTCGACTCGGTCGAATACATCATGCGCGACGTCGACTGGGGCTGGCTGATCCGCTACATGCATTCGACCGGCGCGTCGATGTTCTTCCTCGTCGTCTACCTGCACATGTTCCGCGGCCTGATGTACGGTTCGTACAAGAAGCCGCGCGAACTGGTCTGGTTGCTCGGCATGCTGATCTTCCTCGCGCTGATGGCCGAGGGCTTCATGGGCTATGTACTGCCGTGGGGCAACATGTCGTTCTGGGGCGCCAAGGTGATCATCTCGCTGTTCGGCGCGATTCCGTTCATCGGCGATACGCTGGTGCAGTGGATCATGGGCGACTACAACCCGGCCGACGCCACGCTCAACCGCTTCTTCGCGCTGCACGTAATCGCGCTGCCGCTGGTGCTGCTGCTGCTGGTCGTGCTGCATATCGCCGCGCTGCATGAAGTCGGTTCGAACAATCCGGACGGCGTGGAGATCAAGAAGAAGAAGGACCCCAACGGCATTCCGCTCGACGGCATCCGCTTCCATCCGTACTACACGGTCAAGGATCTGGTCGGTGTCGGCTTTTTCCTAGTGCTGTGCGCGTTCATCATCTTCTTCCAGCCCACGCTCGGCGGCTGGTTCCTGGAGAACGACAACTTCATTCCGGCCAACAACCTGGTCACTCCGGCCGAGATCAAGCCGGTTTGGTACTTCACGCCGTTTTACGCGATTCTGCGCGTGATCCCGAGCAAGGGTCTGGGCGTGTTGGTCATGTTTGCGTCGATCATCGTGCTTTTTCTGGTGCCATGGCTGGATCGCGGCGCGGTCAAGTCGATCCGCTATCGCGGTCGCGGCTACAAGATCGCCCTGGGTATTTTCGCGATCGCGTTCGTCTTCCTGGGCTCGATCGGAGCGGGCAAGACGACCGAATGGATTCCGAAAATCTTCGGTGCGAATGCGGACCTGACGTTCATCGAGAACTTTTTTGGTCGCACACTGACGGTGATTTATTTCGGCTTCTTCGCGTTCCTGTGGGCGTATACCTACTTTGGCTATGAGAAGACCAAACCCGTGCCGGAGCGAGTCACGACCCATGCTTAAGTCCATGCTGATCCGTAACAGCTTCCGCGCCGCATTGGTCGCGCTGGCCGTGCTCGGCGTCGCCAACGGCGCCGTTGCCGAAGAAGGCGAAGGCCTGCCCAACGCGAATGTGCGCGTCGACAATCTCGGCGCCGTGCAGCGCGGCGCGCGGCTGTACTTCAACTACTGCTCGGGTTGCCACTCGATCAAGTACATGAGCTACTCGCGTCTGGCCGAAGACCTGCACCTGAGCGAAGACGAAGTGCTGAAGAGCTTCGCGTTCACCGGCGCCAAGATCGGCGATCAGGTCGTGAGCAACATGCCGGAGAAGAATTCCGAGAACTGGTTCGGCAAGACGCCGCCGGATCTTTCGCTCGAGGCGCGCGCCAAGGGCCCGGACTGGATCAGTGCGTACCTGAAATCGTTCTACCTCGATACGACGCGGCCGAGCGGCTGGAACAATACCGTGTTCCCGAACGTGTCGATGCCGAACGTGTTGTGGGAACTGCAGGGCTCGCAACGTGCCGTGCTGGCGCCGGCCAAGGCGGGCGAGGACGCGCACGTCGAAAAGCTCGAGCCCGGCAAGGGCAAGCAGTCCGGCGCGGAGTTCGACGAGACCGCGCGCGACCTGACCACGTTCCTCACCTACGTCGGCGAGCCGGCGGCGCTCAAGCGCGAATCGATGGGTGCGTGGGTCGTGCTGTATCTGGCGTTTTTCACGTTTCTCGCTTGGCTGCTCAAGCACGAATACTGGAAAGACGTGCATTGATTTTTGCAATCCTCCTTGATCGTTAGGATCGCAAAGCGGTCCTCCACGGCCGCACTTTTCACCAAGTGCGGCCGCGTTTGAGGTGCGATGGTTGGGGAAAACCCGGGGTCTGTTTTCCGGACCTGCGTCTCAGGTCCAGGGCTAGGCGCTTTCGACCGAAAGGCGTACATTGACATGCGCGGGGTTGGCGCAGACCGATCCCGGTTCTGCGTTGGGGGCGTGAGGAACCGAGCATGGCCTTGAGTCAACGATCGCGTACCGTGTTGACCTTGTATTCCGGCAGCGATTGCGTGCACTGCCACCGCGTGCGTCTGGTGCTCGCCGCCAAGGGCGTGGTGTACGACCTGATCACGGTCAATCCGCGTTCGCCGCCGGAAGATCTGCTCGATCTCAATCCATACAACTCGGTGCCGACGCTGGTCGACCGCGACCTCGTGCTGTACGACACCGGTGTGATCTGCGAGTACCTCGACGAGCGCTATCCGCATCCACCACTGATGCCGGTCGACCCGCTGTCGCGCGCGCGGTTGCGCCTGGCGATCATGCGTATCGAGCGCGACTGGATGCCATTCGTCGAACAAATCGGCAGCGGCGGCCGACCGGCCGAAACCGCGCGCAAGCGCCTGCGCGAAGCGCTGCTGTCGAGCATCCCGCTGTTCAAGGCGGCGAAATTCTTCCTCAATCCGGAACTGAGCCTGGCCGATTGCGCCTTGGCCCCGCTGATCTGGCGCTTGCCGCACTTGGGCGTCGCGCTGCCGCGCGAGGCGCACGTGATCAACGACTACGGCGACCGGATCTTCCGCAACCCGGGTTTCACGCGCAGCATGACCCCGGAAGAGAAGGCGCTGCGACCGTAAGGTCGCGCGCGTGTCGATGACCACGATCAGCATGTCCTCCAATCGCCCGTATTTGCTGCGTGCGATGTACGACTGGATCAGCGACAACGGCCTGACGCCGTACATCCTGGTCGACGCCAGCACGCCGGGCGTGAACGTGCCGCGCAGCGCGATCAAGGATGGACGCGTGGTACTGAACGTCGCGGCGCGCGCGGTCGCGCAACTCGAGTTGGGCAAGGACTTCGTGCGCTTCAACGCGCGTTTTTCCGGCGTCAGCCAGTCGGTGGAAGTGCCGATGAGCGGCGTGCTTGCGATCTACGCGCAGGAAAACGGCCAGGGCATGATGTTCCCCGCCGAGAACCAGCCGCCGCCTGCGCCCGGTCCGACCAGCGCGGAGGCGGCGGGCAAGAAAGGCCCGCACCTGCGCGTGGTCAAGTAATCGCTTCAGCGCTGCGGTGGCGACAGCGGCGCGCGGGTGCGCAGTTCAATGACGTTGCTATCGCCGGCCGCGCCGGCGCGGTCGACCGGCAGGCTATGCGCAAGCAATTCGCCAGCAAGGATCTCCAGCGAACCGGCATGGCGGTCGACGCCGTCGGTGCTGATGTCGAACCGATAGCGCCGGCGCAGATGCAGCCGGCCGTCGCTGCCGCGGGCGAAGCTCAGGCGCTGCAGCGCGACGGTCTGATCCAGCAGCTGCACGTGCGCTTGCGCGCACAGTGCGTGGCTCAGGGCGCGCGCCTGTTCGCGCGCCTTGAGCGCACCGTGCCAGACATAGATCCCGAGCAGGATGAGCAGCGGCGGAAGCAGGGTTTCGAGCATGGGCGCAGTGTGCGGGCGCCCGCAGCGCAATACAAGATTCCCGAGTTGTGCGCCGTTGCCACGCGTGCGGTGCGCCGAATTCGTTACAATGCGGCCGCAACCGGCGGACGCATTCGGTGGGGAGAGCGGGTTCCGTGATCGACATTCCCGGCTATTCGATCAAGCGCGAAATCGGCGCGGGCGGCATGGCGACGGTGCATCTGGCCGTGCAGACTTCGCTCGACCGCGAGGTGGCGCTCAAGGTGATGTCGCCGTCGCTGGCCGCCGACCCGACCTTCTCCAAGCGCTTCCTGCAGGAAGCGCGCATGCTCGCTTCGCTGGCGCACCCGAACATCGTCGCGGTCTACGACGTCGGCGTGACGGCCGCGCAGCTGCACTACTTCTCGATGCAGTATCTGCCGCGCGGCGACTTCGCCGCGCGCGTGCGCCACGGTATCGAAGAGCGCGAATTGACACAGACCATTGCCGGTGTGGCCAAGGCGCTCGGCTACGCGCACCAGCGCGGCTACGTGCACCGCGACGTCGCGCCGGGCAACATCCTGTACGACGCGAACAACAATCCGGTGCTGACCGACTTCGGCATCGCGCTGGCCGCGGCGAGCGGCTCGCGCATCACCAGTACCGGTTTTTCAGTCGGTACCAGCCATTACATGAGTCCCGAACAGGCACGTGGCGGGGACGTCGATCTGCGTTCGGACATCTACAGCCTCGGCGTACTGTGCTACTACGGCTTGACCGGCAAGCCGCCGTACGAAGGCGCCGATGGATTCGCCGTGGCGTACGCACACGTGTTCGAACCGATTCCGCGCTTGCCGCCGGAGCGTGCGTACTGGCAGGGACTGATCGATCGCGCGCTGGCCAAGGATCCGAAAGACCGCTACGCGGACACCGAGGAATTCCTCGACGCGCTGGCGAAAGTCGTGCCGCAGTACGCAGCGATCTTTCGCGACGATGCCGCCGATGCGCCCGCGCCAGCGCCGCCAGCGCCGCCTCCGGCTGCCGCCACGGTGGTCGGTATGCCGATTCCGCCGACTCCCGCACCCGCGCCGACCTTGGCCGATGCGGCCACGCGGCCGATGACGCGGCCGCCGGCCGAGGCCTTCGTCACCGCGCGCAACAATCGCACGGTTCCGTCGCCGCCGCCGGCGGCCGCGGCACCGGTGGCGGCGGCGTCGCGCGACTGGGTGCGCGCGTGGCCGTTGCTGATCCTGCTGCTTGGCGTAGGCTTGATTACGTTTGCGCTGCTTTCGCGCGGCGGTAAACGTCCGCCCGCTCCGCCGCCGACGGACACCGCGCCGGTCACCACGCCCGCACCCGTGGCATCCACGCCCGCGCCGACACCCGCGCCAACGGCGGTGGCGACGGCGCCGACGAACGTCTCGACGCCCGCAGCGCCGCCAACGGTGCAGGCGTCGACGCCGTCAGGCACTGCTGCGCCGAACGATGCGCTGACCCCGCCGCCGCCTGCCGCAACGGACACGATTGCCGCCGCACCCGCGCCGAATGCCGTCGATGCCACTGCGGCGGCGGACCCGAACATGGATCCGAACAATTTCCCGACCGTCGTCGATCCCGTGGTCGAAGACGTGCGGCTCGGCCGCATCGACCTGTCGGCGCAGCGCCTGACCACACCGCCGGGCTCGAACGCGCTCGAACGTTTCCAGACGGCGCTCAAGCTCGATCCGAAAAACAAAGCGGCCAAGCAGGGCGTGGCCGACGTCGCCAAGAAGTATCTCGAACTGGCGGACAAGAACCTTGCCGCCGGCGATGCGGCGCAGTTCGCGCAGTTTATCGATCGCGCCACCGAAGTGGCGAAGGGTGTGCCCGACAACGTCGACTTGCCCAAGGAAATCGGCGCACGCCGCGCCAAAGCCGCCGAGCCGTATCTGACGCAGGCCAAGGCGGCTGCGGCGGCATGGGACAAGGCGGGTGCGAAGGCGGCGTACGAGAAAGCGCTGCAGCTCGATCCAAACAGCAGCGCGGCGCGCGACGGCATCAAGTTCGCCGCCACGATCGGCGAGCCCGGCTTCGTGTTCCGCGACAAGCTCGCCGATGGCGCGCAGGGCCCGGACCTGGCGATCCTGGATGCCAAGCTTGCGATGGGCCGACACGACGTGACGCGCGGCGAGTTCCGCCGCTTCTGGGGCGCCGGCGGGGCAGCGGCGTTCAGCGGCAAGGAGCCGTCCTGCCGCGATCGCGAATCGATCTTTCGCTCGTCGAAAAAGCGCAACTGGGAGAATCCCGACATCGCGCAGGACGACAACCACCCGGTCGTGTGTATCAGTTGGGCGGAAGCGGCGGCCTATGCGCAGTGGCTGAGCAAGCAGAGCGGCAAGCATTACCGCCTGCCGTCGCCGGCGGAATTCGATCGTGCCGCGCGTCGCGCCGGCGGCGGCGAATGCAAGGCGAACCTTGCCGACGCTTCCTACAAGCGTCAATTCGACAGCCGCTCCGGCAGCGATTGCGACGACGGCTTTCCAGCCACCTCGCCGGTCGGCAAATTCGAGGCGGCCGGCGGCATCTACGATATCGATGGTAATGTGCGCGAATGGGTCGCCGCGTGCGGCGGCGGCGGCGCGGCCGAATCCGGCAGCAGCTGCCGCGACTTCATCGCCAAGGGACGCGGCTGGTTGTCGCTGGAAAAGGAACCGGTCACGGCATCCGACACGTTCGCGGCCGACGTCGGACTGAACAGCGTCGGCTTCCGGGTCGTGCGCGATATCGAAAGCAAATAAGTATACAAGTATCCTTTTGCAATTCTTGGCTCGCTGCAAAACCATGAGGCTCAAACGATGAAGCTGCTTTTCCCGAATGGCGAACACGAACCGGTGGAACTCAAGGAAGGCAGCGCCCTCGTCGGCAGCGCGTCCGACGTGCAGGTCATGCTGGCTGCGCCTGGCATTGCCGCGCGGCATTGCGAATTGCGCACGCATGGCGACAGCACGTACGTGATTCAGCTCGATGCGCAGGCCGCCACGGTGCTCAACGGCAGGCAGATCGCCGGCGAGACGCAGATCAAGCCGGGCGACCTGTTGCTGTTCGCCAAGATCGGCTGTCGCGTGGTCGGCACTGAGAAGACCGCACCGCAGCCGATCCGCAAGGCGCCCGCGCCGGCCGGCGACGACGACGGCCGCACGCGCGTGCGCATGGCACTGCCGAAGTACATGTTGCGCGGCGTTTCCGGTCCGACTTTCGGCAAGACCTACGCGATGGTCGGCACGCTGATCGTCGGCCGCAGCACGGATTGCGGCATCAGTATCGCCAGCGACGAGATTTCGCGGCACCATGCCAAGCTGCAGGTGGTGCCGGACGGCGTCATGGTCGAGGACATGGGTTCGGCCAACGGCACGTTCGTCAACAACCAACGCGTGCATGCCGGCACGCTGCTCAAGGCCGGCGACGAACTGCGCGTGGATACGGTGCGCTTCATGCTGATGTCTCCGACGATGGACGTGAACCATCCGGCGGTTGCCGCGGCACGTGGCGAAACGCCGGCTCCCGCGGCCCCGGCAGCGAAGCAGGGCTCCGGCAACCTGATGTGGATCGTGGCAGGCCTGGTCGTGGCCGGCGTGATCGTGCTCGGCGTGTTGCGCTACCTCGGCAAGATCTGAAGCGCGTTGGCGCCGCGCGCGCGTTGCGCGCCGCGTCTTCCGCTTCGATTCATCGAACCGCGCTGGGCTCTTCCATGGCCACGCGCATCGACAAGTCCAGCGCGCGCACGTGCTTGGTCAGCGCGCCGACCGAGATGTAGTCGACGCCGGTGGCGGCGAGTTGTGCAACGGTGTCGAGGCCGACGCCGCCGGACACCTCCAAGGGCACGCGGCCAGCGACTTCGCGCACTGCGCGCCGGATCTCGTCGCTGGAGAATTCATCCAGCATGATGCGGTCGACGTCGGCGCCGAGCGCCGCATGCAGTTCGTCGAAGGTTTCCACTTCCACCTCGAGCAGCAGATGTGGGTGCGCCGCTCGCGCCGCGCGCACGGCAGCGGCGAGCGAGCCAGCCGCGGCGATGTGGTTTTCCTTGATCAGAATCGCGTCGAACAGCCCGATGCGGTGATTGCTGCCGCCGCCGCAGCGTACCGCGTACTTCTGCGCTTGGCGCAAGCCGGGCAACGTCTTGCGCGTGTCCAGAATCGTCGCGCCGGTGCCGCGCACGGCGGCGACGTACTGCGCGGTGACGCTGGCCGTGGCCGACAGCGTCTGCAGGAAATTCAGCGCGCAGCGCTCGGCGCCGACCAGTGCCCGGGCATTGCCGTGCAAAGTACACAATGTGTCATTCGCCGCAATGCCGGCGCCGTCGGCACAATTCCATTGGATCGCGACCTGCGCATCGAGCGCGCGGAAGCAAGCGTCGAACCAGGCCCTGCCGCACAGCACGCCGGCTTCGCGTGTGATCACGCGCGCGCTGGCGCGTGCATCCGGCGCGAGCAGTTGTGCGGTGACGTCGCCGCTGCCGATGTCCTCGGCAAGGGCGCGTTCGACATCGCGTTGCACGATGCCGAGGTCTGGCGGAGCGATCACGGGCATGTTGGTCCACGCGGCGCACGCCGCGGCTGCGGCGGAGCGCGCGAGTATAGCGAAGGATCTCAGGATGAGGTCATCACGCGCAGGCCATGGATGGCCGACGACACGGGTCATTCCCAATCAGACTCAGACGACGGCTTATGCCGGTTGTGCGGGCGGCTCTTCCGCGGCCGGCGCGTGCGCCGCCTTCAGGCGCTCGACGATCGCGTCGAGTGCGCGGTCGAACAGCGGTACTTCCTCCAGCACCACCGCGTGGCCGCGGCGGATCTCGGCGGCAAGAGCGAACACGGTCTTGTCGGAGACCTTCAGGCCCTTGCGGTTGACGAACAGGTATTTCGAGCTGATCGGGCTGATCCACGACAGCTTCGCGCGTTCCTTGCCGCCGCTGTTGGCATCGGTGAATTCGACCCAGGTGCCGACCTTCATTTCCTTGGCCTGCTTCAGGCACTCGTCGTCTGCCTCGTAGTTGGCGTCCGGAGCTTCTTCGGCTTCCGCCATCACGATTTCTTCGACCGGGCTCTCCACCGCCGCGGCGGTGGCGGCCGCCTTGCTGACGATCTGCAGCGGCGGCACGCTGCCGTCGTCGGCCTGTGCCGCCGCCGCATGCGCGCCCGCGGCCGTCTCGCCGGCCAGCGCCTGGCGATAGAACGCGTTGAGCTCGAACATCAGTTGCTTGACGTCGTTCTCGTGGTAGGCAACGGTGGCCAGGCCATGCCGCAGGTTCTTCTCCAGCGCCGGCAGGATGCCTTTCAGACGCGTGCGTTCGGCGTCGGACGTCTTCGGCTCCGCGCTCCATGCGAACTCGTCGGCGAAGCGCAAGGCCTGGCGCCACTCATTCGAATCCTCGCCCTGGCGCAGCAGCGTCAGCACGAGATAATTCGCCCACGGCCGCGTCAGCACGTTGTGCACGATGTCCGGCAACTGCTTGCCGTCGACGCGCTTCAAGATCTCGCGCGCGGAAATGCGCCGCGCCTCGTGCAACTTCTCGCGGCCGCGTGTCGCCTCGGCAGCGCGTTGCTCGGCCAACTCCGCGCGCTTCTTGTTCGATTCGAGGAACGCCTCGAAATCGGTGCGCGCGCGCTCGAAGATGCCGAGGTCGTCGTCGAATTCCTTGAGCAGCGATTCGATCGTCTGCTTCACCTTCTCGTACAGGCGATGGTCCTTGTCGGATTCCTCCGACCAGCCCATGCACGCCTGTGCCATGCTGTCGAGCAGCTGCCGTGCCGGATGCGTCTTCTGCGCGAACAGATGCTTGTCGAGTATCGCCACCTTGAGGAACGGGATCTGCAGGCGTCCAAGCAGCGCTTGCATTTGCGCCGGCAGATTGCGGTCCTGCAGGATGAACTCGAACAGCATGCCGACCAGATCGATCGTGTCTTCGTCGGCGCCGCTGACATGCGCTTTCTCTTCGCCATGCAGCTTGACCGCCTGGTCGAGCAGCTCCTGCTTGATTTGCTGTACCGCCTGCGCGGCGTCGGCCGCGGTCGTGGCGGACGTCTGCGCCATCATCGCCTGGTTCTGCAGCAGCGTCAGCGCGGACAGCAAATCGGTCGGCGCGATCGCCGGCACGCCGATGCCGCCCATGTATTCGCCGCCCGCTTCGCCACCCGGCAGTTGCGCACGCCGGCTCGCGAGCAGCGAGCGCACGGTGTTGTAGATTTCGACTTGCAATTGTGCAGCAGCCGGATCGTAGCCCTGCACATAGCCGCCCGGGTAACCACCGGCGCCAGCGTCCGGCATTACGGTTTCGCCCGGAATGGGCGGCCCCATCTGGCCCGGCGCCGGCATCGGCCGCGGCATGCGGCCCGACTGTCCGATCGTCTGGCGGATCTGCGGCAGCACGCCGGCCTGCACCAGCTGCGCGTTGACTTCGTCGTACAGCGCATCCAGGCCCGCCATCACATAGCGGTCGAACAGCTTGTACACGATCAGCTTGGTCTCGAGATTGAGCTCGAGTTCCTTCATCGACTGGCGGAACGCCTGACACAGCGGCGCCGGCGCGATCGGATTGGTGGCGTCTTCGACTTTCGCGCCGCCGCGGATCACCGACAGGCGCTGATTCACTGCGAACAGCGCGCGCGACAAGCGGTTTTCCGCCTTCGCGACCATGCTGGCGATGGCGAGGGATTCTTCCAATTCGGTGTCTTCGACCAGCGACAAATCGCTGCCCTGATGCCCGCCGCCTTCGGCGCGCGCGGGCTGCAGCTTGCCGGCGGCGAAATCGTTGAAGGTCTTGGCAAGCTGCTCCTGGAACATGCGCTCGACCAGCTGGCGCTTCTTGCGCACCTCGCGCATGCCGTCGAAATACTGCGTTTGCAGCGCATTGTTCTCGGCCTTTTCGGCCAGATCGAACAGCGCATCGTCGATGTTCTCGAACAACGTGGCGACCAGTCCGTGCACGCGCTTCTGCGCCGTGCCACGCACCGATTTCAGCAGTTCGCCGAGGCGATCGCCGCCAGTGGTCTGGCTCGCCTGACGCTGCTGCAAATCGACGATCTTGTGATTGTCGCCCTGGTTGTTGCTCATCGCCCTGTTTCGATGCTTTTGCGGCGCGGCCCCTGATAGCCGTGCCATGGCCCAGAATAGTTCTTCAGTGCTATGAAATTGTGAAGTCCGTCACAAAATCGCCGCGATCGTGCTCTGCGCAAAGAACACGCCGATGGGCGGCGGCGCGCCCGTCAGGCAGGAAACGAATGCAGTTGCGTCGTGCCGATCGCCTCATCCGCCAGCATCACCGGAATATCGTCCTCGATGCGATAGATGACCTTGCCATCCGTCGTCACCAGTCCCGCCTGCAGCGGCTCCGCTACGGCGGTACCCGTCGTGGTCTGCACATCGCCGCGCACAATCGCCTGGTTGAGCGCATCCAGCTGCGCCTTGTTCAAGGGCTTGACCGGATGCTTCGACACCGGGCAGCACAGGATATCGAGCAGGCGTTTGTCCATTGGGGTGCGATAAACCGACGTTGCGCCTAGAATAGCCGCTTTAAGGGGTCGTGGCCATGACAACAGCGGGTGCTCCGCCGGTCCGGATCGGCGTGGTGATGGGTTCGCATTCCGATTGGGAAACCCTGCAGCATGCGGCGCAAACGCTCACGCGCCTGGGGGTTGACCACGAGGTCCGTGTGGTCTCGGCGCATCGCACCCCGGACCTGCTGTTCGAGTACGCGGAAACCGCGCAAGCGCGTGGCCTGCGCGCGATCATCGCGGGTGCCGGCGGCGCGGCGCACCTGCCCGGCATGCTGGCGGCGAAGACCGCCGTGCCGATCCTCGGCGTGCCGGTGCAGTCGAAGGCGCTCAACGGCATGGATTCGCTGCTCTCGATCGTGCAGATGCCGGCCGGCATACCGGTCGCCACGTTTGCGATCGGCGTGGCGGGCGCGACCAACGCCGCGCTGTTCGCGGCGGCGCTGCTGGCCGACTCGGATCCGGCGTTGCGCGGCCGCCTCGGCGAATACCGCGCGGCGCAGACACAGGCGGTGCTGGCCAAGCCCGATCCCGGGTCGACATGAACCAGACCGGCGTGAACGCGATCGGGACGACAACATCGGCATGAGCACGACTCGATGAGCCGCACGATCGGCATTCTCGGCGCGGGACAACTCGCGCGCATGCTCGCGCTCGCTGGCGCGCCGCTCGGTGTGCGTTTCCTCACCGTCGACAACGCCGCCGATGCATGCGCCAGTCAGGTCGCTCCGCTGCTGGTGGCGGACTGGCGCGATTTCGCCGCATTGGAGAAATTCGCCGCGCGCATCGACGTGGCGACGTTCGACTTCGAGAACGTGCCGGCCGATACGGCGCAGTGGCTGACCGAACACACGCGCGTGTCGCCGAATCCACGCGCGCTGGCGCTGGCGCAGGACCGGCTCGCCGAGAAAACCATGTTCCGCGAACTCGGTCTGGAAACGCCGGCGTTCGCGACGATCGACAGTCGCGAGGACCTGCAGCGCGCCGCGCGCAGCATCGGCTTTCCGTCGGTACTCAAGACACGCCGCCTCGGCTACGACGGCAAGGGACAGTTCCGCCTGCGCAGCGACGCCGACGTCGACGCTGCCTGGGACGCGCTTGGCGGGGCGCCGGCGATCCTCGAAGCATGGGTGCCGTTCGAGCGCGAGGTGTCGGTGATCGCGGTACGCGGCAGCGATGGTGCATTTTCCACTTATCCACTCGTACAGAACTGGCATGCCGACGGCATCCTTGCCGCCAGCCTCGCACCGGCGCCGGATGTGCACGGTCTGGCCGCAACCGCGGCGGCGCATGCGCGCGCGATCGCGGAGCATCTGGACTACGTCGGCGTGTTCGCACTGGAACTGTTCGTGCGCGACGGCAAGTTGCTCGGCAACGAAATGGCGCCGCGCGTGCACAACTCTGGGCACTGGAGCATCGAAGGCGCGCTGTGCAGCCAGTTCGAAAACCACGTGCGCGCGGTGCTCGGCCTGCCGCTCGGCGACACCGCCGCGCGCGGCGTCAGCGTGATGCTGAACTGGATCGGCGAACTGCCGGACGCCCGCGCCGTATTGGCCGAACCCCACGCGCACTGGCACGACTACGGCAAATCACCGCGCGCCGGGCGCAAGGTTGGTCATGCCACGATTTGCGCCGACGATGCGGCGCAGTTGAGCGATCGACTCACACGTGTGGCGCGCGCGCTTGGGCGCGAGGCACAGGCCGCGCCGGTGATCGCCGCACTGACACGGGCGCTTTAGCTTTTTTCTTCGAGGGCGAGGCTGCGCGGCGTAACGCTGTCGTGTTGGCGACCAATGACGGGGCCTTGCTCGTCATTCCCGCGTAGGCGGGACTGCGTAGGCAGGATGCCGGAAGCGAACATTCGCGCAGCGAATGGCCCGCAGGGCACGCGGCAGGAGCCGCGTGTAATCCAGTTTGGCTTTTTCTTATCGTCACCAAGAGCCAAGGCTTCCACTCCTCCTGCGGAGGAGCGGGTAACTCTCAGAGCCAAGGCTTCCACTCCTCCTACGGAGGAGCGGGTAACTCTTTTCTTTACTCGTGTAAAGAAAAGAGTCACCAGAAAAGAAAGCACGTGCGAGCAGAGCGCGCCA
>Ga0157378_10001534_pt1 | contig 20875 bp, 17 predicted proteins | sample M65metaG_FD_115309 | JGI IMG/M metagenome (GOLD analysis project Ga0157378, IMG submission 115309) | Miscanthus rhizosphere microbial communities from Kellogg Biological Station, Michigan, USA - M6-5 metaG | ecosystem: Host-associated > Plants > Roots > Rhizosphere > Soil | place: USA: Michigan...
ATAGGCCACGAGAGGGGCTTCCATCACCGGGGCGATGAGGAACATGAGAGGTAGCCATCGAACGGCGGCCCAAATCATGAAGAGTGGTCGTTTCATAGTGTTGTGTTTTTGCTACAAACTTCCTAAAAAGTGTAGCGGAAAAACGTCATTATGTCAACCAATTTCTGCGCAAAATATACCCTTTAACTCATTGATAGTAAACAGGTTATTCTCGAAACAGAGGGTGCGGAGCTTGTGGGAAAGCCGCTCACTGGCCTTAGGGTCAGAGAAGCTGGCCGTCCCAACCTGTACGCAAGTCGCGCCCACTGAGATGTAATCCAGCACATCCGAGGCCGACTCGATGCCGCCCAGGCCGATTATTGGGATTTTCACAGATTTCCACGCTTCCCAGACCAAGCGAAGGGTAATCGGCTTGATCGCCGGGCCGCTCAGGCCCCCAGTTGGGTTCCCCAGCCGCGATTTTTGGGTGCGAAAGTCAACCGCCATGGCGGGGTAGGTGTTGGCTATGGTCAACGCGTCCGCCCCTTCGGCTTCAACCGAGCGGGCCATAACTCCAATGTCTGCAACCAAGGGAGACAGTTTTACCCATAACGGGCGTTTGGGTGCCGCCTTTCTGGCTGCCCCGGTGATCTCGGCCGCCATGGCTGGGTCGGCCCCGAACTGCAGGCCCCCTTTTTTAACATTGGGGCAGGAGATGTTCAGTTCATAGCCCACCAGCCCCTCGGCGTCTTCGAGGACTCGAAGCACTTCAACGTAGTCTTCCTGGCAGTAGCCGAACACGTTGGCGATCACCGGCACATCGAACTTACGCAGTAGCGGGAGTTTTTGCTCTACGAAGGCCCGGACACCGACGTTTTCGAGGCCGACGGCGTTGAGCATGCCGGAGGGGGTTTCGCACAGGCGGGGTGCCGGCGCTCCCGCGATCGGCTCACGGGACAGGCCCTTGGTTAGGAAACCTCCCAGTTTGTTGAGGTCAACCAAGTGGGAAAACTCGATGCCGTAGCCGAACGTGCCACTGGCGGCAAGGATGGGATTGCGGAATTGAAGGGCGCCGACCCTGACGCTGAGGTCTACATCAGCCGCGGCACGCGGGTGATTGGAAGCTGGTGAGGAGCTCACTGCACGTCGAAGGATAGCACGAAGGTGCGGGAATCCTCAGCATACCGAGAGCTTGCTGTTGCGGGGCAGAACCTAGGGCCTGGCAGGCGGCGCGGCGCCGGGTTTGCGGGAAGGGCGGATGGCTTCGGAAAGCGCATGCCCGTCTCGCGACGAAAGTGTCACGCCACACAGGGCCGCGAGGGTAGGTGCAATGTCGGCGGGCGTGACGCGTCCAAAATATTGGCCGTGTTCGATGCCCCAGCCCATCAGCAGCAGCGGAACGTGCTGGTCGTAGTAATACGGTGTGCCGTGTCCGGTGCCAAAGTCACGGGGCTTGCCCGGCGCCGACCAGGCCACCAGGTAATACGGCTTCGGCACAACCAGCAAGTCACCGCTGCGTCCGTGAAAATAACTTGCGGCTTCGGCTCTGCGAATCGGACTTTGCGTAGCCGGACGATCTTCGACTTCCTCGGCGCGGTATACCTCCGCCACTCCAGGGACCGAGCGAATTCCACCGAGGACCGCGCGCATCGCTGCCGGGTCGGATTGCAAGCGCTCGTAGATTCCCGGCGAAAAATAGACCTCCGTGCTTGCCACACGGGCGATCACTGGTTTTGTGTAATGGAAGGGCTCCAGAGCGTTGTCGATTTTCTCGGAAATTTCCGGCACGTGCAGGACGCCGGCGTCGGCACCGGTCTTCTGCATATCTTCGGGGGCCGGCACAGCGCCGTGGTCGGCGCTCAATGCCACCACATAATTTCCGCGACCAACCTTGGCGTCCAGATGCTTGAACAACTCGTCCAGATCTTTGTCCAGCCGGATCAAAACATCCTGAATCTCCCAGCTGCGCGGACCAAACGCGTGGCCGACGTAGTCCACCGAGGAGTAGCTGATGCCCAGAAAGTCCGTACCGCCGCTCTTGCCCAAGCCCAACTGGTCGACGGCGTCTTCCGCCATCTTTGTCAGGTAGGTGTCGGCGTATGGACTGGTGGCCCACTGCGAAAAGAAGGCGCCGTCCGCCGCATGATTTGACGAACCGCTGCGCAGAACGTGCGGAAATGTCAGATCCCATCCACCGGGAGCCACGGCCCCAGTCGCTTTTTCGTCGTAGAAATAGGAACTCCTGGACAACGTGAGATCCCAGCTCTTGCCGAGATCGCTTTCTACCGGGTGGGCTTTGGCGAAGGTTTCGACAAAGGGCATGGTGCCGTATGTCGACGAGGTCATCCACGATCCATTTTCGAACCAGGTGACGGCATCGGCTTTGTGGCCGGCCATGGTGATGGCCGCGCGCGCCTTCAATGAGAAGGTTACGACGCGTGTTGCGCCACCGCTTTGAAAGCGCAGCTCCTCGGCAAACGCGGGAACACGCATTCGCCACGCGGAATCGCCATTCGGCGTGGTGGCCCCGCCGTAGGCGATGTTGGTGGCCTTCGGATCCAACGTGCAGGTCACCATTTTTTGTGTATCGCGATCCCACCAGGCGTTCGCCACCATGCCGTGCGTTGCGGGCAAGGAGCCCGTCGAAATGGTGGAATGGCCCACGCAGGTTTCCGTTGCCGCATACGGATATGCTGCTTCGCGAAACCACGCGCCTTCGCTCACCAGGCGTTTCAGGCCGCCGGTCCACTGCCCCTGAAATTTGTCCACGTAGTCGCCGCGCATCTGGTCCACGACCAGTAGCACCACAAGCTTCGGCCCGGGGACCCGCGCCGGAGATTCGGCCGCCCTGGCTTTCCCCGCCGGTTTTTGAGCGACTGCCGCTTTCGGAGCTTGCGCGGCGCACGGACTGAGGAAGCTCGCCGCGACAACCAGACCGCTGCAAAGTTTTCCGAACTTCATGGGCCCTCTTTCGCCTGGGCGAGCAGTCTAGCATGGCCGCGAAATTCGCCAATTCCTCTCCGGGCAACCCCCTCTAGGTGCTTATGTTAGAATTCCGCGCACATGCGAATCGTTGAAAAAGGGCAACTGATGTCGGCGGCGGAAATCGACCGCACGCTGCAGCGCGTCGCTCATGAAATCGTCGAAAAAAGCGGCGGCACCAAACATCTGGCACTGATCGGCATCCGGCGACGCGGTGTTCCCCTGGCCAAGCGCATCGCCCAGGCCATGCGCGGCATCGACGGCGTGGAAGTCCCGGTCGGCACGCTCGATATCACGCTCTACCGCGACGATCTGTCCAAGGTCGCCCCGCAAGCCGTGTTGCAATCTTCTGAAATTCCATTTGGCGTCGATGGCATGGACCTGGTGCTGGTTGACGATGTCCTCTACACCGGACGCACCATTCGCGCCGCCATGAACGGTCTTTTCGATCTCGGTCGCCCGCGCCGCGTTTCCCTTTGCGTGCTCATCGATCGCGGCCATCGCGAAATGCCGATCGAAGCGCAGTACATCGGCCGAGTGGTGCAGACCAGCGACACCGAAATTATCGAAGTCCGTCTTCGCGAAATTGATAACGAAGAGCGCGTTGTTCTGGTGGACCGGGTAGAATAGATGACTGGCCTTGGTACGACGAACGTCCTGGATGAGCGAGGTTGTGAGCTACCGCTTTCGTGATCTCCTGGCTCTGGAGCCGCTTTCCGCGGCGGAAATTTCTTTTCTTCTCGATCAAAGCAAACCGTTCCAGGAAATCCAGCGGCATCCGCTCAAAAAACTCGCCACGCTGCGCGGCAAGACGGTAGCGCTCGCATTCTTTGAAAATTCCACGCGCACTCGCATTAGCTTTAACACCGCGGCATCGCGCCTGGGTGCCGACACCATGAACTTGCAGGCCGAAGCCTCCAGCCTGAAAAAAGGCGAGACGCTGCTAGACACGGCGTTCAACCTCAACGCGATGAAGCCTGACTGCCTGGTGATGCGCCATTTTTCCTCCGGCGCAGCGGATTATGTTGCGCGGCATCTCGATATTCCTGTAGTCAACGCGGGCGACGGGACGCACGAGCATCCTTCCCAGGGATTGCTCGACGCGCTCACCATTCGCGACCGCAAAGGCACAATCGAAAATCTCAACGTGACCATCCTTGGCGACCTTTCTCATTCCCGTGTCGCGCGTTCCAACATTCACTTGCTCGGTAAATTTGGCTGTCGCTTTACGCTTTGCGGCCCGGCCATGTGGGTTCCGCGGGAACTGGAAAAGATCGCGCCAGGCACGCCGATCCGCAGCGTTTACAGAATTGAAGAAGCGCTCGAAGGCGCCGACGTCATCATCATGTTGCGCGTACAGACCGAACGCCAGCACGAACCAACCATCTCGGCGAACGACTACATTCACGGTTACCAGTTGAACGCCGAGCGCCTCAAGCGCGCCAAGCCGGACGCCCTCGTCCTGCATCCCGGCCCGATGAACCGCGGCATCGAGATCACGCCGGACGTGGCCGACGGTCCGCAATCCTGCGTCCTCGAGCAAGTCACGAACGGCGTCGCGGTCCGCATGGCCATTCTGTATTTGCTGGTGGTTGGCGAACAGGGCAGGCACCCCGCTGCTCCGGAGCCGGTGGCGCACAACCGCCGAGCCACCGACCGCGCCCCGCAAGCCAACTCGTGGCCCGAACCCGTTCCACAAAAGAGGAACTCTTAGAAAAAATGCTGCTGATCAAAAACGGCCGTGTCCTCGATCCCGCTTCCAAAACCGACGCGGCGCGCGATGTGTTGCTCGACGGTGACCAAATCAAGGAAGTCGGCGCGCCCGGAAAATTCAACTCCGCAAGCAACGCCGAAGCTTTCGACGCTTCCGGAATGATTGTCGCGCCCGGCTTCATTGACCTTCACGTGCACCTGCGGGAGCCGGGCCAGGAATCGTCCGAGACGATCGAGACCGGCACCAGGTCCGCGGCGCGCGGCGGATTCACGGCAGTCTGCTGCATGCCGAATACCAAGCCGGTTCACGACAACGCGTCCATCACGCGCTTCATCGTGGACAAGGCGCGCAGTGTGGGCGGAACTCGCGTCTGGCCCATCGGCGCTGCCAGCGTGGGCAGCCAGGGCGAGGCCATCGCCGAAATCGCCGCCATGAAAGAAGAGGGCATCGTCGCTGTTTCCGATGACGGCAGGCCCATCGCGACCGCGCGACTCGCCCGTCAGGTGATGGACTATTGCCGCTCGCTCGATCTTCCCGTTATCGAACACTCCGAAGACGTTTCGCTCGCAGCCGGCGCGGTCATGCGTGAAGGCGTTACCTCCACGCGCCTCGGGTTGCGCGGCATGCCTGCGGCGGCCGAGTCGGTTTGCGTCTCCCGCGACGTGCAGCTCGCCGAACTCACGGGCGCGCGCCTTCACATCGCCCATCTCTCGGCCAAGGCCTCGCTCGATCAAGTCCGCTGGGCCAAGGAACGCGGTCTGCGCGTAACCTGCGAAGTCACGCCGCACCATTTCACTTTGATTGATGAAGACGTGACCTACGATTCGCGGTTCAAAATGAATCCGCCGCTGGCTTCCCGCGAGGATCGCGAAGCGCTCATCGCCGGTCTGGCAGACGGTGCTGTGGACGTGATCGCCACGGATCACGCTCCTCACGAGGCCGCGCTCAAAAACGTTGAATTCGACCGCGCGCCGTTCGGTATTCTCGGGTTTGAAACCGCCATCTCGCTCACGCTTGAGCAGCTCGTCGCCACCGGCAAAATCTCTCTCCTGCGCATGGTCGAACTGTTCACCACGGGCCCGGCGGGTGTGCTCGGCCTCGAGCGCAAACTCGCAGCCGGTCAGCCCGCCGACGTCACCATCTTCTCCACCACTCAGGAGTGGACCTACAACGCGAACGACTCGCCCAGCAAGTCGCGCAACTCGCCGTTCGATGGCCGTAATTTCCGTGGCGCCCCCATGGCCACGGTAGTCGGGGGCAAAGTCGCATACCAAAGGCCACTGTCGTAGGAGCGGTTCTATCGGGCGCCGGGCGGAGTCCTGGAGCCTCGCGGCAAGTACTTTTCCTTTGCCGTCGGATAGCCGCCGGCGGCCCGAACGAACCGCCTCGATTCGCGCGTTAGCGTGAACCCTGGCTATCGCTGCCTGTGCGGCCGGACCACTCTGAATTTTCAGCCGACGTTATGTACTCTTGTACCCTTATCTGCCCATGACCGGCCTCACTCGACGCTTGACAAATTCACCCGGGCCCAGTGAAATTCCCGCTGTCGAGACGCCGCGCCTCCGGCTGCGTCCGCATCGCCGCGAAGATTTCCCCGCGTGCATGGCACTTTGGGCCGACCCCTACGTCACCCGCTACATCGGCGGCAAACCCCCGAGCCGCGAAGAGGTGTGGGCACGCTTTCTCCGTTACGCCGGCAGTTGGCACAGGTTGGGCTTTGGCTACTGGGCGGTCGAGGAGCTTTCAACTGGGCAGTTCATCGGCGAACTGGGCTATGCTCAAAATGAACGGACATTCGATCCTCCACTCACCCTGCTGGATGACGCCGGTCGCGCCATGCCTGAACTTGGCTGGGTACTCGCGCCAGAATTCCACGGCAAGGGTTACGCCACGGAAGCCGTCCGCGCCGCCGTCGCCTGGGGCGACGCCCACGTCGCTGCGTCCCGCTCCTTCTGCATCATCCACCCCGACCACTCCGCTTCGATCCGAGTAGCCCAAAAATGCGGATTCCTGGAATTCGCCCGGCCGTTTTACCAGACTGAGCCCACGATCCTGTTCACGCGCGAGGGTGGGGTCGAGCGGTTTTAGCCAGAAAAAAGGTCTCTGGTTCTGACTCCTGCCAGTTGGGTATCATTTCTCCAAATGGCGTCAAGTCGCGATTTCCTCCTGGCGGTGAACTACCCCTGGTTGACCTACGGCGCGGACTTTGGCCGGTCGCCCTGGGGCTACTCCGGGATCGCACTTGAGCAGAGTCGGGCAGCCGTAGCCGCCGACTTCAGTCGCATTTCTTCCTCGGGTGTCCCGGTCGTCCGCTGGTTCCTTCTTTGCGATGGACGCAGCGGCATCCGCTACGAAAACGGAATTCCCGTTGGGCCTGATGACCTTCTTTTCACGGATATCGCCGCCGCCCTCGAGCTTGCACGCCAATCGAATTTGCGCATCTGTTTTTCGCTTTTCGATTTTCTTTGGCTCGAGACCCTTGCTGCGGAAGATGCGGAATCACAAACTGCGGAAGCGGCAGCAAGCTTCCCCGGCCGCAACGCCTTGCAGTTCCCCGGTGGCCGCGAGGCGCTTCTAGAGCACGTTCTGATTCCCCTTTTCCGTGAATTCCGCGGGCATCGCGCGCTTTTCGCGTGGGAGATTGTGAACGAGCCGGAATGGGCCATTCCGGAATTCCAGCGCTCACCCCGAGCAACCCTTCCGTTCGCCGAAGCCCATGCTTTCTTTGCCGAGATTGCGCAGGCCATCCATGAAGAATCGGGCGGCATTCCCGTCACGCTCGGCTCCGCGAGGCTCGCTTGGCTTCGCGCCTGGAGCGAAATAGGCCTGGACCTGCTGCAGGCTCACTACTATCCGCAACTGGAGAAGGATCAGAACCTATCGCTCGCGGCGCAGCTTGCGGGGTTCACGGATCTTTCCGAGCCGCTGTGGCTAGGGGAACTTCCCGCCCGCGATCCTGCGGTTAGGAATTACTCGCTTGAAGCCGCTCTGGCTGCTTGCCGGGAAGCGGGCCTGGCTGGGGCCGGGATCTGGCGGTGGCGGCCTCCTGAACCCGCCGGCTCCGATGTAGCGTTCGGCTCGGTCGAGCCGGAAAGGCTGTCGGCATGGCTGGCGCAATCTGCGGAGTTCCGCGTCTAATCTACTCAAATGAAGCCGAGCGTTCTTATCCCGCGTTTCGCAATCTCGCTTGCGCTGGTTCTGTCCGCAGCAAACTTGCTGCGAGCCCAGCAGGAAAAATCGGAGCGGCAAAAAGAAGACGAAGTTCGCGGCGCTCCCGCCGAGCCGGATGATGCCGTGGAGGTTCGCGCCCAAATCGCTGCCGTCGAAAAACTGCTTCCGACCTACGTTGACCGCGGAGCGGCTCTCTATTTCCTTTCCGCCGCCAAAATGCATCTCGGCGAAACTCGCGAAGCCATGGAGCTTCTGAAGCAATGCATGGCGCTCGATGAAGGCTTCGACCCCTCGGGCGGCTCAGAATTTGCCGGTTTGCGCGCCGAGCATGCTTTCACCGAAATGACGGATCGCGCCAAAACGCGTTTTGCGGCGGTAGCTCATGCCCGCAAAGCGCTGGTTACCGAAGACAAGGACCTAATTCCGGAAGGGCTCGCATGGGATGCCAAGCGCGAAGTCTTCTACCTCAGCAGTTTGCACCGCAGAAAGATTGTGCAGATTGATCCGGAAAGCCACGCCAGCGATTTTCTTAGGCCCCAGGACGGACCATTTCTTCCGGTTCTGGGCATTCGCTCGGATCCCCTCGACGGCACAGTCTGGGCCAACACCTGGGAGGAAAAACCGGGCGCGAGCCGGTCCCAATTGCTGCACATCGGCGCCGACGGCAAGGTAATCGACCGATTTGCGCCCGCTGATTCCGCGCAGCATGGCTTTAACGACCTGGTTTTGCGGAAAGCCGGCGACATTTTCGTCACCGACAGCCTCGCAAACCAGGTATTCCGTCTCGATCCGTCGGCCAAAGCTTTCTCCCCGCTTCCTTTGCATCGCCAACTCTACTATCCCAATGGAATCGCACTCGCCGATGACGACCGTACGCTGTTCATCGCGGATGCCTTGGGCGTGCTGAAGTACGACATTCAAACCTCAACCAGCCTTGACGTTGCGCAAGGGCCGCACAACACGCTGGCGGGAATCGACGGCCTCTACTGGTATCGAGGCAGCCTGATCGCGATACAGAACGGAATCGGCACGCCGCGCGTCGCGGCCCACAAACTCACCGCCGATGGCACGCGCGTTGTTAAGCTTCTAATCCTCGAATATCGTACGAAGCTGAGCGTATTGCCAACCACCGGCGCGATTAGAAGCTCTGATTTCTACTTCATTGCCAACAGCCAGCTCGACAATCTGAATGGCGACAAAGTCCTGGATGTCACGCGGCTCGAGCCGGTGCGGATTGCCGTCGTCCACCTTCCGTGAAACGGTTTCGCGGGGCCTGACTTTTCCCTTGCCTCTGCGCCTGGCGCTTAGGCAGAGTAAGCAAGCATGAATTCGCAACGTTTGAATCGGCGCGCTCGCGTCGTTCTGCTGATTTGTTGCAGCGCGCTGGCGGTGTTCCTCGGTTTCTTCGCCGTGCGCAACGCTGTCGCGGCGCACTATCTTGGACTCGATACCCGCCGCGGCTACGAGAAGGCCGTTGGTCTGGAGCCGCACAATCCGCGCAACTGGTACCTGCTTGGACGCTCCTATCTCTACGATCTGGAACAACCCGATCCTGTCAAAGCGGTTTCCGCGCTGCGCAAGTCTGTCGAGCTTGATCCGTATTCCGCCGAGGCCATGCTTGATCTGGCAATCGCCTATGACAGCGAAGGCCATACGTCGGAAGCTCGCGCCGCGTTGGTTTCGGCCGAGCGGGTGTATCCGCTCTCCGCGGACGTGGCATGGAGTTTCGGCAACTTTCTGCTGCGCCAGGGCGAACAAGAGGCGGCCTTCGCGCAACTGCACAAGGCGCTCGAACTTGATCCCAAGCGAGCAGCGGAAGCGTTTTCCCGTGCCATGCGGATGCAATCAGATCCTAACCTGGTCCTGGACAAGGTGGTCCCGGCAAACGCGGACTGCTATCTTCCCATCCTGCGGATCCTTTCCGACGCCGGCGAAATGGAAACGGCACAGCTGGTATGGGCCCGCTTGATCGGCCTCCGTCACAAAGTTCCGCTGCGCGAAGCTGTGCCTTTCTTCGGCGCGTTGATTCACGAGCGCAGGCCGGATGAGGCCGCGCGACTGTGGCCGGAAGCCGTGGCGATCATGGACAATCCGCCGCCAGCGGATCCGGCGGGCTCGCTGCTTTGGGATGGAGGCTTTGAATCGGGGTTTGCGGGGGGCGGATTCAGTTGGCTGTTCACGCCTGCAAATCGCAACGTGCAGATTTCCTTCGATCGCGCGGAAAAGCATTCCGGGGAACAATCGTTGCGGGTCCTTTTCAACGGACGCGAAAACATCAATTTCGAAGATGCTTGCCATCAGTTCGTGCCGGAGCCGGGCCAGCGCTATTTGTTGACGGCCTGGGTGAAGACCCAGTCCTTGACCAGCAGTGAAGGAGTGCGGCTGCAAATTTCGGCCTTCACCGGGCCCGGGGTGGTTGCCACGCAGAGCGACGAAATCCACGGGACGCAGCCCTGGACGCAGCTTTCCTTGGCATGGACGGCGCCAGAGGATTCCGGATTCGGCAGGGTTTGCCTGCGCCGCAAGATGAGCGACATGCCAGGCAGCGACATTCAGGGCGCCGCGTGGATTGACGATGTGACAATGACGCCGGTAAGCGCTTCTTCCGGCGGAGCCGCCCCGCAGCCATGAAGCTGATTCGCATCGGGCTCTTTGTAATCGTGGCGTTTGCGGTGTTAAGTCACGGAGCCGTCGAGCCGTGGGCGCGCGGAGTCCTCGAATCTCTCAGCGGAATTCTGTTGATACTCTGGGCGCAGCAGTTTTTCTACGCCGATGACGGGGGAGAAATCGTTCTCCCGCAGCTGCTTTTCCCGCTGGCGGCCCTGGCGCTGGTAGTGTTCATTCAGTGGGCGTTTCGGCTTACGGCTTCGCGGTTTTCCACAAGAACTGAACTCCTGCTCCTGCTGAGCATGATGATCTTGCTCTTTTTGGCGGCGCAGGCTTTTCGCACGCTTTCCGACTGGCGAACGTTCGCATGGTTCACCATGATCCTGGCCTTTTTCGTGGCGGTATTGGGCATACTTCAGCACCTGACGTTCAACGGCAAACTGTATTGGTTCCGCGAGATGCGCTATGGCGGAATTCCGTTTGGACCGTTCGCGAACCGCAACCATTTTGCAGGCTTCGTGGAGCTGGTTCTGCCGATGTCTCTGGTGCCTCTGTTACTCGGCCGAGTGCGCCGCGACCGGTTGGTGATTGTCGGAATCCTGGCGGTAATTCCGCTCAGCGCGCTCTTGCTCTCGGCTTCGCGCGGCGGAATCATCAGTTTCGCAGCCGAGCTGGCGTTCCTGGTGCTGGTGGTGCTGTTGCGCCGTTCGGGGGGCCGTCATTTGTACGCGGGCGGAGCAGTGTTGCTGGTCGCCTTCGCCACCGTGTCATGGCTTGGCGTAAATCAGATTCTGGCGCGCTTTTCCTCTCTGCAGACGCTCGAAGTGACGCAAAGCAAGCGCGCCTCGATGCGCCACGGAACCTGGAACCTGTTCTTGGATCATCCTGTCTTGGGCACCGGTTTGGGGACCTTGCAGCAGGTCTATCCGCCGTATGAGACGCTTTACGACGGGAAAATCGTGAACCACGCTCACAACGATTATCTGGAGGCTCTGGCCGAAACCGGCTGGGTCGGCGGGCTTTGCTGCGCGTGGTTCCTGGGCATTGTGGTCATTCGTGCGCTGCGCTTTCTGCAGAGCGAAGGCAATTCGTTCGCGAATACACTGCGACTGTGCGGATGGACCGCTTGCTGCGGATTGCTGGTACACAGCCTCGTGGACTTCAATTTGCATATCCCTGCAAACCTTCTGCTGTTCTTCTGCATGAGTTTGCTGGGAACCGCTGAAGTCCCGCAATCAGAGCAAAATGGAGTTCGCCGCAAGCGGGTTCGTGTGGCCAGGCGCGAGGAAACGGCCGCGGAACCAGCACCCGCGGCATGAGCATTTGCTTCGCAGCCAGCCCGTCCAAAGAAACCAAAGGTGCAGCGCCTACCGGGCGCCGGGCCAAGTGGTTTCGAGCTTTGGCGGATGAAGCAGAGTTTGAAAGACCACGCAATACTGCTCGGTCTTTTCGCAAAGGGCGCGCAATTGTTCCGGTGTGGCTTCTGGAGCCGCAACGTCAAAGCGCAGCCGGATGTCCTGGAAGCCGACTGGCGTTTCCTTGGAAATGCCGAGCGTGCCGCGGAGATCCATATCCCCTTCCACGTGCACTTCGATGCTCTCGGTCTGGATACCCATCGCGGCGGCTACCATCTGACAGGTGATTTGCGCGCACGCGGCCAGCGCGCCCAAAAGCAGGTCGCCGGAACAAGCGGATGTTCCCGCGCCCCCGACTCCGGTATGCGCCTGGGCATCGTAGATGGCGCGGCCGATATCCACAGAACAGGAGATGGGCACGTCGGTCTCTGTCCCTTTGGCTTTGAGGGTGATCCGCGATGCGGCTGGGTCGCTGCGGTATTTCTCTTTTAAGGGCTTTTGTACCGACTTGAGGTCCATGAGATCTCTCCCAGGCAATTCTAAGGAATTCCCGGGAGCACGGCAAAGCCGGGGAAGTGTCAGACATCTCTAAGGTCTTTCCTACCGTTAAATCCTTAGATTGACTTACGGTTAGCGGCTGTATAATCGCCTGGTGCGGTCATCGAACCGAGTGCCCAAGAGGTTGGGGCGTGCGTTGGGGTGTCTGGCAGCGGGTGGTATCGCCTGGACGCTGGCGCAGGCGCCGCCGAGCTGTGCCCAGTCTGCCACGCCAACCGAAACCGAACTGGAAACTCAGCAGAAGACCAACCAGCGCATTCTGGAGCTGTCAAGGAGCACGCATACTCCACTCCATGACTACGTTGTGGGCCGCGGCGATTTGATGTCCGTGGAGGTGTTCGATGTGCCGGAGCTGACGCGCGAAGTGCGGGTCAGCCAGACGGGCACGATCGGAATTCCGCTGGTTCCGGTCCGGCTCTATGTGGTCGGCCTGACGGAATTGCAGGTCCAGCAGAAGATTTCGGAAGTTTTGGAAGCGAACGGCTTGGTTTCGCATCCGCAAGTAATGGTCTCGGTTAAAGAAAAGCGGAGCAAGCCGATCGCCGTTGTGGGAGCTGTCGGTCACCCGATGGTGTTCCAGGCCGACCGCCCGGTTACCTTGATTGAGGTACTGGCGGAAGCCGGAGGCATCGGCAACGATGCGGGCGACACTGTCATCATCACGCGGCAGGAGTCCATTGACAACCCGGCCGCTGTCGAGCCGCCGGCCATCGGGCCGGAAGACGCTGTGCCCGCGACAAATCCTTCAAGCGCGCCTTCCGCGCCAGCTTCAGCGCCAAATGGCGATACAAATCCGGCGCAAAAAGAATCCGCGACAAACGATCCCGGCAAAGCTCAGGCGGCCGCCACCGCTCAGTCTCAAGCATTGCCGGGGGGGCAATCTGACGCTGGGCCTCCGGCGGTCAATAACTCTGGTCCCGTGCCTTTGCCCAATACCATCACCGTCAATCTTTCCGAACTTCTGGAGCGCGGTGATACCCAAAACAACATTCCTTTGCAGGCCGGCGACGTTGTAACCGTGCCGCATGCGGGGATCGTTTACGCTTTGGGGGCGGTAACCCGGCCAGGGGGGTTCGTGGCGAACAACGACCGCGCGCAACTTTCCACGCTAAAGGTGCTGGCGCTCGCTGGCGGCATGACTGCCGTGGCGAAAAAAGACCATGCTGTGATTATTCGCAAGGATTCAACGGGAAAGCAGCAGGAGATCCCGGTGGACCTGGCCAAGATCGTGAAGCGCGAATCGGAAGACGTTCGCCTGTTGCCTAGCGATATTTTGTACGTCCCGCCCAGCGCGGGCAAGGCAGTGCTGATCAGGGCCGCCGAGATTGCCGCGGCCGTGGGCACAGCAACGGCCATCTACCGGATCGGAAACCATTAGGGACTCCATGGCGGACGAAAACAAATTAATCCCTCGCGAGAGCGCTCCGAGCGCTGTGGAAGTGATGCCGCCGCGCTTTCCGTCGTTGGATCTTTCGCCACGCGAACCCCACCTGTATGACTACTTGCTGGTTCTGAGAAAGCATCAGTGGCTGATCCTTTCCTTTCTGCTGGCCGTCGTGACCATCGTTTCGATCGCGACCTTCCGCATGCAGCCGGTGTACACCGCCAAAGCACGAATCGAGATCGATCGCGAGAACTCCAACCTGCTGCCGTTCCAGGGCGTCGATTCCTACGACTACATGATGGATCTCGACAACTATATCGAGACGCAATCGCGCGTGCTGACCAGCGAGACCTTGGCGCTGCAGACGATCCGCAACAGCGGGCTGATTCCGCATTCCGAGCTGCCCGGTGGCTCTGGCTCTGAAGCGATCACCTCCGGAAGCCTGGCCAATCACAAGAGGCCGCCGGAGCTTGGCGCCTTTCTGGGCAGCTTGACCGTGAAGCGCGTTCCGCAGAGCCGGCTGCTCGACATCAGTTTCGAATCTACCAGCCCGGATCTTGCCGCCCAAATCCTGAATGCTCACATAACGAACTTCATGGAGCAGAATTTCCGGAGCAAGTACGACGCTACGGCCAAGGCCACGGGGTGGCTAACCGAGCAGCTCAGCGAATTGAAGGTTAAGGTACAGAACTCCGAGGACGCGCGGCTTTCCTATGAGCGGCAACACCAGATCTGGGAGTTGGATGATAAGCGGAACATCACCACGCAGCGCCTGACCGACCTGAACAAGGAATTGACCGACGCGCAAAGCGATCGCATGCGCAAGGAAGCCCTGTATGAATTCGCGAAAGCCGGGAACATCGACGCCGTACCGCAGCTTCGCGAAAACAACATGCTGCAAGAACTGAACAAGAGGCGCTCCGATCAGTATTCGCGCTACGTGGATGCGATGAACCAGTATGGGCCGAACTTTCCGAGGGTGCAGCGGCTTCAGGCGCAGCTGAAAGAGCTCGACGCTCTACTGAACAACGAAAAGCGCAACATTCTGGAAGCGCTAGGCAATGAATACAACGCGGCGCGGCAGCGCGAGGGGCTGCTCGGAGAAGCACTGAACGAGCAGAAGGAAGAAGTGAACCAGATGGCGTCGTACATGGTCGAGTACAACATCCTCAAGCGGGATGCTGAAGGTAACAAAACCATGTACGACGGACTGCTTACCAAACTGAAGGAAGCCACGCTGGCCGCCGGACTCAAATCTTCCAACCTTCGCTGGGTAGACCCCGCAATGGTTCCATCAACACCGACGCGTCCGGCGAAAACGCGCAATATCGCGCTCTCCTTTTTGGTGGGACTGGTAGGCGGCATAGGTCTGGCGCTCCTGCGCGAATATCTCGACAACACGGTAAAGACCCCGGACGACGTGGAAACGCTCGCCCGCCTGCCTTCGCTGGCGGTGGTTCCGGCATTTACTGACGAAAACGGGGCCGGCAAAAAGAGCAGGCTGCACGGCGGCATTTCCGTAAACGGGCACGAAAAGCGCATCGAGTTGGTGGCGCAGCATCTGCCCAAGTCCCAGATGGCGGAAGCATTCCGCGCTTTACGTACGTCCCTGCTGCTTTCCCAGGCCGACCATCCACCGCAGGTCATCCTGGTTACCAGCGCTCTGCCGCGCGAGGGAAAGACGACGGCAGCGGCGAATTTGGCGGTGACGCTGGCCCAACTGGGCGATCGCACGTTGCTGATTGACGCCGACCTCCGAAAACCGGGTGTAGGACGGTTGCTGAATCTCGCCGACGGCAAGTACGCCGGTCTGAGTTCGTATCTAGCCGGCGTCTCCAGCCTCGATCTGGTGACCGTGCCCCATCCGGCGATACCGAACCTGGTCGCAATTCCCACAGGTCCGCTGCCTCCGAATCCTGCTGACCTGCTTTCGTCGCACAAATTAGCGGACGCCATCCGGCAGTTACGCAGCCAGTACAAGTTCATCGTGATTGATTCGCCGCCGATCATGGCCGCAACCGATGCGGTAATCGTTTCGGTGCAGGCCGACGGTGTTCTGCTCGTGGTGCGCAGCGGCGAAACTCCGAAGGAAGCCTTCACGCGCGCGCGCGACCTGCTGACCAGCGTCAAATGCCATCTGCTGGGCGTGGTGTTGAACGCCGTAGATTCGAGCGCGCCCGACTATTACTACTCGTATCGCTACTATCCGTATTCCTATGGCTATGGGCCGCAGGAAGCAGCCGAGCTATACTCGTCGAAGGACGAATCATCCCGCGCGAAATTTGCCGACGACGATTCGCAGTCACTTTAATTCCCTGCGGGAGGATTCGTGCGCTATCTGATTACGGGCGGCGCGGGCTTCATCGGGTCGCACCTTGCCGAACGGTTGCTGGACCGTGGCGACCACGTTGTGCTGCTGGACAATCTTTCCACCGGCAGCATGGAAAACATCCGCCATCTGAAATCCAACGAGCGGATGGAATATCACCTTGACGCCATCGAGAATCGTCATCTGATCGCGGAGTTGGTGGACGACGCGGATATCATCGTGCATCTTGCCGCTGCGGTCGGCGTGCGTCTGATTGTGGAAAGCCCGGTTCGCACGATCGAAACCAACGTGAACGGCACGCAAATCATCCTGGAAGCCGCAGAAAAGAAGCGCAAGCTGGTCCTGACCGCCTCGACGTCGGAAGTCTACGGCAAAAGCACGCAAGTCCCTTTTCGCGAGGAAGCCGATTTGGTGCTCGGCCCGACAACCAAAGGGCGATGGAGTTACGCAGCTTCGAAGGCGCTCGATGAATTTCTCGCCTTGTCCTATTGGCGCGAGCGGAAAGTTCCGGTGATCGTGGTGCGGCTGTTCAACACGGTCGGGCCGCGGCAGACCGGACGGTACGGAATGGTGCTGCCGAATTTCGTCAAGCAGGCGTTGGACAATGCGCCGATCACCGTTTATGGATCGGGAACCCAGTCACGCTGCTTTTGCGACGTGCGCGACACGGTGGAAGCTCTGGTCCGCCTGATGGACACAGACCGCGCTGTCGGTGAAGTCGTCAATATCGGCAACACCGAAGAGATTTCCATCACGGACCTGGCGCACACGGTCCGCGCTCGAACCGCAAGCACTTCTGAGATCACCTACGTCCCGTACGATCAGGCATACGAGCCGGGTTTTGAGGACATGATGCGCCGCGTGCCATCCGTGGAGAAACTTGTTTCCTTGACTGGATTCCGCCCGCAAACCAAACTGGAAGAAATCATCGACCGCGTGACGCGCTATCTGGGTGAAAAGCGAGCGGCATCGCGGCCACGCGAGGTCTCTACTTCCCGCGCCTGAGACCGCGCGAAGCAGGAGCCGGCTGCCATACTGGGCCGGATCGTCTGAACAAAGCGATACAACTGTAGGAACCGCGGCTGGCGATTCCGGGTCAACAGCCGGGAACTCTTGAGAGAACAAGCTCCAGGGGGAGTGGTTTGGCAGTAGAACGTTTGGACCGTCCAGATCGGGCTGCTTCCGGCTTGCGCAACTTCCCTCCGCGCATTCTTTTACTGCTGCTCCTGATTTCGCTACCGCTGGTCAATCCATGGGTGCGCGGCGATGGCGTGGGTTACTACGCCTTTGCGCGCGCGCTGTTGATTCAGCACAACCTCGATTTCACGGCAGACTACCAGCACGCCAACGAAGTCTTCCGGAAAGCTCGGCTGGATACCGACGGCCAGCCGAAGGAAATGTTCCGGACCTCTACCGGGCACCTAGAAAATCATTTCACCGTCGGCCCCGCCATGTTGTGGGCACCATTTCTGATTTGTGCGCATATTGCCGTCCTGGCGGCTCGCGCTTTTGGCGCGAGTGTAGCGGCGGACGGCTTCTCGCTGCCCTATGTTCTTGCGATGGCGCTGGGAACCCTGCTCTGCGGATTTCTGGCACTGCTTCTTTCCTATCGGGCGGCTTGTCGTTTTGTCGGGGAGCGCTGGGCTTTGCTGGCCGCGATCGCCATCTGGTGGGCAAGCTCTTTGCCGGTGTACATGTATTTCAATCCTTCCTGGTCACATGCGCATTCCGCGTTTGTGGTGGCGCTGTTTTTCTGGTACTGGCTGCGCACCAGGGAATCGCGGACCAGAGCCCAGTGGATTGTGCTGGCGTTGATTGCAGGGCTGGCCTTGAACGTGTACTACCCCAACGTCCTGGTGCTGGCGGTGCTTGTTCCAGAGGCGTTTCGCTCATACCGGTCAGCGCGGAAAGGGGCCCCGGGGGTTCGTTCATCGCAGCTGTTCTGGTGCCACTTGTTGTTCTGTGCGATTACACTTCTCTGTTTACTGCCGACTTTTCTTACAAAGTACGTCATTTATGGGAGTCCCCTCGAAACCGGCTACATTTCTGTCGCGTACTGGGGCTGGCGTTCGCCCTGGTTCCTCGCTTTGCTGTTTTCCGCAAACCACGGGTTGTTTTCGTGGACACCCATCTTGATGCTTGCCGTGCTGGGCCTGTTCTTGTTTGCGCGGAAGTTTCCCGAGGTCGGCGTTTCCGTTTTGTGCGGGCTCTTCGCCTTCTACTATTTCATGGCCTCCTATCCGGACTGGCCAGGCATCTCTTCCTACGGCAACCGCTTCTTTGTTTCCCTGACGGTGTTTTTCGTGCTCGGGCTGGCGACGCTTTTCGAATCGGTTGCTGGTCTATTTCGCAGCCGCGCCGTGGCTTCTGCTGGCCTTTCGTTTGCCACGTGCCTGTTCGTCATGTGGAACCTGGGTTTGATCTTTCAGTGGGGAGCGCATCTGATCCCGGCACGCGGCCCGGTTTCCTGGCGACAGGTCGCGCACAACCAATTCAATGTGGTGCCAGGCCAGCTGGTGTCGCAGCTGCACGCCTATCTCTTCCGCCGCAAAGCGACGCTGCACCAGATTGAACAACGGGATATTGAAGAGCTCGGCCACCCCGCCGCGCGATGAGGGGCACCCGGCCAAGTCTGTTATTCTTGACTTGGAAGTCGCGCCGGACCGTCTCCGGCTTGGCTCGACCAATTTGTTGTTTCGAGATGCCAGCTTCCGCTGACCAACGTGCCCGACATCAGCGTTTACATTCCCGCCTACAACGTCGCTCGGTTTCTTCCGCGATCGATCGAAAGCCTGTTGGTGCAGACTCTTTCCCCCGCGGAAATTCTGGTCATTGACGACGGCTCGCGCGACAATTCTGCAGAACTCGCCGCGCGCTATCCCGAAGTGAGGTTGATCCGCCACGAACACAATCGCGGCCTGGCCGCCGCCCGCAATACCGCCTTTCGCGCAGCGCGCTGCGAGTTGGTTGGCTCGCTGGACGCCGATTGCGTCGCTGCGCCGGACTGGCTCGCCAATCTGGCCCTGCACATGAGCGACCACGAAATCGCCGGTGTGGGTGGCTCCCTGAGTGAAGGGATCCAGGTTTCTATCGCCGACCGATGGAGGCGCGCGCACATGCCGCAGGAGTGGGGGCCGGCCTCGATTCGGAATCCCAAATTCCTTTTCGGCTGCAACAATCTTTTTCGCAAGTCTATGGTGCTCGAAGCGGGCGGGTACGATGAATCGATGCGCACCAACGGCGAAGATTGCGATCTGTCCGGGCGTCTGCGCGTCAGAGGCTGGCAGTTGATTTACGATCCCGCCGCCCGCGCGACGCACCTGCGATCCGACTCCGTGCGCTCAATCCTGGACACTTACTGGCGCTGGTGGAAATCGGGCGTCAACGCATACGCTCGGGGAATTTCTCTGCGCGCTGTTGCCGGTCACGCTATCTTCGTTCACTTCCGCTATTCGTTTCTGGAAATCCTCTCTCGCGATCTTCACGCTCGCCGCTTCGAACTTCTGCCTCTGGATTTTTCCTTGTTGGCGTATCTTCCATACAGGGATTTCCGGCTGTGGATGGCGTCCCGTTCCGCTTCGCTTCGCCAGCAGCCTGCGACAGGAGCCTGACCTTGCATATTCTCATCACCGGAGGCGCCGGATTTGTCGGCTCTGAACTGGCCGTCCGCCTGGCGGAAAAAAATCATCGGGTTGTGGTGATGGACAACCTGGTGCGTCGCGGGAGCGAATCCAACCTGGAGCGCCTGGCGCGCCACGGCGTCAGTTTCGTTCACGGCGACGTGCGCAATCCCGAGGATTTCGAGAATCTTCCGCCGGGTGTGGAATTCCTTATTGATGTGAGCGCTCAACCCTCGGTGGTTTCGGGCTACAGCAACCCGGTGTTCGACATCACCAACAATTCCCTGGGCGTCATTCGTGTGCTCGAGTTTGCCCGGCGCCATCGCTGTCCCATGATTTTTTTCAGCACGAATCGAGTTTACGTCGTGGACCGCCTGCTTGAACTCCCGCGCCGCGAGGCGGCCACCCGCATCGAGTGGGATCCTGAAGCCTGGAACAAATTGCCCTCCGGCACCCGCATACGCGGCTTTGACCCGGTTCACGGTGTCTCCGAGGAATTTGCCGTGGATGGCGGCCAGCGCAGCATTTATGGCCTCAGCAAACTCATCGCCGATGCCAGTTGCCAGGAGTACGCCCGCGCGTTTGACATGCCCCTGGTGATCAATCGTTTCGGCGTGATCGCCGGCACGGGCCAATTCGCCAAGCTCGATCAAGGTTGGGTCGTCTGGTGGGCCATTGCGCACTACTTTAAGCTGCCCCTGAAATATATCGGCTGGAACGGCAAACAGGTGCGCGACGTTCTCTTTCTCGACGATGTTTGTTCGTTAGTCGAGCTTCAGATGGGTGAGATCGCGCGTTTCCGTGGAGACATTTTCAATCTTGGCGGCGGCTCCGCAAATTCGCTTTCTCTGCGCGAAGGGACAAATCTGCTGGAACAGAAGCTCGGGCACGGCACCAGCATTACTGTGGAAGATTCGGTCCGCAAGGGCGATCTGCCGATTTATTTCACCGATAACCGCAAGGGCGGGAGGGAGCTCAACTGGAAGCCTTCGGTGACTCTCGATCGGGGCTTCGACAAGATCCTTGCGTGGATTCGAGCCAACGAAGATACGCTGCGCAAGCGGTACACCTAGCCGCTGGCGCTAGTGGTTATAGTGAAAAAAACTGGCCGAGCAGCGATTTCTTCCGTCGGTTGGAATTCGGCGTCCCGCCAAGTTGCCCGGCGATCTTGGCGAA